>Ga0068852_100001588_pt1 | contig 15454 bp, 10 predicted proteins | sample KBSCornC22_FD_66594 | JGI IMG/M metagenome (GOLD analysis project Ga0068852, IMG submission 66594) | Corn rhizosphere microbial communities from Kellogg Biological Station, Michigan, USA - KBS Corn C2-2 | ecosystem: Host-associated > Plants > Roots > Rhizosphere > Soil ... | reverse complement strand
TCGTTACGTGATGCGATACGGCCTTCGGGGAGGTGGGCGGCGCCGAATGGGATGCGAACGGTGAATGCGCTGCCTCTGCCGATTCGGCTTTCAGCGGCGATGGAGCCCCCGTGCAGTTTTACCAACTCCTGCACCAGAGCCAGACCGATGCCTGTGCCTTCATGTGTACGGCCACGCGCTCCTTCCACACGATGGAAGCGCTCAAAGAGGCGAGGGAGCTCGTGATCCGGGATTCCGGCGCCCGTATCGCTCACCTGGAGTTCGGCGGCGCGTCCATCGGCGGAGGGGCAAAGCGAAACGCGGACTTCGCCTTCAAAAGTAAACTTGTAAGCATTCGACAGAAGATTGAGGACGATTTTCTCCCACATGTCGTGGTCGACATAGACTTGCTCAGGCAAGGGCGCGCAATCGACCCGGAAATGAAGCCCGGCCTTTTCCATTGCCGAGCGAAAGGTGGATGCGAGGTCTTCGGTGAATGCGGAGAGATCGATCGGCTGGTAAGTAGCCTGAATACGACCGGCTTCGATGCGCGAGAAATCGAGCAGTGTATTTACCAGTTTCAGCAGCCGTAATCCATTACGATGGGCGACCTCGGCGAGCGCGCAATTCCCATTCGGCGGATGCTGATGGGAATTCGCAAGCATTTCCTCGAGAGTGCCGAGCATGAGCGTCAGAGGCGTTCGAAACTCATGCGAAACGTTCGAGAAGAAAACCGTTTTTGCGCGATCGAGTTCGGCGAGCGCTTCGGCCCGTTTGCGCTCCTCTTCGTAAGCCCGGGCGTTGGCAATGGCGGCCGAGATGTGGCCTGCGACCAGCTTGAGAAAACCCTCATATGAATCGTCGTACCGGCGGAAAGGGTTCAAGCCGGTGATGAGGATGCCGGAACGGCCGGTGGTTCCGGACGATTGAATGGGAACCGCTACGGCTTTAGCCGGTGGGCGACTCCAGGGGCCGGAAGGCAAGTCGCGAAATGGGCATGCGAGGACGTCAATGAGCAGAGGCGCGGTGGCGTGAACGGCGGCGTGGAAAGGCCACGGCGAGTTCTCCTCGGCGGAAACTTCAGCAGGGGCGGCGGGGTGGCCGGCGGCGATGCCCGAAGCGCCGGCGAGGGTGATGCGGCGGTGATCCGGGCTCGTCAGGTAAATCAGCGCAAAGGGCAGATCGCGAGTGTCGGTCCCGAGGCTCGCGGCGCTCAGCGCGCAGGCCCGCTCAATGGTGCGCGCGTCCGCAGTTTGGGAAGCCAGATCACGAAGGAGAGCGATCTGCCTTTCCCCAAGGATTCGCTGGGTATCGTCCGTGTTGGCGCAGAAGATTCCACCCGTGCCGCCATCGTCATTGGGAACCGGACTGTAAGAGAACGTGTAATAAGTTTCTTCCGGATAGCCGTAACGCTCCATGATCAGGAGCAGCGACTCATCGTAGGTGCCGCTGTTGCCGGACATGGCGGAACGGACACGCGGCTCGACCTGATCCCAGATTTCCCGCCAGACTACGCTTGCCGGCTGTCCAAGCGACTGGGGATGCTTGCCGCCGAGGATTGAGCAATAGGCGTCGTTATAAAGATTGATGAGCTGCTCGCCCCACCAGACGAACATCGGCTGCCGCGAAGTGAGCATGATGCGGACGGCAGTACGCAAGGCGCGAGGCCAGGTTTTCACCGGTCCGAGTGGAGTGGATCGCCAGTCCATGGCCCGCATCAGGGCGCCAAGTTCGCCACCTCCGGCGAGAAAATCCGCACGGTCAGTTTCAGGCTTTTCCTCAGAAAATGGGGGCAATCGCATCCGTGCAGAAGTCCCGATTTTAACCTGGCGTAGTGAGTCTAATGTGCGCCGACCGGGCCTTTGCGGCTAATTCGCGGCTTTCCGTACGATTATCGGATCGTGATTGTTACCGTTGCCGGGCTCGAAATGCCGCCGACCGTTAAAATTACAGGCTGAGTTCCGGTCATATTTGGCGGAAGCTGGATATTTACCTGAACGACTCCGTTGACCTCGCCTGGCGCGGAGCCCGCGTAAATTACGGCAGCGGGCTCGCCGCCGACTGTGGCGCTGACGGGCGCAGCAAGAGATGCGGCGACGTCAGCGGTCCTGCCGGTCGCATTTTGTCCGATGGTCATGCCGCCGCCGGTGGCGTACACGGCGACGACGGATCCCGCGGCCGCGGGATTCTGCTCAGAATTCAGCGAATAATCGGCGTTGAGAATGGCGCCTGGTCCACGGCCGGTTGAATCGACTGAGAAGATGCCGGGCGCAGCGACAGCGACGGGGACATTCTGAACTGCAGACATGACGCCGTTGACACCGATCTGAATCGCAACGTGCTCGAGATTATTCACGCCGAACGGAGTGATGGTCGAAATAGCGGCTGAGGAGGCATAGACAACCGGCGCGGGCATGCCGTTAAAGGTCACTTCGACGCCGGCGGCCTGCCGCGGAAGGGCATTTCCCGGGCTCCACTGGCCGGTAACCAGTTCCGCGGGCCCGAGGTTCTGACCGAAGATGGTAACCAGTTCGCCCGGAGCAATGGGTCCGGCGGCATAACTGGCTGCGTTCGTGACGGCTGTGACGGCCGGCACCGGATTGTTTCCCGCTGTGAGGCCATACACGAGCAGTTGTTGAGAGCCGGTGGGAACGTATACCTTGCCATTGGCGACGGTAGGATTCGAGAATTTACTGAACAGGCCGAGAGCGTCGGCTGAGTCCATCGCGCTGTCCCACAGCTCGGAAGTAAGGTCGTCGGCGTTATAGGCGCGGACGGTTCCGGTGGAAGGGAGCGGATAGGAATCGGCGGTGATGACCCACAGGATGCCGGTACCGTGGCGGTCGCCATTCGCCGAAATTGTCATGCCCTGAAAGGGGACGTTGAATGAGGCGATACTCTGGGACGCCGGCTGCTCCGCGAATGCGTTTCCGGTGAAGGCGAAGGCCTGGACGGGATTATTGGCGCCGTGCAGATAAAGCGTGGCGTTGCCGTTTGAGCGCGCCCAAAGCGCGGCGTTGAAGATTCCGAAACTGACCGGATGGAACTTCTGCGGAACCTGCGAATCGGTGGAGTTCAAGTTGCCGAGTCTCTCCTGATTCAGGAGATAGAGCGTGCCTTCCTTGCCGCCCGTAATGGTGAAAGTGGTGTTCGGAATCAGGACGGCCCCAAGCGCGCCGAGGTCATCATCACTGCTGTTCAGGGCGTCGACATTCGATGGAGCGAACCAATCGCGGAGCGCGAGGGAGGTGGGATCGAGGCGCAGCACGCTGTCGGAGAAGCTGGTGACGCCATCGGTATTGCCATTGCTGCTGACGACGTAAAGGTTGCCGGCGCTGTCTATGGCGGGAGCGCGCCCGGACTGCCAGAAGGCGCCGCCGCTGCCGTTGGGGGTGGGATTGAAAACGGCAAGCTGGCGCTGTACGTCAGAAGCGCTGTAGCCGAACAGCCATCCGTGAAACGGAATCAAATCGTTGTGCGATCCGAAAGCGATATAGACAATGCCGTTCGCGAGAGCGAGTCCCGGGCGCTGGATGTGCTGAGCCGGATCGAACTGGACGACGCCGCTGACGCTCGCGTCGCCAATACCCGTGACCGCGCCGGCGATTGCGACGGGAGCGCCGAAACGCTCCGCGCCATTGGTGACATCGAGCGCATGCAGGCTGTATTGCGGGACCGATTTGTCGCCGAAGGACGCAAGCGTGCCCGCGACAACGTACAGAGTTCCGGTGGAAGGATCGATTACGGGCGTCCCGAGTATGCCGATTTCGGGCCGGATATCCATATACGGAAGGTCTGGAATATCGAAGGTGGAGGAAGGAATGGAAGGCCCGAGATTTACAGTCCAGAGCGGCGCGGCCGGAGTATCGGCATCGAAGGCGTAAACGGAATTGCGCATCGTCGCAACGAAGACGACGTTGTGGTTCGATCCAGCGATGGAAAGCGTGGGCATGTAAAGCGGCTGCGCATAGATCTGGCCATCGACCGAAAGCGCGAAGAGTTTACCGAAGGAATTCGGGCCCACATTGCCGGGTGTGAGGATGGTTTCTGCGAGATTTGCGTTGGTGCGCGCATTATCGTAATTCGCCGTAAGGACGGACTGCGCGCCAAGGATGGCGGGCAATGACAGCGAGAGGCCGAGAAAAGTAAGGATGCGTTGCGGCATTCTTATTCACCTTCAACGCGCACGGCGCGGGAAAGTTTCCAATGTTCGATTTGCACGAAGATATTCGTGTAGTTCCGCTTACAACGAAATAATCTCAGGAAATTTTTATGAAACGAAAATAACTCTCGCGACAATTAGTGTGAGGGTCTATTGAATATGGATGGGGTCGAGAATGGAGACCGGCGCCATGGCGACGATTTTCCAGTATTTGGGGAACTTCTTCATTTCGATCTGAACGCGCTCGCGGCGCCGCTCGACAGGACCTCCGTCCGCCTGGGAACGTAACTCGACAAACCAGTCGGTGTCGAGCTTTCGGTCGCCACCCTCGCCTTTTTCTTCAACCACGTCGATGGCGCAGAGCACGTCCGTCTGGGCGGCGATGGCTTCGATATTGGCCTGGATCACCGCATAGTCTTTCATTTGGGGATCGAAGCACGCGAGAGCTTCGGGAACTGAGTTCTGACTGAGATAAGCAGCGAGCATCGCGAGACGGTCGAAGGGGGTCTCTTCTTCGGCCGCTTCCGCATTCCGCGCGCAGAGCGCCGCCGCCAGGGCGGCGCCACGCACAAACAAACCGGCGAATCGTCTACGTCCGATAGTTGGCATTGATGTGGACGTAGTCTTCGGTGAGATCGCACGTCCAGAACGTAGCGCTGCCTTTGTTCTTGCCAGCGATGCGAAAGACGATCGAGATATCAGTATCGTCCAGACGCTGCTTCATATCGTTCTCATCGAATGGCGCCGCAAGGCCATTGCGGCATACCTTCACATCCTGAAGGGTGATTTCGATCGTGGTGGGATCGAAGTTCACGCCTGCGTTGCCTGCAGCTGACAGAATGCGGCCCCAATTGGGATCCGAGCCTGCTATGGCCGTTTTAACCAGTGGCGAGTTGGAGATGGCGCGGGCGACTGCAGCGGCGGCAGCGTCGCTCACGGCTCCGTGCACCTCGACCGAAATGAGTTTGCGGGCGCCTTCACCATCACGCACAATCTGACGCGCGAGGGATTGCAGGGTTTCGGTGAGCGCTTCTTCGAAAATGCTCATCTCCTTCGGATCCGGACGCACCCCGGAGGCTCCATTCGCGAGAACAATCAGACTGTCGTTGGTGGAAGTGTCGCCATCGACCGAGATGCGGTTATAGCTGACTTCGGATGCGCGGACCAGCATGCGGCGCAACAGCGTCTGGGGCACGACGGCATCGGTCATGACAAAGCCGAGCGTGGTGGCCATGCGCGGATGAATCATGCCGGAGCCTTTGGTGATTCCGGCGATGCGCACAGTACCGCGGCGCAATGTGACTTCGCGCGAGGCGCCTTTTGGCTGAAGATCTGTGGTGAGGATTGCGCGGGCAACCTCGGGAAGCGCTCCGTCGCTCAGGTTCGACACCAGCTCTTCCAGCTTGTCGAGTATAAGTTTTTCGTCGAGTTCGACGCCGATCACTCCGGTAGAAGCCGGCAGAACCTGGATCGGCTGGAGCTTGAGAAGTTTGGCCAGCGCTTTGGTGGTGGAAAGGGCGACCTTATCTCCGGATTTCGTCGCGCAGTTGGCGTTCCCGGCATTGACGAGCACGGCGCCACAGACGCCCTTCGAGGCGCGTACATTGGCGCGGGCCAGTTTGACCGGAGCAGCCTGCACCTTATTGGTGGTGAAGACGGCGGCGGCGGCGGCGGGCACGCCGGAGACGATCAGGGCAAGATCGTCTTTCTCCTGTTTGCGGATGCCGGCGTATGCAGTCGAATACTTAAAGCCCAAAGGCAGGTCGAATGGTCTCATTTTCCAAGTCGGTCAGTCGGGGTCAGATGGCAGCCGTTGGCGAAAACCTCCGCCGGCATTCTCTTTCGCCCTTCAAGTTGAACTTCCAGTAATTCGATGGCGGCGCCGTCGCCTGCAACAGCGAAGACGCCTCCTTCGTGAACCAGCGTTCCGGGCGCACAATCCCAGGTGCGCGAGGTTATCCGGGAACGCCAAAGATGAAGCGACAGGCCGCGGAAGGCTGTGTGCGCTCCGGGCCATGGCTGAAAGCCGCGAATCACATTATGAATCCGAATGGCGGGTTGCGTCCAGTCGATGCGGCCATCTTCCTTCTTAAGGATGGGAGCCCAGGTCGCTCGGGATTCGTCCTGCTGGCATGGCGTGACGCGCCCATCGGCGACTCGGGCGAGGGTATGGACGAGCAGTTCAGCGCCAAGGCTGGAAAGGCGCTGCGCAACATCCGGCGCCGTTTCGTCCAGGCCGATATCAGTGGAGGATTGCTCGAGGATGTCGCCGGTATCGAGTCCGGCATCGATCTGCATGGTAGTTACGCCGGTTTGCGCATAGCCGCGCGCGAGAGCCCATTGGACAGGCGCGGCGCCGCGCAATTCGGGCAGCAGAGATGCATGAACGTTGATGATGCCGCGCGGCGCGATATCGATGACGTTTTGCGGGACGATCTGGCCGTAGCCGACGATTACCATTACTTCCGGTCCAAGCGCGCGCAGATGTTCCACCGCCTCGGGGCGGCGAATCCTTTCGGGTTGAAAAACGCGGATGGCGTGGCGCAGCGCCACCTGCTTTACGGGCGAGGGCGTGAGCTCCTTTTTACGCCCCTTCGCGCGATCCGGCTGCGTGACGACTTCCAGCACTTCATGGCCTGCCGCGATCATTCGTTCGAGTGTGGGAACAGCGAAATCGGGGGTTCCGAGAAAAACAGCCTTCAACTCGTCACTCCCACTCCCCCGCCTTTTGTAGTTTGCGGATGCGGCGACGTATGAGGTCCCGCTTGAGCGCACTCAGATGATTCACAAAAAGAATGCCGTTCAGGTGATCGATCTCATGCTGAAAGGCGCGCGCGAGCAGATCCTCGCCGTCCATTTCGTACCATTCACCCTCGGTGTTTTGCGCGCGAATGGTGACTTTTCTGGCGCGCGTAACCGGTTCGCGAATGCCGGGAATACTGAGGCAGCCCTCTTCTTCGGTGATTTTGCCCTCTTTCGCGATCACTTCAGGATTAATCAGAACGAGCTTTTCCGGTTCGTGACCTTCTTCGCCGCCCGTGATATCAATTACGGTAATGCGCTTCGCTATGTCGATCTGAGGGGCTGCGAGGCCGATGCCACGGGCCGAATACATGGTTTCGAACATGCTTTCGACCAGTTCGGCCAACTCCGGCGTGCCGAATTCGGTAACGCTTTCGGCCGGGCGTTCCAGGATCGGATTGTTCAGATACTTAACGATGCGGTAAATCATTCAGAAATTCCGCACCTGCTCGAGATAAGCCTCGAAATTGCGTTTGGTCTCGCAAAGCGAATCGCCGCCGAATTTCTCGAGCGCGGCGGAGGCGAGCACGATCGCGACCATCGCTTCTCCGATGACACCCGCCGCGGGAACGACGCAAACGTCGGATCGTTCATAAGCGGCTTTTGAGGGTTCGCGGGTTTCGAGATCGACCGATTCGAGGGGCCGCCGCAAGGTGGAAATGGGCTTGAGGAACCCGCGGACGCGAAGGTCTTCGCCGTTGGTCATGCCGCCTTCAAGGCCCCCCGCGCGGTTATTGCCGCGGAAAAACCGCCGCTCCTCGCGATCGTAATGAATCGTATCCTGCACTTTCGAGCCGAAGCTTTGCGCACCCTCCTCCGCCCAGCCGACTTCGACGCCTTTAACCGCCTGGATGGAGACTATAGCTTGCGCAAGTCGGCCATCCAGCCGTGAATCCCAGGTGATGTGGGAGCCAAGACCTGGCGGGAGGCCGTGGGCGACTACTTCGAAGATGCCGCCAGCGGTGTCGCCGGTTCGATAAGCCTCGTCGACGACGGCTTTCATGCGCTGTTCGGTTTCGGGATCCACACAGCCGAGCAAAACCTCGGTTTTTCGGCTGAGGGCGACGATTTCCGGCCACTCGACGGTACGGGCCAGCCGTTCATGGCCAACCGCGATGACGTGACTGAGGATTTCGATTCCGAAATTTGCAAGAAATTGTTTGGCTACAGCTCCAATGGCGACCCTGGCCGTGGTCTCCCGGGCGCTGGCCCGTTCGAGGACGTAGCGGGCATCGTGGAAGCCGTACTTGATCGCACCGGCGAGATCGGCATGACCCGGCCGGGGCCGGGATACGGCCTTGTGCTTCGCCGGGTCTCCTTCTTCGACGGGAAGCGACTCCGTCCAGTTTTTCCAATCGGCATTGGCGATGAGGATAGCGATGGGAGAACCGATCGTGCGGCCATGGCGCACGCCCGCAACGATATGAGCGCGGTCCGTCTCGATTTTCATCCGGCCGCCACGGCCAAAGCCCTGTTGACGCCGCCAGAGCTCGTGGTCAATTGCATCCTGGGCGATTGTGATGCCGGCCGGGAGCCCGGTCAGAGTCGCAACCAGACACTCGCCGTGGGACTCGCCCGCGGTTTCAAAACGCAACATTTAGTTTGAAATCTTATGTTGACAGAAAACCGGGTTGGTCCGCCACTGCCCCGGATTCGGACCGGCGGTACGGCCTATTTGTAGATCGGCTCCAGCTTATTGACGATGTACTCGTCGCAGTGCTCGTAACTGGCGCGCGGGCCTTCACGCGCGGTGTCGAGATCCACGCAGATCCAGCCTTTGTAATTCATCGACTTCAGGACGCGGTGGCAGGCCGGCAAATCGATATCGCCATCGCCCATATCGAAGATCGTGTCGCGGAACGGGACGTTCGGCAAGCGCTTTGCATCCTTATAGTCCATCATCATCAGGCGGCTGCGGTATTTGTCCAGATTCGCCGCGGGATCGCACCCACCGAGATAAAGATGAGCCACATCGGGGGAAAACCAGAAGAGTTTCGGATCCGTCATCGCCATGCAGCGATCGACTTCATCCTGATTCTGGACCATCTGGCCCATATGGTTGTGCAGGCCGGCCCGGAAACCCATCTCACGCGCGGCCTCGCCAAGCTGGTTGAAGCCCTCGCACATGGTCTTGAAATTAGCCTGGCTCAGATTACTCCGGTTGGGCGAAAAAACCACCAGCAAACTCGCGTCGAAGCCTTTGAGGAAGTTCATGGCCGTCCTGGCGTTCGCGATATACGTAGAGCGCTGGGAGGCGTCATGCGCAGGACCGTTGAAAGAAATGGTGATGATGTGGAGACCGCGTTTTTCGGCTTCCGCCTTCATCTGCTGGGCGGTGATGTTGTATTTTTTCAGGATCTGTGGGAATTGCGTGACGCGAACGCCGATGAACCCGGTGTCTTTCATGACGTCGAAAATGTCCGTGAACGGCACAGGCGGAAAGTAATTCCAGAGATTCGATCCGAGCGCCCATTTGACGTTCTTATTCGCCGGGAGTCTGCCCGCAGCGCGGGCCAGTGTGGACGCGAAAAGGGCGAGGGCGGTACGGCGAGTGACGGTCATGACGCGGCTCCTGTTTTATCAAATGAATAGTGACGGTGTGTATCCGCCGATGGTAATGCTGATTTTCGGAATATCGCTGCTGCAGCCCGAACCGGCGAACCTGCGCCATCTGTTCGAAGAGAACCTTGGGCGCAGCGAGCGCGCATATGGAATGACAGACGCGAGAACAGCCGGCGCGGCGCGGGATCTGGGGCTGTTCCTTCGCGGGGAAAACGATGCGCCGGGGGCATACCGGGCGCTGCATGAAGCGGTCGAGATCGATGATAAAGCGGCCGGTCCGGAAAGTAAACAGACGCTTGCCGACGTGGCGGCGCTGGCCAGCGTGGCTCCGCCTCATGAGGCGGAATCGCTGTGGCGGCGGGCCGCGGGTGGGAAAGATTCCGCAATCGCTTCCAGGGCGTTTGCGGCGCTTGGCGAATTCCGCGAACGAGCCGGGGACAGGGCGGGAGCGGCGGCCATGTACACGAGGGCCGTTGAAAAGGAAGAAGCAGCGAGCGGCAGGGACAGCGCGGAGACCGCGGTTCGCCTGAATGCCCTGGCACTTGTGAGCGAACCGAGGGAAGCGGTTCCGATGCTCGAGCGCGCTGTTGCAATCGACCGGAAGCGCTGGGGCGAAAGACATCCGGAGACGGCGACGACGGAATCGAACCTGTCGGGTGAACTGCTGGCGCTTGGACGCGTATGGGAGTCGGTTCGCGTTGGGAGGCTGGCTCTCTCGAATTTCGAAGCGACGCTGGGCCCGCGGCATCCGCGAACGGCGGCGGCTGCGAGCAATCTGGCGGACGCGACGAGGGCCGCCGGAAATCGGCGTGCGGCCGAGCGCCTCTACCGCCGTGCGCTTCGCATCGATGAGGAGGCCCTGGGCGTGGCGAATGCGGAAACATTGAATGACGTGAAGAACCTGGCCGACTTTTTACGCGAGACCGGCCGCGAGCCGGAAGCGCGGGCTCTGGAGCAACGGTACGCATCTACCGCGGCGCCTCGGTGAGGAGGACAGGCTTCATTGGCTGGGCGGCGGAATAGACTGCGATCCGGTGGTTCGTGAAAGCGAGGTTCGGCCAGGGGCGGACGCGGGGCATGTGGCATTCGATGCACGTCCGCCCGGCAAGCCTGACGCGATGAGTTGGTTTGGCGTGGCAGGTTTTGCATGCGGCGTCATAGTTCACTGGCCGGATTTCCAGAGGCGCGTGCGGCGAGTGGCACGTGATGCAGTTCAGGCGGCCTGCACTCTCCCGAAAGCAGCGGCTGACGGCGAGTAGCAGCGGCTGGTGCCTCGCGTTCCAGGGATTCTGGAGATTGGTCGCATCGCCTGCCGCGGCAGGCATGCGGTGGCAGTTCCCGCAGAGGCGGTTCATGTCATCGGCCGTGATCTTCCGCGGGTCAGGCATACGGAAGCGAGCCGGGTCAGCCGCGTGGGCGGCTGCCGGACCATGGCAGGCTTCGCAACGCACGCCGAGTTCGTGCGGAACGATGGTATTATCGCTCGCGAGCGTTAGCGGACCGGTTGAGTGGCAGGAAAAGCAGCGCATAATCGCTGCGGATGGATCGAAGATGCGGTAGAGGACACCGCGGGTGTTTTGATGTCCGGGCGTCAACGCCAGACCGCCGACTTTCCGATACCAGCTCTGGCCCATTTCAATGTAATTTGCCGGGTCGCCGCGTTTCACGAAAGTAATCGCCTGCGCGCCCGCGCCGAAACCCCACTCACCCGGTTGCCCGGGACCCGAGCGCGCGAGCGAGTGGGAATGCGCGCTTTGCGATTGCTGCTGAAACTCAGGCTGATGACATTTGGCGCAGGCCGCCGCGCCCGCATAATCGGACGTGGCGGCGAGGCCGAGGAACCACAGGAGCGGCAGCGATGCAGGAACGATCAGAAGATAAATTTACCTGAATATTGGATCTGACGGCCGTAAGCTCCTTTGGCTTCGTCCACGATCCTGCCGAAATTGGTATTCGTCGGATCGGTAATCGGGTTTGCCGGGGTCAGGCTGTTGGGAAGATTGAAAGCGTCCACGCGCAATTCGAAGTGGACACGCTCCGTGATCGTGAACTGCTTGGCCAGCGCGAGATCAATGTTAATGAAACGAGGGCCAAGCCAGTTCTCGAACTGCACGGGGTTCGTCGCTCGGGTGAACGCGGGCAGCCGTTGCACCAGACTTGTATCGAACCAGCGGTTCAATGTCGCATTCGAGAGCGCCGGGTTGCCGGAGACCACCGCGCCGGAGCCGTTAGCGATTGGCGCGGAATTCAGCGAAGCGCCCACATAATTGCTCTGGCTCGGTGAGTTCGTGGATGTGGAACCGAAGCGCAACGGGAGCCCGGAATTGTAAGTGAAGATCCCGCTCAGCACCCATCCGCCGATCACGCCATCAACGAAACGATTTGCGTTCGACATGTACTGCCGGCCGCGGCCGAAAGGCAGGTTATAGATGGACGCCGCCGTCATTCGGTGGCGCGGCGTCTGCGTTGGCATCCATGTGAACTGGTGCAGGTATTCCGCGAGCGTATCGTAGTATTCCTGATCGACCTCGCGACTGTAGTTGTACCCAAACACCAGGTTGAATCCATTCGCGAATGGACGGCGGACGGAGATCTGAAGAGATTTGTAGTGATCACTGCGACCGCCAATCAGCGACTCCCAGATGTCTCCGTACTGCGGATACGGCCGAATCAACTGGCTAACAGAGACGTTCTGCTGCGTCCGCAATTGTCCGGGCATCTTCTCCGGGGGCAAGATGTTATAGAACGGATTGGGGACCGTCGTATTCACCGCGTTGCCTTGCTGGAATGCGATGCGCGGGTCCACCAGGTTCAGGTTCTGCGCATAGGGAAGATTGTGGCTGAGATTGGCGAAGAAGGTGACATCAAGCAGAAGCTGCGCCGGAAGCTGCCGCTGCAGGCTGACATTCAGACGATCGTTCACGGCCGGCTGGAAATTCTGATGGAAGAAGATGGCGCCTCCCGATGTATCCCCAAGTTCGGTGTAGCGGCCGAGTGTGTTGCCGGTGGGTGGAACCACGCCCTGGGGGAACGGGTTGGAAAGCGTCGCCTGCGGAACTCCCTGGAGTGGCGCAATGACCGCCGAATTCGCGGAATAGCCGGGATACGGCACACTACCGAGAATGTTCAGGCCATCCGTCAGGGTCGCCGGAACTATAAATCGTGCCCATCCGGCGCGAAGAGCGGTTTTATCGTTGATCCGATAGGCCATTCCGACTCGGGGCTCAAGCAGAAGCTTCGGCGGGTTCCACGCGTCCGGACTGCCCGCGCTGGTGAAGTTCCAGGCGCCGTTATAGATGGGTGGCGTGGTAGCGAGTTGCTGCGCGAGAGCAGGCATTACAGGCGCATTCGCCCCTGAGAGTTCCGGAATTGGATTCGAAAGATCGAGCGCACCGCTCAGGCGGTGCTCGGGATCGCGAATGGCGGTGAAGAACTCATATCGCAAACCAATATTCAGGGTGAGGCGGTTATTGACATGGAAATCATCCTGGACGAAGGCGCCAATGAAATCGTTTCGCGGCCGTTGGATCGGTATTTCAGACGCCGTGCTCGAGCTATCCAGAGCGCCAAGGAGGAACGTTGCCCAACCGTTGCCGACGAGCGCAGTGTTTGGCGAATTGTAGGTATCGGCCGTCAACGCCGGGCTGAAACTGAAGCTGGCAAGCGACGGGCGGGCCGCATTCGTATTTTCCCGGCGGTATTCGGCGCCAAACTTCACGTAGTGGCGGCCAATGTTCTTTGAGAGCTTCGACTCTATATTCCAGGAGTCCGGAGTCTGATACCAGTACGACTTCACGCCGAGGCTCGCGCCAGCTCCCTGGTTGACGGTGAAGCCCGGCAGATAAATCTGAGGCAACGTCGTGATGTAGGACGAATACCAGTTGCTGTTCGGCCAATAACTGGCGAGCCCTGAGGCGGTGAGATTGCGATTGGGATACCCGAAGGAATCGTTGATGTAGTTATAACCGCCGTGAATATCGAGGACGGTCGTTGGATTGAATGTGTGCACCGCGTCCGCCGCAACGCTGATGGCATCGCGAATGGAACCGTAAAGCGGAAGCAGCGCCGATCCGTTCGTATAGTCCTGAATTGCCTCCGTGGTCTTCAGCATCGTGTAACGCCCGAATACTTTCCAGTTATCGGAAACGTTGTAATCGATGCGATCCATCAGGTTCCAGTAATCGTACGGATCCGCATAGCTGGCTTTGAAGTTGTTGACCGGGTCTGAGCTGTTGGTCTGCCATACCTGACCCATGATTTTTGCCGCGGTGGGATCGATCCTCGAAGACGGTATCATATTGCCCGGGAACGGCGTCCGCGTCACGCTGCTTCCGTTCGTGACGGTGCTGAAGGGATCGTAGATGGTATCGAGTGCGCCTTTTGTGTTCAGCGTTTGCGAGAAATCGCCGGTCCGCTGCGCGGCGGACGGCAGCGTCTGAACGATCGACAGCGGCGAACTGATCTTCATGCCTTCGTAAGCGAAGAAGTTGAAGAGCTTGTTTTTCACGATGGGGCTGCCGAGCGTTCCGCCCCACGTACTCTGACGCGTATTGTTCGCCGCTCCGGTCATACGGTCAGCCATGGCGTTGAGATCGGGATTGCGGCCGACGAAATAGGCAGTGCCGTGGAAATCGTTCGTGCCGGATTTCATCTGCATGGCCAGAATGCCGCCCGCGCTGTGTCCGTACTCGGCGTCCACTGAATTCTGCTGCAGGTTCACCTGCTCCACTGCATCCGGCGGCGGAGTATAGGTGGATTTCTGCGTGGTCATCGCAGGCGCGCCATCGAGAAGAATATCGTTCTTGTCATTGGTATTGCCGCCCGCATCGAACTGGGATCCGGCCCAGAAGTGGAACGGCTCGCGCTCGGTGGTGGAAGTCAGAACCACGGAAGGATTCAGCGCGACGAACAGGTAAGGATTCCGGCTGATCAGCGGCAAATCATTAGCGAGCTTGGTGTCCACGGTGTTCGACATCGTCGAGGTGTTGAACTCGACCGCGACCGGAGTTGCTTCCACCGTGACGGTCTCCTGCGTGTTGCCCACCGCGAGCGTCGCGTTCACGGTGATATCGGCGAGCGCCTCCACAGTGATGTTCTTTTGCACGAAGGACCGGAATCCGCTCTGCTCCACGGTAAGCGTGTAGCTCCCCGGATTCACGAAATCGAAGATATAGTGGCCTGCCTGGCTGGTTTGCGCGGTGGCGCGAATGCCGGTTCCGGTATTCAGCAAGACCACGGACGCGTTCGGCACAACGGCTCCGGACGCGTCCGTCACCGTGCCCTGGATTTTGCCTCGGGTATCCTGCGCGAACAGGGCGGCAGCGACTACCAGAAACAACCCGCAACGTAGCAGAAGTTTAAACATGCAGAACTCCTCTCTCAAAGGCACGGAGGCAATGGAGGTCACGCCCTCCGGGCCGCGGTCCGAGTCTGGACCGCACACAGCCGGCGTAAACGAGCGAGACCACCAGAACCAATGCGTGAATGAACTATATGGCCCGGCTACGCCAGATGCAACGGGAAAAATCTGAAGCAACCGTTCAGCAAAATTAAACGATTCAGAAGCCGCGTACAGGCGGCGTGCCATGCTGATTCAGTGGAAATCCGGCAGCTTGAAACTTTTCTCGCCGTGCTCGAATACTCGAGCATTACCAAAGCGGCTGAAAAGGTTTATCTGTCGGCGGGCGCGGTGAGCCTGCAGATGCAGAGCCTCGCCGGCGAGCTTCGTACCGATCTGTTTGTCCGGTCCGGGCGCAACCTGGTTCCAACGCCGGCGGCGATGCGGCTGGCGCATCATGCTCGCGCCATGCTGCGACAGATGCGTCAGATCGAGCAGGAGTTCGAGAACAATCCGTTGTCAGACTCCCGGCCGTTCCGGTTCGCGACCGGAGCTACCGCTCTGATTCACCGTCTGGGAAGACCTTTGCGCCGGCTCCGGCGAAAGTTCCC
>Ga0068852_100001583_pt1 | contig 15467 bp, 16 predicted proteins | sample KBSCornC22_FD_66594 | JGI IMG/M metagenome (GOLD analysis project Ga0068852, IMG submission 66594) | Corn rhizosphere microbial communities from Kellogg Biological Station, Michigan, USA - KBS Corn C2-2 | ecosystem: Host-associated > Plants > Roots > Rhizosphere > Soil ... | reverse complement strand
ATGCCGCTCCACATGCGGCTGCCGAAGCGCGGCTTCAACAACATCTTCGCGCGCGACTATGCCGAGGTGAACATCGGCGCGGTCCAGAAGGCGATCGACGCCGGCAAGCTCGACGCCAAGGGCACGCTCGACCATGACGCGCTCAAGGGCGCAGGGCTCGCGCGCGGCGGCAAGGACGGCGTGCGGCTGCTCGGCAAGGGCGAGCTCAAGGCCAAGCTGGCGTTCAAGGTCGCCGGTGTGTCGAAGGGCGCTCGCGAGGCGGTCGAGAAGGCCGGCGGTTCGATCGAGCTGATCGAGCGCAAGAACCCGGCCGAGCTCGCCGCCGCCAAGAAGGGCAAGGTGCGCGAGGCCCGGCTCGCCGACAGGGCGGCCGCAGCCAAGGCGTGAAGCCTTAGACAAGCGGCGTCGAGGCACTATATCGGCGGCCGGGAGGCGCACCGCCTGAACGCCGCCGTTTGTTTTTCCGGGGAATTTTAGTCGATGGCATCCGCAGCCGAACATCTGGCCTCAAGCATCACCTTCGCCAATTTCCAGAAGGCGACCGAGCTCAAGAAGCGGCTGTGGTTCACGATCGGCGCGCTGATCCTGTTCCGCCTGCTGTCGTTCGTTCCGGTGCCCGGCATCGACCCGACCGCCATGGCTGCGCTCTACCAGACGCAAAGCGGCGGCATCCTCGACGTCTTCAACACCTTCTCGGGCGGCGCGCTCGAGCGCTTCTCGATCGTCGCGCTCGGGGTCATGCCGTACATCACGGCGTCGATCGTGGTTCAGCTCGGCGGCACGCTCTACGAGCCGTGGAAAGCCCTCAAGAAGGAGGGCGAGACCGGCCGCAAGAAGATGAACCAGTACACGCGCTACCTGACGGTCGCGATCACGCTGGTGCAGGGTTACCTGGCAGTGAAGGGGCTCGAATCGCAGGAGGTGAAGCAGGGCATCCAGGCGGTCGTCATGCCGGGCCTTTTGTTCGAGATCGCCGGCACCGTCAGCCTCGTCGGCGGCACGCTGTTCCTGATGTGGATCGGTGAGCAGATCACCAGCCGCGGGATCGGCAACGGCGTCTCGCTGATCATCATGGCGGGCATCATCGCGCGCCTTCCACTGGGGGTGGGACAGCTTCTCGAAGGCAGCCGCACCGGTTCGCTGAGCGGCATTCTGGTGTTCGGGATCATCGTCCTCACCGTCGCGCTGGTGCTGTTCATCTGCTTCATGGAGCTGGCGCAGCGGCGGGTGCTGATCCAATATCCGAAGCGACAGACCGTGCGCGGAATGCAGCAGGAGCGCTCGCACCTCCCGATCAAGATCAACACCGCCGGCGTCATCCCGCCGATCTTCGCCTCGTCGCTGCTGCTGATGCCGCTGACGATCCTCAACTGGGCCGGCAATCGCGCCGGCTCCGAAAGCGGCACGAGCGACTGGCTGATCACGCTCAGCACCTTGCTCCAGCCCGGATCGGCGGCTTACACGGCGCTCTACGGCATCGGCATCGCCTTCTTCACCTTCTTCTACACGGCGGTGCAGTTCAACAGCGAAGAGACGGCCGACAATCTCAAGCGCCACGGCGGCTTCATCCCCGGCATCCGTCCGGGCAAGGCGACCGAGAATTATTTCGATTACCTGCTCAACCGGATCACGGTCGTCGGCGCTGCCTATCTCGTCCTGATCTGCATCATTCCGGAGGTGCTCACCGCCCAGTCGGGACTGCACATTGCGCTCGGCGGCACCAGCCTGCTGATCGTGGTCAACGTGACGATGGATACGGTCAGCCAGATCCAGAGCCACCTGATCGCGCACCAGTACGGCGACCTCATCAAGAAGGCGAAGCTCAAGACCACGCCGCGGCGGCGGTAGTCTGGCCGGCGATCAGGGGAGAGCGCCGCACATGCTGAATATCATCCTTTTGGGGCCGCCCGGCGCGGGCAAGGGCACGCAGGCGGCACGGCTCCAGTCGGAGCGCGGCATGATGCAGCTCTCGACCGGCGACATGCTGCGCGAGGCGGTCGCTGCCGGAACGCCGATCGGCCTCCAGGCGAAGGCCGTCATGGAACGCGGCGAGCTGGTCAGCGACGCGATCGTCAGCGCGCTCATCGGCGAGCGCCTGGACGCGGCGAGCGAGCAGGGTGCGATTTTCGACGGTTTCCCGCGGACGATCGCCCAGGCCGAAGCGCTCGACCTGCTGCTCACCGAGCGCGGGCGCCGGCTCGACCATGTGATCGAGCTCGCGGTGGACGAGGACGAGCTGGTGACGCGGATCGTCGGGCGCTTCAGCTGCGCCAAGTGCGGCACCGGCTATCACGACAGCTTCCGGCCGACGAAAGTGCCCGGTGTGTGCGACGTCTGCGGCTCGACCGAGTTCAAGCGCCGTAAGGACGACAATGAGCAGACGGTGCGCACGCGGATGGCCGAGTATCGCGCCAAGACCGCGCCGATCCTGCCGTTCTACGACGCGCGCAACCTCGTTCGGCGGGTCGACGGCATGGCCTCAATCGAAGAGGTCGCGGCCGAAATCGACGCGATCCTCGACGGAGCGGTCTAGTCTCTGTTGTCCGTCAGGCTCTCCGGAGCATCCGTAGGTTATCGGGAAAGTCGAAAGCGTCCTGCTTTCGATTGAGAGTCCAAAACTTGAATCCGGGCTGTTTCCGGTTTTCCCGTTTGAATTCCTCGATCAAGTTTTCCGAGAACTCTGGTCTCTCTCTCGGATTGATTATCTTCGTATCGCCACGCGGTCTCGCATCGATCTCGGTCAGCTCAATGCTGTCAACAATCGGCAGGAAGAGCTCGAAAATCTCTGCGCCGCCGATAACCGAGCCAGGTTCGCCGTTGAGCTTTTCGATCGCGTCTTCTCTGCTGTGAGCGACCTCTACCCCCTCCATATTCCACTCAGGATTACGAGTGAGGACGATGTGCCGACGTCCGGGTAGCAGTCCCGGAAGGCTATCGAAGGTGCGGCGGCCCATAATCATGGCCGTACCTTGTGTCAGTCTCTTAAAGCGCTTGAGATCTTCGGGCAGATGCCACGGAAGTTTGTTATCGCAGCCGATCACACCGTTCATCGCTCGCGCAATGACAATCTTCAGGGGTGGCCGAGGCATGTCGAAGCTATGATGGTCGGCCATAGCGATATCAACGTTCGCTACGTGTCGTGGCTCCGCTATCCCCAATATCCTCCATATCCCCGACATTCGCATTATCCCCAGATCTAAATTATCCCCATTATCCACGTTTTTCTCGTTATCCACAAAAGATGGCCATTCTTTGATCGACCAAAAAGAATTCCTAACGAGTCTAAGGGCTAAGCTTGGTCCCAAGGCGGCGGTCACCGACCCACAGGAAATCGAACGATGGGTGACCGACTGGCGCGGGCGCGTCCACGGAGCCGCGCCGGCGATGCTCGCGCCCGTGTCCACCGACGAAGTCGCGGAGATCGTCCGGCTGGCCGCCGAGCACCGCGTGCCGCTCGTGCCGCAGGGCGGCAACACCGGCATGGCTGCGGGCGCAACGCCGCCGGCGGACGGCTCGGCAATTCTCCTGTCGATGCGGCGCATGAACCGGATCCGCTCGCTCAGCGCCGATGACCAGCTCGCCGTCGCGGAAGCGGGCGTCGTGCTCGCCACTCTGCACGACGCCGCCCACGAGATCGGGATGCGCTTCCCGCTGACGCTCGGCGCGCGGGGCAGCTGCACGATCGGCGGGCTCACCTCGACCAATGCCGGCGGCACGCAGGTGCTGAAGTTCGGCACGATGCGCTCGCTGGTCGCGGGCGTGGAGGCGGTCCTTCCGGACGGATCGGTCCACAGCGGCCTGTCGGGCCTCAAGAAGGACAATCGCGGCTACAGTATCGACCAGCTGCTGATCGGCGCGGAGGGAACGCTCGGCGTGATCACCGCGGTCGCGCTTCGGCTTGTCCCGGCAGTGGCGGCGCGCGCGGTCGCCTGGGCCGCGGTCGAGAGCCCCGAGCGCGCGCTCGACCTTCTCCGCTTCCTCGAAGCTCGGACAAGCGCAATCGAAGGCTTCGAATTGGTGCCGGAAGATTCGCTCGCGCTCGTCCTCAAGCACGTCCCGAACACGCGCGCACCGCTGACCGGCGAGCACCGGTGGCACATCCTGGTGGAGTCGGCGACCGCCGATGCTCAGCACGACATAGGCGCGGAGCTCGAGCGGCTGCTTGGGCTCGCGCTTCAACAGGGCATCATCGGCGACGCAGCACTCGCGTCGAACGAGGCGCAGGCCGAGGCCTTCTGGAAGCTCCGTGACAGCATCTCGGAGGCCGAGCGGGCGGAAGGGCAGACGCTCGCTCACGACATTTCCGTGCCGGTCGCGGACATGCCGCGATTCATCGTCGACGCGTCGGCGGAGGTCGAGCGCCGCTTTCCCGGCGTGATCGCCAGCGGGTTCGGGCACCTGGGCGACGGCAACATCCACTTCCACGTCCGCGCCGGGAGCCACGCCGCGCCCGACTGGTACAGCCAGGAAGGCGAGGCGATTACCCGTTTCGTCGACGACCTCGTCACCGCTGCCGGCGGATCGATTTCCGCAGAGCATGGCGTGGGACAGCTCAAGCGCGCCGAATTCGCCCGCCTTGCGCCGCCGGGCCGGATCCACGCCCTGCGCGCGATCAAGCAAGCGCTCGATCCGCTCGGCATCATGAACCCGGGAAAGCTCGTTCCCTAAGCGGCTGGCGCGCCCGGCAGGACTCGAACCTGCGACCTGAAGCTTAGAAGGCTCCTGCTCTATCCAGCTGAGCTACGGGCGCTCGGGGGCGAGAAGTAACCGCAATTGACGCGCAGCGGAACCGCGCTAGCGTCGCTCGAATGAAAGCCGAAGGGGAGGGGCTGCGGCAGGTCGAGGCGCGGACGCTGCACGGCGCGCACTTCCGCTATTTCGACTTCGTCCTCGTCGCGTTCGTGGTCGTCATCCTGCTGTCGAACGTGATCGGCGCCGAGAAGCGCTCGTTCGTCACGCTTCCGGTGATCGGCGCGTGGCCGTTCGGGGCGGGAATCCTGTTCTTCCCCATCTCCTACCTGATCGATGACGTGCTGACCGAGGTCTACGGCTACGCCCGGGCGCGCCGAGCGATCTGGTGCGGCTTCGTCGCGCTCGCCTTCATGGCATTGATGGAATGGACGGTGGTCCACCTGCCGGTCGCGCCGGGGTGGACTGGACAGGACGCCTACGAGCGGGTGTTCGGCTCCGACTGGCGGATCATCCTCGCCTCGATGGCCGCCTTCTTCGTCGGCGACTTCGTCGAGTCCGTGGTCATGGCCAAGCTCAAGATCTGGAGCCAGGGCCGGCGCTTGTGGATGCGCTTCTGGGGCAGCACGATTGTCGGCGAAGGCATCGACAGCCTGATCTTCTATCCGATCGCCTTCTTCGGGATGGCCGACTGGCCCGCCGACACCATCCTCCAGGTGATGCTCAGCCAGTTCGTGCTCAAGGTCAGCTGGGAAGTCCTGCTGACGCCCGTCACTTATGCGGCGGTCGGCTGGCTGAAGCGGAAGGAAGGGATCGACGTCTTCGACATCGGGACGAACTTCACGCCGTTCGCCGTCGGCAGCTAACGGTCAGGCGTTCACGGACTCGATCAGGCCTTCGAACAGGCGGCGGCCGTCGGTGCGGCCGTGCGCCGGCTCGACCACCCGCTCGGGGTGCGGCATCAGGCCGAGCACATTGCCGGCATCATTGAGGATGCCCGCGATGCTGCGCGCCGACCCATTGACGCTGTCGAGATAGCGGAAGGCGACCCGCCCTTCGCCTTCGAGACGATCGAGAGTCGCCTCGTCGGCCTGGTAGTTCCCGTCATGGTGGGCAACCGGCAGGACGATCTCCTCGCCCGAATCATATTGCGAGGTGAAGAGCGTCTGGCTGTTTTCGACCTTCAGCGGGACGTTGCGGCACACGAAGCTCAAGCCGGCATTGCGCATCAGCGCGCCGGGCAGGAGCCCGGCCTCGGTCAGCACCTGGAAGCCGTTGCAGACGCCGATCACCGGCACCCCGCGCTCGGCCTGCGCCTTGACCGCCGCCATCACCGGCGAGCGCGCGGCCATCGCGCCCGAGCGCAGGTAGTCGCCGTAGGAGAAGCCGCCGGGGATGCCGATGAAATCCACGCCATCGGGAAGCTCGTTCTCCCGGTGCCACACCATCTCGGGCTTGCGGCCGGTCACCAGCTCCAGCGCGACCGCGAGATCGCGGTCGCAGTTCGACCCGGGGAAGACGATGACCGCGCTCTTCATGCGGGTTCGGGCCGTTCGATGCGGAAGTTCTCAATGACCGTGTTGGCGAGCAGCCTCCGGCACATGTCCTCGATCTCCGCATCGCTCGTGCCCTCGGCGAGATCGAGCTCGATCAGCTTGCCGGCGCGCACGTCGTTGACTCCGGAAAAGCCCAGCCCCTCGAGGGCGTGGTGGATGGCCTTGCCCTGCGGGTCGAGGACCCCGGTCTTGAGGGTGATGAAGACGCGCGCTTTCATGAGCCTTCCTGTCGGGGATCTTCGCCGCTCCTATGGCTGGCGGACCGCGCCCGAGCAAGCCTCGCGGTTCCTCCGCTTGCAAGCTTGTCAGCAGCGCCGTAGCGGCAGCGGCGGAGACGCGAGATGGAAGACGTGACGGACAAAGCGGCGACGAGCCCGATTTCGACCCGCAGGCACGGCGACGTGCTGATCATCCTGTCGAACAACCCGCCGGTGAACGCGCTTTCGACGCCGGTCCGGCAGGGGCTGGTCGATGCGATCGCCGAGGCCGAGGCCGACGACAGCGTCAAGGCGGTGGTGATCGGCTGCGAAGGCCAGACCTTCTTCGCCGGCGCGGACATCACCGAATTCGGGAAGCCGCCGCAGCAGCCGTGGCTTCCGGCGGTGGTCGACACAATCGAGAATTGCCCGAAGCCCGTGGTCGCCGCGATCCATGGCACCGCGCTTGGCGGCGGGCTCGAGGTTGCGCTCGCCTGCCATTACCGCGTCGCCGATAAGTCGGCCAGGCTCGGGACGCCCGAGGTGAAGCTGGGCCTTCTCCCCGGGGCTGGCGGCACCCAGCGGCTTCCGCGCGTCGCCGGGGTCAAGAAAGCTCTCCAGATGTGCGCCACGGGCACTCCGATTGGCGCGAAGGAAGCCTTCGACTGCGGGCTCGTCGACCGCCTCGCCGAGGGCGACCTGATCCCGCACGCGGTGGCGTTCGCCGAAGAGGTCCGCGACGTGCGCCCGATCGCCAAGTCGTCCGAGCGGCAGGACCGGATGGCGGATCTCGACCCCAATGTGTTCGACGAGTTCCGCAAGGAGAATGCGAAGCGCTTCCGCGGCTTCGAAGCGCCGCTCAAGAATATCGAGGCGGTCCGCGTCGCGACCGAGAAGCCCTACGCCGAAGGCGTCATCGAAGAGCGCAAATTGTTCATGGAGCTGATGAGCGGCGAGCAGTCCGCTGCGCAGCGTTATTTCTTCTTCGCCGAGCGCAAGGCGAACAAGATCGAGGGCCTGCCCGAGAACACCGAGCCGCGCCCGATCCGCAGGGTCGGCGTGATCGGCGCCGGAACCATGGGCGGCGGAATCTCGATGAACTTCCTCTCGGCCGGCATTCCGGTGACGATCATCGAGATGAGCCAAGAAGCGCTCGACCGCGGCACCGGCGTGATGCGCAAGAATTACGAAGCCAGCGCCGCCAAGGGCAAGCTCACTTCCGAGCAGGTCGAACAGGCGATGGGCTATCTCCAGCCGACGCTCGACTTCGCCGCGCTCGCGGACTGCGACCTCATCATCGAGGCGGTCTACGAGAATATGGACGTGAAGAAGGAAGTGTTCGGCCGGATCGACAAGATCGCCAAGGCCGGCGCGATCCTCGCTTCCAACACGTCCTATCTCAACATCAACGAGATCGCAGCGAGCATCTCGCGGCCCGAGGACGTGCTTGGAATGCACTTCTTCTCGCCGGCGAACATCATGAAGCTGCTGGAGGTCGTACGCGGCGAGAACACGGCGCCCGACGCGCTCCTGACCGCGATGACGCTCGGCAAGAAGATCCGCAAGGTGCCGGTCGTCGCGGGCGTGTGCCACGGCTTCATCGGCAACCGCATGCTGATGCCGCGGCAGATCGAGGCGACCAAGCTTCTGCTCGAAGGAGCGACGCCAGGCCAGGTCGACCGGGTCCACGTCGAGTTCGGGATGCCGATGGGCCCGTTCCAGATGGCCGACCTCGCCGGGGTCGACATCGGCTGGCACCGCGACCCGAGCCGCATCGAGACCATCCGCGACGCGCTGTGCGCGATCGACCGCTGGGGCCAGAAGAAAGGAGCCGGCTTCTACGATTACGACGAGAAGCGCCGGCCCTCGCCGTCACCGGTCGTTCAGCAGATCATCGAGGATTTCGCCAAGAAGCAGGGCGTCGAGCGCCGCGAGATCAGCGACGAGGAGATCGTCGAGCGCACGCTCTACACGATGGTCAACGAGGGCGCGAAGATCCTCGAGGAGCATGTCGCCCAGCGCGCGTCGGACGTGGATGTGGTCTGGGTCTATGGCTACGGGTGGCCCGTCTATCGCGGCGGGCCGATGTTCTGGGCCGACAGCATCGGCCTGCAGAAGATCGTCGACGGCCTCAAGCGCCACGAAGAGCGGATGAAGCCGGAGTTCAGCTTCTCGAACCTGCTGCTGGAGAAAGCCGAAAAGGGCGAAAGCTTCACGCGCTGAACTCCCCTCCCTTTCAAGGGAGGGGGATGGGGGTGGGCGACGAACGAACGGGCTCAATGCCCGAGAGTGAGTTCCTTCAGCGGCATCGAGCCGCTTCAGTCACACCCACCCCTAGCCCCTCCCTTGAACGGGAGGGGAATGCTCCTCCTCCGGCAGCAAACTCAGCATGGCCAGGGCGACCGCTGCCACGCCGGCGCTGGTGACGAACGTCGCCGAAGCGCCTTGACGGTCCCATAGCCAGCCCGCGCCAAGGCTCGCGAGAAGCCCGGCGACCCCGGTGACGAAGTAGAATGCGCCGAAGCTGGTCGCACGCAGCTTCTCGGGCGCGCTGTCGGCCACCATCCGCGAGAATATCCCCTGGGTCAGCGCCATGTGCGCGCCCCAAAGCGCGGTGCCGATGACCAGGCCGACAAACCCATTGGTCTCCGCAAGCACCAGATTGCCCGCGATCAGCACCGCGATGCCGGCAATCAGAATCGACCGCGGCTTCATCCGGTCGCTCAGCGCTCCGGCCGGGTAGGCGAGCACGACATAGGCGAGGTTGAAGATCGCCAGCGTCAGCGGCGACAGCGCCTCCGACAGGCCGATGTCGATCCCCTTTAGGATCAGGAACGCCTCGGAGAAGCGCGCGAGCGTGAACAGGAAGCCCACCTGGAGCAGGCGCTTGGTGCCCTTGTCGAGCTCGCGGAAGCCCTTGAAGAACGGCGATCGCTTCGTCGGCGCGAGATGCTGCTCGGGCTCGCGAAGGACCAGCGCGGCGAGAAGGAACGAGACCAGCGCGGGGATGATCGCGATCCAGAACACCAGCCGGATGTCGCTTGCGAGCAGGGCCATCAGGCCGATCGCGATGATCGGCGCGAGCAGCGCGCCCGCCGTATCGAGCGCCTGCCTGAGGCCGAAGGCGCGACCGCGGATCTCGGGCGGAGTCTCGTCGGCGATCATCGCGTCGCGCGGGCTCCCGCGGATGCCCTTGCCGATCCGGTCGGCGAACCGCGCGAGCATCACGGTCGCGGCGCTGGTTGCGAGCGGGAAGAGCGGCTTCGACAGTGCGGCGAGTCCATAGCCGCCCATGATCCACGGCTTGCGCTTCAGGCTCCGGTCCGACAGCCGCCCCGAGAACAGCTTGGCGAAATTCGCGGTCGCCTCGGCCACCCCGTCGATCGCGCCGAGCGCCGTGACCGGCAATCCGAGGACCATCGTGATGAACGCGGGAAGCAGCGCATGATAGATTTCGCTCGACAGGTCCATGAACAGGCTGACGAAGCCGAGAACCCAGACGTTGCGAGGCAAAGGCGGACGTGAGGCCATCGCGCCTCCATCGCGGCGCGGCCGAAGTAAGGCAAGCCGCCGCAGACATACGCTGAAGCAATGTTGCCCCACGCGAAATGTTTGCTAGGTTGCAATCATGATTGGGGGATCAACGCCGGAAGGTCTCGCGGCCCGTTTCACGGGCGTCGCCCAGATGTGGGTGGTCGAAGGACCGAGCGAGCGCGCCGAACGCGCCCGGCGTCAGCTGCTGTCCGCGATTTCGGCCCATGAGCCCGCGACGCTCAACCAGGTCGCCAAAGCCGTGCATCGCGGCGCTCCCGCGGTCAGCCGCTCGGTCGATACGCTGGTCCGGGCCGGCCTCGTCGAGCGGACGCAGGATCCGGACAACCGCCGCCGCCTTGCCCTTTGCCTCACGGAAGCCGGTCGCGAACGGTTGTCGAGCCGCACCTCGGGCAGTTCGAGCCTGCAGCTCAAGCTCGAGCGGCTCGCTAACAGCGAGCTTCGCGCCGTCGAACGCGCGATCGAGATCCTCGAGCGCGGGCTCTAGCCGCCGTCGGCGCTGACTAGTCCTGCTTGTTCACCGTCGCCCATGCGCGATGTTCGGCTTCGCGATGGGAAACGCCTTTCTTCTCATAGCCCTTTTCGATGTGGCGAGCCTTGCGTTTCTCCTTGGACGTATGTTTTCCGGGCATGTTCCAGCTCCTTCCTGACGGCGCTAAAACGCGTGGCGGGAGCGCCTGTTACCATGCTGCGTTGCAACATCGGGACCGAACGACTACATCGCGCGTTCAAATTTCCCGGGAAAAATCGAGATGAAATTGCGTAACGTGGCGATCATCGCCCACGTCGATCATGGCAAGACGACACTCGTCGACCAGCTGTTCCGGCAGTCGGGCACGTTCCGCGACAACCAGCGTGTCGAGGAGCGGGCGATGGATTCGAACGACCTCGAGAAAGAGCGCGGGATCACCATCCTCGCCAAGTGCACCTCGGTCGAATGGAACGGCACGCACATCAACATCGTCGACACCCCGGGCCACGCCGATTTCGGCGCCGAGGTGGAGCGCATCCTGAGCATGGTCGACGGCGTGATCCTTCTCGTCGACGCCGCCGAAGGGCCGATGCCGCAGACCAAGTTCGTCACCGGAAAGGCGCTTTCGCTCGGCCTCAAGCCGATCGTGGTGGTCAACAAGATTGATCGTCCCGACGCTCGGCCCGCCGAAGTGCTCGACGAAGTGTTCGAGCTGTTCCTCAACCTCGACGCCAATGACGAGCAGCTCGACTTCCCGACGCTCTATGCGAGCGGCCGCGCGGGGTATGCCGGAACCACCGACGACGTCCGGTCGGGCGACCTCAAGCCGCTGTTCGACACGATCGTCAGCCACGTCCCGCCGCCGCGCGTCGATGCGGGCCCGTTCCGGATGCTCGCGACGCTGCTCGACCGCGATCCGTTCCTGGGCCGAATCCTCACGGGACGGATCGAAAGCGGCAAGCTGACCACCAACATGCCGATCAAGGCGCTCGACGTGAACGGCAACGTCGTCGAGGAGGGGCGCGCGACGAAGGTCTTCGCGTTCCGCGGCCTCGAGCGCGTGCCGGTCGAGAGCGCCGAAGCGGGCGAGATCGTCGCCATCGCGGGCCTCATCAAGGCGACCGTGTCCAACACCTTCGCCGATCCCTCGGTCCAGGCGCCGCTGCACGCGCGGCCGATCGATCCGCCGACGCTGGCGATGAGCTTTTCCGTGAACGACAGCCCCTTCGCCGGCAAGGACGGCGACAAGGTGCAGAGCCGGGTCATCCGCGAGCGGCTTGAGCGCGAGGCCGAGGGCAATGTCGCGATCCGGGTGACGATGTCTGCCGACAACGACAGCTTCGAGGTCGCCGGCCGAGGCGAGCTCCAGCTCGGCGTCCTGATCGAAACGCTGCGGCGCGAAGGCTTCGAGCTCGGCATCAGCCGCCCTCGGGTCCTGTTCCGCGACGGCCCGAACGGCCGCGAGGAGCCGTATGAGACGGTGGTCATCGACGTCGACGACGAATTCTCCGGCACCGTCATCGACAAGATGGCGATGCGCAAGGCGGAGATGACCGACATGCGTCCATCGGGCGGTGGCAAGACGCGCCTGACCTTCTCGGCCCCGTCGCGCGGCCTCATCGGCTATCACGGCGAGTTCCTGTCCGACACCCGCGGGACCGGGATCATGAACCGGCTGTTCGAGAAGTACGGGCCGTACAAGGGCCCGATCGCGGGCCGGCAGAACGGCGTCCTCATCTCCATGGAGCAGGGTCCCGCGGTCGCCTACGCGTTGAGCGCGCTGGAAGACCGGGGCGTGTTGTTCGTCTCGCCCGGCGAGATGCTCTACGAAGGCATGGTCGTTGGCGAGAATGCCAAGACGCAGGACCTCGAAGTCAACCCGCTCAAGTCCAAGCAGCTGACCAACTTCCGGGCTTCGGGCCCCAAGGACGAAGGCATCCGCCTGACGCCGCCGCGGCGCATGAGCCTGGAGCAGGCGATCGCCTACATCCAGGACGACGAGCTGGTCGAGGTCACTCCGAAGGCGATCCGGATCCGCAAGCGCTACCTCGACCCGCACGAGCGCAAGCGCGCGGCGCGCAAGCTGGAAGCTGCATAAAGGCGACGTACAGCCATTTCGTGCCTCGGCGGTGCTGGTAAGACCGCGCCGAATGAGGCACGGAGTCGCCGCGTGGTTCCAGCGGTTTACGTAATCGACGACTTCCTGCCCGATCCGGAGGCGCTGCGGGCGCGCGCGCTTGGGCTTACCTACAGAGCGCGAGGTAATTATCCGGGCCGCGATTCGCTCGAGCGGCTTCCGATCGACGGCCTCGACGATGCAGTCTCGGCGATTATGCGGCAACGATTCCGCGCGCAGACCGGCGAGGAGTTCTCCCATGCCAAGTGCCGGCTGACGCTCGCTTCGGACGACCAAGTCGCCGGAGTGCACGTCGACCCGAGTCACCTTTCCGGAATCCTCTACCTCAGCAGCGCCGACGACTGCCGCGGCGGGACCGAGTTCTTTCGCCACATCCGCACCGGTACGGATCGAATGCCCATGCGACCGGAGGAACTGAGCGCCCTCGGCTATTCCTCCTACGGGGAGATGCACCAGGACGTCGTCGGCAAGGAAGGGCGCGACCGGACCAAATGGCAGAAGACAATGGGCGTGCCGATGCGCTTCAACCGGCTGGTGCTGCTTCAGCCACATTATTGGCACACCGCGGGGCCCGGCTTCGGCGACGGTATCGAGAACGGCCGCCTCGTCTATCTCATGTTCTTCAAGGTGGCGGCCTGAACCGAGCGGCCGTAACGCAGGCTAAACGATTCGGCCGCTCCTGCGTTGGGCGCTCGTGCGTGGAGAAAAGCTTCGGCATCTGGTGACTGGCGGGCTTATCGCGATCGCGGTGATCGTGCCGCTCGGCGTCTACGCGTTCGTCAAATCGGGGCTGTTCAACGTTGCCGCGTCGCATCCGCATTCGACGTTCACCGAATGGATCACGCACGAGACGATGATCCACTCGGTGCGGCGTCATGCTGCCGGGATCGAACCGCCGGGACGCGCCAGCGCCGCGCAGGTGGTCGGCGGCTTCTGTCTCTACGAGACCCATTGCGTCGCCTGTCACGGGGCCGCGGCGGTGGCGCGGCAGCAGTGGGTCGCGGGAATGGAGCCGAGCCCGCCCTACCTGCTCGACGCGACCTCGAAATGGACTCCGGAGCAGCTGTTCTGGATCGCCAAGAACGGGATCAAGATGACCGGCATGCCGTCGTGGCGCAATTCGCTCTCGGACGGGCAGATCTGGGAGGTGGTCGGCTTCATCGAAGCGATGCGCGACTTGCCTCCGCAGACCTATGTCGCCTGGCGTTCGAAGGGCATGTGCGCCGGCGTCAGGGGCGCGTGGCCAGCTCCAGCACCACCTTCCACTCTTCCTCGCGGACCGGCGCGACGGACAGGCGCGACTGGCGGATCAACTCCATCTTCGAAAGCCGCGGCTCGGCCTTGATTTCGGCGAGCGTGACGGGCCGTGCGAGCGCCTTCACCGGCTCGACCCGGACCGACACCCAGTCTGGGGCCTTGGGATCGGGCCGCGCTTCCCGTGTGATTCGCATGATCCCGACCACGGCCTTGTCCGACATGCTGTGATAGAAGAACGCTTCGTCACCCGGCTTCATCGCCTTGAGGTGAAGCCGCGCCGCATTGTTCCTGACGCCGTCCCATTCGGTCCCCCCGTCGCGCTCCAGGTCGGACCAGCCGTAGCTTTCGGGCTCGGACTTCATCAGCCAACGCGCCATTCGTTCACCGCCTCCTGTCCCACTTTGGTTACACTGCCGGTGAAGCGAGTGAAATGGCCGGTGAAGCGCATTTCGACCTGTGGATAACCTTTAGAAAACTGAACGATTTGAAAGGGTTCCGAATTCCGTCCCGAGTCGCGAACGGTTCACCGCCGATGGGTTGGACGCCGAGTAAACATAACTTATCTGGGTTTCAGCGATTGAGAGCGAACGAACTGGGAGCGCCTTTAAGGCGCGGGGTTCGAGAGGCAAGACGGGCAATTCCCCGCTGGATTTCAAAGCGCGCTTAGGCGCCTCCAGCGGGCCGCCCGCCAGCAGAGGGCAAGGGAAAAGTGGTCAATTTGTTCGGCGGGCGCATTGCGTCTGCGCTCGTGGGTATTTCTGTGCTTGCGATGGGTTCGAGCGCGAGCGCTCAAGATTATTCGAAGCTCAGCGTTGCGTCGGCCGTGAAAGCGCTCGACGTCGACAGCTCGGCCGGACCGCTGGGCACGCCCGCGACGATCGCATCGACGCTGGTCCAGCCGGCGGTGGCTTCGACCACCGCGGTTGCCGGTTCGAACGGCGCCGTGTTCCAGGCGCAGCCCGCGCAGTCGGTGACTCTGTCGCTGACGCCCTCGATCGCGACCGAAGCGGCGTGGCTCTACAAGGCCGGCTGGCCGCTCTACGCGCTGGTGCAGAAGTTCGAGACCAACGCGCCGCTCGACGAGGAAACGAACTGCCTCGCGACCGCCGTCTATTTCGAAGCCCGCGGCGAAAGCCTCGAAGGGCAGCTTGCGGTCGCCCACGTGGTCATGAACCGCGCCACTTCTGGCCGTTATCCGCCCGACTGGTGCAGTGTCGTGAAGCAGCCCGCGCAGTTCTCGTTCGTCCGCCACGGTCAGTTCCCGCAGGCAGACACCAATTCCGAGGCATGGAAGAAGGCCGAAGCGGTCGCCGAGCTCGCCGCGGCAAATGTCGTGCCGAGCGTCGGGACCGACGTCCTCTGGTACCACGCCGACTATGTCGCTCCGGCATGGAGGCACAACCTGCAGGAAGTCGAGCAGATCGGCGCGCACATCTTCTATCGTGCGTAAGTGAGTTAACGAGGGGGCGGAAGAGGCGCTGCGGACTTGGTTCGCGGCGCCTTTTGCATTTCGCCGCTGCGGCGAGTCGGCTCGGCGTAAATGCGGTTCACTGGGGATTCGCACGCCATTCATTGAAGCGCAGCATCGCCCGGCGGAACAGAAAGAC
>Ga0068852_100001581_pt1 | contig 15475 bp, 14 predicted proteins | sample KBSCornC22_FD_66594 | JGI IMG/M metagenome (GOLD analysis project Ga0068852, IMG submission 66594) | Corn rhizosphere microbial communities from Kellogg Biological Station, Michigan, USA - KBS Corn C2-2 | ecosystem: Host-associated > Plants > Roots > Rhizosphere > Soil ... | reverse complement strand
ATCCGGGCCAACGACATCGTCGCTGACTTCGTCAACGCGGCCAAGTCGGGCACGTCGCTGGGGGCGGGCTATGGTGCGGACGAGCGTCACCAGTTCGACGCATTGACCAGCGGCAACGCGCCTGCGGCGAACTCCACCGCTGATGGCGATGACGAATCCGGTCCGCCGGTCGACGAGTTCGACATCGACTTCGTGCCGGTCATGGTCAATCTAGAGGCAGTGGGGCCCGTGCCGCCGGCCGAAGAGACTGCGATGGACGACAATTTCGCCGCCTCGCCGCTCGTCGCCGACAAGGCGCAATGGGAAATTCGATTTGCGCCGCACAGCGAGCTCTATGCCCGCGCCAACGATCCGCTTCTCCTGTTCCGGGAACTGGCCAATCTTGGCGAGCTCACGGTCGTCGCCCGGCTCAACGAAATTCCGCCACTCGCCGATTTCGAACCGTTCGGCATCTACTGCACCTGGGACCTGACGCTGGTGTCGCCGACGGCGACCGCGGCACAGATCGCTGAAGTGTTCGAATTCGTCGAGGGCAATTGCGATCTCTCGATCGTGCCGCTGGCGCCGAGGTTGGCTGCCGGCCGGGCAGAGCCATCGCTGGCGGACCTTGCGGCGATTGTGACGCCAGCCGCTGCGGAAGCGCCGGCGGAGACGATCAGCTTCGCTGATCTCGCTGACGCCGTTAAGAAGGATATGCCCAAACGTGCGCCTCCGGCGGTTGCGCCCGCAGCGCCTGTGGCGAAGCTCCTGAAGCCGGCTGAGACCGCGGCCGATCCGGCGCCGAGCATGGCGGCCGAAGAGGATGACCGCCGCACCGGGCCAGAAGATCGCCGGGGCGCCGGCGTGCAATCGATCCGCGTCGATCTCGACAAGGTCGACCGCGTGGTCAACATGGTGGGCGAGCTGGTCATCACGCAGTCCATGCTGACCCAGCAGATGGACGATACGCTCAGGGCTCGGTACCAGGAGCTGGTGCGCGGCCTCGAAGTCCTGGCGCAAACGACGCGTGGACTACAGGACGCGGTGATGGCGATCCGCGCGCAGCCGGTCAAATCGGTGTTCAGTCGGATGCCGCGGCTGGTGCGCGAATTAGCGCAAAAGACCGGCAAGAAGATCAAGCTTGAAACCATCGGGGAAGCGACCGAGATCGACAAGACGGTCATCGAACAGCTTTCCGATCCGCTGACTCACATGATCCGGAACTCCGCCGACCACGGCATCGAGTCTCCCGAGAAGCGCAAATCGCTTGGCAAACCGGAAATCGGCACGATCCGCCTCTCCGCTGAACAGGCCGGCGGCAATATTCTCATCGCCGTCGAAGATGACGGCGGTGGGATCAATCGCGAGCGGGTGCTCGAAGTCGCGAGGAACAAGGGTATCGTTGCTGTCGATACGACCCCGACGGACGAGCAGATCGACCAACTCATCTTCGCACCGGGCTTTTCGACCGCCGAGACGGTCAGCGACATCTCAGGACGCGGCGTCGGCATGGACGTGGTTCTGTCCAACATCAAGAAGATCGGCGGCTCGGTGCATGTGAAGAGCCGGACCGGGCAGGGTACGCGCATGACTCTGAGGCTGCCACTGACGCTGGCGGTACTCGACGTGATGCTGGTCAAGGTTGGCGGCAGTCCGTATGTCATTCCGCTGAGCTCGATCGTCGAGACGATCCAGTGCTCGCGGGCCGATTTCGGCCGGGCGCCTTCGGGCGCCAAGGTGCTGAGGGTACGCGGCGAATACGTGCAAGTGGTCGATCTCGCCACGCGCTTCCAGATGCTGAGCGATGCGGATCTCGGCAACCGCTTCGTCGTGCTGTGCGAGGCCGAGGGCGGGGTGAAGATCGCGCTCATCGTCGACGACATCATCGGTCAGCAGCAGGTGGTGATCAAAAGCCTCGAGGAAAACTTCGAGTCGATCGACGGCATCGCCGGGGGCACGATCCTCGGCGACGGCAACGTCGCCCTCATTGTGGACGTGCAGGGTCTCAAGGCGACCAAGCTGCACAAGAACGCGGCCTAGGACGGGCCGCAGAAGGATCAGAAGATGGATAGTCTGGCTCTCAAGGACGACTACGGAACGGGTGCCCAGGTTACCCAGAATTCCCTGCAGCTCATCGCGTTCTCGATCGGCGAGCAGACGTACGGCGTCGAAATCACCACGGTTCGCGAAATTCGTGCGTGGAACGGCGCTACACCGCTCCCCAATACCCGCGAATATGTACGCGGCGTGATCAATCTGCGCGGCACGATCGTGCCGATCTTCGACCTGCGTGCCCGCTTCGGCGAAGGGCAGACCTCACCGACCAAGAATCATGTGGTGGTCGTGATGTCAGTCGGCGACAAATGGGTGGGCATCCTCGTCGATGCAGTGAGCGACATTCTTACGGTCGATCGCAACGATATCCACAACGTGCCGGAAGGGAACACGATGGATACCGAATTGCTCAACGGCATCGTGACCCATGAAAGCCGCATGGTCGGGTTGATCGACCTGCATGCGGTGGTCTCGGGCGCCAAAGTCGACGGCTAGGCCGTTCCGCAGGGACGAGATGAAACGAGGGCGCCCACGGCGCCCTTTTTGTTGATCTCACAGACCAGGCCAAGCTCGCGCTGGGTCAGCTCGACCAATTGAATCTGGATCAGAACAGGTCGACGTCGCCGTTGGACGGAGTTGCCGCGACGCCCGACAGGGCCGGTACGCGCAATTCATCGAGTACAAGGTTTGCCCAGATCTCGTCATAGTCGGAGTCGGGCGCGGTCGGCGGCAACAGCGCGAACTGCCGAACTGCCAAGGCCATGTTCTGGCAGCGCTGCTCGATCCGATCCTGACCCTGCAACGCGTTGACGATCATCGTGACCGCCTTGCGCTTGGCCTGCTCACAGTTCAGCGACTTGTCGGCAAGCACTTCCAGCGCATCGCTGATGCCTTCAACCATCGCCGCAGTCTGGCGCGCGGTTTCGTCGAGTTCACGTGCGAGCTTCTGCAGCGACATAGATGGTGATACCCCCGAAGTCCCCGACCACTACCGCAGAAATCTAAAGCTACTCTTGCTTCGGCAACTGCCTTTGTAAGGTTGCCGAAACTGGTTAGAAGTTCCCTAAGGAATCCCGCTCTATGCTGATGATAACCTTGTCAGGGGGCGACCTAAAATTAGCATCCAGCCAAGCCGGGTCGGCGCTCCGACCTTCGACCGTGGCGTCGTGACGACAATTCATCAGGGCGATTGTCTTGTCGGCAACGAAGAAGACCTGACCTTCTCGACAATCCTGGGGTCGTGCGTGTCGGCCTGCATCCGCGACACCGAGGCCCGAGTGGGCGGGATGAACCATTTCCTGTTGGCCGAACCGTCGGGTAGCGCGAAGGATCGCTACGGCGCCTCGGCCCGCTACGGTGCTTTCGCAATGGAACAGCTGATCAACAAGGTGTTGCAACGTGGCACCGGACGGAAAGCCAACCTCGAGATCAAGATTTTTGGTGGCGGCCTGATCGCCTCAGCACTCACCGATGTGGGCTCCAAGAACATCGAATTCGTGCACGAGTTCCTCGAAAATGAAGGCTACACCATCTCAAGCGAGGATGTCGGCGGGACGTTTGCACGCCGCGTGATGTTCAAGCCGCACTCGGGCCGTGCTTTCGTCAAGCGTCTCGACAGCAGCGCCGCGGCCAATGTGGCGAGGGAAGAACTCACGATCGTGGGCCGCCGCAGGGCAGCAGTCGTGGCGCCTAGGCCGGTGGCTGACGACATTGAGTTGTTCTAGATCCAAGCCGCGGCGGCGGACGCGGCTCATGTGCAAAACCTGGCGAAAGTAACCCAATCCCTACCGGGCTGAGCCGGCATAGAGATTTGGTTAACCATTCGGATTTTAGGGTCGAATCGCACTCGCCACCCCTTCGATCCGGATGCGCCGCACCAGAGTCGCGTTGATCGTCGATACCATCTGGCTCGTGGCACTCGCCGCGGCAACGGCATGCTTGACGCTGTCGGGGTTGACGCTGCTGAGTGCGCTCACCGTCGTGTCGTTCGTGGGCATCGCTATCTGTGCGAGCCTGGTGTTCGCCGCCAAGGCTGAGCGCGAGGTGCAGCGCAAGCTTGCCGAGCTGGGGGCGGCAGTGGGTGCCGCTGGTCGCCGTGACCTCGAAGACGGTGTGAGCGTTGAAGCCATCGTCGCCAATCTCGCCGGCCGGCTGGACCGCGCGACGCCGTTCAAGGCGGCGTTTGCCGGTCTTAATCAGCCGGTTCTGGTCGCTGGAGCAGATGGGGAAATCCTCGGAGCGAGCCGGGGACTCCTCGCCCTCGAGCCGCGGGCGGTCGAGGGCGCCAGCATCGACGTGCTGCTGGGGACCGGTCATCGCTCGGGCGGGGTGGCGCCGGAGGAGCTCGTCAATCTCGCCGGCATCCGACATGCGGCGAAGCAGCGGCAGGCCGGCGCAGGCCGGATGGTGATGGAGTTCGTGCCGGCCGGCACCTACATCGCCGATGACGATCTGGACGCCTTTGCCACGGCGATCGCGGAAGGCCGCACCAGTTTTCGCTTCGATCCAAGGACGCTACAAGCCTCGCCAGGCCTCAGGACATTGAGCGAAAGCCTCGAGAGCCTGGACCTCGGCCTGTCGGCCCTCGGGAAGATCATTGCAGGCGAGCCGCTGACGCCGCAGATGCGGCGGATCAATTCCGGCATTGTGCCGCAGGTGCGAGAACTGGAGGACGTGCTCAACGCCCTGACGGACGAGCGAGACGAGCACCTTGAGGCGCGGGAAATGCTCGAGCGCAAATGCGAGGCTGTGGTCGGAGCCATCGACAAGTACCGGCAGGCTGTCGGCACTATCGGAGAGCATGCCGAAGGTGCGCGGGCCGGCGCAAAGGTCGCAGGCGAGGCGATGTTGCGGAGCCGCGACCACGCCAAGATGGCAAGAGCGCTCGAGAACCAGGTCCGTGCCATCGTCGGCGAGGCGAGCCAGGCCGCCGAACGAACCAGCAAGGCGGCAGGGGGCGTCGATGGCTCGACCGCCGAGATCGACAAGCTGGTGGCCGCAATCGAGGATGTAAGCTTCCGAACCAACCTCCTGGCGCTCAATGCGGCAGTCGAGGCGGCGCGCGCCGGCGAAAAAGGCGCCGGCTTCGCGGTCGTCGCCGACGAAGTGCGCATGCTGGCGCAATCGACGCAGAAGACGGCGCGCGAGATCCGCAGTCTTGTCGGCACCAGCCGGGCGCAATCGGAAACTGGTCTGGCCGAAGCCGAGACTCTCAAAAATATTCTCGGTGGCCTCGGGGGACATTTAGAGAATCTAAGCAATGAAACGGCCATGATTGCCGGAGCGCTCGACGAGGGGAACGGCGCGATCAGCAGGCTCGATTCGCACGTTGCCGCCTTGGGCGACGAGGCGACGCGAGCCCTTACGTTGCCGGCCCGCCGGCAGCAGCGGGGATGACTGGGATGATGGATCAGACCGAGTTGGCGCTGGGGGAGCGCGAATTCGAGCGTATCCGCGAGCGGCTCTACGACGTGGCCGGCATCTCACTCAGCGACGCCAAACGTACGCTGGTCATTGCGCGACTGAGCAAGATCGTCCGCGGCATGCGGCTGCCCTCGTTCGACGCCTATCTCGACTTTCTTGAGACACGCGGTACGCGGGACGACGCCCAGGATTTCGTCAATGCGCTCACCACCAACCTCACCCGCTTCTGGCGCGAAGAACATCACTTCGCCCACCTCGTCGGACATGTCGGCGAGTTGATCAGAACTCGTACGACGCAGTCGTCGAAACGCCTCCGGATCTGGTCCGCCGGTTGCTCCACGGGTCAGGAACCCTATACCATCGCGCTCTCGCTGCTCGACGCCTGGCCCGATCTCAGGCGCTGGGACTTCAAGATCCTCGCGACCGACATCGACACGTCGGTTATCGCCAAGGCAGCGGCGGGCATCTATCCTGACAGCGAACTGAACGGGCTGTCGCCCGAACGAGCACGCCTGTTCGACCGTACCAGCGACGGTCGCGTGCGCATCCCGCCGGCTGCTGCGTCGGTGGTGTCGTTCAAGCCGCTCAACCTGATGACTCCGCAATGGCCGATGCGAGGGCCGTTCGACGCCATCTTCTGCCGCAACGTCGCAATTTACTTCGACAAACCGACGCAAGGGGAAGTCTTCAGTCGGCTCGGCCAGATACTGGCGCCCGGCGGTTTTCTCTATATCGGGCACTCCGAAAATCTGGGGACCGGCAGCACGGGTTTCCGCCTGGTCGGCAAGACCATCTATCAGTCCCGCGCCGAGCGGGCGAAGGACGCAGCATGAGCATCAGGGTTCTGATCGTTGACGATTCCGCGCTGATCCGCGAGGTGCTGAGCCGCACTCTCGGACGTGATGGAGACATCACCGTTGTCGGGACGGCCGAGGACCCGATCGACGCGCGTGCCAAGATCAAGTCGCTCAATCCAGACGTGGTCACACTGGATATCGAAATGCCCAACATGAATGGGCTGGCTTTCCTCGACAAGCTGATGCGGCTCCATCCATTGCCGGTCGTGATGGTCTCGACGCTCACCACCAAGGGGGCCAGCGAGACGTTGCTGGCGCTCGAGCTCGGAGCGGTGGATTTTGTCGCCAAGCCTTCGACCGACCTTGCCGGGGGGCTTGAAACATTCGGCGCCAATCTGCGTGAGAAAGTGCGCGCCGCCGCCACCTCTGACGTACGTGGTCGGGCGGCCCGGAATCCCGCAACCCCTATCGCCGTCCCAGCCACGCGGCTCCGTACTGCCGCAGGGCCGAACGGGTCGCTGATTGCGATCGGTGCATCGACCGGCGGGGTCGAGGCAATCCGGGTCGTCCTCGGCGAAATGCCGCCGGATTGTCCGCCGATCGTCATCGCCCAGCATATGCCGGGGGGCTTCACCAGCCGCTTCGCCGCCCGTCTCGACGAGCTGAGCGAGGTCAACGTCATCGAGGCGGAAGACCGCATGCCGATCGAGACCGGCAAGGCGTATGTTGCACGTGGCGATTGGCATCTGAGGGTAGAAAAGAGCTCTGGCCAGTTGAAGTGCCGGCTAACGCAGGACGAACTGACCTCCGGCCACCGCCCGAGCGTCGACGTGCTGTTCGAGTCGGTGGCCAATGTGGTCGGTCCGATGGCTGTCGGAGCGATCCTGACCGGAATGGGTCGCGACGGCGCTCGTGGCCTGAAGCTGATGCGCGATCGGGGCGCTTATACCGTCGGCCAGTCACCGGCCTCGGCACTGGTTTACGGCATGCCGCGCGTCGCCTTCGAGGAAGGGGCCGTGGTCGAGCAGGCGCCCCTCGAAGCCATCGCGGCCAAGCTCGCGAATGCTCTCAACCGATTGAGAACAGCAGCGTAAGGCGACCGGCGTGGTTGATGAAATGGTAACGGTTTTTGCCTAGCTTCAACCCAAGTGCCTGCGTTCCCTCCGGCGCTCCCAAGGTCTAGCGTACAATGCCCAAAGCCAGTGATGTCAGCGTTCTTATCGTGGATGACCAGCAGTCGATGCGCGGCATCTGCAAGTACATCCTGACCCAGCTTGGCTTCAAGGACATCATCGAGGCCAAGAGCGGCCGCGACGCACTGGGCAAGCTCGAAAAGTCCAATGTCCACCTGATCATTTCAGACTGGAACATGGAGGACATCGATGGGCTCACACTCCTGCGCGTGATCCGCAAACATCCCAAGACTGCGAGTATGCCGTTCATCATGGCGACCGGCCGCTCAGACAAGGAGCAGGTGAAGGAAGCGATCTCCTTCGGGGTCAACAACTACATCATCAAGCCGTTCGACGCTGGAACGATGAAGAAGCGCATCGAAGCGGTGATCGGCGCACTGAGCTAAGGGCGCCCCCTTCCAAACAAGAGTATCGTTCCAGTCGTGCTGCCATCCCGGGCGTGGTCTTTCGTTTTCGGCCGAGATGGCCAGCGACGACCCGTAAGGGAGTGTTCACCGGACACGGCTTATAGTCCTGACAGACATAGCCTTTTGGGGAGAGACTCGGATCGCGTCGGTCGCGATCGTCTGCTCCCCGAGACCGGGGACGGAGCGTCGCAGTGAACATCTTTCCACAATTGAAGATCGCCCAGAAGCTGCCGCTTGTGGTGATCGTCACAGCTCTGCTCGTTTCCGTCGGAGTGGGCGGCTCTGGTTACATGGCCGGACTGCGAATGGTCGACGAACAGCGGCAGGAGCGCATGGATGCGGCTGTTCAATCCGGCGTCCAGCAGGTGCAATCCTACTTCAATACGGTCGCGGCAGACCTGACGCTGTCTGCGGCGGAGCCTGAAACAACGGCCCAGATTGGCGCCATGACGCAGGCTTTTGCTGCATTGGACGCGACGGGGGAAGCTACCAAGGCCCTTCAGCAGGCGTTCAAGAATACCTCCAGCGGCACCGGCGGCGACTACGACGCCCTGCACAAGCAGTTCGATCCGAGCTGGCGGGCACTGCTGCAGGCCCGGGGTTACGCCGACATCCTGCTCTTCAATGCGAAGGATGTTCTGGTTTATTCCGTGGAGAAGAACTCGGATTTTGCGGTGGACTTCACCAAAGGCAGCGGCAACCCGCTGTCGGAGGGCGTCGTCGCGAAGCTGATCAATCGCACGGCCACACTCCAGGCTGGAGAGGTCGCCTTCGCCGACTTCAGTTTTTACAAGCCGGCGCCGCAGCCGGTGAGCTTTATGGCGACTCCGATCTATGACGGCCACAAGCTAGACGGCGTGCTGGTCTTCGAGCTTTCGGCCAAGTCGATCTCCGACACCCTCAGCGCGATCCACGGCCTGGGACAGACCGGCGACGAAGTTATTGTCAGTTCCGATGGGCTGATGCGGACCCAGTCGCATCTCACGACCGATCCGAACGTGCTGGTGACCCCCATTCGTGGTGACGTCGTCACCGCTGCGCTGGCCGGACGACGGAGCGAAGGGACGCTCAGTTATCGCGGCGTGCAGATGGAAGCGCTCGCGGCCCCCTACAGCTACGACAAGACCAACTGGGCGGTCATCGCCCTGCAGGCCCGCGACGAAATATTGGCGCCGGTGCTTGGCATGCTCAACACCATGCTGCTGGCTGGTGCCGCGCTCGTGGGACTTGCCGCAGGACTTGGACTATTGCTGGCGCGGTCGATCAGCGGCCCGATCGCGCGGTTGACCGCCACGATGAAGGCGATCAGTGCAGGGGCGGTCGATGTGGAGGTCAACAGTATCGCCCGCTCCGACGAGATCGGCGAAATGGCGAGAACGATCGAAACCTTTCGAGGAAACGCCCTCACGATGGCTTCGAGGACCGAAGCGGAGCTGGCGGGATCGGAGCGCGAACGCATGGAGCATGCGGCGACCCTGCGCAGCATGCAGGAGGCATTCGGAGAGGTTGCCGATGGCGCCGCCGCGGGAGATTTCAGCCGCCGGATCAAGGCCAAATTCGCTGATGACGAACTCAACCTCGCCGCGGCCTCGATCAACCGGCTGATCGAGACGGTCGAGCGCGGGCTTGGCGAGACCGTCGGCGTACTCTCGGCTTTGGCCAACACCGATCTCAGCGAGCGCGTGGAAGGCGACTATAAGGGCATGCTCAGCCGGCTCAAGGACGAGACCAATGCCGTGGCGGAGAATCTGGCGCAGATGGTCGGTCGTCTGAAAGGGACGTCGCAGACGCTGAAGGCAGCGACGGCAGAAATCCTGACCGGCGCCAACGACCTCAGCACGCGCACCGGCAAGCAGGCCGCGACCATCGAGGAAACCGCTGCGACGATCGAGCAGCTCTCGGGTACGGTGCTGCAGAATGCGCAGCGCGCCAAGGAGGCCTCGCTGGTTGCCGCCACAGTCACCCGCACCGCCGAAGAGGGCGGTGACGTTATGCTCAAGGCAACTGATGCCATGGAGCGGATCACGCAGTCCTCGGGCAAGATCTCCAATATCATCGGGCTTATCGACGACATCGCCTTCCAGACCAATCTGCTGGCGCTCAACGCCTCGGTCGAGGCAGCCCGCGCCGGAGAGGCCGGGAAGGGGTTTGCCGTGGTCGCGGTGGAGGTGCGCCGTTTGGCCCAGTCGGCGGCTCAGGCGTCATCGGAGGTCAAAGGACTGATTGAGCAGTCGGGAACCGAGGTGAAAGCCGGCAGCAAGTTCGTCGCCGAGGCGGCGGAGAAGCTCTCGGCAATGCTGGCGGCAGCCCGTTCCTCAAATGAGTTGATGGACTCGATCGCGCAGCAAAGCCAGGACCAGGCGGTGTCGATCGAAGAGGTCAACGCGGCGGTCCGGCAAATGGACGAGATGACCCAGCACAATGCGGCGCTGGTCGAGCAAACGAACGCCGCGATCGAGCAGACCGAGAAGCAGGCGAGCGAACTCGACCGGATCGTCGATGCATTCATGACGACACAAGAGGCCGCGGCCGCCCAGCCGGTGCGAGTGCGCGCCGTGCGGCAACCGGCTGCGGCTCAGAGGATGCCGGCCCAGGGCATCAAGGCGCTACAGGAGAAGGTGCGCACCGCCACATCCTATCTCAACCACGGCAACGCCGCGGTAGACAAAGAGTGGGGAGAATTCTGATCCTCGGAGGAAAAGGCTGACAGATCCTGTCGCGAGCCGATGCGATAAGAGGGCGTGCCCAGTTCCGACGCCGACATTGAAACACTGATCGCCCGACGGGCGCCCGCGGTCCGGGCGCTTACGCTTGAGCTGGTGAGGCTGGTGCAGGCGATGCGGCCGGACTTCAGGGCTCGCGTGGCCTTCGGGTGGAACACCGTGAACTTCCACCATGCGAGCGGCTTCATCTGTGCGGTTTATCCGGCGACCGACCACGTTTCCCTGATATTTCAGGATGGCAAGCAGCTCGACAGCCCGCTGCTCAAGGACGATGGCAAGGTCAAGCGGGTACGATGGATCCCGTTGCGACCCGGCGCGAGGTTGCCGGTGGACGACATCGGTATTCTCCTTGCCGAGGCGGTGGCGCTCAGGAGCTAGTGCGCGTCGGTGCGGTGGGCTAAACGAGCCATAGCGCATCGGAGAACCAAATGGCTCGTATCGGCCTCGTCGCCCACGACGACAAGAAGGACGAACTCGTCGCCTGGGCCCTCAAGAACCGTGAGACGCTGGCCAAACACGAGCTTTGGGGCACCGGGACCACCGGCGGCCGGATCGTTGATGGTACCGGGCTCACGGTCACGCGGCTGCTCAGCGGTCCGCTCGGCGGTGACGCGCAGATCGGGGCAATGATCGCCGAAGGCCGGCTGGACGTCCTGATCTTCTTCCAGGACCCGCTGACCGCGCTGCCCCACGATGTCGACGTGAAGGCGCTGACCCGTCTGGCGACGCTCTACAACATTCCGTTCGCGATCAACCATGCGACCGCCGACGCCGTCCTGGCGGCGGTTTGACCGTCCGGTCAAGGTTGACGCAAACGTCACCATGTGAACATTGTCCCGGAAACGGCCGGACGGGCTCGAGGCGCTGCCTTTTGCCGCGAACAGAGCCGGATGTCAGGAGTTCGGGTTTCGCGGGGGCGGGGTGGCCATCGACGCAGTTATCGACGTCCAGAACGTCAGCAAAAGCTTTGGCGGTCTCGCGGCGGTGCGCAACTGCTCGCTGACGGTCCGGCGCGGATCGGTGACCGGCCTGATCGGCCCGAACGGCGCGGGCAAATCGACGCTGTTCAATCTCGTCGCCGGCAATATCGTTCCCGATAGCGGCAGGATCCTGTTCGACGGTGCCGACATCACCGGACTGCCGCCCTATGAGCTGTTCGGCCGGGGCATGCTGCGCACGTTCCAGATCGCGCATGAATTCTCCAACATGACGGCGCTCGAGAACCTGATGGTGGTGCCGGGCGACCAGCCGGGCGAAAACATCTTCACGAGCTGGTTCATGCCCGGCGTCGTGCGCGAGCGCGATCTCCAGGTGAAGCAGAAGGCCAACGACGTCATCGATTTCCTCAAGCTCGGGCACGTCAAGAACGAGCTGGCGGGCAACCTGTCGGGCGGACAGAAGAAGCTGCTCGAGCTCGGCCGCACAATGATGGTCGATGCCAAGGTGGTGCTGCTCGACGAGGTCGCGGCCGGCGTCAACCGCACGCTGCTGCAGGATCTCGCGGCCAATATCGAACGCATGAACCGCGAGCTCGGCTATACCTTCTTTGTCATCGAGCACGATATGGACCTCATCGGGCGCCTCTGCGACCCAGTGATCGTGATGGCCCAGGGGGAAAAGATCGCCGAAGGCCCGATGGCCGAAATACGCGCCAATCCGGCGATCATCGAAGCCTATTTCGGCTCACCGGTCGCCGCGCAATGACCTACGGAATGCAGCAGACCATGCGACCAGCATACGGGGCCGCCCACTGATGCCGATCATCGAAGTCAAGAACGTGGTTGGCGGGTACGGTGGCGTGCCGATCCTCAACGGCGTCAATATCTCGATCGAACAATCGGACATCGGCGTGATCGTCGGACCCAACGGCGCCGGCAAGTCGACGACGCTCAAAGCGATCTTCGGGCTCCTGAAAGTCACCTCCGGCAGCGTGCTGTTCGAGGGCAAGGAAATCGCCAACTCGCTGCCGGACAAGCTGGTGCCGATGGGGCTGAGCTTCGTGCCGCAGGAGCGGAACGTCTTCACGTCGATGACGGTCGAAGAGAACCTCGAGATGGGCGGCTTCATCCGGCGCGACGACATCTCCGGGACGCTCAACGAAATCTACGACATGTTCCCCGTGCTCAAGGAGAAGCGGCGGCAGCAGGCGGGCGAGCTCAGCGGCGGGCAGCGCCAGATGGTCGCCATGGGCCGGGCATTGATGAGCAAGCCGCGGCTGCTGATGCTCGACGAGCCGTCGGCCGGCCTCAGTCCGCGCTATGTGCTCGAAATCTTCGAGCACATCGTCGCGGTCAACAAGGCGGGCGTGGCGATCCTGATGGTCGAGCAGAATGCGCGGCAAGCGCTGGCGTTCGCATCGCGCGGCTTCGTTCTGGCGCAGGGGCAGAACCGCTTCACCGGCACCGGGCCCGAGCTGATCGCCGACCCCGATGTCGCGAAGAGCTTTTTGGGGGGCTAGCCCGGTGGATCAGTTCATCTTCTTTCTGAACAAGGTGATGGTGCCCGGGCTCGTGACCGGCTCGGTCTATGCGCTCGGCGCCATCGGCGTGACGCTGATCTTCGGCATCCTGCGCTTTGCGCATTTCGCGCATGGCGACATGATGACGGCGGGCTCGTATTTCGCCTGGGTGATGGCGACGGCGCTGGCGGCGATGGGCATCGTGCTGCCGATCCCGCTCGGCTTCGTGGTGCTGCCGGTGTCCATGGCGCTGACGGCGGGGATGGCACTGTTTCTCGACTGGGGCTTTTACGCGCCACTTAGGCGACGCGGTGCGAAGCCGGTCACGCTGCTCATCGCTTCGATCGGCGTGACGCTGATGCTGCAGGGCCTGGTGCGGCTGGTTTTCGGCTCCAGCACGCAGAACTTCTTTGTCGGCAGCGAAGAGAAGGTCATCTACCGCATCGACCTGTCGGCGCTGGGCGGCACGCGACCGCTGGTCATCTCGCAGCCGCAGATCATGATGTGGATCGTGACGGCGATCGTCGTGTTGGCGCTGCACTACTTCCTGACCCGCTCGCGGTTGGGCAAGGGCATGCGCGCGATGTCGGACAATCCCGACCTGGCGCAGGTCTCGGGCATCAATACGCAGCTCGTGGTGATCGTGACCTGGATCATCGCCGGTGCGCTGGCCTGCCTCGCAGGCACGATGCTGGCGCTCGACGTGAACCTCAGGCCCGACCTCGCCTTCAACATCATCCTGCCGATCTTTGCGGCGGCGATCGTGGGTGGCCTCGGCAACACGTACGGCGCCATCGCCGGCGGTATGCTGATCGGCTTCGCCGAGGCGCTGGCGGTGTTCAACTGGACTGCCGTTCTGAGGCCGTTCGAGGCGTACCTGCCGAACGGCTGGACGTTCCCCGATACGCTGTCGCTGGTGCCGCCCGAATACAAGCTGACGGTGGCGTTCGTGATCCTCGTCATCACCCTGCTCAACCGGCCGACCGGCATTTTCAAGGGAGCCTCGACATGAGCGCGACCCGCCGCACGATGCTGACCTATGTGGGCCTGGTGGTCTTCATCTTCCTTGTGGGGTTGTGGCAGGGGCCGCAGAACATCACGCTGCTCCTCGCACAGTCGATCGCCTATGCGCTGATCGCGCTCGGGCTCAATATCCAGTTCGGCTATGGCGGACTGTTCAACTTCGGCGTCATGGGCTTCTTGATGGTCGCCGGCGCCGCGACGGTGTTCGTGTCGTTCCCGGTCAAGCCGGACTTCTGGGGTTCGGACGGTCCGATGCTGCTGGGCCGGGCGCTGATCGCGTTCCTCGCGGGGGCGCTGCTGGTCTGGGGCGCGCGGCATTCCGACAAGCTGGGCGTCAAGGGCGCGTGGAAGTCGACGCTAGTCGTCGTGTGCTGGTTCATCGCCTATGTACTCTACCGCTCGCAGCTCGATCCGGCGGCGCAGTATATCGAGGCCAAGAGCGGCTGGATCGGCGGGCTGGGGCTCAACCCGGTGCTGGGCTGGGTGGTCGGCGCCGCCGTGGTGGCGGTGATCGCCTGGATCATCGGCAAGGTCACGCTGGGCCTGAGGACCGACTACCTCGCGATTGCGACCATCGGCATCTCGGAAATCCTGCGCAACTTCGTCAAGAACATGGACTGGCTGACGCGCGGCACGCTCACCGTGTCGCCGGTGCCGTGGGCGACGCCGCTGCCGCAGGACCTGCAGGCGCAGGGCGTCAGCATCGACAACTCCTTCATCTATGCGCGACTCGGCTTCATCGCACTGACCGTGGTTTTCCTCGTCGTCGCCTTCTTCCTCGTCAGCCGCGCCTATGCCGGCCCCTGGGGCCGCATGATGCGGGCCATCCGGGACAACTACATCGCGGCCGGTTCGATGGGTAAGGATGTGACGCGCCGGCAGCTCGAGATCTTCGTGCTCGGATCAGTGCTGATGGGGCTGGGCGGCGGCATGCTGGTCACCCTCAGCCAGATCTTCGATCCATCGAGCTACCAGCCGATCAACCAGACGTTCCTGATCTGGGTGATGGTGATCGTCGGCGGCGCGGGCAACAACTGGGGCACGATTTTGGGCGTGCTGCTGATCTACATCATCTGGATCGTCTCCGATCCGATCGCGCAGCTGTTGTTCCTCAACCTGTCGCACTGGACAGAGCAGGTCGGCTGGGGCGCGATCCCCGAGATCGACTCGCGGTCGCTGCAGATGCGCGTGTTCGTGCTCGGCGTGGTGATCAGCATTGCGCTCAGGTATTTCCCGCGCGGCGTCCTGCCGGAAGTGGTTCGGCGCGACAAGTAGAACGACGCTTTTTTAAGTTCACAGGGCGAGCGGAAGCGTCCGCCGGCCCGTCCGGCGATGTCAAAGACCACTCGGTGCCGCAATCGAGGTGCGGCCGGCGAGGCTCCGAACCCCGGAGCGGGGTCGTCCCGCATGTAACTGA
>Ga0068852_100001580_pt1 | contig 15476 bp, 16 predicted proteins | sample KBSCornC22_FD_66594 | JGI IMG/M metagenome (GOLD analysis project Ga0068852, IMG submission 66594) | Corn rhizosphere microbial communities from Kellogg Biological Station, Michigan, USA - KBS Corn C2-2 | ecosystem: Host-associated > Plants > Roots > Rhizosphere > Soil ... | reverse complement strand
ATCCTCGTGACCGGCCCCACCGGCAGCGGCAAGACGACCGCGCTGTATGCGGCGCTGAACGAGATCAACTCGCCCGACCGCAAGATCATCACCGTCGAAGACCCGGTGGAATACCGCCTGCCCGGCATCAACCAGGTGCAGGTGCACGACAAGATCGAGCTGAGCTTCGAGCGCGTGCTGCGCGCCGCGCTGCGGCAAGACCCGGACGTCATCCTCGTCGGCGAAATGCGCGACCGCACCACGGCCGAGATCGGCCTGCGCGCGGCGATGACGGGCCACCTGGTGCTGTCCACGCTGCACACCAACGACGCGGCCAGCACGCCGGTTCGCCTGCTCGACATGGGCGTACCGCCGTACATGGTGGCGATGTCGCTGAACCTCGTGATCGCGCAGCGCCTGGTGCGCCTGGTCTGCGAGGACTGCCACAGCCCGCACACACCCACGCCGCAGGAACACGCCTGGCTGCGCCACTACGGCGGCGAGGAATCGGCCGCGCACACCGGCTACGCCCGCGGCATGGGCTGCTCGCGCTGCAACGGCACGGGCTATGCCGGCCGCACCGCCGTGTACGAAATGCTGGAGATGACGCAGGCACTGGTCGATGCCGCCAACCGCGGTTCGCCGATCGAGTTCGTGCAGATCGCCCGCGAGCAGATCGGCCGCGAGACGCTGATGGGCAACGCGCTGATGCAGGCGATGAAGGGCCGCACGACCATCGATGAAGCGATGCGGGTGTCGGTGCAGATCGATCCGTAAACCATGCCCGCATTTGCCTACTCCGCCCGCGACGTGAGCGGCCAGCTCATGGAGGGTGTGCTCGAAGCCGTGAGTGCTTCGGCCGTGGCCGACCAGCTCATGGGCGGCGGCATGACGCCGCTGAAGATCGCGGCATCGGCCGAGCTCGTCACCACCGCGGCCGCGCCAGCGCTCAAGTTCTCCTTCGGCCGCGGCGCCCGGGTGCAGCATGAGGACCTCTTGATGTTCAGCCGCCAGCTGCACTCGCTGCTCAAGGCCGGCATTCCCATCACCCGGGCGCTGTCGGGCCTGCAAGAGTCCGCGAGCGAGGCGATGAGCAAGGTCATCCGCGGCGTGCGCGAGAGCCTGGAAAGCGGCATCGAACTGTCGACCTCGATGGCACGGCAGGCGGGCGTGTTCAACAATTTCTACGTCGCGATGATCCGCGTGGGCGAGCTCACCGGGCGGCTGGACGAGGTGTTCCTGCGCCTGTTCCACCACCAGGAATTCGAGAAGCTGATGCGCGACCAGGTGAAGACCGCCCTGCGCTATCCGAGCTTCGTGATCGCGGTGATGGCGGTGGCCGTCGCGGTGATCAACCTCTTCGTCATCCCGGCCTTCCAGAAGGTGTTCGACGGCTTCGGCGCGCAGCTTCCGTTGGTGACCCAACTGTTGGTGGGCTTCTCGAAGTTCACCGTGGCGGCATGGCCATATTTGCTCGCGGGCCTGTTGGCGCTCATCTTCGGATTCAAGTCTTGGGTCAAGACCGAAGAAGGCCGCCACGCCTGGGACAAAACCAAGCTGCGGCTTCCCATCGCCGGCAAGATCGCCCGCAAGGCCACGCTCGCCCGCTTCGCGCGCAGCTTCGCGCTGGCGCTCAAGAGCGGCGTGCCGGTGGTGCAGGCGATGAACGTGGTGTCCGCCACGGTGGAGAACGCGCACTTCGCGCGTGCCATCGACAAGATGCGCGAAGGCGTCGAGCGTGGGGACAGCGTGCTGCGCACGGCGGCGGCCAGCGGCATCTTCACGCCGGTGGTGCTGCAGATGATCGCGGTCGGCGAAGAGTCGGGCGCGCTGGATGAGATGCTGACCGAGGTGGCGGACTTCTACCAGCAGGATGTGGAGTACGAGCTCAAGACCTTGTCGGCGCAGATCGAGCCGATCCTGATCGTGTTCCTGGGCGTGCTGGTGCTCATCCTTGCGCTGGGTGTGTTCCTGCCGGTGTGGGATCTTGGCAAGGCGGCGATGAAGAGCGGTTGAGTTGCCATCCGCGCCGAATTGACCGCCGTTCGTCCCATTTTTCGTGCGAACGACCAGGCGCCTTCGGCCGCACCATGCGTGCCGAAGAACAAAGGCCTCGCCGTGCACGCTCGACTGAAGGAAAGGTTGATGAATCAGGGTTTCACGCTCATCGAACTCGTGGTGGTCATCGCCATCGTGGCCATCACGGTCGCGGCGGTGTTGCCTCGGGTCTGGGCGTGGCAGCGCCAGGCACGCATCGGCCACCTCAGCTACGCACGCGGCGCGGTCCATTCGTCCACCGTGCTCATCCACAGCGCCTTGCTCGCACGCGGCGGCCAGCCCGATGCATCGCCCTGCGCCGGCGGCGGCACGGCCGACAACCGGCCCGACGGCCGCGGCACGGTGTGCACCGAGCACGGCCTGGTCCACACGCTCAACGGCTATCCGGCGTCGATCGTGCCGGGCAGCGCCGACGGCCCGGGCATCCTGGGCGCGGCCGGCATCGGCACCGTCTTCAATGCCGACACCGCGCTGCTGCGCGCCGAAGGCTACGAGGTGAGCGTCGCCGGCGGCGTCACCACCATCGCTCGCGCGGACGCACCCACGCCCGCGCAGTGCGGCTTCCGATACATCGAGTCCCTGGTCGCGCGAACGGCTGCGTCCATTTCCCCCACTGTCATCACCGGATGTTGAGCCGTTCGCATCCACACCCCTTTTTTTGCAGTACCCAAAGGAGAACTCTCATGAAACAGCAACGTGGCTTCACTCTGATCGAACTGGTCGTGGTCATCATCATCCTCGGCGTGCTCGCCGCCGTCGCCGTTCCCAAGTTCGTGGACCTGTCCTCGGATGCCAAGAACGCCGCCGCCAAGGGCGTGGCCGGCGCCATTGCCTCGGGCACCTCGATCAACTACGCGGCCAAGAGCGCGGGCAATGCGTCGGCCGTCGCGGTCAACGCCTCCAACGTCTGCACCTCGACCATCCTCGGCGCGTTCGTCACGCCGTCGTCGATGCTGGTCTCGGCCGCCCCGACGACCGACGACACCTTCCAGATCAGTGGCACGGGCGACTGCTCGGGCACGGCCACCTCTGTGACATGCAACGTCATTCCCAAGGCCGGCACCGGCGTCAACACCCAGTCCGCCACGGTGATGTGCGCTCGCTGAGCGTCGACAAGCCCTGACGGCCGTGCGCGGCGAACGCGTTTCGCCTTGCATGGCACAGAATCACCGCATGAGGACGCAACGCGGCTTCACGCTGGGTGAGCTCATCATCGTGCTCGTGATCACGGGCATCCTCGCCGCCGTGGCGATCCCGCGCTTGTTCGACAAGAGCGGGTTCGCCTCGCGCGGCGCTCGCGATTTCGTGGCCTCGGCCTTGCGCTACGCACAGAAGTCGGCCGTCGCGATGCGCCGCAACGTGTGCGTCACCGTGGGCACCACGAGCGTGACGATGACCTACGCGGCTGCCGCCGGCAGTGCCGCCACCTGCTCGGCCAACGTGGTCAACCCGGCCACGGGCCTGCCCTACTCGAGCACGGTCTACGAGCAGGGCGCGACCGTGAGCGCGAGCACCAGCCTCGCCTTCGACGCGCTCGGCCGTCCGCTGTCCGCCGCGCTCGCGCCGCTCACCGCGGCGCAGACCATCACCGTGACCGGCTACCCGACCGTCGTCACGATCGAACCCGAGACGGGCTATGTGCACTGAGCGCGTCACAAGCTCGGCACGCGGCCCACGGCAGCGCGGCCTGAGCATGATCGAGCTGGTGATGTTCGTCGCCATCGTCGGCATGTCCGTCGCAGGCATCCTCACCGTCTACAACTCGGCCATCAAGGGCAGCGCCGACCCGATGGTGCGCAAGCAGGCGATCGCCGTGGCCGAGTCGCTGCTGGGCGAAGTGCTCATGCAGCCCTTCACCTGGTGCGACCCGCAGGACGCCGCCAACGACCCGAACAATCCGCCCACCTCGGGCGCGTCGTGCACCGGCGGCGCGGCCGTGTCGCAGGACAAGAACGGCGGCACGCTCGGGCCGGTGCCCGCCACCGAGTCGCGCTTCTCGTCCACCGACCCCTTCGACAACGTGGCCGACTACAACGGCTACACGATGAGCTCGGGCATCTACAGCCAGGACAACGGCGCCACGCCCATCGCGGGCCTGGGGTCGTACTCGGCAACCGTCACGGTCACGCGCGCCGGCGGCACCTTCGGCCTGGCTGCGGGCGCAGTGCTGCGCGTGGACGTGCTCGTCACCGGCAAGGGCGAGTCGATCACGCTCACCGGTTACCGCTTCCGCCACTCTCCGAACGCGACGGGCTGAACGATCGTGCCTTCACCGATGCGCTCATTTCAGACCCTGTTCAGGCCCCAGACTCCGTTCAGGCTGAGGTATCGAAGCCCCCACCCGCTCGCGGCGGGCACTTCCATACCTCAGTGCGAACGGAACTGCACTCGACGCCAGCGCGGATTCACCTTGCTCGAAGCAGTGCTCGTCATCTCGATGACGGGCATCGTTGCCGCCATGGTGGCCGTGTTCATCAGGGCGCCCATCAACGCCTACGTCGACCAGGCGCGCCGCGGCGAACTCAGCGACAGCGCAGACACCGCCTTGCGCCGAGTGGCCCGCGAAGTGCAGCGCGCCCTGCCCAACAGCGTGCGCGTGGACGCCACCGGCACGGTGCTCGAATTCCTGCCCGTGAGCGCCGGCGGCCGCTACCGTGCGGCGCCCGACTCGAGCGGCGCCGGCGACTACCTCGACTTCAACTCGACCACCGACGGCAGCTTCGACGTGCTCGGCCCCGCGGTGACGGTGGCCGCCGGCGACCAGCTCGTGGTCTACAACCTCGGCCTGCCGGGCGCCGATGCCTACAGCGGCGAAAGCCGTCGCGCGCTCACGAGCACCGGCGCCGCGGTGTCCACTCTCGCCTACACCGTGGGCGGCACGCAGTTCCCCTTCGCATCGCCGAGCAACCGCTTCCAGGTCATCAGCAAGCCCGTCACCTTCCTCTGCGCGCCGACGGCCTCGGGCGGCGACGGCAGCTTCAGGCGATACGGCGGGTATGCCATCCAGTCATCGCAGCCCACCAGCGCGGGCGCAGCGCCCCTGTCCACGCTCACGGGCAACAACAACGCACTGCTCGCGAGCAATGTGGAAAGCTGCGGCTTCGTCTACAACGCCAGCAGCTCGGCGCGCAACGGGCTGCTCACCCTCACGCTCAAGCTCACCTCGGGCGGCGAAAGCGTGACGCTGCTGCACCAGGTGCACCTGGACAACTCGCCATGACGCGCCGGCAAGTCAAACCGCAGCAGGGGTTCGCCATCATCTCGGCGGTGTTCCTCATCGTCATCCTGTCGCTGCTGGGCGCGATGATGGTGTCCATGTCCACCTCGCAGCAGGTCGGCTCGGCGCGCGACCTGCTGGGCTCACGTGCCTACTTCGCCGCGAAGACGGGCATCGAATGGGGCGCCTACCAGGTGCTGCAGGCAGGCGCGTGCAATGCGAGCACGACGCTGCCGGCACTGTCGGGCTCGGCGGCGAACTTCACGGTCACGGTGACCTGCACGCGCACCGGGCCTTTCGATGAAGCCGGCACGACAGTCAACGTCTACCAGATCAACTCGACGGCAAGCACGGGCACGCTGGGCGCGGCGGACTATGCCGAGCGGCAGCTGCAGGCGGTGGTGAGCACGCCATGACGCGCACGCTGCTTCGCTTCATCGCACTGACCTTGCTGGCCCTGTGCGCCATGGCGGCGCGCGCCCAGTACTACGTGGCCGACAGCTCGGCCGCGGCGCAGGCGGCGTATCCGTGGATCGACATCTCCTCCACCGGCACGCAATTGCCGCTGGCCGACGATGCCGTGTCGGGCACGCTCTCCTTCGGCTTCAACTTCAACTTCGGCGGCACGACGTACACCGGCATGAAGGTGGCCGCCAACGGCATGCTGTTCTTCGGGTCGACGACCAGCGACTACATCAACAGCCCACTGCCGCTCAACGGCGGCACCACCGGCATTGGCACGACCGAGCCCGACATCGACACCGTGATGGTCCCGCTGTGGGACGACTACCAGCCCGACAGCACCGGCACCTACATCCGCTACCGCAGCTCGGGCACGGCGCCCAACCGCGTGTTCGTGATCTCGTGGCTGGCCGTCCCCTACTACTGCTACAACCCTCGCACCACCAACTGCGACAAGGACAACCAGACCATCAGCACCTCGGCGACCTTCCAGGTGCAGATCTACGAGCAGGGGCAGTTCGTCTATCGCTACGGCGTGGTGGACGGTGCAGGCGACAACCACACGTCGTCGGCCACCTACAGCAACCCGAACGGCGGCACGGTCGGCTACGAACTGTCGAACAGCGACTACGTGCAGTTCGCCTACCAGACGGCTTCGGTGCCCAACAACACCACCATCGTGTGGACCAGGCGCTCGACGGCGCCCGGCGGCTTCAACGCCTTCGACACGACGACCGCGTCGGGCGCCATCACCGGCAACATCCACACCAAGGTGGCGGGCTCGGCCTTCAACGTGGCCGCGGTGGCGTTGAACACCGCCAAGACCGCGGTGGCGACCACCTTCACCGGCGACGTCAAGGTCGAACTGCTCGATGCGTCCGACAACAGCGGCGCGGTCAACGCCAGCACCAACTGCCGGTCGAGCTGGACCACTTCTCTCGCGAGCACCACGACCACCTTCGCCGCGGCCGATTCAGGGCGCGACACCGTCGCCTTCACCGTCGCCAACTCCTACCGCGACGTGCGCGTGCGCATGAGCTACCCGGCCACGGGCACCGCGACGGTGGTGGCCTGCTCGACCGACGACTTCGCCATCCGGCCGGCGAGCTTCACGAGCTTCACCGTGACCGATGGCGACTGGGCCACCGCCGGCACCGGCCGCAGCCTCTCGAACGCGACCGCCATGGGTGGCATCGTGCACAAGGCCGGCCAGCCCTTCACCGTGCGCGCGACGGCGGTGAACAGCGCGTCGGCCACCACCACCAACTACGCCGGCACGCCGACAACGACGGTGAGCGCCTGCGCCGGCACCGCCTGCACCACGAGCTTCGGCACACTGAGCGTGAGCGTCGCCGCGACGGCCGGCGTGATCAACAACACCACGGCCACGTACAACGACGTGGGCGCTTTCTCGATGCAGCTCTACGACGTGAGCTACGCGAGCGTGGATGCGAGCGACGGCTCCAGCGCGGCGGAGATGACCATCTCCTCACCCGTCATCACCGTCGGCCGCTTCGTGCCCGACCATTTCGACGTGCAGCTGCTGGTGACGCCGGTGCTCAAGACCTTCAACAGCACGTCCTGCGCGACACGCTCCTTCACCTACGTCGGCCAGCCCTTCGGCTATGCGACCACGCCGCAGGCCACCGTGCTCGCACGCAATGCGGCCGGCACCACCACCGGCAACTACAGCGGCGCGATGTGGAAGCTCGCGACGAGCAGCATCACACAGGCCTACAGCCCGCTCACGCCGGCGTCGCCAGGGCTGGACGTGTCGGGCGCGACCGTGCCATCCATCACGAGCAACAACAACGGCACCGGCGTGCTGGCATCCAGCAGCACCGACCTGCTCAAGTTCGCGCGCTCGACCACCACGCCGCTCACGCCCTTCAACGCCGCCATCTCGCTCGCCTGGAGCGTGAGCGACACGAACGAGAACGGCGTGACGGGCAACGGCAACATCACCACGACCACGCCGCTCAGCTTCGCGAGCATCGCCTTCGACTCGGGCAACAGCTTCCGCTATGGCGTGCTCAAGCTGTCGAGCGCGTATGGCAGCGAGCTCAACAATCTGCCGCTGGCCGTGGAGGCGCAGTACTGGGACGGCACGCGCTTCGCGACCAACGCAGCCGACCAGTGCACGTCGCTGCCCACGGGCGTCGTCGCGATGAGCAACTACCAGCGCAACCTCGCGGCCTGCGAAACGGGGCTTGCCACCGCGACGCTGCGGCTGAGTTCGGGCCGTGGATTCTTCACGCTCACCAAGCCGGGCCCGGGCAACAGCGGCAGCGTGGACCTCGGGCTGCAGCTCGGCGCGGCGGGCTCGGGTTCGACCTGCGTGGGCAGCAGCGCCACGGCGGCATCGGTAGCCAACCTGCCCTGGCTGCAAGGCAAGTGGGGCACGGCCACCACGTATGACAAGGACCCGACGGCGCGGGCCAGCTTCGGGCAGTACAAGTCGCCGCTGATCTACTTGCGCGAATCGTTCTGAGGCCTGCCTCCTCATCCCGGCCTGCGTTTTCCGGCGCCGGAATGGCCCCCATCCGCCCCCTTTTTCGTCCGACTGCCAAACGGCGTCGAAACCTACGATCCGTGCATTGCCCGCAGGCCGCTTTGGCCATGGCCGGGCCATGGACGCAACGATCGACATGTTCAACCGACAAACGCAAGCGGGCTGGATGGCGGTGGCACTCAAGCCGCAGCACGTCGAGCTCGCCCACGTGCTGCCTGCAAGCGGCGAACGCCGGCCGCGGCTCGCCTTGCTCGACAGCGTGGCACGCGAACGCGGCACCGACGCGGACGCGCTCGCCCGGCTGCGCCGCGCCTACGGCCTGCAACGCTACCGCTGCACCACCGTGCTCGACGCCGCGTCCTACCAGTTCGTGCAGCTCAACGCACCCAGCGTTGCGCCCGAAGAGATGAAGCAGGCCCTGCGCTGGGCCGTGAAGGATTCCCTCGATTTCCCGGCCGACGACGCGGTCATCGATGCCTTGCAGGTGCCCGCCGACGGCGCACCGCTCGGGCGCCCGCCGCTGGCCTTCGCCATCGCCGCGCGCCGTGAGAAGGTGGCCGACAAGGTGCGCGCCTTCCAGAAAGCGAAGATCCGCCTGCGCGTGATCGACGTGGCCGAGACCGCGCAGCGCAACCTCGCCTCGCTGTTCGAGCAGCCCGGCCGCGGCCTCGCGCTGCTGGTGTGCCACGAAGCCGGCGGCGTGCTCACGTTCACGCGTGATGGCGAGCTCTTCGCCTCGCGCCGCATCGACACGCCCGCCAGTTCGCTCGTGCTCGACGGTGACGCCGATGCCGCGCGCCGCGACGCACTGTTCGAGCGCATCGGCCTCGAAGTGCAGCGCTCGCTGGACAACTTCGACCGCCAGTTCAGCCAGATCGCCTTGCAGCGCCTGCTGGTGGCCGCCCCCGTCGGCGCGGCCTCGCTCGTGAACTATCTCGCGTCCAACCTGTACTTGCCGGTGGAAGCGTTGAACCTTGCGGACGTGATGGACATCGACGCCTTCCCCGCGATCAAGGAACCGGCCGAGCAGGCCCGCTGGCTCGAAGCCATCGGCATCGCCTTGCGCGACGAGGACTGAGCCGATGGCACGCCAGAACATCAACCTCTACGACCCTTCGCTGCGCATCCAGCACGACTGGCTGAACGCCGAGTCCTTCGCCGCCGCCATCGGCGTGTCGGTGCTGGTGGTGGCGCTGGGCGCGGCCTTCGCGCGCTGGCAGCTGGCCGAGCTGCAGGCGCCGGCCCAGCAGACGGCCGATGCGCTGCAGGCCCAGCAAGCCGCCGTCCAGGAACTTGCGCGGCGGGTCGACTCGCTGCGCCCGGACGCCAGGCTCGTGGCCGAGGTGGGCACCACGCAGGCCACGCTCGAGCAGCGCCAGGCCGCCTTGCAGATGCTGCGCGCCGGCGGACTCGGTTACCAGGACGGCCACTCGGCCACGCTGCAGGCCTTTGCCCGCCAGACCATCGACGGGCTGTGGCTCACCGGACTCGTGCTCGACCGCCAGGACATGGCCCTGCGCGGCCGTGCGATGAACCCCGAACTGATTCCCGCCTACGTCGGCCGCCTGAACCAGGAGCCCGCGCTGCAAGGCCGATCCTTCCGCGCGCTGGACATCGCGCGGCCGATGGACGACACGCCCGCGGTGGCATCAGTGGCATCAGCCGCGTCGGCAAGCGCAAAAGTATCATCGCCCGCCGGACCGCATCTGGCGAGCTTCGTCGAGTTCTCGCTGAGCGGGGCAGGCGGCGCGGTGGTCGGCAAGGAGAGCAGGTGATGAAGGCCTTCTGGCTTCGTTCACGCACACGCTACATGGCGCTCGCCCGACGCGAACGCGGCCTGCTGATGGCTTGCGCGCTGGTGCTGGTGGTGGGCCTGGGCGTGCTGCTCTTCATCGAGCCGGCCTACAAGCAGCGCATGCAGCTGCAGCGGCAGTTGGTGCAGCAGCGCAACGAGCTCGCGTCCCTCACGCCGCAGGTGCAGGCCCTGCAGGCGCGCCAGCGCGACCCCGATGCCGCCGTGCAGGCGCAACTGAAGGCGCTGCGCGACCAGTTGCAATTGGCCGATGGTGAATTCGCGCAGGTGCAGCGCGCACTGGTGCAGCCGCAGGAGATGGGGCACCTGCTCGACAGCCTGCTGCAATCCCACCGCGGCCTGCAGCTGGTGTCGCTGCGCAGCGTGCCGGTGATGTCGGTGGCCGAGCTGATCGCCGGTTCGGGCAAGGCGACCATTGCGGTTGCTGCGCCGGCGTCGTCAGCTTCCGCGCCGGCCGCCAATGGTTCACGTGATGCCTGGCTCTACCGCCATGGCGTGGAGATCACCGTGCAGGGTTCGTATGCTGACATGCAGGCCTACCTTGCCGCTTTGGAGCACCTGCCGCGCCGCGTGTACTGGGGCGAGCTGAAGATCGATGCCCAGCACTGGCCGGCCAACACCATGACCGTCACCGTCTACACGATCAGCCTGGAAAAGACATGGTGGCGCGTATGAGCGTCGTCCGCTTCGGCGCACTCGCTCTCGCATTGGCGGCGATGAACGCATCGCTGCACGCGCAGGCACTGCAGGACCCGACCCGTCCGCCGGCCGCGCTGCTGGCAGCGCCCTCGGCCGCTGCTTCCGCGCCCGAGACGGCGCTGCAACTGCAATCGGTACTGCTCGGCAAGGGCCGCACGCCGGCCGCGGTGATCAGCGGCGAAGTGGTGCTGCTGGGCGCGCGCTTTCGCGATGCCCGCCTCGTGCGCGTGACCGAACGCTTCGCCGTGCTCAAGGGCCCGCAAGGCGAGACGACGCTCGCGCTCATTCCCGCTGCCACCGAACAACAAGGCCACTCTCCGGCCACACCGGAGCCGACCCGATGAACAAGCTCTCCATTGCGACCGGCTGGTCGTTGTCGTCGTTGACCTTGTTGGCGATGCTGGCGGGCTGCGCCACGCCGCCGGCTTCGCAGAACAAGATCCCGCCCAATGCAACGCTGGACCGCATCAGGGACGAGGTGAAGCTGGCCGCCAACCGCGAGGCGCCCACACCGGTGCCCCGCCCCGACGCGGTCGACCGCGCGCTGCTGCCGCCGCTGCAGGCCGCGCCGATCAAGCCGCCGGCGCCGCCGGAGCCGCGCTTCGACCTGGCCGTGCACAACGCGCCGGCGCAGCAGGTGTTCCTGCAAATCGTCTCGGGCACGAAGTACAGCATGCTGGTGCCGCCGGACCTGGCTGGCACCATCGCCATCAACCTGAAGAACGTGACGGTGCGCGAGGCGCTCGATTCGCTGCGCGACCTGTACGGCTATGAATACCGCATGGAAGGCACGCGCATCTTCATCCAGCCCAACACGCTGCAGACGCGCATCTTCCAGGTCAACTACCTCGCGGGCAAGCGCCGCGGCGAGACCGACATGCGCGTGACCTCGGGCTCGATCTCGTCGACGCCCACCGGCACCAACGGCTCGACCGTGCCGAACGCCACCGGCACCAACACGCCCGCGCCGACGGCCACGACGCAAAGCAGCCGCATCTCCACCGAGAACAACAACGACTTCTGGGGCGAGCTGCGTGAGACGCTCAACGCCATCGTGGGCAGCGATGCGAACCGCCGCGTGATCGTCAACCCGCTGTCGGGCGTGATCGCGGTGCGCGGCTTTCCGAACGACATCCGCAATGCCGAGAACTACCTGCGCATGACTCAGCTGATCATCGAGCGGCAGGTGATGATCGAGGCGAAGATCATCGAGGTGCAGCTGTCGGACAGCTACTCGAGCGGGGTGAACTGGTCGGTGTTCCGCGGCACCAACGGCCGCTTGTCCGGCGGCCAGCTGTCGCCGGGCACCAGCTTGTCGCCGATCGGGGAGATCAGCTCCGTCGCCGGCCCCGCCGGTGCGCTCACGTCCACCGCAGGCTCGGACATCGTGACCGCGGCCAACAACCCGGGCAGCATCTTCGGCCTGGCGTTCCAGGCGCACAACTTCGCAGCGCTGCTGCAGTTCCTCGAATCGCAGGGCAACGTGCAGGTGCTGTCCAGCCCGCGCATCGCGACCATCAACAACCAGAAGGCCGTGCTCAAGGTGGGCACCGACGAGTTCTTCGTCACGAGCATCACCACCAACACCACCACCGGCACGGGCGGCACGACCAACTCGCCGTCGATCGGCGTGCAACCCTTCTTCTCGGGCATCGCGCTGGACGTGACGCCGCAGATCGACGAGAACGATTCGATCATCCTGCACCTGCATCCGTCGGTGAGCGTGGTGGCCGAGAAGCAGAAGAACGTGAACCTCGGCTCGCTGGGCAACTTCCAGCTGCCGCTGGCCGCCAGCACCGTCAACGAAAGCGACAGCGTCGTGCGCGTGCAGGACGGCAACATCGTCGCCATCGGCGGGCTGATGAAGCAGCAGCAATCGGGCAACAGCTCCGGCCTGCCCGGCGCGCACGACCAACCCGTGGTGGGCGGGCTCTTCGGCCAGAAGGCCACGAGCAGCCAGAAGAGCGAGCTCGTGATCCTGCTCAAGCCGACGATCATCCATGGTTCCAGCGGCTGGCAGGCCGACGCCGCCGACGTGCAGGAGCGCCTGCAGTCCTACGGCGCGCCGGGCGCGGTGCACTGAGCCGAACCGAGGAGCGCCGCATGTACCTCGCCCACTTCGGACTGAACGAGCTGCCCTTCTCCCTCACGCCGGACACGGCCTTCGCGTTCTCCACGCGCGCCCACCAGGAAGCGCTGAACACGCTGCACGTGGCCGCCGACAGCGGCGAGGGCTTCATCAAGATCACCGGCGAGGTGGGCACGGGCAAGACGCTCTTGTGCCGCCGATTCCTGGCGACGCTGCCCGCGGGGCATGTGAGCTGCTACCTGCCCAACCCAAACCACACTGCGCGCACGCTGCTGCTGGCGCTGGCCGAGGAGCTGGGTGAGACGCTGCCGGCATCGGCCACCGAATACACATTGCTCAAGCGCATCAACGACACGCTGCTGCACTTGGCCGCCGAAGGCCGGCGCGTGGTGGTGTGCGTGGACGAGGCTCAGGCTCTGCGGCATGCAAGCCTGGAGACGCTGCGGCTCTTGTCCAACCTCGAGACCGAGAAGCGCAAGCTGATGCAGGTGGTGCTGTTCGGCCAGCCCGAGCTGGACACCAAGCTGGCCATGCCCAACCTGCGGCAGCTGCGCCAGCGCATTTCCTTTCACTACCGGCTGGGCACGCTCAGCCGCGACGAGCTTCGCCTGTACCTCGACCATCGCCTGCGCGTGGCCGGCTACCGCGGCGCCGAGGTGTTCACGCGCGGCGCCATCGCTGCCTTGCACCGTGCGAGCGGCGGCACGCCGCGGCTCGTGAACATCCTCGCGCACAAGTCGCTCCTGGCCGTGTTCGGCGTGGGCGGCGTGCAGGTCGAACGCAAGCATGTGCGCCTCGCGGTGCGTGACACCGACGGCGCGCCGTCGAACTCCGGCTTCGGCTGGATGAAGTGGTTGTTCCGATGAGTCTCATCAATCAGGTGCTGCAGGATCTGGATCGGCGCCATGCGAATGGCGGCGCGATGCCGGCTGCCGTGCGGACGGCGTCAACGCCGGTGAAGGCGGCGCCGGCCTGGCGGCTCGCGCTGATTGCCGGTGCGGTGCTGCTGGTGGCGGTGGGGTCGGCGGCCATTGCCTGGTCGATGGCCAATCGGTCCTTGCCTGCAGCGGGTGTGCACGCGGCGGCGCCTGTGGCTGTGGTGGCGCCTGCACCGACGCCCGTCGTGGTGGTAAGCGCATCGGCGCCGGTGCCTGCCGCGTCTGCTGCAGCGCCTGTGGTGGCTGCGTTGGCACCGGCAGCTGCTGTCGCGGTGCCAGCCAGTGCAGGGCTGCCGGCTGCGTCAACCGTGGGCGCCGCGGTATCGCCAAAGTCGGCTGAGAAGACGTACATGGCCAGCGTGCAGCCGAAGGCGGCCCGTGCCGTCGAAACAGCTGCGCCTGTCGAACTGCCGTCCACCGCGTTGGCCCTTGCGCCCACGTCGACCGTCAGGCCATCGGCGCCCTTGGCGCTCGCGGGTGAGTCGCGCATCGAGAAGCGAACGCCGGGCCGCACTGCCCACGAACGCGCCGAGGCCGAATACCAGCGCGGTGTGTCGCTGCACCTGGCCGGCCAGTACGCCGAAGCCGCGGTGGCCTATACCGCGGCGCTGCGCGAAGAATCGACGCTCATCACCGCCCGCCAGGCCCTGGCCGGCGTGCTGCTGAACCAGGGCAAGTCCGAGGACGCGCGCGTCGTGCTCAACGAAGGCCTGGCCATCGCACCACAGAACATCGGCCTGGCCATGACCTTGGCGCGGCTGCACGTCGAGCGCGGCGAGCTGCAACGCGCCGCCGAGGTGCTGCAACCGACCGACACCGCGTCGATGAGCGCCGAAGACCACGCCTTCCGCGCCGCGGTTCTCCAGCGCATCAACCGCCATGCGGAAGCGTCGGAGCATTTCGCGGCGGCACTGCGCACCGTGCCCAACAACGGCGTGTGGTGGATGGGCCTGGGCATCTCGCAGGCAGCAGACGGGCACGGCGAGAACGCGAAGGAAGCGTTCAACCGCGCGAGGTCGTCGGGCGGGCTGACGCCGGAGCTGGCGCAGTATGTGGAGCAGCGGCTGCGGCAGCTGTGAGGCTGCAACCCGCCTACTTCTTACCCCGAGCTTTGGCCAACAAGGCCAAGCCACGATCCTGTTGTCCGGCGCCTCGCTCAGCCCGGAGCTTGAAACGCGTCTCCGCGTCGAACTCAGCAAGAATAAGGGTCGTCATTTCATCGATCAGCCGGTTGATCGTCGTTCCTCGACTTTGAGCCAGCGCACGAAGCCGCTGGTGCTTGTCGTCGGGCAGTCGAACAGTCAATGCACTCATGTGACCTCCTGACCGCTATTGAATCAGATCGACATCCGCCGCCTCACTCCGTCGGTCTCCATGTGCTCCCCAAGCCCGCTCATCACGATCTCGCCTCGTTCCATCACGATGTATTGATCGGCCAGTTCCGCCGCGAAATCGTAGTACTGCTCGACCAGCACGATGGCCATCGTCTTGCGGTCGGCGAGCATGCGGATCACGCGGCCGATGTCCTTGATGATGCTGGGCTGGATGCCCTCCGTTGGCTCGTCGAGGATCAGCAGCTTCGGCCCCGCGGCGAGCGCCCGCGCGATGGCGAGTTGCTGCTGCTGGCCGCCTGACAGGTCGCCGCCGCGGCGGTTGATCATCTGCTTGAGCACCGGGAACAGCTCGAACAGCTCGGCCGGGATCGGCGT
>Ga0068852_100001578_pt1 | contig 15487 bp, 15 predicted proteins | sample KBSCornC22_FD_66594 | JGI IMG/M metagenome (GOLD analysis project Ga0068852, IMG submission 66594) | Corn rhizosphere microbial communities from Kellogg Biological Station, Michigan, USA - KBS Corn C2-2 | ecosystem: Host-associated > Plants > Roots > Rhizosphere > Soil ... | reverse complement strand
ACCAACGCGGTCAAGCTGGAGCTGCCCAAGGCGAGCTCGCAGCCCAACCACGTGAAGGCCGAGAAGATCGACTTCGCGATCGACGCACAGGGCAGCTTGTTCTGGAACGGCGAGCCGGTGAGCCGCGCGGAGGCGGCTCGCCGCTTCGCCGCCGAGAGCGCCAAGTCGCCGCAACCGGAAGTGCATCTGCGCGCGGACCAGTCGGTGGCGTATCGCGTGGTCGCGCAGACCCTGGCCGATGCATCGCGCGCCGGGCTCACGAAGGTGGGGTTCGTGAGCGAGCCGGAAGCGGGAGCGGCGCAATGACTGCGGAAGTGATCAAGCCCGCGGCTGCGCGCGAGCATGCGGCCGCGACCCAGCAAGCGCCGCAGTCCACGCCGCGCCGCACCGTTCACCACATCCGCAGCGACGAGCTCTTCGCAGGCGCGAGCGAGGTGCACATCGAGCACGGCGGCGCGCTGTACCGGCTGCAGCGCACCTCGCTGGGCAAGCTCATCCTCACCAAGTAGGCCGATGCGCACGCTCAACCCGACGCTTACCGAAGGCCAGCGGCGCGCGCACTGGCTCAAGACGCTCACGCAGTGGCACTGGGTCAGCTCCGCCGTGTGCCTGATGGGCATGCTGCTCTTCAGCTTCACCGGCATCACGCTCAACCACGCGTCGCAGATCGAGTCGGCGCCGCAGGTCAGCACGCGCAAGGCGCAGGTGCCGATGCAACTGCTCGGCGACGCGAAAGCCGGCAGGAAGTCCGCGCCGCTGGGCCCCGAGCTCGCGCGCTGGCTGCACGAGGAACTGGGCGTCGACGCCGAAGGCCGCGAGGCCGAGTGGTCGCCCGACGAGATCTACCTCTCGCTGCCCCGTCCCGGCGGCGACGCCTGGCTGCGCATCGACCGCAGCAGCGGCGAGCTGGAGCACGAAGTCACCGACCGCGGCTGGCTCGCCTTCGCCAACGACCTGCACAAGGGCCGGCACACCGGCCTGGCGTGGAGCTGGTTCATCGACCTCTTCGCCGCGGCCTGCCTCGTCTTCAGCGTGTCGGGCCTCTTGATCCTCAAGCTGCGCGCCAGCAAGCGTGCCGCCACCTGGCCCGTCGTGGGCCTGGGCGCGGCCGTGCCCTTGCTGCTGGTGATCGCCTTCATCCACTGACTCATCCATCGACTCATCGAGGAGCTTGTCGTCCATGCGTTTGCAGTACCACCTCGCTCACCGCTCGCTGCTGAACTACTCCCTCGCGCTCGGTGCGGCCATTAGCCTGCCGGCGCATGCCGCCGAGCTGGCGGTGAAGCTCGAGCTGCCACGGCTCGCCGTGGCCGAATATCACCGGCCCTACACGGCGGTGTGGATCGAGCGTGCAGATCAAGGCGTCGCCGCCAACCTCGCCGTCTGGTACGACCTGAAGAAGAAGGACAACGAGGGCAGCAAGTGGCTCAAGGACATGCGCACCTGGTGGCGCAAGAGCGGCCGCGAACTGCAGATGCCGGTGGATGGCCTGAGCGGCGCGACGCGTGCGCCGGGCGAGCACAGCCTGTTGTTCGCGGGGGCTGCCCCCGCGCTCGAGACGCTTTCGGCGGGCGACTATGTGGTGGTGGTCGAAGCTGCCCGCGAAGGTGGCGGCCGCGAGGTGTTGAAGGTGCCGTTCCAGTGGCCAGGGAAGGAAGCTGCAGGCGCGGCTGCCGCCCGTGCCAACACCTCATCCACCTCATACCGGCGAACGCCGGTATCCATGGGCGGCACAGTGGATACCGGCGTTCGCCGGTATGAGGGGAGTGGATCGAACGAACTCGGGCGCGTCAGCGTGGAGGTGCGGCCATGAACACGCGTGCCCTCTGCCACGCCCTGCTCCTCGCGCTCCTGGCCTCGGGCACGACCTTCGCCCACGCGCACCGCGCCTGGCTGCTGCCTTCGGCCACCAGCTTCTCGGGCAAGGAGCCCTGGGTCACGGTCGATGCGGCCGTGTCCACCGACATCTTCTACGCCGACCACAACCCCTTGCGGCTCGATGGCCTGAGCATCACCGCGCCCGACGGCAGCCGCATCGCACCGGAGAACATCGGCAGCGGCAAGTTCCGCAGCACCTTCGACGTGAAGCTCGCGCAGCCGGGCACCTACAAGCTCGCGGTGGTCAACGAGTCCGCGTCCGCCAGCTACAAGCTCAACGGCGAGACCAAGCGCTGGCGAGGCGCGGCCGACGCCGCAGCCAGGGAGATTCCCGCAGGCGCGCAGGACGTGAAGCTCACACGCATGCAAAGCCGCAACGAGGTCTTCCTCACCACCGGCAAGCCGAGCGACGGCGTGCTCGCCACGACCGGCATCGGCCTGGAGCTGCGGCCTGTCACGCATCCCAACGACCTCACCGCCGGCACGCCCGCGAGCTTCGTGCTGACGCTGGACGGCAAGCCGGCCGGCGGCATCGAGGTGCTGGTCATCCCGGGCGGCGTGCGCTACCGCGACCGGCTCGACGAGATCAAGGCCGTGACCGATGCGGCAGGCCGCTTCAGCATCCGCTGGCCGGCGCCAGGCATGTACTGGCTCAGCGCCACGCATGGCGCGACGGGGCCGATGGATGCTGCGGCAAGCAGCGATGCGCCGGCGCGCCGCGCCAGCTACTCGGCCACCTTCGAGGTCCTGCCTCAGTGAGCGACGCGCTGTGAGGCGAGTGCTGGTTCCGGCCGAGATCGAACGGGCCGCGCCGCCGCGTGGTGCTGCCATCCATCAGCTCGATGGCCGCAGCATGGGCACGAGCTGGTCGGTGAAGGCCGTGGGTGGTGATGCCGCCGTGCTGCGCCTGGGCATCGAACGATGCCTGGATGCGGTGGTGCGCGAGATGAGCCATTGGGAGCCGTCGTCCTCGCTCTCGCGCTTCAACGCCGCGCCCATGGGCACCTGGTGCGAGCTGCCGCGCGATTGCTTCGAGGTGCTGTCACAGGCCCTGCGGATCGCCGACCAGACCGAAGGCGCCTACGACCCCGCCGCCGGCGCACTGGTCGATCTCTGGGGCTTCGGGCCGCCGGGCCCGGTGCTGTCCGCGCCCAGCGAAGACGACATCGCCGTGGCGCGCAAGCGCAGCTGCTGGCAGCGGCTGGAGCTCGATGGCGCGAGGCGCCGCGTGCTGCAGCCGGGCGGCGTGCAGCTCGATTTCTCCGCCATCGCCAAGGGCTTCGCGGTCGATCGCGTGTCCGAATGGCTGGGTGCGAACGGCGTGCCCCATCACCTCGTCGAGATCGGCGGTGAGCTGCGCGGCTGCGGCATGAAGCCCGATGGCCAGCCCTGGTGGGTGGCGCTGGAGACGCCGCTGCCGCATGAGGGCGCATTCGGCGCGGCGCCCGAGCACCTGGTCGCGCTGCACGGCCTGTCGCTCGCGACGTCGGGCGACTATCGGCGCTTCTTCGTCGATGGCGACGTGATGCGCAGCCACACCATCGACCCGCGCAGCGGCCGGCCGATCGACCATGGCCTCGCGTCGGTGTCGGTGCTGCATGCGCAGTGCATGCTGGCCGATGCGTGGTCGACGGCGCTGATGGTGATGGGGCTGGATGAAGGCCTGGCACTCGCGAATGCACGCGGCATCGCGGCGGTGTTCATGCAGCGGGTGGAAGATGGCTTCCTCGAGCGGATGAGCAAGGCTTATGTCGCGCAGCTGGCGTGATGTTGGTCTGGGGCGTGATGTAAGCGCGGGTGGTGCGGGGGCGATGCAGTGATGCAGTGATGCAGTGATGCGGGGATGCGGGGATGCGGGGATGCAGGGATGCAGTGATGCAGGGATGCAGTGATGCAGTGATGCAGTGATGCAGGGATGATGAGGGAGTGATTCAGAGCAACGGTGGCCCGACCCGATTCCCGTTCGGGCTGAGGTATCGAAGCCTCCACCCGCCGGATGAGGCCTCGATACCTCAGCCCGAACAGAGAAAGCGTCGCGGCCCCCGAGCCTTCGGCAAACCACGAGCGTCGGCGCTCGTGGCGTCAAGGCTCACAGCATCACGCCTACATCCGGCTCCACTGCCGCAAGAGGTTGTGATAGTGCCCCGTGAGCGCCACCACCTCTTCGCAATCCCCAACCCGCGCCCGCAGCTTCTGGATGTTCTGGTCCAGCTCGAACAGCATCGCGCGCTGGGCAGCATCGGCCACCATGCTCTGCGTCCAGAAGAAGGATGCAAGCCGCACACCCCGCGTCACCGGCGCCACGCGATGCAGGCTGGTGGCCGGGTAGATGATCAGGTCGCCCGCCGGCAGCTTGACCTCGTGCGTGCCATAGGTGTCCACCACCACCAGTTCGCCGCCCTCGTAGTCCTCGGGCGGCGAGAGGAAGAGCGTGGACGACACGTCGGTGCGCATCGGCAGCGCGCCGCCCGGCATGGCACGGATGGCGCCGTCGATGTGCAGCCCGTAGTGCTCGCCGTCTTCGTAGCGGTTGAAAAGCGGCGGCGCGGTGCGCAGGGGCAGCGCGGCCGACACGAAGAGCGGATGCCGTGCCAATGCCGCGAGGATGAGCACACCCAAGCGTTCGCCGATGGGTGAATCCGCCGGCAGCTGCCGATTGCGCTTGACCTGCGCGCCTTGCGGGCCGACGGTGGTGCGGCCATCCGACCAGTCGGCCGCATCGAGCGCGTCGCGGCACTGCCGCAGCTCCTCGGGGGTGAGCAATTGAGGAATGTGCAGCAGCATGCCGGTCAGAACTTCAGGTTGGCGGTGAGGTAGGCCGAGCGCGGCGCGCCGGGCAGGTAGCGCTTGCCGCTGTTGTTCACGCTCGCGATGTATTCCTTGTCGAAGAGGTTCGCGAGGTTCAACTGCAGCGACAGCGCCTTGCTCACGTCGTACGACGCCATCGCATCGAAGACCCAGTACGACGGTGCGCTCGTCAGACCGCTTTGCGCGGTGGTGAACTGCGTGACGCTGGAGCGCACCACCGAATCGACGTAGCGCCCGCCGCCGCCGAGCGTGAGGCCCTGGAGGCCGAAGGCCTGCTTGTAGGTGGTCCACGCGGTGAACGACACCTTGGGCGTCCACTGCAGCAAGCCGCCCTGCGTCGGGTTCGCGGCGCCGGTGAAGCCGCTCGTGATCTTCGCGTCCATGAAGGCGAGGCCGAGGTTCACGTCCCACAGCGGCGTGATCTGACCCGCCGCGCTCAGCTCCACGCCTTGCACGCGGCGCTTGCCGACCTGCGTGTAGAGCGTGGGGTCGATCGCGTCCTGCACCAGCTCGTTGCGGTTCTCGCTGCGGTAGATGGACGCGGCCACCGCGAGCCGGTTGTCGAACCAGTCCCACTTGGTACCCGCTTCGAGGTTGATGCCGCGCTGCGGCTCGTAGGCCGCGTTGTTGGCGTTGTTGGCCGCCGCGCTCAAGGTGAAGGCGGAGCTGCCCGGCGGCAGCTGCGAATTCGCCACCGACACGTACACGCTGCCGCTGGGCGCGGGCTTGTAGAGCGCGCCCAGCTTGAGGCTCACGAGGTCGTCCTTCAGGCTCAGCGCGCTCGGGATGGGCGTGCCCACGGGCAGCGTCGGGTTCGCCGCGGCGGTGGCCAGCGTCACGCCGTTGAAGTCGGTGCTGAAGCGCTCCCAGCGGATGCCGGCGTTGAGCTTGAGCCGTTCGGTCACCGCGAGCGTGTCGAAGGCGTACAGCGCGGCGGTGAGCGTGCTTCCCTTGCTGTAGGCGCCGGTGGGCACGAGGTTGATGGCGGGGAAGGCGTCGCCGGTGCTCGGCGCATGGAGGTTCGCCGCCGGCAGCGTGCCCGCCGAGGCGAGCGTGGGCGTGGTCTGCTTCTCGTGGATGAACTCGATGCCTCCGCTCAAGCTGTGCTTCATGCCGGCGGTGTCGAACTCGGTGGCGAGGTTGGTCTGGTTGGTGAGGATCTGGTTGGAGCGCTGCGAGATCTGGCGCGAGCGCAGCACGGTCCAGTTTGACGGGTCCGCATCGCAGGCGTTGAACCAGCCGCGGTTGCAGCTCGTGCCATCCACGGCCGTCGTGCCGGTGAGCCCGCCGATCACGTAGGTCTGGCGCGAGCGGCCCAGCCGTGTGGTGTTGGTCAGCACGCTGCCCGCGCCGAAGTCGTGCTCGATCTTCGTCGTGACCATGTCGACGAGCGTGTGGTTGAAGTCGTCCACCGAGCCGTAGTAGTTGTGGCGGTCCACCGGCGTGAGTGCCTTGCCCGCGAGCGCGCCGCCCGTGGCGAAGGCGGCATCGCTGAAGCCTTCCAGCCCGATCGTCGGCAGGCCACCGTCGGGCCGGTTGCGGGCCTCGGTGTGCAGGTAGAACACGCTGAAGCGCGTGGGCGTGCCCAGGCCGACGGTGAGCGAGGGCGCGATGCCGAAGCTGTTGTTCTTCACCTGGTCGCGCCCCGGCGCGCCGCCTTCGTCCTTCATGAGGTTCAGGCGCACGGCGGTGCCGGGCAAGCCGAGGTCCAGCGTGCGGTTGATGTCGGCGGTGGCGCGCACGCGGTTGGCGCTGCCGACCATCACGCTCGCGCTGGCGGCGTCGCGCCGCATCGGCGACTTGGTGACGAGGTTGATGTAGCCCGACGATGCACCGCGCCCGTTGTCCGCGCCCGAAGGGCCTTTCACCACCTCCACCTGGTCGATGTTGAACATGTCGCGCGAGATCGCGCCCAGGTCGCGGATGTTGTCCACGAAGATGCTGGCCGAGGTGTCGAAGCCGCGCATCACCACCGCGTCGCCAGTCTGCGTGCTGCCGTTCTCGCCCAGCAGCAGGGTGATCCCGGGGCTGTTGCGCAGCGCTTCGCTCAGGGTCGATGCGGCCTGCTGCTGGATGAGCTCGCGCTTGATGACGGTGATGGTCTGCGGCGTGTCCACGAGCGGCTGCGTGAACTTCGGGCTCGCGACGCCGTCGGCCTTGTATGGGTTGTCGGAGGCCGCGCGCGCCTTGATCTCGGGGAGCGTGGTCTCAGCGGCGGGCGCGGACTGCGCCATCACGGCGCCGGGCGCGAAGGCGGCAAAGGCGATCGCCGCGCCGTGGTGAATGAAAGCCTGCGGCGCAAGCGCGTGCTTGCGGCTGCGGATGTGGTGCATCGAAAGATCTCCTGGTCATGGCGGCAGTCGAGGGTTGGCTGGCGTCTGCCGCTGGCCCGACCGGGGTCGCGACGCAGGAGATCAGAGGGCTGGCTGGGGCGCGGCGGCCAAGGGTGGCTGCTCGCGCAAGACTTCAAATGATAATGATTCTCATCTGTTGGCGTCAAGCCGGTCGTGCCACTGGGCGAGGGAGAAGTCCGGGTATTCGTCGAAGTGCGGGTCGCGCGGCCGGCCTTCGGGCACCGCCCAGTTGGCCCGCGAGCCCAGCATGATGTGCACATGCTCGGGCGGCAGCGGCAAGGGCGTGTCGATGGCGCTTGCGTGCGGATGCACGAGCTCGGGCCAAGTCGGGTCGTACAGCCACAGGGCGCTGCCGCATTCGCCGCAGAAGTGGCGCTGGCCGCTGCTCTGCTTGAAGGAACCGTCGGGCTGCTCGATGCGCGCCTCGTACACGCGCAGGTGCTCTTCGCCCTTCACCTTCAGCGTCGCGAAATCGGCGCCGAGGTTGACGGCATAGCCGCCCGCGCCGGCCGTTTTGCGGCAGATGGAGCAGTAGCAGCGCATGAAGGGCATGGGCTCGCGCGACTCGACGCTGAAGCTGACGCGCTTGCAATGGCAAGAGCCTTGGAGGTGCATCTGCGGTTCTCCTTGTTGAATGGCGGCTTCGACTGAACCCGGCCGGACGGCCCTTGAAACCGTCCGGGCTGGGCCGGTCGAAGCCTTGCGGCAAGCCGCGAGCCTAAGCCGCCAGCCTGCTCAAGCTGTCCACCGTCTCGATGCACGCCCGCGCCGCCTCCTCGCCCTTCACCACGAAGTGCCGCGTGAAGAACTCGCGGTGCACCTCGTGCTCATGGAAGTCCTTCGGGGTCAGCACGGCCGACATCACCGGCACGTCGGTGTCCAGCTGCACCCGCATGAGCGCGGCGATCACCGTCTCGGCAACGAACTCGTGGCGATAGATGCCGCCGTCCACCACGAAGCCGCTGGCGACGATGGCGGCGTAGCGGCCGGTCTGCGCGAGCCGCCTCGCATGCAGCGGGATCTCGAAGGCGCCGGGCACCTCGAACACGTCGACCTGCTCGCGCGGTATTCGGTGCCGCGCCAGTTCGGCGATGAAGGCATCGCGTGCCTGGTGAACGATGTCGGCATGCCAGCGCGCATGCACGAAGGCGAATCGTGAGCCGGGCGCGGTACGAAGCGCGCCGCTGGAATCGCGGGACAGATGCTGGTGAAGATGGGACTGATTCATGGTGTTTCCTTGACGGAAGTGATGGCCAGAATCAGGGCGCACGAAGGCAGCGGCCTCGCTGCCGAAAGCCGGAAGCAAGGCCGACACACTCGCGCTCTCTTTCATCCGGACTGTGACCGTCGGCTTCGGGATCTCACCGAATCTGCTGACCCTGCCTGGCATTGCACCAGGCAGGCGCTCGCGGGCTCGTGCGATGCGTACTGCCATCGCCATCACCGCCGGTGGGGAATTCCACCCCGCCCTGAGAACGCTTTGCCGCCGGCCGAAGCCGTTGGCACGCCGATCATAGGCGTACCAACAAATCCCCGTCCGGCTCAGTCCTCGAGGTTTTCGTAGTGCGCGCGTGCGCCGCGCTTCCAGTAGGCCGCCGCGCGGATGTTGTGGCGTGGCACGCCCTTGTCCTCGACCAGGATGCGGCGCAGCACCGACATCGCCGAGGCTTCGCCAGCGCACCAGGCATAGCCCTCGCCACCCGGCAACTGCAAGGCGTGCACCGCGTCCACGAGCTCATCGGTGGAGTCCACCCAGCGCAGATCGAGCGAGGCCGCGCTGCGGAAGTCGCGCCGATCGGCCGCGTCGTCGGTCAGGCCGATGACGATGGCGCGTGAGCCGGCGGGTAGTTCCTCCAGCCGGCGTGCAATTGCCGGCAGGGCGGTCTCGTCGCCGATGAGCAGGTGCCAGTCGTAGTCGGTCGGAATCACGAAGGAGCCGCGTGGCCCCGCCACGACGGCGCTGTCGCCGGGCTTGGCGTTCGCCGCCCAGGCCGCGGCCGGGCCATCCCCGTGCAGCGCGAATTCGATGCTCAGCTCGCGGGCCTGCACATCGAATTGCCGCGGCGTGTAGTCGCGGCGCACCGGCTCGCTGCCCGCGTCGCCGAGAATGAGCTTGATGTGGTCGTCGAACGAAGCGCTGATGAAATCCGCGAGGCTGTCGCCGCGTAGCACCACGCGGCGCGTGTGCGGCGTGGGCGACTCGACGCGCACGACCTGCAGCTCGCGTCGCTTGATCTCATGGCGCACCCGCTGCACTCGGGAGACGGCAGGCAAGACAGAAAGCGGCGAGGCGGTGTCGATGGTGCTCATGTGTTGCAATCCCTGAATAGTTGACAATGTCTCCTATCATGAAGAAGTCAGTTGATAATGTCAACCATGTGCCCAAGCATGGCGACGACGACGTGCTGGAGCTCGTGCATGCGGTCATGCACCTGTACCGTTCCGGGCAGTACCAGGTGTTGCGCGACAGTCCGCATGACGTGACGCACATGGAGAGCAAGGTGCTCGGCTTCTTCGGCCGCCACGCCGGCTCGACGCTCAGCGATCTCGTGCAGCACAGCGGCCGCGACAAGGCCCAGCTCGCGCGGCTCATCAAGAGCCTGCGCGAGCGCGGCCTGCTGGATGCGCAGGCCGACGACAGCGACCGCCGCAACCTGCGCCTGTCGCTCACGGCCGATGGCCAGGCAGTGCAGCGTGCGCTGGCCCAGCAGGCGAAGAAGGTCAGCGCGAAGGCGGTGGCGGGGCTCGACGCCGCCGAGCGCGACCAGCTGCGCGCGCTGCTGCAGCGCGTGAAGCACAACCTCGGCGCTGACTGATCGGCAGCGCCAAAAAAGAAACCCGCCAAGTTGGCGGGTTTCGATGCATTGCTGCGAGTGACGCCGATGGGTCTTAGCGCCGCTTCGCCACGAAGCTGCCGTTCGCCGGCGTCACCGTCGGGTCGTGGTACGTGCCCGAGCCCGTGCCCGCCATGAAGTCCAGCGTGCCGGTGGCGGTCGTGCCATCGGTCATGCTGAAGCTGAAGGCGCCGGTGGCCGGGACGATCGACAGGCTGCAGCTCACCATCGACAGCGTGGCGCGGCGCTGGCAGCTCACCGTTCCCGTGGATGAGTAGAAGATCGTAATGCCGTTGGCGATGGTCGCCTGCGCCGAGTCCTTCACGTCCCAGGTGCCCTGGTAGGAGCCGGTGGTGAGGGTCCACGGCGCCGACGGATCTTCGGTCGGGATGCCGAGTTGCGTCAGCAGCGCGTTGGCGGCGGCCAGGTTCAGGCGCGCGCTGTTGACCACGCCCAGCTTGCTCTGGTAGCCCAGGTAGATCACGCCGCCGCGCTCGACGAAGACGCGGTTGTAGTTGAGCGACGCGGCCTGCACCGGCGCGTTGCTCAGCGTCATCACGCGGGCATCACCGAGCGTCTGGATGGTGTAGGTGCCCGTGCCGATGGCCGTGCAGTTGCGCGTCGAGGGGTTGACGGAGCGTTCCTTGCACGCGTAGAAGGTGACGGCGTTCGCGCCCGCTCCCTTGAACGCGATGCGCAGCCGCGTGGCGTTGGTGTAGTAGCCCGGCGTCGCAGCGGAGCCCGGGAGTACCACCGTGCCGATGCTCAGTGTGCTGTTGCCCCACCACTCATTCGACGCATCGCTCTGGTAGGTCACGCCGCCGATGACAAGCGGCGCCTGCGGATACACGCAGGGCGTGCCGCTGGCCAGCGCGATCATCTGCTCGAGCGTGGTGGTGTTGGTGCCGAGGCCATTGGTCTCGGTCGAGTTGCAGGCGACGCCTGCGGCCTGCGACGACGCCACGCCTCCCGCCGACACGGCCGCGCTGTACTGCGTCACCACGTTGCTGATGCCCGCAGGATCCGACGCACCAGGGTAGTAGGCAATCGCCTCCGTGAGCGCGGTGCCGGCTTGGTAGTACGCCTTCGATCCGCTCGGGAAGGTGGCCGCGCCCAGCACGCTCGGATCGTTGATGGTCAGATTCAGGTAGCCCGCCGCGCGCATCTCCGCATACACGCTCGCCATGCTGCGGCCCGAGATGTCGATCGTGGCGCGGTTGGACTTGCCGGTCTCCAGGCCGTCGCAATAGTTGTAGGTGCTGTTGCCGGCGGCATCGCGAACGCTGTTGGTGTTCTCGAAGTTGATCGGGCAGGCGGTCCAGGCGGTGCCGTTCCAGTGCAGGTCGGCATTGCGGTTCGGGTCGGAGCCGGTGCCCCAGCGGGCCACGTTGCCGCTCGAGGCGCGGCGCCTGTGCTCGACGTACTTGAAGTTGTTGTTCGAGTCGGGCGTGGCCTGCGCCACCGAGCTCGTGAAGCTGCGAACGTAGTAGTTCGACGCATCGGTGAAGCTGAGCTGGCGCAAGCTGGCCGTCGCCTCCGGCGCCGCGCTCGTGACCGCGCCGGGGTTGGCGTTCTGGTTGTTCACCGCCACCACCACCGGCATCGCGCTGGCGCTCAGGCCCGAGCTCGTCACCAGCGTCTGCGCGGCGGTGGCGAGGGCGGCTTCCTTGTCGGCGGGTGTCAGGGCCGACGTCACGGCGGTGCTGCTCACGGCGGTCACCACGTCGGGCAGCAGGTCCAGCAGCTTGGTCTGCACGGCCTTGTCCACGTCGGCGCCGGTGATGGTCTTGCCGTCGCTCGCAGTGCTGCCCACGGCGGCTGCCACGGCGCTGGCCTGCGCCTGCGTGGTCACCACCAGCAGTCGGGCCACGGTGGCGGGGTCGATGCTGCCGTCGGTTGGTGCGGCGGTCTTGCTGAAGTCCTGGAAGAGCGAGGCGGTGATGCCGGTGGCGTCTTGCACCGTCTTGGCGGCCGCCGCGGTGCTGGTGCCGGTGGAGGCCACCGTCTGCTGCACGAGCGTGGTCAGCGGCGAGATGACCGCGGCCTGGTCCGCCGGCGCGGACATGGTGTAGGCCACGCTCACGGGGCCATGGTCGGCGTCCACCGCGTCGGTGCCGATGACCGCGACGATCGGGTACTTGCCGAGGTCGGCGTTGGGCACGTCCAGCGTCACGTTGCCCGATGCATTCGTCTTGCCTTGCGTCTCGTCGCTGTCGCAGCGGCCGTTGCCGTTCTTGTCAAGGCACACGGTGGCGTTCGCGATGGGACCGTCGACGACGGTCGCGCTCATCGGCGTCGTCGTGGGCGTCTCGGGTGCGGGCGTGCTGCCCCCGCCGCAACCTGCCAAGGCCAGCCACACGCTGCTGGACACGGCCAGGCCCACCCTGCTCATTCGGATCTTCTTCATGCATTCCCTCGATGTGTTGTTGACGTTGTCGTGCCGCGCCGGACTGCAGCAGGGCCAGGCGAACCATAGCGGTCATGTGCCGAACCATCGTGTGAAGGAAGTCGCGTGCGGTGACCAAACGCATGGCGCGCAGCGCGACGGATGCAGGCCCGGCGTCGAAGATGCCACGCGCGGTCAGGTGGCAGACAGCTTTCGCCGCGTTCGATCGCAGGTCGCGGGACAATGCACGCCATGCGCATCGAACACATCCGACAACGCCTGCGTGCGCTCGGGGCCAAGCCCATCCATGAGCAGCGCGTGCTGCGCCTGTGGTCCCAGGCCTTGCCGCAGGACGGCGGCAAGCGCCGGCCCGAAGATTTCCTGCCCCTGGAGTTGCGCGAGGCGCTGCCTGCGATCACCACGGAACTGGCGGGGCTGGCAACGCTGCGCTCCGAACACCCCGGCGAAGACGGCTCGGCCCGCCTGCTCGTCGAGCTTGGCGACGGCCAGGCGGTGGAAAGCGTGCTGCTGCCGCGCGATGGCCTGTGCGTGTCCACGCAAGTCGGTTGCGCCGTCGGCTGCGTGTTCTGCATGACCGGCCGCGAAGGCCTGCTGCGCCAGCTGGGCAGCGCCGAGATCGTGGCGCAGGTGGCGCTGGCGCGCACGCGCCGCACGGTGAAGAAGGTGGTGTTCATGGGCATGGGCGAGCCTGCCCACAACCTGGACAACGCGCTCGAAGCCATCGAGCTGCTGGGCACGGCCGGCGCCATCGGCCACAAGAACATCGTGTTCTCCACCGTGGGCGACGAGCGGGTGTTCGAGCGGCTGCCGCAAGGCGTCGTCAAGCCGGCGCTGGCGCTGTCGCTGCACACGACCAAGCCCGACCTGCGCATGAAGCTGTTGCCGCGCGCGCCGCGCATCGACCCGCAGGACCTGGTCGACGCCGGCGAGCGCTATGCCCGCGCCACGGGCTACCCCATCCAGTACCAGTGGACGCTGATCGAAGGCGTGAACGACGGTGACGACGAGATCGAGGGCATCGTGCGGCTGCTCAAGGGCAAGTACGCGCTGATGAACATGATCCCGTACAACACCGTGGCCGATCTCGACTTCAAGCGTCCAAGCTGGGAGCGCGCCGCCGAGATCGCGCGCACGCTGCACCGCCGCGGCGTCCTCACCAAGCTGCGCCAATCGGCGGGGCAGGATGTGGATGCCGGCTGCGGGCAGCTGCGCGCCCGCGAGGTCCGCGTGCCGGTCGCGAGCCTGTCTCGCCGAGCGGCGGCTTAGAACCGGACGCGCAGGCCGGTGGCCAGCGTGTTCGCGTTCGAGAGATTGCTCACCTTGTCGTTCATGTAGACGGCGTACACGTCGGTCAGCTTGGACATCGTGTAGTCGTAGCCGAGCGTGAGCGTCTTGTTGGTCGTGTCCACGCCGGCCACGCGCGCACGCGCCGAGCCGTACTGCGCGAGCACGCGGCCGGGGCCGAGCGGCACCGCGCCGCCGAAATTCCAGATGCGCGTCTTGTCGTTCACCGCGGCGGAGGTGCTCACCTCGCTGTACTGCACATACAGCTTGGCCACCGGCAGCTGGTAGGACGTGCCCAGCTGCCAGGCCGTTTGCGAGGCGAAGCCCGCCGGCGCGCCGAAGGCGCCGTTGTGCACCTTCTGCCAGGCCGCTGTCGCGGCGAAGGGGCCGTTGAAGTACAGCGCGTTGGCGCCGTAGTTCTTGCCCTGCGCGCCGGGCGCGCCTTCGCCGAGGTTGGCGATCAGGTTCCAGCTCAGGCCGTCGTAGTCGGTGCTGGCATAGGCCACCGAGTTGTTCCAGCCGGAGTCGCCGAGGAAGGCCGGCATGGTGGCCGCGGGCGTGAAGAGCTGGCGGATGCTGGGTGAGAAGCCGAAGGAATCGCCGAAGGCATTGAAGAGCAGCGTCGACACGAACAGCGGCGTGGTGTTGCGCCCGAGCACGGTGGTGCCGAAGGCGCCCGACAGGCCCACGTAGGCATCGCGCGCCCAGAAGGCATCGCCGTTGAAGCGGCCGGGGCTGCCGCTGTCCAGGCGCAGGAAGTGGTCGAGTGCGAACTTGGCCTTCAGGCCGCCGCCCAGGTCTTCGGTGCCGCGAAAGCCGATGAAGCTCGTGGACATGTTGCCGCTCTCAGCGCGCCAGGTCTTGGCGCTGCCCGGGCTCTGGAACTGGCCGGCCGACATGTCCAGCAAGCCGGTGATGGTGACGTTCTGGGCCTGCGCGCCGAAGGCGGCCAGCAAGGCGAGCGAGCCGAGCGTCAGGCGGGGACGAAAGCGGGTCATGGGGGCTCCGTGTTCGAAGAAGGTGGGATCGTGTGCGGGGAATCCCGCGATTCTGTGACAAGACGCCACTCGGCTCGGTATTTACCCGTGGAAAACTGGGTGCGATTGCACCTTGCGTTTGCTTCACACCACACGTTTTGAAGGTGAGCGCTCTACGGATTCTTGGAGAATGCCAGCAGCCTCGAAACGGCCCATCGCGCCGCCTCATGAAAGTATCCATGGACCTCTCCATCAACGGCCAGCAGCGCACCCTTGCGGACGGTGCGGCCGAGCCCGACATGCCCTTGCTGTGGGTGCTGCGCGATGTGCTGGACATGACCGGCACCAAGTTCGGCTGCGGCGTCGCGGCCTGCGGCGCCTGCACGGTGCACATCGACGGCCAGGCTGTGCGCTCGTGCGTCACGCCGGTGAGCGCCGCCGTCGGCAAGCCGGTGCGCACCATCGAGGCGCTGGGCAGCGCCGGCGAGCCGCATGCGCTGCAGAAGGCGTGGATCGCGCACCAGGTGCCGCAGTGCGGCTACTGCCAGAGCGGCATGCTGATGGCCGCGGCCGCGCTGCTCGCCAAGAACGCCAACCCGAGCGACGACGACATCGACAACGCGATCACCAACATCTGCCGCTGCGGCACCTACCCGCGCATCCGCGAGGCGGTCAAGACTGCGGCGCGAGAGCTGCGCGGCGGTGCGGGCAACAGCGCGAAGTCGCGCAACGCCGCCACGGCCGCACCCGTGAATCCGCCGGCCCATGCTCCGGGGAAAGCCCTGTGAAGCGCCGCACCCTTTTGCTGAGTGGCCTGGGGGCGGCCGGCGCGCTCATCGTCGGCTGGGGCGTCATGCCCATGCGCAGCCGCATGGGCGGCGTGGACACGATGATCGCCACCGACGGCCAGGTGGGCCTGAACGGCTGGATCAAGATCGCCGCCGA
>Ga0068852_100001575_pt1 | contig 15498 bp, 12 predicted proteins | sample KBSCornC22_FD_66594 | JGI IMG/M metagenome (GOLD analysis project Ga0068852, IMG submission 66594) | Corn rhizosphere microbial communities from Kellogg Biological Station, Michigan, USA - KBS Corn C2-2 | ecosystem: Host-associated > Plants > Roots > Rhizosphere > Soil ... | reverse complement strand
TGCACGGGTGGATTAACATCTCCAAAATGCCATTCGTAAGCCGGTAACTGCCCGTCTGGTTTCATAAACCATTCCCGCATAATAAGGGTAAGCTGGTGCTTTGCAAAACCAGGATCGAGCATAGCCATCGGTATGCAATGAAAAGCGAGATCCCACGCGGCATACCAGGGATATTCCCATTTATCGGGCATCAGAATTATATGCTGGTTTTTAAGATGTTTCCAGTCGTGATTGCGCCCGTTAATTTTGCCTTCGTTCGGTTCTGTGATACCATCTCCGGTAGTAAGCCATCTTTCCACATCGTAATGATAGTATTGCTTGCTCCAAAGAATGCCTGCAAAAGCCTGCCGTTGTATATTTTTTAATTCAGACGTTATATCAGCAGGGAGAATCGCATTATAAAATTCATCTGCCTCTGCCTTGCGTTTTGAGAAGATATTTTCAAAGCCTTCATTGAAAGGGTTACGCAACTCCTGGTCAGTTAGGCGCAGGTATATTATTTTAGATTCGCCGGGCTTAATATTATACTCATACACTGGAGAAAATTTTGTTCCTGATTTTTTTTCAATGAGCGCTTTTATATTTTTTTTATAAATAATGGCGTCATGAAAAGCATCTTTTACAAAAGGGGTTTCATTAGGTATGTCTAAGATTTTTTCTGTGTTGGTTATATTTTCTGTAAAAAAAGTTTTTTTTGCAGGTTGAAAATATAAAAAATAAGTGCCTAAACGTAGGTGTGAAGCCTTCACAGTTGTTTCATTAATTAAATTAATGACGGGTTGTTCAGCAAGGTTTTGATTACTGTACCGGTTATAAAACCATAGTGTAGGCAACACTGTTATACCAGCATTTTTCGAAAACTTATTTTCAATATTTATTTTAATAAAGATATCCCTGCTATTCTCTTTGGCATAAGTAACATTAACATCAAAGTATTCATTGTCGCTAAAAATACCAGTATCTAATATCTCATACTCAGGTTCATTTTTAGTACGCAGCTTATTTTGCATTTTAATATCATCGTAAGGAAATTCGCGTTGAGGATACTTATACAAATATTCCATATAATAATGCGTTGGAAGATTATCTAAGTAATAATATAATTCCTTCACATCTTCTCCGTGGTTACCATCGCTGTTTCCAAGACCATACAACCGTTCTTTTAAAATGGGATCCTTGCGGTTCCACAAAGCAATTGCAAAACATAAATTTTGAAAAAGATCTGATATACCTGCAATTCCATCTTCGCCCCAAATATATGCCCTGCTATGCGCATGATCGTAAGGAAAATAATTCCATGCATCGCCTAATGGGCTGTAATCTTCACGAACAGTACCCCATTGCCTTTCAGTGAGGTAAGGCCCCCATTGCTCAAGAGGAAGTTTTTTTAGTAAGTTATCTGCAAGTCTTTGATGTTCTGCTGTCATTCTGTTTATTTAGGATATTGGCCAGTTATAAATATCATCCGAGTATTATATGTATTGGTCTTTATGGTTTATGCCTGGTATTATTAAATGGTAACCCGATCCATTCTTTATAAGTTGCAAAACTATTTAATATTAATATGAAGAGGCGTTAATTAGCTATCTTAAAAAACATAATGTGCAAAAAATTATGTTCAGAAAGGTTATAGGTTATTTACTCATAAATCTATTTCATGAAATACATTTTCTAAAATGAAATTTAGCAATATGGCCTATGATTATTTGTCTGGTTACTGAAAGTAAGAATATAACAGTCGGGTGTAACCGAATTTAATATCTTATGCAACATTAAAAGAAGGGCACAAAATATAAAGGCTTAAATAAATTGTTGGAAAGAAGCAGATTAAAAACACGAGAGCTTGTGTCAGATGCACCTTGTTGTTTTCATCGAGAATGAGTTATTTAATCTTCATAAAAATCCTGCTCCATCTTGGGCCATTATCGTAGCTGAACCATATTAGCGAAGCTTTCCCTACTACATGGTCTTCCGGCACAAATCCCCAAAAGCGGCTGTCTAATGAATTATGCCTGTTGTCTCCCATCATCCAGTAGTAATTCATTTTAAAGGTATAGCTTGTAGCAGGCTTATCATTAATAAAATATTGCCCGTTCCTTTCCTCAAACTTATTGCCCTCGTACACTGCAATACAGCGTTTATAACGAATAATATTATCGGGCGTTAATTGGATGGTTGCATCTTTTTTGGGAACCCAAACAGGCCCGTAATTATCCACGGTCCAGCTTTCCGTTCCTGCCCCTGAAAAAGGAAACAGATAAGGGCTTTTATCCATTGGAGACAGTATGGCTGGTTGAATATTTTTTACCATCGGCAACATTTTCAGTGAAGCCATTTCTCCATCTGTCATACTGATTTCGTATAAATTATTTTGAATAGGATAAACCTGGTTTTTATTTTGATCATCCATATTATATTGAATGCCCATACTATTTAATTGATCGGGATCAAGAGGTGCAGAAGTAGTAACATCATATTTAAATTCATGATATTCTGGCAAGGGTTCTGCAACTCCATTAATATATACAATGCGGTTTTTTATCTGTAAAGTATCTCCTGCTATCGCAGTACATCTTTTAATAAAATTTTCTCTTTTATCTACCGGCCTCGTGATAATTTCATCGCCGTATTGATCACGTACCCGTCGCCTGGCTTCATCTTCAGGAATATGTTCTTCAAGCATGCGCCGTTGTATTTCCTGGTAATAAGTAACTCTCGACCCAAAATTTATTTCATCATTTATGAGCGTATCATTCACAGGGAAATTGAACACTACCACATCCATTCTTTTAACCGGGCTTGGAAACCAGCGTACGTATGGAATCTTTATCCACTCAACATAAGATTTTGTGTTAAGACCGGGAATGGTGTGATGAACAAAAGGCATTGCCAACGGGGTGTTTGGAATGCGTGGCCCGTAACTAAATTTACTTACAAAAAGAAAATCATTTACCAGCAAAGTCTTCTCCATTGATGGAGTAGGAATTGTATAAGCCTCAAACACAAATGTGCGAATAATTGTTGCGGCTACAATTGCAAATGCGGCAGCGTCTATCCATTCGCGTATGGCTCCTTTTTTATAGTTTTTCACCACAGGAATTCCGGCATATCTTTCTTTATCAGAATAGCCGAGATAAGGAAAATAAATAAATGGAATTAACACGGTTGCCGCATGTTCCAGCAAGCCAAATCTTCCGAAATGTTCCACAAATTTTATACAGATCCATAATGTAATAAACTGGCCAACGATGGGAATTAACTGGAGAAAAAACCAGATTCTTTTCAACTGCATTTTTTCAACCATGCACCAGGTGTTGTATAACGGTATCAAAGCTTTCCATGGATCAATACCTGCTTTGCGAAACATGCCATATAAACCTATATGCCATAAAATAACTGTGATAAAAAAAAGTACCCAACCTACACTTAATTTAAAAAATGTAGCTATGAAAAAAAGTAAACCTATATTCATTTGAAATTTTTAGTTATGCGGACAAAAGTACCGTTTTAAACTTCTACATAAAAAACCACAGGAAAATTGTTATCATTAGTTTAACAAAAACTTTGAACCATTTTCTTTACTGGCACCTGCTATTATTTTAAAATTCCTGCTAATACAGCATTTAATTTTTCCGCCCTGTTCATAAGCATGAAATGTCCGCCATCTGGAATTATATAATCAGCATGAATATTCTTTATAGGAAATATATGATCGTTTCCGCCATGAATATGAAAAATATTTTTTGGAATGAATTCATTTTTCCAGTTGATTATTTGATGTATAGCCCAGTCACTATATTGCTGGCTAACATTTCTTCGGTATTCTTTTACTAATTGCAATTCTTCTTCAGTTTCAATTCCGAGATTATAATTTTCAATCGGTTCAATGATTGAAAACGTTTTTAAAGGAAATATTTTATCGAGGCTTAATTTGCCCGAGACCCGCATCCATAAAGGTATTTCGTGAAATGTTTTTACGCTGGAGATTAAAATAATTTTACTTATTCTGATAATCTTTGAAATTTCAATTGCGATAATTCCACCAAATGATAAGCCGATCAGAATTGGATCTTCATCAATTACTTTTTCGCTCATTCTTGCTGCATACATTTCGATACTTTCGTTCTTTACCGGATCGAGCCACTGAACAAAAGAAACATTGTTGTTATCAAAATTAAGTTTGGAAAAAACACGCTCATCTGCTCCGAAGCCACTAATGCAATAAATGTGTTTCATTGGCTTATATCAGGCATTAGGTATAAGTAAGAAGCATGTTTTTCAACTCTTAAATATTTTTTGGCAGCACATAATTTTCAACGTCTTCCATAGTAATGGTTTTACCTGAGAGAATGATCAACCTTTCAACAACATTTCTAAGCTCACGTATATTACCCGTCCAATTATGTTTTTGCAATAAATCAACAGCTCGTTTTTCCATTGATTTTTTTGACTGGCCATATTCATTTCCAATATCTTCAAGAAAGCGGTCAACCAATAAAGGTATATCGCTCAGGTGATCGTTAAGAGAAGGAACATGTACAATAATAACGCCCAACCTATGATAGAGGTCAAGCCTGAAATTTTTATTCTCAACTTCTTTAAGAAGATCTTTATTAGTTGCGGCAATTACGCGCACATCTACATTTATATCTCTATCGGCTCCTACCCTTGTAATCTTGGCTTCCTGTAAAGCCCGCAAAACCTTTGCCTGGGCATTAAGGCTCATATCTCCTATTTCATCAAGAAATAAAGTACCGCCGCTGGCTTGTTCAAATTTTCCAATTCTTTGCTTTACAGCAGAAGTAAAACTGCCTTTTTCATGACCGAATAATTCGCTTTCAATAAGCTCTCCGGGAATAGCTGCGCAATTTACCTCCACCATTGGCCCCTGGGAGCGATTACTTTTTTCGTGTATCCATCTTGCAACAAGTTCCTTTCCTACTCCGTTCTCGCCAGTAATTAAAACTCTTGCTTCTGTTGGTGCAATTTTATCTATAGTATCTTTTATTTTTTTGATGGGATGAGATTCACCAACGATGTCCTGCACTCTGCTTACTTTTCTTTTCAGCACCTTAGTCTCCGCAACTAATGATGTTTTTTCAAGTGCGTTGCGAAGGGTAATCAACATACGGTTAAGATCCGGCGGCTTCGATATATAATCATAAGCGCCTTTTTTTACCGCTTCCACTGCAGTTTCAATATTGCCATGGCCGCTTATGATAATAATGGGAACTTCATTATTTATTTGCCGTGCCCTTTCAAGAAACTCAATACCATCAAGCTTTGGCATTTTTATATCGCAAAGTACTATATCGAAATTTTTATCTCTGAATTTCTTCAGACCTTCTTCTCCATCGGCTGCTTCTTCAATTTTATATCCTTCAAAACTTAAGATTTCCGTAAGTGTCTTCCGGATGCTTTTTTCATCATCAATGATAAGAATAGAGGGCATGTATTATTGTTAATTCGTTAATTTATTAATTCGTTTCTCATTATTTATTGTTCACTATCTCATTCAGTTTCCATCATAAGATAAGATTTTATAAAACCATCAAGTTCTCCATCCATCACCGGGCCAACATTTCCAACTTCATAATCAGTCCTGTGGTCTTTTATCATTTTATATGGATGAAAAACATAACTTCTAATCTGACTACCCCACTCGATCTTCTTCTTGGTTGCGTTACTTGCATTTAACTTTTCCTGGCGCTTGCGCATTTCTTCTTCATATAGCCTGCTCTTCAACATAGTCATCGCTTTCTCCCGGTTTTCGCCCTGTGTGCGTGCTTGCTGACATTCTACAATTATTCCGGAAGGTTTATGAGTAAGGCGAACCGCTGTTTCTACTTTATTTACATTTTGCCCCCCACTTCCGCCACTTCTGAAAAAAGCCCACTCCACATCAGCCGGGCTTACTTTTATATCCACTGTATCGTCTACTAACGGGTACACATATACGCTGGCAAAACTCGTATGTCTTCTTGCATTGCTATCAAAAGGAGAAATACGCACAAGCCTGTGAACACCGCTTTCAGCCTTTAGAAAACCATAAGCAAAAGGTCCGTCGAATTGAAGTGTTGCACTTTTTATTCCTGCACCATCTCCTGCCTGGTAATCGAGTTCCGTTACACTCCAGCCTTGCTTTTCGCCATACATACGGTACATGCGCAAAAGCATATCCGCCCAATCCTGGCTTTCCGTTCCTCCTGCTCCACTATTTATCTGAAGAATAGCTGTCATCTCATCTTCGGGCTTATTAAGCGTGCTTTTAAATTCTGCTTCCTCAATAGCCTTAACAGCACTTGTATATGCCTCCTTCACTTCTTCTTCAGAAGCTTCGCCTTCTTTCCAAAAATCAAAAAGCACCGCTGCATCATCCACCTTCGATTGTACATTATTAAACAGGTTCATCCAGAACTCATTTAATTTAATATCTTTTAAAATGGAAGTTGCTCTGGCGTTATCATTCCAAAATCCTGGCGAAAGTGAAAGCTGCTTATCGTTATTTATTTTTTGCTGACGATTTTCTACGTCAAAGAAACCTCCTCAAAACCAATATACGGTCTCTCAAATCTTTTAATTGCTCTTGTGTCATAGGGCGCAAATATACTGATGTATCAATAAAATTTATTGCAATTTTAAAAAGTATTCAGCTAAAGGAATTGAATGGAAATATTGATTACAGCAATCGTTGTTTCATTGCCTCATACAAGATCATCCCTGCAGCTACTGAAACATTTAATGATTCAAAATTCTTTTGCATAGGTATTTTAAACTTACCATCGCATACCTTGTATAATGACGGCTGGATGCCTTTATCCTCACTTCCCATAATTATTGCGCAAGGCTCTTTTAAATTTATATTAAAAATATTTTCTTTCGCAGTCATTTCGCTTGCATAAACCTTTATTCCGTTTAAATGCATTTCGTCTATAGCATTATGCAAACTTTTTACCCTGCATATTGCAATATTTTCCAGAGCTCCTGCAGAGGTTGTAATGGCATCTTCATTTAAAGCACCCACTCCTTTTTCAGGAATTATAATTGCATGGACACCGCAACAGTAAGCAGTTCTGGCTAAAGCGCCGATGTTTCGTATATCAGTTATACCATCGAGCAATAGCAACAATGGAACTTCTCCATTTTCAACCACAAAAGAAATGACGTCTTGCAGGTTTTGATATTTTATTTTTGATTTGATAGCAATACATCCTTCATGATTTTCAATATTAAAGGTTCTTAATTTTTCAAAAGGAACATTGTTTACCGGAACTTCAAACTGAAACGCTACCTTTTTTAACTCTTCTGTTGTCGGGGATGAAATATTATTTTGCAAATAAATTCTTTCGAGTGTTTCACCCGTTTTCATAGCTTCAATAACTGACGCTATTCCTGCAATTAAAAGATTTTTTTTAGGACGATGCGGAGAAGTAAAAGTTCTTTGATGTCTCACGTTTAAGATTTATGTGCAGTCTTTTTTCGTTCTTATAAAAATAACAAAAAACATAAGCTGAATACTTATGGTTTAGCGCTGATTAAAATTGTTTATCAAAAATTATTTCAAGCCAAATTCCTTTTTTACCTTATCAACGTAATCTAGCTTTTCCCATGTAAATAATTCAACTTTTATTTTTTTAGGATTACCATTTGGCAGGTTAAATGTTTTTTCTTTTACTTCATTTTTACGGCCCATGTGTCCATAAGATGCAGTTTCCTGGTAGATTGGATTACGAAGTTTTAAGCGTTTTTCAATAAAGTAAGGACGCATATCGAATATAGATGAAAGCTTTGTAGCTATTTCACCATCACTCATACTTACTTTTGAAGTTCCATACGTATTTACGTTTATACTTGTTGGCTGCGCCACGCCAATTGCATAAGAAACCTGCACTAATATTTCATCGCAAACGCCTGCCGCTACAAGGTTTTTGGCAATATGCCTTGTTGCATAAGCTGCACTTCGGTCAACTTTGCTAGGATCCTTTCCGCTAAAAGCACCGCCGCCATGAGCGCCTTTGCCGCCATAAGTATCTACAATAATTTTTCTTCCCGTAAGGCCGGTATCTCCGTGAGGGCCGCCTATTACAAATTTGCCCGTTGGGTTAATGTGATACTTTATTTTATCGTTAAAGAAATGTGCATATTGAGGATACTTGGTTTTCATCCTTGGAATAAGGATCTTCTTAATATCATCAGAAATTTTCTTCAACATTTTTGCCTCATCGCCAAAATCATCATGTTGAGTAGAGACAACAATTGCGTCTATGCGTTGGGGTTTGCCATCATCGCCATATTCCAATGTTACCTGGCTTTTTGCATCCGGCCTTAAATATTTTATTTCTTTATTTTCTCTTCTTAGCGCAGCAAGCTCAATTAAAATGCTGTGGGCAATATCAAGCGCTAAAGGCATATAATTTTCTGTTTCATTTGTGGCATATCCAAACATCATTCCCTGGTCGCCAGCGCCTTGTTCTTCTTTATTTTTTCTGTCAACACCTTGATTTATATCCGCTGACTGTTCATGTATTGCTGAAAAGATTCCGCATGAGTTAGCTTCAAACATGTACTCACTTTTTGTATATCCTATTTTACGGATAACTTCTCTCGCTATTTCCTGCACGTCTAAGTAAGCCTTTGATTTTACTTCCCCTGCCAGTACCACTTGCCCGGTAGTTACCAGGGTTTCACACGCAACTTTGCTTTGCGGGTCAAAAGCTAAAAAATTATCAATTAATGCATCGCTTATCTGGTCGGCTACTTTATCCGGATGGCCTTCGCTTACTGATTCAGACGTAAATAAATAGGGCATATATAATTAATTTAAAGAGCGGCAAAATTATGGCTTCACTTTGATTGAACAAAATGCAATTTTAACCTTGCAGTCATTATAAGTAAAACTGGTTTATGATAATGCCGGAGAAAGTTTATTTATCAGAAAGATCGGTATATAACTGCATATAATCAGAAAGATCCGATTCGGCATCATACTTCAAAATTTTTTTCCCTCTTACTTTACTAAAATCTTCAGTAAGAGTTTTATCTGTTTTCTCTGCACCGAAAGTTATGGCATCAGCGAAGGTAGCCCCACCTCTAAACATAGCTGTATTATTAGCGGCTTTGAAAGGTTCAAGATCTTTATCTTTTATATTGGAATTAATCGCAGCAAGACTTAGGAAGTCAGGCCCAATTTTTTCTTTAAATGTGTTCTGGCCTATTGTATAAATGATTTTGCAATTACTGAACACCGGCTCTTTTTTATAAGCTGTCTTAATATACATGGGGATTAGTCCTGTCATCCAGCCGCTGCAATGAATGATGTCCGGCGGCCATCCAAACTTTTTAACTGTTTCTAAAGCACCTTTACAAAACAAAACAGTCCTTAGCGCATTGTCACCAAACCATTTCTCATTCTCATCATGAAATAAGGTTTTTCTTTTGAACAAATCTTCATTATCCAAAAAATAGATCTGCAATCTTGCATTGGGAAGAGAAGCAACTTTAATTACCAAAGGATAATCATCGCCATTAATTGACACATTAATTCCTGAAAGTCTCACCACCTCATGAAGCCTGTGCCGGCGTTCGTTTATAATTCCAAAACGCGGCATTATACAACGAACTTCCATCCCACTGTCATTAGCCTTTACTGCAAGCTTATTCACAATCTCAGCAAATTCAGTCATTTCCAGGTAAGGCGACATTTCGTTTGCAATAAATAAAATTCTTTTCTTTGTTGACATTTGAGAAGAGTTAAATTAGCTTTAACAGTTTTTTTTAACAGGCGGCGAAGTTACAATATTTTTTTTGTTTTATACAGTTAAACGCAATGTTGAGCCATATTACAACGTAATTATGATATTATTTAAACACTCAAAAGATCTCGAAACGTTTCTGCAAAGTATTAGAAAAGAGGGCAACGCTATTGGCTTTGTTCCCACTATGGGCGCTTTGCATAAGGGCCATTTATCACTGATTGAGAGAAGCAAAGCAACTAACAATGTTACCGTTGCCAGCATATTCGTAAATCCGGTACAGTTCAACAGTAAAGAAGATTTTGTAAAATATCCCTCCACGATTGATAATGATGTTTTATTGCTTGAAGAAACTGGTTGCGATATATTATTTATGCCGTCTGAAAAGGAAATTTATCCTGATGAGATATCAAAGCACAAACACTTTGAATTGGGGCATCTCGAAAAAATACTTGAAGGAAAATTCAGGCCAGGCCATTTCCAGGGCGTATGTCTTGTGGTAGAAAAGCTGCTCACTATTATTAAGCCTGATAACTTATATCTCGGTCAAAAAGATTACCAACAATGTCTTGTAGTAAAAAAACTCATTACCTTAATGAAAAAAGATATCACGGTAATTATCTGCCCTATTGTTCGCGAGGCAAGTGGGCTTGCAATGAGCAGCAGAAATTTAAGACTTAACGGCGAAGAAAAAACATTAGCCTCATTACTTAATAAAACATTGGAAAATATTAAAGACAGCCTTTCAAATGAAAATTTTTCTGAATTAAAAAATATAGCAATTTCCAATCTTGAAAATAAGGGCTTCAAAATAGATTATCTTGAACTTGCCAACAGGGCTGATCTTACAATTATAAAAGATTATAAAAAAGCGGAAACATACATTCTTTTAATTGCCGCGTGGTTAAATGATATAAGATTGATCGATAACTTATATTGTTAACGGGTTATTTTAAATCTGTTTATTATCTTGTCACCTAAATTATGAGAAAAAAAATTTTTGCTGTTTTACAATATCTCATTTTCCTTGGCATAGGAATTTTTTTGATGTGGTGGCAGTTCAGCAAGATGAATGCGGTTCAAAGATTACAATTCCGGGAATCCTTACTTCATGCAAATTATTATGTAGTAATACCTATTACCTTTATTGCCATACTGAGCCACATCAGCAGGGCTATGAGATGGAAAATTATGCTGGAGCCAATGGGTTATCATCCATCCACAGCTAACACTTTTTATGCTACTATGTGCGGCTATTTTGCCAACACTTTTATACCGCGAGCCGGTGAAATACTACGCTGTACTTTGCTCGGACGCTATGAAAAAATTCCCGTGAATAAGTTGATCGGCACTATCCTAATCGAAAGAGTGTTTGATCTTTTTTGTTATTTCCTACTGGTAATATTTACTATTTGCATTCAGATAAATACGGTAAGCGAATTTGTAGAAAACAAAGTTTTGCAGGTATCAAATAATCGTGCGCATTTCCCGTGGAGACAAATATTAGCGATAGTTATAATTAGCAGTATTATTATTATCATTTTCGTACGCTGGATATTAAAAAACTATCCCGATCACAGGCACATCATAAAGCTTAAAGGAATTCACATCGGTTTAAAGGAAGGTTTTTATTCCATTATCCGGTTAAAAAAAAGAAAGACATTTATTTTCCATTCCTTTTTTATCTGGGCCATGTATTTGCTGGAAATATATATAGGTTTTAATGCGCTTGCTGCTACTTCAGGTCTTCACCTGGGAGCCGCATTCAGTGTGCTTTCGCTTGCCACGCTTGCTATGATAGTGGCGCCCGGTGGCATTGGTGCATTTCCCGTTGCTGTGCAGCAAGTACTGCTTATTTATTCAATTGATAATATATCTTTCGGCTGGCTAATGTGGGGTGTATCAACAGGTATTATTATTGTTATAGGATTAATAAGTTTTGGATTGTTAATATATACTAATAAAAAGAAAAATGAATCAAAGCAGTAAAATTAACGAACGGATTTTTTCGCCTGAAGTATTACAATCTTATATAAAGTGGTGGCGGCTGATAAATAAAACGGTAGCTTTTACTAATGGTGTTTTTGATATTATACATGAAGGCCACATTAAAGTTCTGTCGCAAGCAGCATCTTTTGCTGATATATTAATTGTAGGAGTAAACAGCGATGCTTCTGTAAAAAGATTAAAGGGAAACAACCGTCCTGTGAATAATCAGCAATCACGTGCGTTGGTACTGGCATCTTTAATAATGGTGGATGCGGTAATTATTTTTGAAGAAGATACTCCGCTTAACCTTATAAAAAATATTTTACCGGATGTGTTGGTAAAAGGAGGTGATTACGCTTTAGAAAATATTGTAGGTGCTAAAGAAGTAACTGCAAACGGTGGCAAAGTTGAAATTATTTCATTGGAGAATGGTTTTTCAACAACAAATATCATAGAACAATTGAAAAAAACTTAGTTACTAACGACTATGGATAAACGCAGAATTATCGTAAGAGACATAAGCTGGCTCGCCTTTAACGGAAGAGTGCTTCAGGAGGCAGGTGACGAAACAGTTCCCCTGCGGGAAAGAATACGCTTCCTCGGAATTTTCTCAAGTAACCTCGATGAATTTTTTAGAGTAAGGGTGGCCGCTTTACGGCGTATGACAGAACTTGGCAGCAAGGCAAATATGCATCTTGAGCAGACGCCTGAAAAGATACTGGAAGAAATTAATATTATAGTTACTAATCAGCAAAATCAATTTAACCGCACCTGGTCAAATATTCTTACAGAGCTTAAAAGCCAGAAAATCTTTTTGGTAACAGACAGTCATCTTAACCGCGAACAACAAAAATTTGTGCTTTCTTATTTTAATGATGATGTAAGAAACAACATTGTTCCTTTAATGATTGAAAGCATACAAACTTTTCCCAACCTTAATGACAAATCAATTTATCTCGCCTGTGTGCTTTCAACAAAAGATGGAAGTATTCCGCAAAGGTTTGCATTGGTTTCTGTTCCATCGAGATTGCCCAGGTTTGTTATTTTGCCTTCAACCGCAGAAGGAAGCTATATTATTTTATTGGAAGACGTTATAAGATTTTGCCTGCCAAATATCTTCTCTTATTTCGGGTACGATACTTTTTCATCCAGCATAATTAAAGTAACAAGAGATGCCGAAATTGACATTGATAATGATCTGTCGACTTCGTTTATACAAAAAATAGAAAAAGGTTTAAAGAACCGCAAAAAGGGAAAGCCTGTCCGCTTTATTTTTGATAAAGATATCGACAGCCAGCTTCTGAATTATCTTATTAAAAGATTAGGCTTATCTAACCAGGATAATATTCAATCAGGGGGTAGAATTCACAATTTCAAGGATTTTATTAATTTTCCTGATTCAGTTTTTGAAAGAAAAAATCCGAGAAAAAAACCTTTTATTCACCCTTTATTGCAAAACGCCAATAGTATCTCAAAAGTGATTTTAGAGAAAGATGTACTTCTGAATTTTCCCTATCATTCTTTTGATTCAGTTATTGATCTGCTAATTGAAGCGGCGATTGCGCCAGATGTCGTTAGTATAAAGCTTACGTGCTACAGGCTTGCATCAGGCTCTAATATTATTAACGCACTTACCAATGCTGTTCGCAACGGTAAAGCAGTAACAGTAGTCCTCGAGCTAAGGGCAAGGTTTGATGAAGAAGCTAATCTTGAATGGAAAGAAAGGCTTGAAGAGGCTGGCGTAAAAGTGTTTCTGGGTGCTCCTAATTTGAAAGTACATGCAAAGCTTTGCCTTATTAAAAAAAGAGTTAACAACCAAACTATTCATTTTGGTTTTGTAAGTACCGGAAACCTTAACGAAAAAACTGCAAAGGTTTATGGTGACCATTGCCTGCTCACAAGCGACAGGCACATTATGGCTGACGTGAACAGAATATTTGTTTATCTTGAAAACCCCAAGAACATCCAGGCACTTAAATCGTGCAAGCGGTTAATAGTAAGTCCCGTTTCTATGCGCAGGCAACTTCATTCATTAATAGACAAGGAAATAAAAAGCGCCAATGAGGGGAAGCACGCTTCTATTATTTTAAAATTAAATTCATTAAGCGATGAGGAATTAATTTTAAAATTATATGCCGCTGCAAGAGCAGGGGTAAAAATTAAAATGATAATACGCGGCATTTGCTGCATGTTTACGCAAAACAAAAAATTTGTAAAAAAAGTAAAAGCAATAAGTATTGTTGATGAGTACCTTGAACATGCACGTGTAATGATCTTTCATCACGAAGGAAAGGAACGGGTTTTTATTTCCTCTGCAGACTGGATGGTGAGAAATATTGACCATCGCGTAGAAGCCGCCTGCCCCGTTTATGATAAAGAAATTCAGCGGGAACTAAAAGAAATACTCACCATCCAATTGGAAGATAATGTAAAAGCAAGAGTGCTTGATAATGAACTTTCAAATGAATATGTAGAAAATGGAAACACAAAAAAAGTACGTTCACAGATAGAAACATACAATTATCTTCTAAAGAAAATATATACGCCTAATGAAATTATCAGCCAGGATCAATTGTCAATAGTCAGTAGTCAAATAATTTAACATGCAACCAGCAACTGGATTACAATTCAGTCACCAATGACCATTGACTTAAAATGATCACGGACTTAAATAAAATAAAGTTTTAAATTATCTATACTTTTACCCTGCGAATGCTCCAAGGATTTGTTTTATTCTAATGCAGAGCCATCTCCCGCCTGTCGCGTCTTTTCAAAAAAAAATATTTATGTCAGTTAATAAAGAAGTAAAAAAAATTACAACCCATACGCTGCAAAAGATGAAACAAACAGGGGAAAAAATATCAATGATAACCGCTTATGATTTTTCATTTGCAAAAATTTTTGATGAAGCAGGTATCGATATTATTCTTGTAGGCGACAGCGCGAGTAATGTAATGGCTGGCCACGAAACTACTTTGCCAATTACACTTGAGCAAATGATCTATCACGCTTCCTCCGTTGTCCGCGGAAGCGCACATTCATTAATTGTTGTTGACTTGCCATTTGGAAGTTACCAGGGCAATAGTAAAGAAGCGTTAATTTCTACCATACGAATTATGAAAGAAACAGGGGCTCACGCTATAAAGCTTGAAGGAGGCGAAGAAGTTATTGAATCCGTAAAGCGTATTCTAAGTTCAGGAGTTCCTGTAATGGGGCATCTTGGCTTAACGCCACAATCCATTTATAAATTTGGAACTTACGTGGTGCGAGCCAGGCAGGAAGAAGAGGCGGAAAAGTTAAAAAGAGATGCGCTGCTTTTGCAGGAAGCAGGTTGCTTTGGCATTGTGCTTGAAAAAATTCCCGCATCGCTTGCAAAAGAAGTTACGAATAGTTTATCAATTCCCACAGTTGGTATAGGCGCAGGCGGAGACTGTGACGGCCAAGTGCTTGTAATGCATGACATGTTGGGAATTAATACTGAGTTCAGGCCCCGGTTTTTAAGAACCTATTTAAACCTAAACGAACAAATAACAGGCGCTGTTCAGCAATATATTCGCGATGTAAAGTCAAAGGATTTTCCTAATGAAAACGAGCAATACTAATTACTCAATTGTAAGTTTTATCGTCCTGCTATTTATGGGGTCCGTATTTTTTTCCCAGTTTCTCTTTTGAAAAAAAGTAATATACACTATTCCTCTTTCGTTAGCTGTTATTTTAAAAATCTCATCGGCACTGGCTCCGGCATTTTTTTCAATTT
>Ga0068852_100001574_pt1 | contig 15501 bp, 14 predicted proteins | sample KBSCornC22_FD_66594 | JGI IMG/M metagenome (GOLD analysis project Ga0068852, IMG submission 66594) | Corn rhizosphere microbial communities from Kellogg Biological Station, Michigan, USA - KBS Corn C2-2 | ecosystem: Host-associated > Plants > Roots > Rhizosphere > Soil ... | reverse complement strand
AAGCTTATAAAGTTGAATTGTCGCGTCAGCAAATAGCAGATATGATAGGGTTCAGGGTAGAAACGGTTATCAGGAATATTAAAAAACTACAGGGAAAAATTGATTGACATACAAAACGGAAAAATATACATGTAGTCATAATTCTTTATGATCGAAATCATGTTAGTCTTGCTGATTTTTGTTTTACTTTCCAAAAATTAATAAATTATAAATTAATGGTTATAAAAGATGTTCTTGAACAGCTTGAAGCAGCAAAGCATCCTGTTGCTAAGCAGCTTCACAAAGGAGATAATTTTAAAGTGATAATTATGGGCTTTAAAGGCGGAATGAAATTAAAAGAACAAACTGCGCCGATGCCCTCAAAGCTTACCGTTATACCAGGAAGCGTAGTTTGCAATTCAGAGGGAACAGGACAGAATTACCAGTATGATGAAATTGAGATACTTGTAAACATCTTTCATTTTGCTATTGCAAAAGAAAACAGCTTACTCACACAAGGATAAAAAGTATTTATAAATGGCTTCACCAGAAGATAATATCGCTGCACAAAAATGGATGCGCATAGCGTTAATTAATTTACTTATTGTTGCTTCGCTCGGCGTAATAATGCGCTATAAAATTGCTTATTCGCTTCCTTTTATTGAGCAAGAGAATTTTCTACATGCCCACTCGCATTTTGCTTTTTCAGGCTGGATAACACAAGCTTTGATGACGTTGATGATCGCTTACCTTGCAAGGCACTCAAAAGAAAATATTTTTAAAAAATATAAGTGGCTATTGCTGGCAAATTTAATTTCAGCTTATGGCATGTTGCTGTCATTTCCGTGGGAAGGGTACGGTATTATTTCCATTATTTTTTCAACCCTGACAATTTTTGTTTCCTATGTATTCGCTTTTATTTTTTGGAAAGATTTAAATAAATTGCAAATAAAAAAAGTAAGCCATTATTGGTTTAAAGCAGCGCTAGTTTTTAATATTTTTTCGTCCCTCGGCCCATTTTTTCTTTCTTACATGATGGCTAACAATATCTCTCATCCTAATTGGTATCTTGCCTCAACCTATTATTTTTTACATTTTCAATATAACGGTTGGTTCTTCTTTGGTTGCATGGGCTTATTAAGTGAGCATCTTAATAATTCCGGCATTCCTTTTTCAATTCAAAAGAAAGGTTTCTGGCTATTTGCTGTAGCTTGCATTCCCGCATATTTTTTATCAGCATTATGGCTTCCTATTCCTTTATGGATTTATATAATCGTAGTTCTTGCTGCGCTCTCGCAATTATTGGGTTGGGTAATTTTAGTGAAACAAATGCTTATTAAAAAATCAATTTTCTTTAATGAAATTAATATTCAAACCCGATGGATATTTATTTTGTCCGGCATTGCATTATCAATAAAATTATTGTTGCAAGCTGCGTCTACAATTCCATCTTTAAGCAAATTCGCATTCGGCTTCAGGCCGGTTGTTATTGGTTATTTACACTTAGTTTTATTAGGCGTAATTACGTTGTTTATTATTGCCTATTCAAAAATCGAAAATTTAATTTGTACAAACCGAACAGGAAATGCAGGCATTGTGATTTTTATTATCGGTATTATTTTAAACGAACTTTTCTTATTAATCCAGGGTTCATCCTATATGATTTTCATTGGAGTTCCGTATATTAATCAGTTATTGCTGGTAGCAGCGTTATGTATGTTTTCGGGATTGACAATGTTGATTTCCGGATTAAAAAAAACCAATCTCGTTCACTAATTTCAATCATCTCTTAGCCAGGAATTTTCCTTGAAATGAATGCTTCTATCGGACCACCATTTGTTACAGTTCATTTACATGATGCCTGTTAGTTCACGTATCTTTATATTTATATAAAGTTATAAATGATCAATTCGTATGACATACTTGTAAATACGGAACTTAGGGCGTGGCAAACTAAAATGCTGCGAAAACCATCGCTATTGAATAATCTTTCCAAAAGAATGCAGACCAAAATTAATAGTTGGATACCTGAAAAAGTGCATCGGGCTATAACAGTTACAATTAAACAAATGGTTCGCGGAGTTTTATTTGGCGCCCGATATACCACCTCGCATCCATTACAAAATGCAAATCTTCAGCAGAGAGAAGATGCCGTAAAAAAGAAAATAGATGTGTATAGAAAAACTGCTGCAGTGGAAGGTGGGATTACGGGCGCTGGCGGGCTTTTGCTAGGCCTTGCTGATTTTCCAATCTTATTAGGAATTAAAATAAAATTATTGTTCGATATAGCGGCGTTGTATGGTTATGATGTGAAAGATTATAAAGAAAGAGTGTACCTGCTTCACATTTTTGAATTGGCATTTTCGAGCGCCATTCATAGAAAAAAGGTTTATTTAAAAATGATTGATTGGCAAACTCAGCAGCAAAGCTTACCAGCAGATATTAACCAGTTTGACTGGAGAAATTTTCAACAGGAATACAGGGACTATCTTGATATTGCAAAGATGGCTCAACTTATTCCCGTAATAGGCGCTCCCGTTGGTATAGTAGTAAATAATCGTTTAATTAAAAAGCTTGGGCGCACAGCCATGAATGCTTACAGAATGAGAATATTTGAAGATGAAAATTTGGTTGTAAAAAATGCATTCTAAAAAATTCTCGTGAATAATTGTTCGAAAACAACACTACGAAACAATTTTTTCCAAAATATATTTTCTCGTTATGTAACTTTTTTGCGTTGGCTTGCGTAATACCATCATCTCCTTAAAAAAATTTTAATTATCATGAAAAAATTATTGATTGTATTATTTGCTTTTGCAAGCACAAAATCATTTGCCCAAAAATGGGAAACTATAAAAGGTAACGGACAGATAAAAACTGAAACAAGGCAGGTAAACACCTTCACTTCACTTACATCGCAGGGTTCTATGAATGTTGAAATTTCTTATGGAAGTTCCAACAGCCTCACTATCGAAGCCGATGAAAACCTGCTTCCTTACATTGAGACAACAGTAGAAGACGGTAAACTTACTATTAAACCAAAGAAAAATGTAAACCTTAAATCAACTTCAAGAATGGTTGTGCATGTTTCCATGACGAAGGTAAAATCTTTGAAACTCAGCGGAAGCGGAAATATGAACGGAAATGGCTCATTCACCAATGATGATAAGACTGATGTTTCTGTTTCGGGCTCAGGAAATCTTAATTTTAAATTTGACACATTTAAAGATCTTGATATTGCTGTTTCTGGAAGCGGAAATATAGATTTGAAAGGCAATGCCACTAATAGCATAACCGCACAGATAAGCGGCAGCGGAAATATTGATTGTAGTGGTATCAGAAGTAATGACGTAGATGCAAAAATAAGCGGCAGCGGAAATGTAAAAGTCTATGCACAAAATAGCATTGATGCGAAAATAAGCGGCAGCGGAAATGTGTTCTATAAAGGAGATGCACAAAAAATAAGCAGCAAAGTTGCCGGCAGCGGTAAGGTTTTAAAAATGTAATTATTCCTTTTCAATAACTTCTTTGCATTAAAAGCCATGGCTCTAATCAAGTCATGGCTTTTAATTTTTGGTAATTTTTCGTGTAGGCTACATGTTACATTGTAAGTTTTTATTTGTAATTCATAATATAATATTCTATTATAAATAGATCTCCTATAAATCAAAGAATACTAATCTGCGTTTACGCCGCATTGTTATGGTTATTTTTTTAATTCTTATCACATCTGATTCTTATATAGAAATAAAATTTATTTTCATTCATAAATAGAAGTGTAAATTCAATCTTATTACTATAATCATTTAATTCTTCAAAACCATAAAATGAAACTAAAAGCTCTGATAGCCGCAATTACTTTATTTTTCTTCTCTTCAATATATTCTCAAACTTATACACCCAGTCCTGAAAATTTACAGGCAAGAGACAAGTTTAGCGATGACCGGTTTGGACTTTTTATTCACTGGGGGCCTTTTAGCATTCCCGGTTCGGGCGAATGGGTAATGAATAACAGGAACATTACGGTTAATAATTATAGAAGACTAATGGATTTTTTTAATCCCATTGAATTTAATGCAGCAGAATGGGTAAGCATGGCGAAGAATGCAGGCATGAAATATATCACTTTAATTACTCGTCATCATGATGGATTCAGCATGTGGAATACAAAATATTCTGATTTTAATATTATGAATACGCCTTTTAAAAAAGACGTTGTAAAATTTATTGCAGATGAATGCCACAAACAGGGCATACAACTTTTTTTGTATTATTCTTTGTTAGATTGGACAAGAGAAGATTATCCACACGAAACAGGTAGAACAGGCCAGGGCACAGGCCGGAAGAGCCACGGTGATTATACAAGCTATTTACAGTTTATGAAAAATCAGCTAACAGAATTGCTTACAAATTATGGAACAATTGGTGGGATTTGGTTTGATGGATATTGGGACCAAACGCCACCGGAAGGTGCTGCAGATCGCACACCGAGAATTGACTGGCATCTTGATGAGATTTATGCGCTCATTCATAAGTTGCAGCCACAATGCCTCATAGGCAATAACCATCACCTTACACCAATTCCTGGAGAAGACTTTCAAATGTTTGAAAAAGATTTGCCGGGTGAGAATAAATCAGGTTTGAGTTTTCAAAAAGCTTCCGATAGGTTACCGCTCGAAACTTGCGAAACCATGAATAATTCGTGGGGTTTCAACATTACTGATACCAGTTATAAATCAGTAAATGAGCTCATTCATTATTTAGTAAACGCAGCCGGCCGCAATGCTAATTTTTTATTGAATGTAGGCCCGATGCCCAATGGAAAAATTCAACAGGAATTTGTTGATACACTAAAAGAAATAGGGAAGTGGCTGCAGGTAAATGGAAAAACTATTTATGGCACAAGAGGTAATATTGCGGCGCCTCAGCCATGGGGTGTAATAACCGGTGCTAATAAAAAATTGTATGTACATATATTAAAAATGCCGTGGAATAAACCTTACATTTTTATTCCCGAATTAAAAGAGAAAATACTTGAGGCAACCTTATTCTCTGATGGAACAAAAATTAAATTTAAACAAATACCAGAAGGTTGTTTTATTTATACAGACGGGATGAGAGAGGACAATACAGATACCATTGTGCAATTAAACATTAAATAAAAGTGTGAAGGACTAATGATAAAAAAATATAGTAGCAATTATTCCAAGTAAAATTATAATTGAAATAATAATGGGCCATCGCAAAGATTTTTTTTCCGGCTCCCTGGAAATTTCGGCAGCGTCTTCAAAAGAGCTTAATATTTTATCTCTTGAAGCAGCATTCATTTCAAGTGCTTTAGGTAACGGGGGCGTAATTACTTGTTGGATAAAAAAATCATTGAAATCTTCAAGCTGGGCGGCCTTCGCCCATTCTTTTAATCCTTCGTACCATACCAGCGTATCTTTTTTTAGATGATAATCTTTTAATTGCTCAAAATTAAAGGGCCCTTTTTTTGTATGGCCATCATGAATAAAATATTGCCGCATACGAGTTTGCAATTGGTTTAAACACATTTTCCAAAGCGGGATAGCTTACATTTTCCTTGATAAAAATATAAGCACAAATTACTTTAATATAAATGATACCATATAAGATTACCATTTACCAAATTTTTAGGTTTAAAATGGGTTGCTCGCACAACTACTCTCTAATCTTTCAAAAAATTATTGCAAATTAAAATCAAATTTATTTCAGTAAAAAAAGAACATAAATCTTTCTTTGCCGGAATGTCTTTGTTTATTACATGGGTAACTAAATGTATATATAGTTTTTGTGCTAATGATTGGAGTTTGTCAAATTCGTTCTGTTCAATGACTTCCAATTTCTCGGAAAAATTGTTGTTCCAGTGTCATCTCATATCTTCCCATCTCATTTCAACTCAGTTCCTTTTAAATAATCACTAAGGTTTTCAATTGCTTTTGCATCAACTTCAATCTGCTCCTGAGCTTCTTTCCAATTTCTTTGTTCTATTGCTTCCCGAATGCCCGGCATTGTTTTTACGCCATAACCCGTATAAAAACCCGGTGCGTAAATGGTGTGTTTATACCAGGACCTGCGTGGCAATCCTGCATCATTTAATAACTGTTGTTCAGCCCTGTACAATGCTTCATTGAAAGCCGCCGTTACCTTGCCATTTTTTATATTATCCTGGTAAATATTTTTTAATGAATCTGTGCTTTTTTTCAATTGTTCCAACGCATTTTGCAAAGGAGAAAAATCAAGATATGGTACTTCTGATTTCACCACAGGGCTTACGAATTTTTTAGTAGGGTCTTCGCCGGTTGCATAATCGCCTGAACTAATAATTTTATTTTCTATTTCAGTAGCGTCTCTTTCGTTATTAATCAGCGTTATCAATTCATCAGAATAGCCATCAATAGTTTTATATAAATGAGTAAAATCAAAAGGTAAAACATCCGCTTCCGACATTCGTAAAACAACCCTGCCGGCAGTTTGTGCAAGTGTCAGCTCATATTGAAAACCCGGGTCTTTAAAAGTTATAAAATTATAATAAGAATCATAGATGGAATGGTATTCGCCACCATTATCTTCACCGCCATATCCGAGATTCAATGCAGGAATTCCGGCGTGTTGAATAAAGGCTGAATAATCAGACCCTGAACCCATTGCTCCCAATTTCAAATTTTTTTCATCCATAATTTTTTTCTTTGCTTCCGTTGTTTTTGCTTCTATTGCATCGTGTGCTTTCTTTCTGTCAAATACGCTCACATTTGTTTGCGGATCTATTACCTTTTTGGCAATTTCATCCATTAAAGGCTCTAAAGCATGCGAACCTTCTGCGTATAAAAATCCACGGCCGTTACCATCGGAATTAATATATACAACCGCTTTTTGTTTTAATTCTTTTTCATGTGTTTCCAGCCATTCTGTTGAGCCAAGCAACGCAGGTTCTTCGCCATCCCACGAACAGTAAACCAAAGTGCGTGCAGGTTTCCAACCGGTTTTTAAGAGTTCTCCAATTGACTTTGCTTCTTCCAGCATTGCTGCCTGGCCGCTTGTTGGATCGGCGGCTCCGTTCACCCAAGCATCCTGGTGATTACCTCTAATTACCCATTCATCAGGAAATTCAGAACCCTGGATTTTTGCAATTACATCATAACAGGGAACAATGTTCCAATTAAATGCAACTTTCAAATGCACTTTTGTTTTGCCAGGGCCAATGTGATATGCAAACGGCAATCCGCCATGCCATTCATCAGGTGCAACGGGTCCTTCAAGCGCTTTCAGCAATGGCGTTGCATCATGATAGCTTATTGGCAAAACAGGGATTTTTAAAAGATTAGGAGCTTCTAACCTGTTTAATCTTTTGGCGTCTTCAGTTGCGCCAACGCCAGGTGTTAAGGGATCGCCCGGATAAATAACCATATCCATTACAGAACCTCTTTGAACTCCGAATTCATTTTTAAAAGCTCCTTTTGGGTAAACATCACCATGAAAATATCCATCATCCATGGGATCGCTGTAGATAATACAACCAATAGCGCCATGCTCTTGTGCCACTTTGGGTTTGGTACCACGCCAGCTATGGCCATATTTTGCAATAACAATTTTTCCTTTTACATCAATCCCCATTTTGTCCAGCACTTTATAATCATCAGGTAAACCATAATTTACAAAAACCAATTCGCCGGTTACATCGCCATCTGCGCTGTATGCGTTGTATGTTGGCAACTGGCCCAATTGGCCGCTTGTGGCATCTTCGTTTAATGCAGGTTCTTTTAAAATGGCCTTATACATTGTTGGCGAAACCATTTCTAATTCTCTTGTTTTAGGAGTAGGAAATAAAACATGAAAGGTTTCTATCTGTGCATTCCATCCCCATTTTTTATAAAGGCTGAGAATGTATTCGGCATTTTCTTTACTGCCCGGAGAGCTTATGTGATGTGGCTTTGCAGAAAGCTTCTTCATATTTTCCCCGATGTTTTCTTTACTTAAATTTTTATCGAACGAAGATTCAAGATTCAATTCTTTATCAATGTTTTTTTCGTAGAAACCAGTAATCTTTTTTGCTTGAGAAAATGAAAATTGAAAATTAAGGAATGCAAATGCAGTTAGTAGAGCCTTATTCATTATATAAAGTTTTATTGAAAAATAATTCTTTTTAAGCCAATAAATCTATTTAAAAAAGAAAGATAAATTTTATCCTACGCATGAAAATATTTTTTAAGGAAAAATTTAAAAGTTATAATGCAAGTCATTACAACACTATCAAAGCAAGATTTGACTTTGATATTATGTAAGCAGGTTAAATTTCTAAGTAAAAAATCACTCAACAATAGTAACAGGAGTTCCTACAGGAATATAACTATAGAGGTCTTTAGCTTCAGTATATTTTAATGAAATGCAGCCATCTGTCCAGTTTTGATAATAATCTACAGTCCATTCTTCACTAGGCCTCGTAGCATGAATAGCAATGCCACCGCCGATCCTGGCATTACGGGGAATAATACCTTTTGCTTTTCTTTCCTTAAACTTTTCTATGCTTTGTTCATTCGGATAATCTAATAAAAGCTCAAAGCCCCATTTCGGATTAATTTTTTTAAGCAGTACTTTAAATTTTCCATCGGGTGTTCTTTTATCTCCTTCCATATATTTATCGCGAAGGTCATCGCTTCCAAAAACGCAGGGATAAGTTGCGTACCATCCCTGGTCGTCATAAACTTTCAGTTCATAATCTTTCTTGGAAATAATAATGTAATAAGGATTACCACCAACAATTTTGCGGCTTCCTGTCTCGAAAAGCGCAGTACTTGAAGTAGCTTTATCATTATTTTTAGAGGGAATGAAAGAAACAAAAAATAAGGAAATTACTATTGCCGATAATATAAAGGGTGTACGGTTTGTCATTTGAAGGAAAGCTTGCTGCAATTTATTTCAAACGGAACCGCATACAAAATTATTTTGCAAAAGAAGAGATGATTTAACTTTTTTTTCAACAGTTGTTATCATCACGTATTAATCCCATTGCTCTTCTTCTTTTTCCCTTAACCTGTCAACACGCTTGCTAATAATGATGCTTATTTCATAAAGAATGATAAGCGGAACCGCTACAATGGTCTGGCTCGTCCAGTCGGGAGAGGGCGTAATAACAGCGGCCAAAATTAAAATTACGACGTAAGCATATTTACGATACGACTTTAAGAATTTAGGTGTAATAAGCCCAAGTTTGGAAAGCACATACGCCAACACAGGAAGCTCAAAAGCCAGGCCGCAGCCTAATATAATGTCAGTGAGTGTCTCAATAAAATCATCTAAAGTAGGAAGGTAATTGTAAACATGTAATGTGCCTAACTGAAAATTGGCAAGAAAATTAAATGTAAAGGGAGCAAGCAAATAATATCCAAAGGCAGCTCCGCAGAAAAAACATAAGGACACCCAGCCAATACTTCCGCGTGCATATTTTAGTTCTTTAGTCGATAAGGCAGGCTTTACAAATCGCCACAGTTCCCAGAAAAGATAGGGAAACGCAACAATAATAGCGCCCATAAATGAAATAGAAATAGCAGACATAAAAGGGCCGCTAACTGTACTTCCTAATAAACGAATATCAACTGGCGGCATGCACAGTGAATTGCCAAGATGAAGGGTGTGGCTAAGATTGCAAAGGCCGGTATAAGTTATAAAATCTTTACGGGCGGGCGCATAGATAATATTATCAAATACCCAATCAATCTTAAAAAAAATAACAAAGGCTATAACTACTAATACAAGTGCCGAACGAACCAGGTGCCATCTCAGAACCTCAAGATGGTCAATAAAGCTCATCTCAGTATCCTGCGTATCAATACCACGGAACTTTTTAAAAAATGCCTTTCTTTCTGAAGTCGTATTACTCAATTCAAATTTTTTGTTATATGGAATGCAAATATAAATGAAGCGGCCGATTGAAATATTCTTTCCAAAAACTTTAAAATTGATTTATAAGCGCAGATAAATTCAATAGTGGCTAATGCATCGCCTCGCCCAAATTCATTTTTTTCTTTTTATTTCCTTTTACCAATAATACAAATGGCACACAAATAAGAAATAATACGCCGAGATAGAGGAACACATCCATATAAGATAATACAGCAGCTTGTTTGGTAACATTGTAGTCCAGCGCTTTGTATGCGCTGTTTAACGCTACGTTCGAATTCATTCCTTTAGCCATAAAACCTTTCTGCATTATGGCTAACCTTTGTTGCACTACTGGATTGTTTCTGTCTAAATGACCAACAATGTTAGTTCGGTGAAACATATTCTGCGAAGCAAGAAATGTAGTAATAATGGCCACACCAAATGAACCGCCCAACTGGCGCATCATTCCCGTAAAAGCAGCACCCTGGCCTATTTGCTGGCCATATAAGGTTGATAAAGCTAAGGTTGTAATGGGAATAAATAAAAGCCCAAGTCCCAAACCTCTTACAATAAGTAACCACCAAAATGCATCAGCGCCGGTATCGGGCGTAAGAATTTTGTAAGCCCATAAGCTATACAGGAAAAAAGTAATGAGGCCTCCGGCTACAAGGTATTGTTGTTTTACGCCGCTTTGCAAAAGTCTTCCAATAAGCGGCATCATAAATGCCGTTGCAATACCAGAGGGAATCAATAACATGCCCGATTGTTGTGCTGTCCAGCCAAGCGTTGATTGAGTGTATAAAGGAATAATAAATGTAGAACCATACAATCCAAATCCCAGGAGAAATGACATAATTGTTCCGACTCGCAAGTTTCCATTTTTTAAAACTCTTAGTTCCACGATAGGATTTTTGTAAGTAAGTTCACGCCATATAAAAAAGAAAAATCCAAGCACGGCGGTAACTGTCAGCATTACAATTATATTATCATTAAACCAGTCATCATCGTGCCCTTTTTCAAGCACGTATTGTAATGAACCGACAGCTATTGCCAGCAAAGCGATTCCTAAAAAATCAATATGCTTTGTTTTTGTTTTTTCAAAAAATTTAGGGCTTCGTACGAACTGAAGCGTAAGCAAGGTTGCTGCTACGCCTATCGGAATATTTATATAAAAGATATAAGGCCAGCTATAATGATCTACGATGTAACCCCCAAGCGGTGGCCCCAATGTAGGACCAATAATTACACCTAATCCATAAATGGCTTGTGCCATTCCGCGTTTTTCAATCGGATAGCTTTCTGTAATAATTGTTTGCGATGTTACTAGTAATGCACCTCCGCCTACCCCCTGGCAAAAACGGAAAATCACCAACTCCCAAATTCCTGTAGCATTTCCGCATAAAAAAGAAAATACTGTAAATATCATAATAGATGCGGCGAAATAATTCCTGCGTCCAAACTGCTGCGAAAGCCAGCTCGTCATGGGCACTACTATTACATTTCCGATTGCATAAGCGGTGATAACCCATCCTATTTCAGTTAATGTTGATCCCAGGTTACCCTTCATGTCAGTTAACGCGACATTTACAATAGTGGTATCAACAATTTCGAGCAAGGCACAAAGTATGGCGGTGATGGTAACTATAACCCGCCTTGCGCCATATTCTACTAAATTCTCCTGCATCAGTTCTTTTATAAAAGGTTAGTTAAGATGTACATCAACATCTACATTCATACCAGCTTTCAGCCTGTTTAACAAAGTATCACCGTTGTTCACAAAAGTGATTTTAACGGGAAGCCTTTGCACAACTTTTACGAAATTTCCACTGGCATTGTCAGGGGGAAGCAATGCAAATTCTGCACCTGTGGCAGGGGAAAAAGATGCAAGTGTGGCTTCGAAATCATGCTTTGGAAATGCATCTGCATGTATCACCACTCTTTGGCCAACTTTCATTTTTTTGTATTGTGTTTCTTTAAAATTGGCAACTACCCACAGGCTGGTATTATGAACAATACTAAACACAGGCTGACCGGCCTGTAGAAATTGTCCTTCCTGCACATTTACTCTTGAAACTTTTCCATCTTCAGGAGCAATGATAACTGCATAAGATAAATTAAGCTTCGCATCTTCTACTTCTACTTCACGCTGCTTTACCATTGATGAAGCCACATCTATTTGTTGAGCAGTTGCATTGCTTTGTGAAGAAACTACTCCGGTTTGTGTAGAAGCTTGCTTTTTTTGTTGTTCTAAAATCTGCAATTGCTTTTCTGCAGTTTCTTTCGCTGCCTCTGCCTGTTCAAATTGTTGCTGGGTTATAGAATGATCCTGTATCAGGTTTGCGTACCTGTTATAATCCTGTGTAGTTCTTGTAACATTTACTTGTGCCGCAGCTATTTGTGCATCTATTGTTGAAACACCTTCTCTTGAGGTTGCAATGCCCGACCTTGCAGCCGCTGCATTAGCATGGGCAGCCTGCACATTGCTTTTGGCTGTAGCAAGAGCAGCTTCTGCCTGGTCTAATTTTAGTTTTAAATCACGGTCATCAAGAACTAATAAAGTATCTCCTTTTTTTACATCCTGGTTATCTTTTACCCTGATTTCATTTACATATCCAGAAACCCTTGGAATAACCGGGCTGATATCAGCCTGTACCTGTGCATCGTCCGTTTCTTCATGATGCTGGGAATAAGTATATTTCGAAATGCCGAACCATGCTCCGCCTATAATCATAACAATAAGTATGATAAGAAAGACCTTACTGCGTTTTTTAGGCTCAGCAGCTACTTTGCTGTTATCTTCCTGAGAGGCTGGTTTTTCCGGTGTTATTTTTTCTTTTTCTTTAGACTCCATAAAATTTATTTATTCGCTTACTTAATTTTTTTATTGAACAGATATTAACCCTGATGTTTCCAGCAGCACATCATATGCTAGCAAAACATCAGCTTTGGCCACAGCCAGGTTTATTTTTGATTGCAATAACGATACGTTGGCATCTAAAAGATCTGTTGTGTTTACAAGATTATTATCATATTTATTTTTTGTAATACGATAATTTTCTGTTGCCTGCGCCACTGCTCTTTCATATACTTCTATTTTTTTCCGGCTTAATAAAAAGTTTTCATAATCCTGGTTTACGTGCAGGCGCACTGCATTATCAAGGAGCGCCTGGTTAGCCGTAATTTCTTTTTCCCTGGCTTGCGCCTGCACTATTTTACTTTTTGTTTTCCATAAGGAACCAATATCATATTTAATGCCCACTCCAATATTCACAGCATTAGTTATTGTAAGCAAATGAGGAATATCCGCAGCGACATAGCCACCTGTTAAAGCAATTGAAGGATACATTTCCGCCTTTGCAGCCGCAATTCCTGTTGTTGCTGCCTTCTTACGAAATGAGAGTGCCTGAATATCTTTCCTGTTTTGCAAGGCGAGCTGTTCATAATCGGTTAAGTTTTTAAGCTCAATATTTTTATCAAAGCTGGAAGAATCAATGGTTATAACTGTTTGCTCGGGAAGCCCAAGCATGAGGTTCATATTTACATTTGCAATGTCCCTGTTATTTTCAGCATCCAAAACTGAAAGCTCAATATTCGAGGATTGAAGTTGCGCTTTTAAAAGATCGTTTCTTGCCAGTAAACCCGTTTGTTCCAAACGTGATAAAACAGAATCGCGATGAAGTGATTGCTGCAAATTTTCTTTAACAACATTCACTGTTACACTTGCTTTATACAAATTTATATAAGCCTTGATAGCATTGAGTATAATGCCCTCTTTATCGTTTTGCGCATCTAACATTACTGCCTGCTGAAGATATTTTGCAGACTCTATCCCGTAACGAATTCTGCCGCCTGTATACACGGGAAGAGATACATTTAAAATACCATACATCGCCTGGTTTACTGCAGGTGAACTACCACTATTGCCGGAGCTATCTGAGCCTTCAAAAGCCTTTGTTTTAAGATTAATATTCGGACTGTTCACTCTTAAATAAGAACCACTAACACTTGCGTTGGGCAGCTTATTATCCTTTGCTTCCTGCAAGGCGCCCGTGGCCTGTTCTATGCGTGCCTGAGATGCCTTGAGCTGGTTGCTGTTTTTAATACTCAGGTCTATCGCTTCCTGTAAAGAAAGGCTTTTGGCGGCTGAAGTATCTTGCGCACCCGTAAGCAACGGCATTAAAAATGCTGTTGAAAAAATAATAGCTGATAAAAAATTCCTGGCTTGTTTCACAAAATATATTTTAAAAATTCCTGCTCCTTAATTATTTATTTTTTAGCAAATGAGAACGCATTAATTGCTTTAGATGTTCACTTATTCTTTCTTTTAATTTCTTACTGTTGAACGGATTAAAATCTTTTCCCTTATTAAGCAATTTCCTGCACATTATTTCAGATGATAACAGGTGGTTAATAGTACCCAGTATTGTTGCAATAGTAAGATCGGCATCTATACTTTCAAATTCACCCTTATCTATTCCATCTTGTATTATTTTTCTCACAGAAACAAAATTTCTCAAGAGTATCTCGCTTATAGCATTCTTCATTTGTGGCCTCCGCTCAAGCGAAAGTTCCCTGTGCATTAAATGGTGAAATTGCGGATTCCGAAAAATTCTTTCTATATAACTGTCAATTACAACAAATAATTTCTCAATCTGCGAAAGCGATGTGTTATTTACCAATTCGGCAAAAACACCTTTGAGGTATCCGGCCTTATATTCGACGAGGCTTTCAAATAATTTTTCTTTGGAACCGAAATAGTAGCTTATCATCGCGGGGTTTACATCTGCACCGAAAGCGATTTCTCTTACAGATGTTCCCTCAAAACCCTTCTGTCCGAAGAGCCTCATTGCTGTTGATAATATAACTTCCCTCTTATCCATTTTTTATTAAGGGCGCAAAGTTAAACAACTGTTTGAAACTAAACAAACGTTTAATTAATTATTTTCTCCAAAGTTTACGACTTTATGACAACGGTCCTGAAGAAAAACGGTATTGCTTTACAAGCAATACCGTTCAATAAAAAATTCATTAATCAAGAAATATTAGCTAAGAGTAGCTTCCATAGTAATATCTGCCTTCAGTAATTTTGAAACCGGGCAATTTGCTTTTGCTTCTTTTGCACTTTCTTCAAACTTTCCTTTGCTGATGTTTGGAATTTTTGCTGTTACTACAAGATGTGATTTTGTAATTGTGCCGTTGTCAATTGTAATATCACATTTGGTTTCAATCTCATCTGCAGTGAAGCCAGCCTCCTGCAATACAAAACTTAATTTCATAGTAAAACAGCCTGCATGAGCTGCGGCTATCAACTCTTCGGGGTTCGTTCCAACTCCATCTTCAAACCTTGATTTATAAGAATATTGTGTTTTATCAAGCACTGTACTTTGTGTGCTCAATGTACCTTTTCCATCTTTTCCGGTTCCCTGCCATACGGCGGTTGCATTTCTTGTCATGTTTATATTTTTTAATGATTAAAATAATTCTTGATATATTTTGTAACTGGATTAACTCCAAGCACAAGAACTATTCCGGAAACTCAGATGAGCTAACTCTGACAGTACCTCTGCCATTAATAATATGCCAGCTTTTAAAATCCTGTGGAGCATCAAGGCCATCGCCATC
>Ga0068852_100001572_pt1 | contig 15504 bp, 15 predicted proteins | sample KBSCornC22_FD_66594 | JGI IMG/M metagenome (GOLD analysis project Ga0068852, IMG submission 66594) | Corn rhizosphere microbial communities from Kellogg Biological Station, Michigan, USA - KBS Corn C2-2 | ecosystem: Host-associated > Plants > Roots > Rhizosphere > Soil ... | reverse complement strand
GGAGGCACGGCCTTCTATGACGCGGCAGCGGTTGCTGGCGGCCAGTGGTTGTCCAAGCTGACGGCGCTCGCCACCGCGATCGCGTGGGGGTTCGCGAACTCGCTGGTCGCCCAGGCCGCGACCTCGCGGCTGCTGTACGCGATGGCGCGCGACCGGCAGCTGCCGGCCTTCCTGGCCCGGGTGCACAAGCGCAAGGGAGTGCCGGTCAACGCCACCTTGCTGGTGGCCGTCGTCTCGCTCGTGCTCGGGCTCTACTTCAGCACCCGCGACGACGGCATCTCGCTGCTCAGCACGCTGGTGAACTTCGGCGCGCTCACGGCCTTCCTGGCGCTGCACGTGTCGGTGGTCGTGCACTACGTCGTGCGTGGCGGCAGCCGGGACTGGTGGCGGAATCTCGTCGCGCCGGTGATCGGGTTCGCGATCCTCGCCTACGTGCTCCTCAACGCCCAGCTCCAGGCCAAGTGGCTGGGCCTGATCTGGTTCATGCTGGGCGTGGCCGCGCTCGCCGTCCTGATCGCCCTCGGTCGGCGGCCCGAGCTGGCCCTCGTCGAGGAGGAGGTCCGGTGACCGAGGTCCACACCTGCACCCGACTCCCGAGCGGTACGCCTATACGAGCCGGGCCACCTCGTCGGCGCAGCCCCAGGAGAGCGTGACCCCCGCACCACCCTGGCCGTAGCAGTGAACGACGTCTCCGACCCGTTCCACGCGCACGGAAGGCCGCACCGGGCGCAGCCCCACGCGGTGCCGCAGGACGGTCGCGCCTGCCAGCCCCGGGACCAGCGCGACGGCCCGGGCGAGGATCCGCTCCGCGGTCTCCGGGTCGGGTGTGCGGCTCCAGTCGCCCTCGTCGTCGGTGCCGCCGACCACGATGTCGCTGCTGCGCGGCACGACGTACGTCGGGCCGGACTCGTCCAGCCACCAGCGGTCCAGGCCGGTCTGCGCGACCAGCACCACCTGGCCACGCACTGGCGTCACGGTGAGGTCCTGCGCGAGCAGCCGCGACCCGATGCCCGCGCAGTTGACCACCAGGACCGGTGGAGTGTGTCGAGGCTCCGGTAGCCGGCTCAGGTTCGTCCGGGTGAGCGTGCCGCCCAGCGCGGCAACCCGCACAGTCAGCCAGCGCAGGTACACCGGCATCTCGATCACCGGTGCGGTGAACGTCCACCCGTCGGCGTACCCGTTGACTCGCGTGCGCTCCAGCCCTCGCACCGCGCCCACCCACCACGGGTCTGCCCGCGGCTCGGGCAGCACTTCGGTGCCGGGCACCATCCGCACGCCTGTCTCGTCGTCCTCCGCCAGCGCGTCGAAGGCGTCGTACGACGCCGCCGCCCAGGCCGTGACCCGATCCTGCGGCAGCGCCCGGTACGGGTACCAGAGCGCAGCCGCCACCGCCGACGTCGTCTCCAGCGGCAGGTCGCGCGCGACCACGTCGACCCGGTGCCCGGCCTCGAGCAGCCGGACGGCGCAGGACAGCCCCACCACGCCGGCACCGACCACGATCACCCGCTGCATGCCCCGAGCGTAGGGGCGAGGGTAGATTCGCGTCCCGTGAGACTCGTCGTAGCCCGCTGCCAGGTCGACTACGCAGGGCGGCTGACCGCGCACCTCCCGATGGCCACTCGGGTGCTGATGCTCAAGTCTGACGGGTCGGTGCTCGTGCACTCCGACGGCGGCTCCTACAAGCCGCTCAACTGGATGAGCCCGCCGTGCACGGTCAAGGAGGGCACAGCGGAGGACGGCCGCTCCGAGTGGACGGTCACCAGTCCGAAGACCGACGACACCCTGCGGATCCTGATCGACGAGGTCATCCACGACACCAGCCACGACCTCGGGGTCGACCCGGGGCTGCAGAAGGACGGTGTGGAGAAGCATCTGCAGGAGCTCCTCGCCGGGCACCCCGGGTCGCTTGCGGCGGGCCTCACGCTCGTGCGGCGCGAGTTCCCGACCGCGATCGGACCTGTCGACCTGATGTGCCGCGACCTCGACGGCGCCTCGGTGGCGGTCGAGATCAAGCGGCGTGGCGAGATCGACGGGGTCGAGCAGCTCACCCGCTATCTCGAGCTCCTCAACCGCGACCCGCTGCTCAGGCCGGTGCGTGGCATCTTCGCCGCGCAGGAGATCAAGCCCCAGGCACGCGTGCTGGCCACCGACCGCGGGATCGCCTGCGCGGTCGTCGACTATGACGCCCTGCGCGGCATGGACGACTCCGAGCACCGGCTGTTCTGACGTGCGCATCTTCCACATCGCGACCGCGACCGACTGGGCGGCAGCGCAGGCGTCCGGGAGCTACACCACCTCGACCCGCGGGGTGAGCGTTCTCGACGAGGGGTTCATCCACGCGTCGCGCGAGGACCAGTGGGAGGGCGTTCGCGACCGGTACTACGCCGACGCCGCCGAACCGCTCGTGCTGCTCGCGATCGACTCCGACCTGCTGGACGTGCCTGTGGTCGAGGAGGAGGTGCCGGGAGGCGAGACGTTCCCGCATATATATGGCGCGATCCGACCCGCCGCTGTCGTCGAGGTGACGGCCCTGGGCAATCCTCGTCGGGAAGGGCCCCGGCAGCGCACAGCCCCCCGTGGGTGCTCGGGGGCCTGATCCTCAGGCGCCGGCGATGCGCGGCGCCATCACGTCGTCCCGGTCGCCACCCTGCTCGCGGGCGACGTACTCCTCGATGTCCTCGATGTCGTCGCGGTTGCGGCTGACCACGGCCAGCAGGTCGCTCATCTTGGCGACCTCCTCGACCTGTTCCTTGATGAACCACTGCATGAACTGCTCGGAGGCGAAGTCGTTCTCCTCGCGCGCGATGCGCAGGAGCGTGTTGATCTGCCCGGTGACCCGCTTCTCCTGGTCCAGCGCGAGCTCGAGCGGAGCGACCACGTCGGCGAACGCGCTCTCGGGGGCATCGACACCGGGGATGGTGACGTCCGCGTCTGTGTCGAGGAGGTACTGGACCATCATCATCGCGTGGGCGCGCTCCTCCAGCGCCTGCGCGTAGAAGAACGCCGCCATCCGCGGCATGGTCAGCGCGTCGAAGTGCACCGCGACGGCGAGGTACTGGTTGTGCGCGCCGAGCTCGTTGCCGATCTGGGCGTTGAGCTGCTCGACGAAGCGGGCTGCGGGCACGGGAGTCTCCTGGGTATGACGGGGGCTCAGGCGGCCAGGCGGACCTTCTCGCCCTTCTTGACCTTCACGAGCTTGCGCTTCTTGACCGTATACCCCGTGGGCAGCGTGCCTTCGGCGAGCATCCGGATCGGACACCGCTTGCAGCGCGGCTTGTCGACGCAGCACTTCGACTTGGGCTTCTTGGGCACGGGGGGACGATAGCAGATGCGAGTTAGGTTTGCCTTACCTACTATCCCCCATCACGGCTCCGGCGAAGGCTCCTTCGGACCCGGATCCGGAAGGACCGTGGTGATCACGAACGCCACCACCACTGCGACGACGACCTGCGGTGTCACCGACACGCCGTCGGTGCCCAGCAACAGGGTGGCCAGCAGCACCGAGGTCAAGGGCAGCCGCAACATCGCAGCGCTCATCGCTCCGATGCCCATGGCGATCGCCGGCGCGAGACTCATCCCGGGCAACCCGGCGGCCGCGGTGCCCAGGACCGCTCCTACGAACATGGCAGGGAAGACCGGTCCGCCGCGGAACGCGCTCAGTGAGAGTCCGTAGACGAACGACTTGCAGCCCGCCATCAGGATCAGCGCCCCGACCGAGTAGTCGGCGGCGTGCTCGACCAGCTCGGGCAAGGCCTCCTGGCCGGAGAACAGCACCTGACTGAAACTGTGGCCGGAAATGAGCTGGTAGACCATCGCGGTGAGACCGATCACGAAGCCCAGACCCGCCGTCACCAGTACCCGGTTCAGGTGTACGACGGGCCGCAGTGACAGCCCGACCCAGCGGATCAGCCAGCCCAGCAGCGCGCCGACCGCGCCTACCGGCAGCGCCCAGAGCATGCTGGCCAGAGTGGGATCCACCGCCGGCGGCACCGAGGTGAGCGCCAGCGAGAAGCTTCCCAGCCCGGTCCAGCTGTTCATGCCGACGAAGACCAGGGCGCCGATGCCGGACGCGAGCAGTCCCGGCAGCGCCACCAGACTGAGCGTCATCCCCCCGATGCCGGCGGCCTCCATGATCAGGAAGGCGCCCAGCACCGGGGAGCCGAGCAGGGTGCTGATCGCCGCGAAGCTGCCTGCCGAGGCCATGATGGTCAAGGCCATCGGCGGCACGTCCTTCCTGAGAAGATGGACGGTCAGCGCCGCGAGGCCACCCCCGATCGCGATCAGGGGCGCCTCGGGGCCAAGCACAGCGCCCAGGCTGAGCGTGGTCAGAGACGCGAGCACGATCCCGGGAAACTCTCTGTCGACGGGCGGACCGCCGGTGTGGAATCCGAACGCGGGCGAGTGGCCTCCGTTGCCGGGCAAGTACTGGATGCTCAAGCCGGTCAGCACGCCGCAGAGCACCAACCAGGGCACCGGCCACCAAGCGGGCACTCCCCCGGAGAAGATGTCGGCAGGAAGGTCGTCGAACACGAGTTCCTGGATCTTGGTCGTGAGGGCGAGGAAGCCGTAGGCAATCGCGGAGATCGGAATGCCGAGGATCGCAGCGAGCAGCAATGCCGAGAGATACGGCTTGGAACGCATGACCGCCACCGGATCCATGGCCAGTGGCCCGGCCGCCGACGAAGCGGCGACTGGCCCGGCCGCGGACGGCGGGGTCGACGGGTCGTGCGAGTCGGTCATCAGATGTGCCTCCCTGGACGAGACGACCCAGACCTTGGCGGGCTTGCGATTGACGCAACACAAGCCCGACGAGCCCGGCGCCACGCGGCGACAGGCTCCCGCCCGACGGTGCGCCGCCCCTGCTCGAGCACGACCTCCATCAGGTAGTCGATGACAAGCCGGGATCCACAACCGAAGTCCGCAAGCGGCCTGGTGTCATGGACACGATCGAGCCGACCTTGTCGCAGCGGCTGGAGGCATCCACGTCGCCTCCCAGGGTGCTAGTGCCATGCGGTCGCACGGACGGCTGTCCAGCGGACTCAGCGCCGATCCCCCATTGTGTGCGAAAACCAACTACGGCCACCACCCCTGGCTCAAATCCACGGCCAGACCGGCTCTGGTGGCGGTGCGCCACGAGGTGGCCTCACTCGCCGAGATCCTCAGGCGAGCCCGTTGGCGCTACGGATCGCGTCCACGATGCCGCCGGTCGACTCGGTCAGACTGAAGTCCTTCGGCGTGAACACGGCCGCGACCCCCATCTCCCGCAGGGCCTTCGCGTCGCGGGTCGGGATGATCCCGCCGACGATCACCGGCACGTCGGCGATTCCGGCCTCCTTCATCCTCGCCAGCACGTCGGGCACCAGCTCCATGTGCGAGCCGGAGAGGATCGAGAGCCCGATCGCGTGCACGTCCTCGGCGACGGCGGCGGCGACGAGCTCCTCGGGCGTCAGCCGGATGCCCTGGTAGACGACCTCGAAGCCGGCGTCGCGGGCCCGGACCGCCACCTGCTCGGCGCCGTTGGAGTGCCCGTCGAGGCCGGGCTTGCCGACCAGCAGCCGCAGCCGCCCGCCGAGCTCCTGGCTGGTCTGCAGCACCCGCTCGCGGACCGCGGCTAGCTCGGAGCCCGCCTCCCCCGCCGCGCTGGCGGTACCCACCGCACCGGAGACACCCGTGGGGGCGCGGAACTCGCCGAACACCGCGCGCAGCGCGCCGGCCCACTCCCCTGTCGTCACCCCCGCGCGAGCCGCGACGAGCGTGGCCGCCATCAGGTTCGCACCGCTCTTGGCGTCCTCGGCGAGCAGACGCAGCGCCTCGTCCACCGCGGTCTGGTCGCGCGCCTGTTTCCACGCCTCCAGACCGGCGACCGCGGCGCGCTCGGCCTCCGGGTCGGCGGCCTCGATCGCGGCGTCGAGGTCGGCCGTGAGCGGCGACGGCTCGGTGGTCTGGTAGACGTTGACGCCGACGACCTTCTCCTCTCCGCTCTCGATCCGCGAGCGGCGGGCCGAGTGCGAGCTCACCAGCGCCTGCTTCATGTAACCGGACTCGACGGCCGCGATCGCCCCGCCCATCGCCTGCACCCGGTCGATCTCCGCGCGCGCCTCCTCGCAGAGCTCCGCCACCCTGGCCTCGATCACGTGCGAGCCCTCGAAGATGTCCTCGTACTCCAGCAGGTCTGACTCGAACGCGAGCACCTGCTGCAGCCGCAGCGACCACTGCTGGTCCCACGGGCGGGGCAGGCCCAGCGCCTCGTTCCACGCCGGCAGCTGGACGGCGCGGGCGCGGGCGTTCTTGGACAGCGTCACGCCGAGCATCTCGAGCACGATCCGCTGCACGTTGTTCTCAGGCTGGGCCTCGGTCAGGCCGAGCGAGTTCACCTGCACGCCGTAACGGAACCGGCGCATCTTCTCGTCCCGCACGCCGTAGCGCTCGGCCGTGATCTCCTCCCACAGCCGGACGAACGCGCGCATCTTGCAGGTCTCCTCGACGAAGCGCACGCCGGCGTTGACGAAGAACGAGATCCGCCCCACGGTCTTCTCGAAGTCCTCGTCGGAGACCTGGTCCGCGTCCTTCACCGCGTCGAGCACCGCGATCGCGGTGGTCAGCGCGTACGCCAGCTCCTGCACGGGCGTCGCGCCGGCCTCCTGCAGGTGGTAGCTGCAGATGTTGATCGGGTTCCACTTCGGGATGTGGTTGACCGTGTACGAGATGACGTCGGAGATCAGCCGCAGCGAGTGCTCCGGGGGGAACACGTAGGTGCCCCGCGAGAGGTACTCCTTGATGATGTCGTTCTGCGTCGTGCCCGCGAGCTGCCCGGCGACCTCCTCGGGCGAGAGGTCGGGGTTCTGCTCCTCGGCGACCACCTGGTAGAGGGCGAGCAGCCACATCGCGGTGGCGTTGATCGTCATCGAGGTGTTCATCCCGGTCAGCGGGATGTCCTGGAACAGGTGCCGCATCTCGCCCAGGTGCGGCACCGGCACCCCGACCTTGCCGACCTCACCGCGCGCGAGCGGCGAGTCGGGGTCGTAGCCGGTCTGGGTCGGCAGGTCGAAGGCGACCGACAGCCCGGTCTGGCCCTTGGCGAGGTTGCCCCGGTACAGCTTGTTGGACCCGGTCGCCGACGAGTGGCCGGCGTAGGTCCGCATCACCCACGGACGATCCTTCGCGTGGTGCCCCTCGGCGTCCGGCGGAGTGCTCATGGGCCGAGGGTACGGCGCCGGTTACCCGCGGGTCATCGGCGTGTGGAGTACCTCTCGTGCCAAGTACGTCACATCGCGTGGCTCGCGTCGGCACCGCCCTCGAGCTCGAGCAGGTTGCTGATCCGCGAGTGCCGGAGCGCCCGGCGCAGGTGCGGGTTGAGGCCGCGGATCGTCAGGTGCTGACCGCCGCGCTCCGCGAAGCGCGTGGCCACGGCGAGCATCCGCAGGGCGGTCGCGTCGATCCAGTCCACCTCCGCGACGTCGACCACCACGTCGTCGTACGACGCGAGGTGGTCGTAGAGGGCGGTCCGCACCTCGAATGTGCACCGCCCGTCAAGCGGCCCCTCGAGCACGAGCACGGATCCGTCCCTGACCAGGTCCATCGCTGCCCTCCGTACGGGCGTCCCCCGACGCCTTCCACCCATTATGACGCGTTTGGGCGGAAAACCGTTGCCCGCCGGGCCGACCAAATGTGGGGTAGTCGCCCGGTCAGCCCTCGCCGGGGACCCGGGAGACGTCCGCGCCGAGCCCGCGCAGGACCTCTGCGAACCAGGGGTAGCCGCGGTCGATGTGGTGCGACTCGGAGACCGTGGTAGTCCCCTGGGCGGCGAGCCCGGCCAGCACGAGTGCGGCACCCGCACGGATGTCGTGCGCCTCGACCGGTGCGCCCGAGAGCACGGGCTGCCCTCGGACGATCGCGTGGTGACCGTCGGTGCGCAGGTCCGCACCGAGCCGGGCCAGTTCCTGGGCGAACATGAAGCGCGCCTCGAAGACGTTCTCGGTGATCATGGCCGCCCCCTCGGACACCGACGCCAGGGCCAGCGCGAACGGCTGCAGGTCGGTCGGGAAGCCCGGGTAGGGCAGCGTCACCACGTCGAAGGCGCGCAGCCGCTTCTCGACCCGCACCGTGAAGCCTTCGGTGTCGGTGGCCAGGACGGCACCGGCGTCGACGAGCTTGTCCATGACGAGGTCGAGGTGGTGGGCGACTCCGTGGCGCACCGTCACCTCGCCGCCCGCGATCGCGGTCGCGAACGCCCAGGTGCCGGCAACGATCCGGTCGGTGACCGTCGCGTGCTCCGTCGGGTGCATCCGCTCGACGCCCTGCACCACCAGGGTCGACGTACCGATCCCGTCGATCAGGGCACCCATCGAGCCGAGCATCCTGCAGAGGTCGACGATCTCGGGCTCGCGGGCCACGTTGTCGATCACGGTCGTGCCCTCGGCGAGCACCGCGGCCATCACCAGGTTCTCGGTGGCGCCGACGGACGGGAAGTCGAGCCAGAGGTTGGCGCCGCGGTAGCGACCGGGGACGTCCGCGACGACCTGACCGTGCTCGATCCGCACCACGGCGCCGAGCTCCTCGAGCCCGCGCACGTGCATGTCGAGCCCGCGCGAGCCGATGGCGTCGCCGCCGGGCAGCGCAACGCTGGCGCGCCGGCAGCGGGCGACAAGCGGGCCGAGGACGCTGATCGAGGCGCGGAGCCGGCGCACCAGGTGGTACGGCGCCTCCGGGTTGAGCTCCTCGGGAACGTCGATCGTGACCGTCCCGGACGTGGACTCGATGGTCGGGTCGGCCAGGGTGGGGTGCGCGATCGCCACCTCGCAGCCCAGCTGACGGAGCAGCTGGCCCATCACGTCGACGTCGAGGATCTTGGGCACGTTGCTCACCGTGGTCCGGCCGGGGGCGAGCAAGGCGGCCGCCATCAGCTTGAGCGCCGAGTTCTTCGCGCCACCGACGTGCACGGTCCCCGAGAGGGGTCGCGTGTGTGGCCCGTCCGCATTGATCCGGAAACTGTCCACCGGCTCACGATAGCGAGGGAAGCAGGTCCTCCGGCCAGGCGTGCCCGCGGGGGGTGCCTACGCTGGGGTCATGGTCAACCTGACACGCATCTACACCCGCACCGGCGACGGCGGGCAGACCAAGCTCGGCGACATGAGCGACACGTCGAAGAACGACCCCCGGCTGGAGGCCTACGCCACGGTCGACGAGGCCAACGCCCAGCTCGGGGTGGCGCTCGCGACGGGCGGGCTCGACGACGACGTGGTGGCCGTGCTGACGCGTGTGCAGAACGACCTCTTCGACGTGGGCGCCGACCTGTGCACGCCCGTCGTACCGGACCCGGAGTTCCCGCCGCTTCGCATCGAGCAGGACTACGTCGACCGCCTCGAGCAGTGGTGCGACGAGTACAACGAGCACCTGCCCAGGCTCCGCTCGTTCATCCTCAACGGCGGCACCCCCGCGGCCGCGCACCTGCACGTGGCGCGGGTGGTGATCCGGAGGGCAGAGCGCGCCGGCTGGCGTGCCCACGAGCAGTACGCCGACACCATGAACGTCCTGGCCCTCACCTACCTGAACCGGCTGTCCGACCTGGTCTTCATCCTCGCGAGGCACGCCAACCGCGAGCGGGGCGACGTCTTGTGGGTGCCGGGCGGGGAACGCTGAGCGGGGGTCGAGGCCGGGGTCGGGGTCGTGCGGCTGCGGCTGCGGGTTCACCACGGTATGCAGACGGACCGGCGCCTCCCACGATGAGCATCTCGTGGGGAGCGCGGGTTCATCGTGGGAAGGGCACCGCCCCGCCCGAAATGTCGTGGTCATTCCTGCATACCGTGGGGAACCCGCCCTCCCCACGACCAACCCGCACCTACGCACGCTGCTCACGTGCCGCCGGTACGACGAGCGCGGCCGGGACCAGGAGCACTGCGACCACCAGCAGGGCGTCGAGCGTGCCGACCTGGTCGGCCACGAAGCCGAGCAGGGGCGGGCCGGCCAGGAACGCCGTGTAGCCGATCGTCGAGACCACACTCACCCGTGCGGCGGCATGCACCGGGTCGTCGGCGGCGGCGCTCATCCCGACCGGGAAGCCGAGCGACGCGCCGAACCCCCAGAGCGCGATGCCGGGCACGACCAGCGCAGCCGTACCCCCGAACACGATCAGCAGCACCCCGACCTCGGCCGCGAGCATCGTCGCCCAGAGCACGGCGACCCGGCCGAACCGGTCGAGCAGGACCGGACCGACCAGCCGGCCCCCGGTCATCGCGACCACGAAGCAGGCGAAGCCGAGAACTCCCAGCCAGCGCTCGACCCCGTACCCGTCCTGCAGCGCGAGCGCCAGCCAGTCGTTGGCGGTGCCCTCGGTGAGCGCGAGGGCGAGCACCATCATCCCGATCAGCAGCGTGCGAGGCTCCAGCCACGCACCCGCCGTCGTCACGCTGGGCAGCGCGTCCTCGACCGGCGCCTCCACGGGCAGGAAGTTCGGCAGGGTCGCCAGACTGCCCGCCATGATCAGGATCGCGACGCCGACGAGGTGCGCCGAGAGCGGCACCTCGACCAGCACCGCGAGGGCGCCCACCCCCGCGCCGATGACGGTGCCGAAGCTGAAGGCGGCGTGGAAGCGCGGCATGATCGTGCGGCCGAGCCGACGCTCGACGTCGGCTCCCTCGACGTTCATCGCGACGTCCCAGACCCCGGTGCCCATTCCGTAGACGAAGAGCCCGGCGCCGGTGACCCAGACCGACTCCAGGACGCCCGCCCCGAGCGTGATCCCCAACAGGCCGAGCGCGTCCAGGGTGGTGCCGACCCGGACGACACCGGCCGCGCCGAACCTGTTGACCAGCGCGCCCGCCGAGGGCATGGCCAGCAGCGAGCCGACGGACAGGCAGAGCAGCAGGAGACCGAGTCCTCCGTTGTCGAGATCCAGCCGGGAGCGGGTCTCGGGGATGCGCGAGATCCAGCTGGCGAAGGCGAAGCCGTTGAGTGCGAACGAGAGCGCCACGGCGTTGCGGGCCGAGAGCACCCGGCCGGCCGTGGGGCTCACAGCTGGTCGCGCCTGGCCGCTCCGGGCGGAGCCGACTCCAGCCAGGCCTGCAGCCCGGTCAGCGCGCTCGGGCTCATCGCCAGCTCGACCGGTCCGCGGGTCGTGCGGACCGCGACCACGATGTGCCCGCCGTACAACGTGAACTCCTCACTGCCCTCCGGCGTCCGCTGCGACTCGTAGGCCAGCTCGGCGCGGTGCCACACGCGCTTGGGGCGCGGCGCCACCGAGAAGATCCGGAACCACTCCAGGCGCTCCCCGTCGTAGCGACCCAGCCCGAGAACCCAACCGCGCCCGGCCTGGGTGGACCGGACGCGGACGGAGAGCTCGAACGTGCCCCCGTGACGAGACAGTGCACGACGTCGTACGACGAGGGCGAGCCCGTAGAGCAGGGCGAGGAGCAGCACGAACCCGGCAGAGTCCACAAGCCACTGCCAGATCGCCATACTCCCCTTCGGTCCTCCCCGTGGGCAGCGGAAGTTGCTCGGTCAGGAAGCCCTGCCGGCCGCCTTGATACGCGCCTCGGCCCGCCGGACGGCGGCCTTGGCCTCCTCGTCGTCCTCGTCGGCACCCTGGTACTTCTCGAGCTCGGCCCGTGCCGCCTCGACGTCGATGTCACCGGAGAGCTCGGCGTGCTCGGTCAGGATCGAGACCCGGTTGGCCGCCATCGAGAGGAACCCCGCGTCGACGGCCGCGGTCACGGTGTCGCCCTCGGTCTGGATCTCGACGGCACCCTCGACCATCACCGACAGCACCGGTGCGTGGTTGCGCAGGATGCCGATGTCGCCCTCGGCGGTCTTGGCGATGACCATCGTGGCCTCGCCCGACCACACCAGGCGGTCGGCGGAGACGAGCTCCACCTGGAGCTGGTCAGGCATCGTGACTCCTTCTTCGGTCTAGGTCTCGACGGGTGGTCCTGAGCTTGTCGAAGGGCTCGACAAGCGGTCAGCTCTTCTGGATCTCGTCCCACTTCTTCTCGACGTCGTCGAGACCGCCGCACATGAAGAACGCCTGCTCGGCCACGTGGTCGTAGTCGCCGTCGGCGATCTTGTTGAACGCCTCGATCGTGTCCGCGATCGGCACCGTCGAGCCCTCGAGGCCCGTGAACTGCTTGGCCACGTAGGTGTTCTGGGACAGGAAGCGCTGGAGCCGGCGAGCCCGCGACACGATGATCTTGTCCTCCTCGGACAGCTCGTCGACGCCGAGGATCGCGATGATGTCCTGGAGCTCCTTGTTGCGCTGGAGGATCTGCTTGATCCGGATCGCGCAGTCGTAGTGTCCCTGCCCGATGTACTGGGCGTCGAGGATCCGCGAGGTCGATGTCAGCGGGTCAACGGCCGGGTAGATGCCCTGCGAGGCGATGTCACGCGAGAGCTCCGTGGTGGCGTCCAGGTGCGCGAACGTCGCCGCGGGAGCCGGGTCGGTGTAGTCGTCGGCAGGCACGTAGATCGCCTGCATCGAGGTGATCGAGTGACCACGTGTCGAGGTGATCCGCTCCTGGAGCGTGCCCATCTCGTCGGCCAGGTTGGGCTGGTAGCCCACCGCCGAGGGCATCCGGCCGAGCAGCGTGGAGACCTCGGAGCCGGCCTGCGTGAACCGGAAGATGTTGTCGATGAACAGCAGCACGTCCTGGCTCTGCACGTCGCGGAAGTACTCCGCCATCGTCAGCGCGGACAGCGCGACCCGCAGCCGGGTGCCCGGCGGCTCGTCCATCTGGCCGAAGACCAGCGCGGTCTGGCCGATCACGCCGGCGTCCTGCATCTCCTCGATCAGGTCGTTGCCCTCACGGGTGCGCTCGCCCACCCCGGCGAACACGGACACACCGCCGTGGTCCTTGGCGACGCGAGCGATCATCTCCTGGATCAGCACCGTCTTGCCGACGCCGGCCCCGCCGAACAGGCCGATCTTGCCGCCCTGGACGTACGGCGCGAGCAGGTCGATGACCTTGATGCCGGTCTCGAACATCTGGGTCTTCGACTCCAGCTGGTCGAAGGCGGGCGCCTTGCGGTGGATGCCCCACCGCTCCTTGACGTCGAGCTCCTCGCCCTCCTCGAGGTTCAGGCACTCGCCGAGGGTGTTGAAGACGTGCCCGAGCGTGGAGTCGCCGACCGGCACCGTGATCGGGCCGCCGGTGTCGGTCACCTGGGCACCGCGGACCAGGCCGTCGGTGGGCTGCAGGGAGATGGCGCGGACCATGCCGTCGCCGATGTGCTGGGCCACCTCCAGCGAGAGCGTGCGCGCCTCGCCCGAGAGCTCGAGCTCGGTCTCCAGCATGTTGTACATCTCCGGCATCGAGTCGGAGGGGAACTCGACGTCGACGACGGGGCCGATGACGCGGGCGATCCGTCCGTGGCCGGCGGGTCCGGTCTTCTGGTCGTTCTCGGTGACGGTGGCAGTCATGGTCTCTCTCATTCCTTGCCGGAGTTGGCGTCGGCGAGCGCGTTGACGCCCCCGACGATCTCGCTGATTTCCTGGGTGATACCGGCCTGGCGGGCCTGGTTGGCGACGCGGGTGAACTTCTTGATCAGCTCGTCGGCGTTGTCCGTCGCGGACTTCATCGCCTTCTGGCGGGCCGCGAGCTCGGAGGCAGAGGCCTGCAGCAGCGCGAAGAAGATCCGGCTCTGCACGTAGCGCGGCAGCAGCGCGTCGAGCACCGCCTCCGCGGAGGGCTCGAACTCGTAGAGCGGGAGCACCTCGTCCTCGTCGGGCTTCTCCTCGCCCTCGACGACCTCGAGCGGGAGCAGCCGCACGCTGTGGGGCTCCTGGACGAGCATCGACTTGAACTGCGTGTAGACGAGGTGCACCTCGTGCACGCCCTCCTCGCCGCTACCCTCGTCGTCCTGGCCGGCGAGGAACGCCTCGATCAGTGCCTCGCCGATCGCGTGGGCGTTGTCGTACTGCGGCTGGTCCGAGAACCCGGTCCACGAGTCCGCGATCGGACGGTTGCGGAACTTGTAGTACGCCTCGCCCTTGCGCCCGGCGATGAAGGTGGTGATCTGCTTGCCCTCGTCGCGGAGCCGCTCGGCCAGCCGTTCTCCCTCCTTCAGCGCGCTGGAGGAGTACGCACCGGCCAGGCCCCGGTCGCTGGTGATGATCAGCACCGCGGCCCGGGTCGGGTTCTCGGGCTCGGTGGTCAACGGGTGGTCGACGTTGGCGTAGGTCGCCACCGCGGACACGGCCCGGGTCAGCTCGCGCGCGTAGGGCGCGGCCTGGCGGGCTCGCTGCTGCGCCTTGATGATGCGGGAGGCGGCGATGAGCTCCATGGCACGCGTGATCTTCTTCATCGACTCCGTCGACTTGATCCGCGCGCGGTACTCGCGCAGCGATACGGCCATGCCCTAACCCCGCTTCTGCTTGACGATCTGCTCCTGCTCGAGCTCCTCGTCGGTGGTCGCGTCGACGATCGGGTCGGTGCCCGCGTGGATCGAACCGCCCTCGGAGGTCTCGAACTGGTCCAGGAACTCGTCGTACGCCTTCTCGAGATCGCTGTTGGTGTCGTCGGTGAAGTCGCGCGACTCGCGGATGCCGGAGAGGAGGCCCTCCTTGGAGCGGCGGAGGAACTCCAGGAACTCGTTCTCGAAGCGCAGCACGTCCTCCACGGGCACCTTGTCGAGACGGCCCGTGGTGCCGGTCCACAGGGAGACGGTCATCTCCTCGACCGGGTAGGGCGAGTACTGCGGCTGGCGCAGCAGCGCCATCAGCCGGCCGCCGCGGTCGAGCTGCTGGCGCGAGGCGGCGTCGAGGTCGGAGGCGAACATGGCGAAGGCCTCCATCGCACGGAACTGCGCCAGGTCGACCTTGAGCGAGCCGGTGACCTTCTTCATGGCCTTGGTCATGGCGGCCCCGCCCACGCGCGACACCGACACGCCGACGTCGATCGCCGGGCGCTGGTTGGACGCGAACAGGTCGGACTGCAGGAAGATCTGGCCGTCGGTGATCGAGATGACGTTGGTCGGGATGTACGCCGAGACGTCGTTCGCCTTGGTCTCCACGATCGGGAGACCGGTCATCGAGCCGGCCCCGCGGTTGTCGGAGAGCTTCGCGCAACGCTCGAGCAGCCGGCTGTGCAGGTAGAACACGTCGCCGGGGTAGGCCTCACGACCCGGCGGCCGACGCAGCAGCAACGACACGGCGCGGTAGGCCTCGGCCTGCTTGGTCAGGTCGTCGAACACGATCAGGACGTGCTTGCCCTGGTACATCCAGTGCTGGCCGATGGCCGAGCCGGTGTAGGGCGCGAGGTACTTGAAGCCTGCGCTGTCCGACGCCGGCGAGGCGACGATCGTCGTGTAGTCCAGGGCGCCGGCCTCGTCGAGCGCACCGCGCACCGCCGCGATGGTCGACCCCTTCTGGCCGATCGCGACGTAGATGCAGCGGACCTGCTTGTCCTCGTCGCCGGACTCCCAGTTGCTCTTCTGGTTGATGATCGTGTCGATCGCGATCGTGGACTTGCCGGTCGCGCGGTCGCCGATGATCAGCTGGCGCTGGCCGCGGCCGAT
>Ga0068852_100001569_pt1 | contig 15509 bp, 17 predicted proteins | sample KBSCornC22_FD_66594 | JGI IMG/M metagenome (GOLD analysis project Ga0068852, IMG submission 66594) | Corn rhizosphere microbial communities from Kellogg Biological Station, Michigan, USA - KBS Corn C2-2 | ecosystem: Host-associated > Plants > Roots > Rhizosphere > Soil ... | reverse complement strand
GGGCGTTCACAAATATTTACCACCCGATATAAGGTCAGCGTCGAGTAAAGAGCTAATTTACACCCCACAAAAATAATTACTATGAAGATATTCAAGTACTTCTTCCCCTTATCCTTTGCCTGTCTGATGATGGGCTGTCTCGACATCAACGAAAATGTAGATATCAAAAAGGATGGCAGCGGCAAGATGGCTATCGATATGGACCTCAGTCAAATGGTTGAGCTGCTGCAAACATATATGGGGAAGGACGAGCTGGCCAAAAAAGGACTGGAGAAAATGGATACTACTATCCTGATGAAAGATATCGTCGACACTGCCAGCAATCTCAGCGCGGAGAAAAAGGCCCTGCTGCGTCCCGGCTCTGTACATATCAAGATGGACCTGGATCAAAAGGTCTTTACGACACACATGCAATTTCCTTTTAACAATCTCGCGCAGCTGCAGAGCTTATACAAGACGATAAGTGACGGTTCGCTGGGTAATACCAATCTTCTCAGCAGCCTGGCCGGACAGAATGGACAAGGCGGGGGGCAGGCTAGTCCGGACATCAACCAGTTCAATGGCATATATGACTTCACCTGCAAGGATGGGGTCATGACCAAAAAGCTGAATGAGGAAAAATGGAAAGCATTGAAGAGCGACCCTCAGCTGTCGCAGATGCAACAGGCTTCGCAAATGGGTATGGAGATATTGTATACTACTACCATCGCGCTCCCACGTCCCGTTAAGAAAGTAGACAATCCACTGGCAAAGCTTTCGGATGATAAAAAGACGGTAACGATCAAATACAACCTCGTGGATGTATTTGAAAAGCCGGAGCAATTCAGCTATAACATCGAGTATTAGGACGGTGCGCCGGACGTCTTATCTACTTTCCCTCGTTGATATAGAAAATATTTGTTGACTATCAAATGGGTCATCGTGCGTAAATTTCCCTTGAATTAATGTCTTTTTACTTCGGCCCATAATGTCTTTTCAATGGACTCAGTGAGTCCGGCGAAGCCGGAGTTCAATGGTGAAGGGGAACCTAGCTGACATTCCAGGATGACCGGACTATGGCTTTGGCCGTATGGGCAATCATTGTTATTTGGGCATATTAATGTAGGTTTGACCCCATTATGATAAAAACTGACTTCCTGGTCATTGGTTCCGGAATAGCAGGATTGAGCTATGCGTTAAAGGTAGCTCAGCGTCATCCCGATAAGAGTATCCTTGTTATTACGAAGACGAGGGCGGATGAGACCAATACCAAATACGCACAGGGCGGAATAGCAGGTGTAACGGACCTGGAGAATGACAGCTTTGACAAGCATATCCAGGACACTTTGATAGCCGGCGACGGGCTTTGCAATCCCCATACCGTGGAGATCGTCGTAAAAGAGGGCCCCGAGCGGATACAGGAGATCATCGATTGGGGCACCCGGTTTGACAAGGACTCGGGCGGTGAGTTCAAGCTGGGAAAGGAAGGTGGTCATTCAGAATTCCGCATCCTGCATCACAAAGATGTGACGGGAAGGGAGATCGAGCGCGCCTTGCTGGAGACGGTAGGCAAGCAGTCCAATATCACCATCATCAAACACTGGTTTGTGCTGGACCTGATCACGCAGCATCACCTGGGGTATCTCGTCACTAAATCCACGCCTGACATCGAATGTTATGGCGTATATGCCCTGGATCAGCATACCAATAAGATCGTCAAAATATTATCCCGCATCACCTTGCTGGCCACCGGCGGGAATGGCCAGGTTTATCGTACGACGACCAATCCTAAGATTGCGACAGGCGACGGAGTGGCCATGGTCTATCGTGCGAAGGGCCGTATAGAAAATATGGAATTTATCCAGTTCCATCCCACCGCGCTTTATGAGCCCGGTGTCAGCCCTTCCTTTCTTATTACGGAGGCCGTCAGAGGTGATGGAGGCATTCTACGAAATAATCGCGATGAGGCCTTTATGGTGCAGTATGACCCACGCAAGGACCTGGCGCCCCGCGACATCGTGGCGAGGGCCCTCGACAGCGAGATGAAAAAGGCTGGTACGGAACATGTGTATCTCGACTGCCGGCATATGGACCAGGCAAAGTTCATAGAGCATTTCCCCAATATCTATGAGAAATGTAAGTCGATTGGTATCGACGTTGCACAGCAAATGATCCCTGTGGCGCCTGCGGCGCATTATAGCTGTGGCGGTATAAAGGTGGACGAATGGGGACGCACGTCCATCATCAACCTATATGCCTGCGGGGAATGCTCTTCCACGGGGCTGCATGGGTCCAATCGGCTGGCCAGCAATTCTCTGCTGGAGGCGCTGGTATTTGCGCACCGCTGTTACCTGGATACGGTGGAGAAAGTGGAGGATGTCGACTTCAGGGAGGATCTCCCCGATTGGAATGCGGAAGGAACGATGGAGCCGCGGGAGATGATCCTTATTACGCAAAGTCTGAAAGAGCTGCAGCTGCTGATGAGCGACTATGTGGGTATCGTACGGACCAATATGCGTTTGCAAAGGGCTTTAAAAAGACTGGATCTTTTGCATGAGGAGATAGAGGCTCTTTATGAGACCACTGCCGTATCGCCACAATTGTGTGAAGTGAGGAATCTGATCACGGTGGGCTATCTGATCGTGAAGGAAGCGTCTTTCAGGAAGGAAAGCCGGGGTCTTCATTTCAATACCGACTACCCGGAGAAGAGCGCGCTCGTGCAGAATATTGTGCTTTAAACACTCGATCTTATGAACGACCAAGCTATCTCAAAAGCCATGATCTTTTCGGCAGGCCTGGGTACGCGGTTCAAGCCCTGGACCGACCATCATCCCAAAGCGCTGGCATTGATCAATGGGAAAAGCCTTCTGCAGCGTAACATCGAATACTTACAACAATACGGCATTTATGATGTCGTCGTGAATGTACATCATTTTGCGGATCAGATCGTCGCAGCCCTCGATGCCGGCAAGGGTTGGGGCAGTACTGTTTCCATCAGTGATGAGACGGATGAGGTGCTGGAGACCGGCGGCGGATTGATAAAGGCAAGGAGGTTGTTGGACGGAGCTCCCTTTGTCGCTATGAATGTGGATATTCTCACCGACCTCGACCTGAATGCCCTGATCCGGGATCATTTTCAACACCGGTGTTTGGCAACCCTGGCCGTGACGCAACGGGAGACGTCCAGGTATTTTCTCTTCGATGAAGAGGACCGGCTGCGGGGATGGAAGAATATAAAGACGGGCCAGGAGAGATGGGCTGGTGAAAAGTCTTTTTCGGGGCCGGTGCATCCACGGGCCTTTAGCGGGATACATGTCATCGATCCGGCGCTTTTCACCGTGATGCGGCAGTCGGGAAAATTTTCGATGGTAGATGTCTACCTGGAAGCGGGCAGCAGCCATGTTATCCGGGGTTTCGATCACAGCGGGTCGTTATTGATCGATGTAGGCAGGCCCGAATCGGCTGAGCAGGCGGCAGCAATGTTCCCATGATCGGCCGGCCACTTATTATCTAAAAATTATATTGGTATTAATTCTACCGGCATTTCCGCCGGAAATCTTCGGAAGAAGTACATTTGTCCCTCCTCAAAGAGCTTCGCATGAAGAAAATTCTTTTACTGTCTGCCCTGGGACTGATAGTGGGGCAGTCGAGGGCCCAGCAAGCGATACGCCGGCCCGGAACAGTTTCCGATTCTGTAATTGTGCTCTCCAACGGCTGGTCATTGACACCGGCGGGGCATGGCTTTCGATTGGGCGATCTGCCCTTGAATATTGCCGTATCCGCCAATAGGCGATGGGCCGCCGTCACCAATAACGGCCAGAGCACACAGACCCTGCAGCTTATCGATGTGGCGGCGGAAAAGGTGATAGACAGCGTTATTATTCCCAAGAGCTGGCTGGGATTGAAGTTCAGCTCCGACAATAAGTTCCTTTATGCGTCGGGTGGCAATGACAATCGCATTCTAAAATATGCCGTCAGGCCGGGTGCATCTCATGGCCTTGTGCTGAGGGATAGCATTTTACTGGGAAAGAAATGGCCGGAAAAGATCTCTCCTGCCGGGATGGATATAGACGATAGGAAGAAGCTGCTGTATGTCGTGACAAGGGAGAACAATTCCCTGTACATCGTAGACCTCTCCACCAAGGCCATCGTACAGCGCCTGGACCTGGGAGGAGAAGGATATACCTGCCAGCTGTCGCATAGCCGGAAAGAGCTGTATATCACCTGCTGGGGATGCGACAAGGTATTGATCTTCGATACGGAGCAACGCAGTTTTTCCGGAGAGATACCTGTGGGTGACAATCCAAATGATATTTGTCTTACCCGTAATGACCGCTGGCTTTTTGTAGCCAATGCCAATGATAATTCAGTATCCGTCATCGACCTGCGGCAACGAAAGGTGGTGGAGACGCTGAATGCGGCCCTGTATCCGGATGCGCCTCCCGGCTCGACGACAAATGCCCTCGCGCTCAGCTCCGATGAGAAGACCCTGTATGTGGCCAATGCGGATAATAACTGTCTGGCCGTATTCGATGTCCATGAGCCGGGAGAATGCCAATCAAAAGGCTTTATCCCTGTGGGTTGGTATCCTACCGCCGTAAGGACGATTGGAAAGAAGATATGGGTGGCCAATGGAAAAGGTTTTTCTTCGCTGCCCAATCCGGAGGGGCCCAGTCCTGTGAGCAGGCGGCAGGAAGTGAACTATCAGAAGGGCGATCTTAATAAAAAGAAGGCGCCGGTGCAGTATATAGCCGGATTGTTCAAAGGTACGATGAGTGTCATCGATGAACCAACGGAGCAGGAGCTGGCTGTCTATTCTGGCCAGGTGTACCGGAATACGCCTTATACAAAGGACGGGGAGCTGATGGCCAAAGGACAGTCCGGTAATCCCATACCGATGAAGGTGGGCGATCCCTCGCCTATCAAATATGTTTTCTATATCATTAAAGAGAACCGCACCTATGATCAGGTCCTCGGCGATATGAAGGAAGGCAATGGGGACAGCAGCCTGGTATTATTTGGCGAGCATGTAACCCCTAACCTGCATGCGCTGGCGAGAGAATTTGTCCTGCTGGATAATTTTTATGTCGATGCGGAAGTGAGCGCCGACGGGCATGAATGGAGCATGGGCGGCTATGCCACCGACTACCTGGAGAAGACCTGGCCCACTTATTATGGAGGGCGGGGCGGTCATTACGACTCGGAGGGCAATCGGGAGATAGCCAATAACAAAGGCGGATATATCTGGGATCACTGCCTGCGGGCCGGGGTGCCTTACAGGACATATGGTGAGTTTGCGGACGATTATAAGCCGAATATAAAGACTTTACAGGGGCATTACTGTCCTTATTATACCGGCTGGGATTTGCATGTGCGGGACACGGTGAGATTGAGCCAGTGGAAAAGGGATTTCGACTCGCTGCTGGCTGCTGGTGCGCTGCCGCGGCTGAATACGGTGCGGTTTGGCAACGATCATACGGAGGGTATGAGAAAGGGAAGACCTACGCCTTTTGCGCATGTGGCGGACAATGACCTGGCGGTAGGTGGATTTATAGAATACCTCAGCAAGAGCCCTATCTGGAAGGAAAGTGTGGTTTTTATCCTGGAGGACGATGCGCAGAATGGCCCCGATCATGTGGATGCGCACCGTAGTCCTGTATATGTTGCCGGCGGATTTGTCAAGCGTCATTATGTCGACCATACCATGTACTCCACCACATCGGTGCTGCGTACTATCGAGCTGATATTGGGGCTTTCACCGATGAGCCAGTACGATGCGGCGGCGACTCCCTTATGGCGGTGTTTTTCCAATGAGGCCGATCTGTCGCCTTTTCATGCCCTGCCGGCGAATATCGATCTGGGTGATATCAATGTGGCCTGGAATGAGATGGCCAAAAAGTCGGCCGGTATCGACCTTACACGGGAGGACAGGGTGCCTGACGCCTTGTTCAATGAGATACTCTGGAAGGGAATAAAGGGGATGGATGCAAAAGTGCCGGCTCCCAGCAGGGCGGCGTTTGTGAGAGCAACTAAAAATGATGACTAAAAAAGAGACCCGCGTTAGCGGGTCTCTTAATTTTGTTAGTAGCGGCCGTGGCGGTCCCATCCGCGGTGTTCACCACGATCGTGATCGAATCTGCCACGATCATGTTCGAATCTTGCATGGTCAAATCTTCTGCCGCTGAAGTAGGGTCTATAGTCCCTTTCGAAATAAGGACGATAGTGTTCGTAATAGACACGGTCGCGGTAGTGACCACCCCATGCAGGATAGTTATAGTAAACATATCCGGGGAATTCATTCTCGTACACAACGGTGGTAGGAGCCGGTGCGTAACCATAGCCGTCCTGATCGTACTGATCCTGGCATACAGGAGCAGGTGCAGGGGCGGGATATTGTTGATATACTACGGGAGGAGGAGGGGGAGGCGTGCTCACATAAACCCTGACTCCAGGAATACGGAGACGAGCGTTGACATATACCTGGGAATAGGCAGAGCTGGCGATGAGGGTACCTGCAAGGATCGTAGTAAGGACAAACAGCTTTTTACTCACGTTCATATTTGTCTTTTCAGGGCGTTCGTGATACTTCGTGTTCATTTTCGTAGATTTTAATTGTTACGGATGTCGTTCAAAGGTCAGTTTCACATCCTTGAATATTGGAACGAAACCGGTTTCGAAGATTTAACCGGACACTGTTAAAGTTTCCGTAAAGCCGAGTTTTGCATGCTGCAAAGCACTGAAAATGAATTGATTGATTTTTTTAGACAATGCGTTAAACCGTCCTTATACCTTATAGCCTGTAATGGCTACACCGGTGAGCCCGTCGGCGTCCTTGTAGCGGATCCTTATATCTGTGAGGGCTGCTTCCATATAGTATTCCTGGATCTTTTCCATGGTGTTGCGGACTGCCTTTTCCTGCAGGGGCCATTGAGGTTGCAATATGGTCACCAGCCGTCCGCCTGCTCTCAGCAGATTGGACAGGCGTAAGAATTCCATGGCCGGATCTTTCCAGGACAAATGAATATTGGTTCCATAGATGGTATGAAAATAATGAGAAGGGTAAGGCAGCTGATGCAGTGAGCCTATATGCAGCTGTAATAGCTGGTCTTCGACAGCGCGCCTGTTTCTTTTTAAAGCGCGTTGGTACATGGAGACGGAGTGGTCAATGCCTGCAATAAATCCGATCTTCAATTTTTTAGCTACTGCCTGTAGCATCTTTCCGGAGCCGTAGCCTACTTCCAGGAGATGTTGGTAGGGCAAGACGTTTAATTGTTCCAGGGCCCAGTCCTGGGAAAACTGTCCGGGGAGAAGCCAGCCGGCAAGCCGGGTGGTGATGCCTTCGGAAGGAAAGGTCGTCGAAAGTTCTGCGGCCATACGCATTTTTTTCAGTTGATAGGTTTATATATAAGGTGGGAATTGTTCTACACGAAAAACTAGCCCAATTCCCGAATATCGCTAATGTCTGTCCTTCGGACGAACCGCTTCCAGCGGTTCCTGTGTACTGATCTTTTAAGACGCGCTCTCCGTGGGCGGTATTTTTTCATCCGAGAAGGGGCCGCCTGATGCAAAGGGGTCTTTTTCGAAGGGGCCTCCAACGGGGCCTCTGAAGGGGCCACGGCCTCCGCAGCGTCTCATCCACTCCTGTCTGAACTTCTCCTTTTCTTCCGGGCTCATCTTCATCCAGTGTTGTTTCATTTTGTTCTTCCAATGCTGTCTAGGCCCGCCGCCGCGAAATCCGCCAAACAGTATCTTGCAGAGGATCAGCAATCCCAGGGCCTGGGGCCAGGTGATGGCTGCCAGGTGAAAGATAGCCGGCATCAACGCATTCCACAATAACATTACGATGCCTGAAAAAACTGCTATCCCAAACAGCGCCAGTACAATAAAACCGGCAACCCTTTTCATCCAAAAACGTTTCATGATCTTTTTATTTTAATGATTTATTATCTCGTTATACAAGGTCATCAACCTTTCGCGAAGAAATAGTACGGCATATCTTTTACGCGAGATGAGGGTGTTGACATTTTCTCCTGTGTGGGCGGCGATCTCTTTGAAGGAGATGTCTCCCAGCTCATTCCAGACGAATACATTGCGCTGGTCTTCCGGCAGTTCCTGCAGCGCTTCTTCCAGGGTCTTCCAAAAGAGGCTGCTTAGATAAGCTGTTTCGGGATTATTGCTCTTGTCAAAGAGTATTTCCGAAAAATTAGGTCCTTCATCCTCTTCGTCGGATTGCAGCAGGCTATCCAGCGAGTCCGGCCGCTTTTTACGATAGCGGTCGATGATCTTGTTACGGGCCACTTTGAACAGCCAGCTGCTGACCTGTTCGATGGGTTCCGTATCCACTGTCGTCGAGAATTGATACCAGACATCCTGCAATATGTCCTCGGCATCCGCCGGATCGGATACGCGCTGGCGGATAAAGCTCAGCAGCCGCCGCCCGAACTGACTGATGACAGCCGTGATATTTTTTCTCGATGATTGGTTCATGACCGGTGATATCGTCAATAGCTCGTCCATTTTCTTGTCTGGCCTATCGGCCAACGGACCATATGCCCGTTTAGAAGGTAGACGGATGAGAAGGACGGATATTTTAAATTTTGTAGGAAAAAGGTAAGAATTATTGCATTACATTGATTGTCAGACCAGGGAGCTCCTGAAAAGGTGCTCGTCCGAAGGACAGACATTAGCGGTTTGCGGGAATTGGGCTACATTTTGCCCGGAGTCCATTGTTCCACTGTCTGTTTGATGTGGCGGGAATAATCTTCCAGCTTATGGCGAGGAACATGATCGAGGTCCATAGAAGCTTCATCCACGGAATACACTTCCACTTTGGAGGCATCTCCCATCATTGTCGGCAATGTTTCCATCACCCGCCAGCTCATATCCCCGTACAGATGGTAGTTGGAGGAGAATACGGAGATCCCATGCTTGTCGATAATGGGCCGGGCCTGAAAATAAGGGATGGCCATTCCGACACCGAGCCGCCTGGCTTCATCGCTCCGGGAAACGATACAGCCGTCGTTGTTGCTGAGGACGACGACGGGCTTGTTCCAGAGGTCGGGCCGGAAGACGCGCTCGCAGGAGCAGTAAAAGCTATTGCAGTCGACGATTGCTTTCATAATTGCTATTTAGGAACCGCCTGGGCGGTTCGTCCCATGCTTTTCATAATGAGTGGATCACATAGGTGACTACTCCCCAGATGGAAAATTCAGAGCCGGAGAGATCGACATCGATGGCGGACAGTTTCGGGGTCTCCGGCACCAGCCGGATCTTGTTGAACGTTTTTTCAAAACGCCGGATCAGCATCTCTCCGTTGAGCGTGGCGATGATGACTTTGCCGCTGGTGGCCTTGATGCTCCTGTCTACGATGACCACGTCGCCATGAAAGATGCCTGCTCCTGTCATGGCATCCCCGCTGACACGCATAAAGAAGGTAGCGGGTTTATTGCGCACCAGCTGCTCGTTCAGGTCGATGCCTCTTTCCATATAATCGTCAGCTGCCGCGCCAAAGCCGTTAGCGGTTGGGATCTCATGCTGTGTGAAACGCCTGGTGCCTTTATAGGTCATTCCAACGAATTGTTCGAGTTCCATGTGAATATTTTTACAAGACAGGAAAATTATTTTTGTGTATGCTAATTTATTTAGTAAATTTATGCTAATTTCCTGATCAATTAAAATTTTTTTATGGATACCGGGTTAGTAAAACAATCATCTCCGGGAGTCCCTAATAGGGGCTCGTCCGAAGGACAGATACAACCGAGACGTAGCGAAGGTTGCGACCGAGGAGGAGCGAGTGCCCGGAGCTCCGACGAAGGCCTGGATTGCGGGGATCGGGCTACATTTCGTTCAGAGACCAATCCCCGTACATATTTTACTTCTGAGACCATCTCCGGGGGTAAAAGCGAAGCCGGGCGGCGGATGGAATACCTGCTGGTCATTTATCCTTACGGCGAGCTTTTCGAAAAACTGGTGGGGGAGCAGCAGCAGTTCCTCAGCGATTATGGGTTGATACCAAAACGAACTGGAAGTTCGCTGTCCGAAGGACAGACATCTGATATTTCCGGAAAACGGGTAAAATTCACCGAGGGCCCGTTTTCCGGGCATTCGCTGGGGCGTAACAGGCCGCATATTACGGTAGCGGCCTTTCAGGCGGGGGAGCAGATGGAGGACACGCTGATCCGCTGGATACACAGGATATGCCGCCGGAATGAGCGTTTTGAGATAACGCTGAACAATTACAGCGGCTTCCCTCCCCATACCATCTATCTGCGGGTGCAGGATCCGCAGCCTTTTCGTCAGCTGATGCAGCAGCTGAGAGCCATCGACGACTTTATCCGCAGCTCGGGCTGTCCTCCTGTCAACCTGATGAGCCGTCCTTATCTAAGCATTGCCGGAGGATTGACGGAGCAGATATATAATAAGGCCATGGCCGACTATTCTCAACGGAGCTTTCATGAATCGTTCCAGGTGGAAGAGCTGGTGCTGCTGAAAAGGGAACATTCTTTCGATGCCTGCAGGACGGTGAATGTGTTCCGGCTGCCTGTGAATGATCTGATGGGCGGGGCCGGGCGGAGCCAATCGGAGCGAACCGGGGACACGCCTTACAACCCGGCCTGATGCTGACACTCTGAACGAACCGGGGGTTCGTTGTCTGTAACCGAGCGCAGCGAAGGTTACGACCGAGGAGGAGCTTTCGAAGTACCCGAGGTACGAAGGGTACGAACAAGGAGGAGTGAGGGCTCGGAACTCCGACGAAGTTCTTCCGGCGAAGGCCTCAGACTTTAGATTCTTCCGGAAAACGGGTTACATTTTCGAGCGGCCCGTTTTCCGGACACTCAAAATTTGAAATCATGCAAAAAGCAATCAAACCAGTAGCGGCCGTATTGAACGAAAGTTATAAGAAGCAGCTCGCTACAAACGAATACCTCCTTATCCTGCATCCGCATGAAGAATTGCGCAACAGGATACAGCAGGTAAAAAAAGATTTTGCAGAAGCCTTTCAGGCTCCGGGCGCTGTGGGAGGCAAACCGCAGGTGACGCTCGTACGATTTACGCAGCTGGCATTGATGGAGGAGCGGATCGTCCAGCGTCTTCGCGCTATCGCCATGGGCTTTTGTCCATTTAAAGTGGAGCTAAAGGATTTCGGGAGCTTTCCCACCCATACTATTTTTATCAACGTCCTAAGCAAGCTGCCTATCCGCAAGCTGGTGACGGAAATAAAAGATGTACAGCGGCTGATGAAGCTGGACAAAGATCATAAGCCTCATTTTATTGACGACCCATATATCACCATCGCGCGTAAGCTGCTGCCTTTCCAATATGAGAAGGGGTGGCTGGAGTACAGCCATAAAAGCTTCACCGGCAGATTTATTGCGGACGGTATGCTCCTGCTCAAACGCCGGGAAGGGAGCTTTAACGATGGTGTGTTGTCAGGCGGGTGGGAAGTCCGAAATACCGGGGCCTGGCAGATCGTCGAGCGATTGTCCTTCCAGAATCTGCCTGTAGCCACCCGCCAGGGAGAGCTATTCCTATAGAAGCCTGCTGGGGCGGGCCGGTCAACGAAGGTATTGTTTACCTGAAATTGTTATTCTTATGAATGAAGAAAATATATTTAATTGTCCTTCGGACAACGAACCAAAGGTTCGTTCCGGGGAAGGGGAAAATACTGCCCTATCCCGTCATAAAATAATCCGCGACAGCATCAAGGAAAAAAAGAAAGCGCCTGAAGAGGGTGATGAGGACCAATACAAGAAAGGAAGGGGCGCCCAATTCAACCCAAAGAACAGGTTCCTGAAGAACCAGCGGGTGAAGGAGCATATCGAGGCCATCGATGAATGGATCGATCCCAATCCGGAAACCATCTACCTGGAAGAACATGCCAAGAGCATTGTCAATAAGGTGGATAGTCCTGATGTAGGTATGTGGTATAGCATGAACCCTTACCAGGGATGTGAACATGGCTGTACCTATTGCTATGCTCGCAATGTACATGAATATTGGGGATATAGTGCGGGGCTGGATTTCGAACAAAAGATCATTGTAAAAAAGAATGCGCCCGAGCTGTTACGTAAATTTCTGATGAACCCGAAATGGGAATGCCTGCCTATTTCGCTTAGCGGCAATACGGATTGTTATCAGCCCGCGGAAAAGAAATTTGGGATCACCCGTAAGCTGTTGGAAGTATGTAATGAATTCAACCAGCCTGTGGGCATGATCACCAAGAATGCCGGTATCCTCCGGGATAAGGATATACTGTCGGATATGGCAAAGCGGAGGCTGGTGTCTATTCTCGTATCCATTACTTCCTTTGATGAGGACCTGCGCAGGGTGATGGAGCCCAGGACCACTACCGCCAAACAACGTCTTCGTACGATCAAGGAGCTGAGCGAAGCGGGGGTTCGAATGGGAGTTATGCTGGGGCCGATGATACCGGGGCTCAATGAGCACGAGATGCAACGGATCATGCAGGCGGCTGCATTCAATGGCGCTACTTTTTCCGCCTATACTTTTATTCGTCTGAATGGGGCGATCAAGCTTATTTTCCACGACTGGCTCTACAAGAATTTTGCCGATAGAGCTGATAAAGTGTGGCACTTTATAGAAGCCAGTCATGACGGCAAGGTCAACGACAGCCGGTGGGGAGTGCGGATGCGGGGAGAGGGGAATTATGCGCAGCTGGTGGCGCAGCAATATGCGCGCTATACGCAGAAGTATGGATTGAATGCGGAGAGATGGGAGCTGGATTGTACACAGTTCAGGCGTCCGGGGGAGCAGATGAGGTTGTTTTGAAAATCGAACCTTGAAAATTTAAACCCCTTAGAAGAAGTACACAGGAAAGGACAAGGTTGTATAGAATGGCTGGAGGCTTAAATTTTGATGAATTGTCCACTCGGTTTGATATTTACGCTGAACAGTCCGATGACTTTATCCCCTTTAGGAAGAATATTGAAGCCAGCGGACTTTTAGTTAGAAGAAAAATTCTGCAACTTTGGTTAGATAAATTTTCTGATTATGAAGGCGGGCAGAAATAATACTATAAAACATAAAAGTGATCTCTTCCAGCAGGAAGTAACTTTAACTGTAGATGAAAATCTTAATAAATTGAAGGGAAGGGTGCTTGCTCCAAAGAAACTGGCGGCCGCCAACAGGTCGCTGAAAAAATTGAGGGGTTCTTTACCAAAATAGATTTACTCCACCGCCCTACCCGGCGTCACGCCAAATTTCTCTTTGAATGCACGGGTAAAATGCTGAACGGAACTATATCCCAGCTGCCCGGCAACCTCCTTGACAGGCACTCCCGACAAAAGACTGATTTTGGCCTGGTTGAGCCTGAAGTTATTCAAATAACCAAAGACGGAAGTATCAAAGATCTCTTTAAACCCCTTCTTCAGCTTGAACTCGTTCAGCCCCGCCGTTCTCGCTAGCTCTGTAAGGGAAGGGGGACAGGCTGCATGGTCCACCAGATAGTCCCTGGCAAAATAAATGCGTTCCTTGTCATGCTTTGTCTTACAGGTCTTTCTGCCTTTATCTCCGGCATGCTCATATGCCTGTGCCTGCAGCATCAACAGTTCGATGCATTTGGACTGCAGAAAAAGCCGCTTTAAGCCTTCGGCCATCTGCAGATGCATGATCTCATGAATACATTGATGCATGGCAAAAGAAATGGGTAGATTTTCCGCGCTGACTTCTACCGGCCTGTCGTTGGCCACTTTTTCGGCAAAATCCATCAGCATCGGACTGCTGTCTTCTGCAAGCGACAAAAAGAAGCTTTTGGAAAGCCGTACCTCGAAGAATTTATGAACGGAGCCCTCCTCATAATGACTGGAACCTATGAATTGAGGGGTATAATGAATGTTTTGCTCATTCCCCGAAAAGCGATATTGTTTTCCGTTGCTGAGGTTGTTCAGGCATCCTTCCCCGGCCAGCGTAAAATGCATTTCGATATGTTCGGGCTCGGAGAGCGCGTTGAAATGAGCGGTCTGCGTCTCCTTCATCAGCATGTCTCCATATATGACATCTATGTCCCTGGCGGAGAGCTGGGTAGCCTCGCCTGTTATAAAGGGGAGATCCAATTTCTTATGCACCTGCTGGATCTGCGGCCGGTGGTCAGGCATAAAAGAGACGTCGGAGAAATCTATGTCCGTCATCTTTCCATGCTTGTCATAAAAGGTCACTTCCATAAAAATCCATTTTCTGCAAAAAATGCTCCGGATAGTATAAAAGCCCTGTGAAAAGGCTGTCGTACTTTAGTAAAGATAAATTGTGTTCAATTTCATTGTTAATGTTAGCGGCATGTTTTTGACAGAAGGTAAGTATCACTTCTTCTTTGGAGATGAAACAAGCATTAATTTTTTTGATAATGCCCGGAGAAGGATTCGCTTCCCCGAAAAAAGATATATCGGGGTGCTGGAGCTGGAAGAATGTTATAAAGCGCTGCCCGAGCGACTGGGAATGTTGGTGGATGTAGTGCCCCCAAAAGGAATATCCGCGGAACATGCGATCCAATTCCTTCATCGGCTGGAGCCTGAAATATGGGAACTATGGAAAGAAGGTATTTTCCACTTGGCCGGGAGATGGAATATAATCCTTCCTTTCCAAAAAGAGCTTACGAGAATGGGAATACCTGATGAGCGGATACTCATCTATGCCGGCCCTCCCGTCAAAAGCCCTGATCCCGTTATTAAATTTCCGTTTTTTGGATTGTAAGATGGTCAATCAATCGGGACCGCACGCTCGATAAGATTCCACCTGGTCTTTTCAGTGGCTTTTACCAGTATCGTCCCATTGGAGGTCAGCTCGATATTCTCCAGCTCGTAAAGCCCCGACTTATAACCTGCCGGTATGCTCAATCCTTCGATCCTGGCCTGGGCAGGTATATTGCCCCCATCTCCTTCCGCAATAACTTCCAGGATCTGGACGCTCTGCATCGGACAAAAATACATTACTACTCCATCATGATCCATGTCCAGGCGGACAGGCGACAAGCTGGCCTTTACAGTTCCCCCGTGGGATAGCTTTTCCTCCTTCATCCTGGTCTGCAGGACGTGTGGCTGAGAAAATGAAGTAACAGTTACTGGTGATTCGGATGGGACGGATGGCTCATACACCTTTCCGCCACCGAAAAGGTCGAAGGCTGAAAATAGCTTTTTCATACAAGCTGCTTTAAAATGTGAATGAAATTTTGAAGAACGTAGCCGGAACTGTAGCTGAATTGAACTATCGTATTTATCCATACCTCTCTTACTAAAAGACATGCAATTAGCGGGCCCGGCTGCATTAAGAGCGCCCATATTTGTTTTTTTTCTTTGCGATATTTTTTGTAAATTCTTTAGATCCACGCAGAGCTGACTGTGCCGGAATATAACCGAGCGAAGTTTACGGATCAGGCGGATCGTGAAAAAGCGGACCGCGAGCAGAGGAGATGATGCCAAGTTCAATGGCATTTTGAGCAAATTGACATTTTATTAACATCGGCAGATATCATAGAATCGGTAATAGCAGTATATTAACTATTGGTATTTAAATTTTAT
>Ga0068852_100001562_pt1 | contig 15558 bp, 10 predicted proteins | sample KBSCornC22_FD_66594 | JGI IMG/M metagenome (GOLD analysis project Ga0068852, IMG submission 66594) | Corn rhizosphere microbial communities from Kellogg Biological Station, Michigan, USA - KBS Corn C2-2 | ecosystem: Host-associated > Plants > Roots > Rhizosphere > Soil ... | reverse complement strand
GCTTGCCAGCTGTAAAGAGGGTTGTTTGCCGACTTGTACTCGACGATGGAATTATTTTCTGCTTCTTTAAAATCGAGCCTGGTTGCAAATTCAATGGTTTGCGGACCCGAGGAAATTGTGTCGCTTTTAAGTGCTGAAAACTGGTTGGGAAAGTCGGAAATAACTTTTGAGAGGTTGTTTCTTAATTCATTATTGGTTACAGGAAATTTGAACTGTGCATGAGATTGAACCGAGGCCATAAAAAGGCCAATTGCAATGAGTTTTGGCTGATAGATTTTCATAGTAAGGATTTTTTAACGCTAATCCGGCAACAAATTAGAAAAAAGCTTCGTTTCTTCAATAAGAAGTTGTATTTTTCTTCACTCTTTTTCCACATTTTTAAATTTATCCAACAAATGAAAAACAAAAACATTGTCCATGCCCGCCAGGAAGTGAAGATTTACCGGGAGCATTACCAGCCGTCTTTGAACCTGTGGCGTTTTACAAAATCCATCGTTGGGGTTTTGTTTTTTGGATCCTCTACAGTGGCCAGTTACTCGACCACCAGAAAAAAATCTCATTAATAAGAAAACCGCCAACCGGCGGTTTTTTCTTTTATATCATTGCTGGCTTTTAAAATCTCATTGGGGGAGGCGGTGGTGCACCAAAGCTTTTTCCAGGCATGCCCCTTCCTCCCATCCGGTTTATGTTGTAGGTAAATGTTAGCATAAAGTAGCGTTGAAGTGTTAAGTTTTGAACATCTTCAATGTAGCCTGCGCCGATGTTGCGGCTAACACTCACGTTTTGGTTCAAAATATCAAATACCGACGCCTTAATTTCGCCTCGTTTGTTCTTAAATATTTGCCTTGCGAAGCTCCCGTTCCACAGTGCGAAGTTTTTATTATATCCGCTTGTTCTCCCCGTGTTGAATGTGTAATCAAAATCTGTAGATAAAATAAAGTTCTTAGGCAAAGAATACGAAATATCGGCGTTGTAATTATGGGTAAAATAAGATTGATTTTGGTTTAATGTGGATTTGTTTGTGTACTTCACAGAATTATAATTGATGCTGGCTGTTATGCCCATGTCAAGTTTTTCCTTGAAGTTGTAATTCAGCCTTAGGTCTTCACCAATATTCAGGTTCTTTGTAAAATTCTTGATGTTGTTGTACAAACTGGGATCTCTATTCAATGAGATCCGCGTGGTTGTATTAAAGTTTCCTCCTTTCATCATTTTAATCGGCAGGCCGATATTGAAGTTTCCGGTTACGCTATAATATCCATTCAAATTGACGGGCATGGTTAATTGAGACCCGTTGCTGTTATTTACGGTAACAGAATTTGCAATTCTATTGTAAGTGTTATTGAAAGTAACAAAGGCGAAAAGGTTTCTGAATTTCACGATGTCAAAAAAGTTGTAACTCAAAACAATATTGTTTGAAAACTCTTGCTTCAATGCCGGATTGCCTTTATACAAATACGGAGTGTTACTGATGTCTAAAACATCCTGCAGTTGGGAGATGCTTGGCTGCCTTGTGCTTCCGCGATAATTAAACCTTAAGCTTCTGCTTCTTTGAAACTGGTAATTGAAGGAAGCGGTCGGAAAAAAGTTTGTAAACTTTTGTGTGAGCAATGAGTTTTTTGAAAGATTATTGCTTTGTAATGTTGTTTGCTGGACACTAAAACCAAGCTGGTAATTATATTTTTTTTCTGCAAAACGGTAATTAGCGCCGGCACGGTGTGATTCGTTGAAATTTTGAAAATGGTTCGTCTGGCTTATGTCCTCAACATCGTACTTTCCGGTTGTCGTGTTATAGGCAAAGGCTTCCTTATCAGATTCATTATTGTTTCTTGAGTAATTATAATTCAGCTCCACTAGTTTATTGCGCGACAATGGTTCGGTGTATGAAAGTCCTGTGCTGTAGTTTGTTGTGTTTCCATCTGTATTGGTAAAGGTGTTGCGAGAGCCATGAACGGCGTTAAAAACATTAAACGTTTCTCTTTTTGTATCATTTACCGTGTTCGTAAACGTTGTTGATAATGTTCTTCCGGGGCGACGAAATTTTTTACGCCAGATAAAGTTATTGGTCCAATTAACTCCATTGCCTGAATTATCGATGAATTGCCTGCTTCGATTTAATTCGGCTTTTGCCCCGTTAGATGAATAATAGTAAGCGGTTGTATCATCTGAATTACTCTTGCTATTTTGAAAGCTGATATTGGGATAATAAATTACAGAGTTCATCGAATCAACTCTCCATGTAAGGTTCATGTTGACACGGTTGTTATCATTACTGCCAAGAGAATTTCTTTTTTGATCGTTAATAAAAGTTGTATCGGTTCCAAAAGTTTGTCTCAAACTGGTTTGATAATTTTTGGTCTGGGTGTGGTTGTAAAAATAGCTTCCTGTAAAATCCAACGCCTTGCTCCATGTATCACGGTAATTGAATCCGGCCTGTGATGACGAAGTAAGGCCGTTGCCTGTTGACCCAAGATTTAAGCCACCAAAGTTTGCTCCTGCTCCATTGATCATTCTCACGCCTCCTGCGGTGCTGCCTCCGCCATTGCCAAACATTCCAAGCATGTCTGTTACACCATAACTTATATTGTTGGTATTGTTCGCCTTTGCAATCACAGATGTTTGCATCGCTCCTTTAAAAAAGTTTGCGGTCAATCCTGCATCATAACGGTCCTCAGTGCCGTAGCCTGCGTACGCCTTGCCAAAAACACCCTTCTTTTTGTCTTTTTTTAATTTCAGATTGATGGCTTTGCTTCTGCTGCCGTCATCAATCTTGTTGAACTTAGCCTGCTCACTCATATCATCGAAGACTTCCACCTGGTCAATCATATCTGCAGATAAATTTTTTGTTGCCAGCTTTGGATCATTGCCGAAAAACTCTTTGCCGTCGACGTAAACCTTCTGTACCTGTTCGCCCTGGGCTTTTACTGTTCCGTCTTTGTCAACCGTTACCCCCGGCAGTTTTTTCAAAAGATCTTCGGCTGTAGCATTAGGTTTTGTTTTAAATGCGTTGGCATTAAAAGCAAGGGTATCACCTTTTACTTTAACCGGGGCATCATCAACAATTGTTACCTCGTTCATTTGTTTGTAAAAACGCTCAAGCTTGATGACACCTAAATCCGCGACAGGGTTTTGTGCCGTAATGACGAATCTTGTTTTTTTTGTTTGAAGACTTTGGTAAGAAGAGCTTAAAAGATATTCGCCCGGTGCCAGATTTTTTATTTCAAAGTCCCCGTTTTTTGATGTAAGAGTAAAAGAAATTAATGAAGAATCTTTTGCCCGTATTACCGACACGGTTGCATCTGCAAGGGGAGTGGCGGAAACAGAGTCTTTTAAAAATCCTTTTACAATGCCAGGTGCTTTTTGTGCAGAAGAATTAAACACGAAAGCAAAAACAGTAAGAACGGCAAAGTAGATCTTCTTCATAAGCTTCGTAATGTGACTACGAAGATATTCGCATTAAACGTGAAAGGGGGTTAAATAACGTTAAGTTTTGGATGGAAGGCCGTGATCGGGTGATTTCACTCAAATAACAATGTCGGGTGGTCGTAATTTTTTTAGTAGTTATACTTTTTCTGTTAACTAAATAAGTATTCAACATCCTCTCTTGTTAAGGCTTTCACGAACGTTTGATCATCTGCAATGAGCTCTTTTGCGAGTAAACGTTTCTTTTCCTGTAATTGCATGATCTTGTCCTCAATTGTGTCCTTACAGATCATGCGGTAGGCAAAAATATTTTTCGTTTGTCCAATACGGTGGGTACGGTCAATGGCTTGTTGCTCCACAGCGGGATTCCACCAGGGATCAACTATGTAAACGTAATCTGCTGCTGTCAGGTTCAAACCCACACCACCGGCTTTCAAGGAAATCAAAAACACCCTTGTTTCTTCATCGTTTTGAAAAGCCTGAATCGCCTTTTCACGATCAGGGGCAGAAGTGCTTCCATCGAAATATTCAAATTTTACTCCCAGCTGTGTTAGCTTTTCTCTAATTAAAGCAAGCATACCAAGGAATTGTGAGAAGACAAGTGCCTTATGATCGCCAATGTTTTCGGTAATTTCTCTTGCCAATTCTTCAAGCTTGATGGAATGGTTCGGAAACTTTTCCTCTTCATTTAAAATAGCAGGCGAGTCGCAAATTTGCCGGAGCTTCATCAATCCCTGAAGGATCGTCAACTGGGATTTTTGTATTCCCTGTTCTTCAATGGTTCCCATAATCTTGGAACGATAATCGTTTCTGTAGGCATCATAAATTCTTCTTTGCTCATCTTCCATTTCGCAGAATAAAACCGTTTCTGTTTTTTCGGGAAGATCCTTAGCTACCTGTTCTTTCGTTCTTCTGAGAATGAAGGGGTACAATATCTTTTTGAGATGCTCTTTTTGTTCCCGCTCACCAAATTTATCAATTGGTACAGCAAACTCCTGTCTGAAAAACTCAACCGAACCAAGCATCCCGGGATTGAGAAAATTCATTTGCGCATAAATATCGAAAGTGTTGTTTTGCAGTGGTGTACCACTCATGCACAAACGGTTTTTCGCATTCAGCAGAGAAGCTGCTTTAGTGACCTTGCTCGATGGGTTTTTGATCGCCTGGGATTCGTCTAAGATAACATAGTCAAGCTTCAATTGCATGAAGGTTTTAATATCGCTTCGCAATGTGCCGTACGTCGTGATAATAACGTGATGCTTCGTCAGCTCTGCAATATCGCGGCTCCGCAATGGCCCATGATGGATATAATATTCTACTGATGGCGTAAACTTTTTTATTTCGTTTTCCCAGTTGTAAATAAGCGTCGTTGGACAAACCACCAATGCCATCATTTCACCGTCATTCTTTTCATAATAATGCTGAAGAAACGAAAGGGCCTGCACGGTTTTTCCCAATCCCATGTCGTCAGCCAAAATTCCACCCCATCCAACTTCACTTAAATAATTTAGCCATTGAAAACCGGATGTCTGGTATGGACGAAGGATATGCTCCAGGTTTTCAGGCGGATTAATTTCGCTGATCTTGTCAAACTCGCGAATGCGTTCATATTTTTCTTCCAGTGCAATTGTCAACTCTTCCGCATCACGGTTTTCGTAGAGTTCATCAATTACACTCAAATGATATCTTGAAAGCTTGAGCTTATCAGCCCTTCCTTCGCCAACTCTGAAAAGCAGGGAATATTTTTTCAACCATTCCTCAGGCAGAATTCCAAGTGTTCCATCGTTTAATTGAACGAACTGCTGCTTGTTGGCAAGTGCTTTTTTAATTTCTGCAACATTAACCTTTTGATCGCCAAAAACAACATCCACTTTAGCATCAAACCAGTCTGTATGGCTGCTGATGTAAATGTGTGTTTGCGGTTTTGCAGTGTTGAAGCGAAAATTTTTCAATGATTCAAATCCATACACCGGGGTTTTAGATTCATTCATTGCGTCAACGAAAAGAAAAAACCAATTGTTCTTTAAAACTTCGTTTCCTTTCAGTGCAAGTGCGGCTCCATCATCAAAGGAAATGAAATTGGAATGAAGAGTTCTGAGCTTATCAATAAAATCCATTTCCGCTTCACGGTTGCGGTGAACAACAATTACTTTGTTTCCATTTGGAATGATGACCTCATCTTTATCCTTTGCCTTCGTGTCAAATCCTTTATAACTAAAAATGGGCTGGAAAACCAGGTATTCGCCTTTCTCGTGAAGAAATAATTTTACTTCGGGCTCACCATCTTTTACTTCGGTGATTAAATTTTTATCGAAATCAACTTTGTATTCTTTTGTGAGCGGCATTACCAGTTTGCTCATGGTTTGTAGCCACTCATCTTCTTTGACTTTTAAAATCCCTTTTGGCAAAAACTGTTCTGCGGTTTCAATGTCCTCAATGCTTTGCCATGCGTAAAGCTTATGATTGTATAAAAAAAGAAGGGAAGAATTTACTTCATTTTCGTCCAGTCCATAAGCAACACCTTCCGGCTTAACGAAGCATTCGATTTCAAACTTGCTTCCAGTATTGCTGATACGGAATTGAGGAACTAAAAGATGTTTACTTGTTTCCAGCAATTCAAGATTTGCGGTTTTAAAAGATTTTCCCTTTGATAAAATATAGACCGGCGAGGACGAAAATTCGGCGAAGAGTTTTTTAAGTTTTGAAAAAAGATATTCAACAATTAAGCGTTTAGTTTCATCAGGCAGATCATCTTCTTCCTGGTGAATGATATTTTCCCAAATGCCGGAGAAAGGAGAGTTACGACTTACATATTTATTAATGTCGGCATCTTGTAATTTTCGAACGAGCGACAACAAATTTTTGTCCTCTTCGCTATATGCATCTATGTTGATGTACTTGCCTAGCTCTAGCTTTTCAACATTTCCAACAAAATTATCTTTTTCATCCATTTCTCCTTCTATGGCTTCAACACCAAAAAATGGATATGCCTTTTTATTGAAGTTGAACACAACACCCAGGCGTTTAGAAACTACCTGTTCCGTCGGGGCGGGCTCTTCTTCAATAGCTGCAATGGTTTCAAATTTTGGTTTCGACAATGGCAAAGGCGAGGCTATGCGTTTGATCGACGGATCAAGAACCCTTAAATAAGGCTTTCCGTCCTTATAATTGAATTCAAACTTTCCGGAAAGATCATCTTGAAGAGTGTAGCCGTAAGCCTCAAGTAATTTATTTTTTTCTTTGTCCCAGTTGCGAATGGTTTCAAAATAATGCGGGCCTTTTGTATAAAGAAAGTGAAGAAACACAATCACTTTTGGCAGGCATAACAAATGGTCTTCGTCGTAATAATTGCTGCTTGTATCAAAATTGCGTTCTTCGTTACGGCGGATGATTACATAAAAATCGTCACCGTCAATCTTTACGGTTGCTTTTACCATTTCATCTTTTGCTGATTCAATGGCTGGCGGATTTTCTTTCAGATATTTTTCTGCCTGTGTAATAATCTCATGGCTTGACAACAACTGAATTGTTCTGTAATCAATTGTTTTCATCTTGGCAACCGTGTGCTTCTGATCGTATTTTATTTCCCCGGCTTCAAGTTGTCCTTTGTCAATCATTTCCTGCAGGCGAATCAATGCAGCTGCTTCGTGCCGGCAAATATCACCAAGGTTGTAAGGACAGGCGCATCGCAGTGAAACAGTTTTGGGATCTTTATAATTATTGATGTAAACCTTATAGAAAGTAGAATAATTATCGTCCTTTACACGAAACACTGCGGAGCCAAAAAGATTGTCGTTCTCAACCAACTCCACAAAACCAATGGCGTGAATTTTCTTTCCCCTCCGGATCACTTCATCACTTCCATGGGTATAAACATATTTGAGTAAATGTGGTAAAGCCATAGTTCAATTGCAATTGGCAATTTTCAATTGGCAATCTCTGACCGCACAACTTTGCCTACTGCTTTTTGCCCTGTGCTCATTGTGAAAAGGGCAATCTGCAAAAGTAACTGAAACCTTTTCAGAAAACCTGACGAAAAAGAATATTTCTGCGTTAAAAATTGGCAAACTATTTCTGTATCACCAGCTTTCCATTAATGTATTCTGGAAGCACATTTGCCAAATCGGGACTCAGGCAATGACGAATATCTCTTTCCAATCCAAAGTTGGTAAGACGATGATAGTGTGACGCGTCATTTTTCTTCATGAACTCGTACATATCTTTTCTCGCTTTTTTGTAAAGCGTTTCAGCAATTTTTGACGAATCGCAGTTGATAGAAAAATGTTCCTCCACTGCACAGACAACAGCACCGGCAAACATGGTGTCTTCCATGTTCACACGGTCTTTCCAACCTGCACATGCAAGAATCACATTTTTCTTCATTTCAATCAAATGATTGCAAACCGAGGTTAGATTCAAAAAAGATCCTGTAACAATTTCTGTGGCACCTTTTGCCAAGGCCATGTGCAATAATTTAGTTCCGTTGGTAGTTGTAAGCACCAGTGTTTTTCCTTCAATAAATTCTCTTGGGTATTCAAATGAAGAGTTGCCGTATTGTAAGCCTGGTGCAACCTGTCCGTCTCTTTCACCTGCGGTAATGCATTCAAGTTCTTTTCCTAATTGAATGCAGCGCTGAACACTGTCAACAGGAATAATTTCTTTTGCGCCGTTGTACAGGGCTGTTGCAATGGTTGATGTGGCACGAAGTACATCAATTACAACTACGATAGTGTTGTTCACATCATAGAGATGTAATAAAGCCGGGGATAAAACGGTATGTAAAATTGGTTTATTCATCAGATTAAATATTGTTTCCACAAATTGCTTTCTGCTGCCTCTTTGATGACCTGGTTTCGTTGGTTCAGCAATTTGGTCATGTATTTTTCCAGGTAAAGTTTATTAATGATTTTCCCGATTAAACCGTATGGCGTTTCAAAATGAAACTGGTCGATCATGATTGTTCCATTTTCAATTGGTTTAAAATAATGCTCATGCTTCATCATTTTAAAATCACCTTCTTGTTGCTCATCTACAAAAAAATCAGGTTTTTGAAGTTGTGTTATCTTAATTTTTAGTCGCCTTTGCTTAAAAAAATGTTTGGCTGTCCACGTAACGGTATCGTTCAATTTCATCAAACCATTCATTGAACCATCAATAATTTTTTCTTCGTGATGTTTCATGGATGCTCTATGTAAATCAACACTTCTGCTTAAATCAAACACTCTTTGCTGAGGCGCTGCAATGAATGTGGTCAAGTGAATGAAGGGCATGTGCTGTGTATGAAATTTGTGATCTCACAATAACTGAATCACCATTGAATTATTGCTCATCGTTTCAAAATTAGCTGAATGGAACTTTAGCCACTTTTGCCAGCAAAAGTTTATCACGAACCTTAATGTAAATTGATGTATCTACTGCAGAACAACCAACTTCAACATAACCCATCCCAATTGCTTTATTTAAACTTGGGGACTGTGTTCCCGATGTTACATAACCGATCTGTTTCCCTTCAGCATTGCATATTTCATAATTGTGACGGGGAATGCCACGATCGACCATTTCAAACCCCACCAGCTTTCTTTTAATGCCTTCCTGTTTTTGTTTTTCAATTATATCTTTTGCTGTAAAATCTTTTGAAAATTTAGTAATCCAGCCCAGGCCGCCTTCCAGTGGGGACGTTGTATCATCAATATCATTTCCATACAAGCAATAACCCATTTCCAAGCGAAGCGTATCCCTTGCAGCAAGCCCTATTGGTTTTAATCCTTGCGGTGTTCCAAGTTCAAAAATTTTATTCCAGATTTTTTCTGCATTATCATTTTCATTCCTGAAATAAATTTCAACACCGCCTGCGCCAGTATAACCTGTTGCACTGATCAGAACATTATCAACACCCGCAAATTTCCCTTTAACGAAAGTGTAATATTTCAAATTCAAAATATCCATTTCAGTTAATGGCTGTAAAATTTTTGTCGCGTTAGGACCTTGTACTGCAAGCAAACAGGTATCATCAGAAATGTTGTGCATCTCAACATTTTTGTCATTATGCTTTTCAATCCAGTTCCAGTCCTTTTCAATATTGCTTGCATTTACAACAAGCATGTAGGCTTTGTTTTCTTCGATACAATACACCAGCAAATCATCAACAATTCCCCCGCTTTCATTTGGCATGCAACTGTATTGTGCCTTGCCTGCGGCCAATTTTGATGCATCATTTGTCGTAACTCTTTGAATAAGATCGATTGCCCCTTCCCCTTTCAACATAAACTCACCCATATGACTTACATCAAACACACCTGCGTTTCTTCGAACTGTTTGATGTTCATCATTAATTCCTGAATAGCTGATCGGCATATTGTATCCTGCAAACTCTGCCATCTTCGCACCAAGCTCAATGTGTTTTTGTGTGAAAGGAGTATTCTTCATGTGTAAATTTTGGATTGCAAAAATAAGTCTGAACCGCCATTTGAAAGGATTAATACGGTTTATGAGAAAATAAACCTTTCGGTATTCAATAGTTTTTGGTCTTTTAACCTTCATTATAACAAGAAGGCTCTCAAAGATTTGAGAGCCCGTTCTTTCCCGCTTTTGGCAGGATCCAACTTCAACCGACTTGAGTTAAATGATCAGTGGTGTAAATGCATCAATGTATGCAAACTGCGTTTCTTCCTTTTTTATTTTGTATCCTGTGGAGTTGCTGTCATTTTGATTTTTATCAAGAATGTTTTGTTTTTCTCTTTCGATTTGTTGTCTTTCGTTTTCATTTTTCTTTTCTTTTTCTTCAAGTTCTTTCAATTTGTCCTTTTCATTTCTTTTCTCATAAACTCCTGTTGAATCAACGACCACTTTGTTTGCTTCAATCAGTTTCCCTTCAGTGGTCATGATGTAATCGACGTCTGCATCCCAATCAAAATAATCATCATCGTCCCAATCCATATTATAAGTATCTCTGCCCCACCTTCTGTATTCCCTGTCTGCCCTTCTTACAACCCAGGGATTATAGGCATGTATCAACGATTCATCAAAACGGATTTTTTTACCAACAGGAATTTGTATTTCCATGATCACGCCTTGCCCGCGAAACTTGCTAAATCTATCGATGCTCAATCCGCTTCCCATATTCAAAACACTGTCCTGGTCCGATACGTTGAATAAAGTTCTTTGTGCCCTGCTTTGTGCATCTTTAACGGAACTTCCAAAACTGTATTTGCTCATTGTAACGTGATATAAAGAATCTTCACTTTTATCGAACCTTAATTTCACATTATTGTATTTAAGCGTGTCGTCAGAAATGTCCCAACCTGTGTTGTCGTGGCGCATCCATCCAAACCCGCTGCTGTAGCGTATTTCGGGCTCGTTTACATTTACAATTAACTTGCCGTTTTCAGGCTGCGTAAGATTGATATCGGAGCTCACTCTTTCGTATTCCCTTACATCTTTTGCAATGCTTACTGCAAATGATATAGCGCATATCCAGCCTAACGTCCACAATCCACCGAAGATCCAGCCAAGATAACGGCTTCTTGAACGGACACGAACAATTCTTCTGATCAACCATGTCATAAATCCAATAATTGGAACTCCAATGAAGAATATCAAAGTGCCCCAGGCCAGCATTTTTTGCAACGCCGATGTCCACAGAAAGTTATTGATTGGCCACCAGGCTACGCCACCTAAAAGAATGGCCATGAAAGCTGCAAACAGCGCCAGGGTTATGCATCCTGCTACGAAAATGAAAAAAGCTTTGATGATAACACCAATTGCATGGAGACAACCTCTTCCGGCAGGTTGAGAGACCTGTCTTAAATCGGAAGCGAAATCGGCGCCCTGGGTGCGTACAAACTCTTGAGCTCTTCCGCTCATTTTTTGTGCTGTATCTTTTACTTCTTCGCCCCAGTTTTCCATCCGGCTTTTGAAATCATCCATTCCTTCTTTCACATTCTGGCGTATCCTGTTCACATCGACTTTCTCACCACGCATTTCCATTTTCTCAAAAGGGCTTCTTGCTTCAGGCAACACAATCCAAAGAATGATGTAGGCTAGAACAAAAGTTCCGGAAAAAGAGCCAATGAAAATGTTGGGGAAGATATCGCGTTGCCACATGAAGAAAATTCCGTTCAAAACACCGAACAAAATGTTCAATAAAATTGGTGCAGCGAATATTAAACGAAAGGCCCATGATGGTTTATTGAAGTAAGCACCCAATCCGCCGGCAACGCCTGAAATTACCCTGTCATCCGGGTTTCGGAAAAGGCGTTTGCCTACATAGCTATCCAAATCACGAACAGGAAGAATAATCCATAAGGCGACATAAATTAATATGCCCATTCCAAATCCCCCGAACGTGATAATAGCAAACAGCAAACGAACAATTGCAGGATCTACATTCATGTAATTGGCGATACCCGCACAAACACCGCCCAAAAATTTATCTGAGCCATCACGGTAAAGTCTTCCTTTTACTCTTTTTGTTTCTGTTTGTGTTTGCGTATAGGTTCCCGAAGTTTTTCCTGCGGCTGCAGATACTTTTTCTTCTGCATCGGTTCTTTCAAAATCTTCTACACGGCCCATTGAGTTGATGATCTCGTTCATGTCAGCATCGGTAATTGCTGTTGCGCCTTTGCGAACTTTATCATTCATTAATTCGGCTATGCGGCTTTCAATGTCATTAATGATTTCATCACGGCCGTCTTCATTGGCAAAATACTTGCGAAGACTTTCGATGTATCGCTGTAAACTTTCGTACGCAGTATCCTCAATAGGAATTACTCTGCCGGATAAGTTTATGTTTATGATCTTTTTCATTTTATAAAAGCTTTGGTTGAAGTTTTAAGAATTGTTGTCTTTTTTATTAGTGAGCGTATTGACGCCGTTGGATAGTTCCTGCCAGGTTTGCTCCAGCTCTTTATAAAAAGTTTCTCCTTTTGATGTCAGCGAAAAATATTTGCGTGGAGGACCGGAGTTGCTTTCGACCCAACGGTAGGTGAGCATGTCGGCGTTTTTCAAACGGGTAAGAAGCGGGTAGAGCGTGCCTTCTAAAATTTGAAGGTTGGCGGCTTTCATTTCTTCCACGATGTCGCTGGGATAGGCCTCTCCGCGGCGAATAATGGAAAGAATACAAAACTCTAATATTCCCTTCCGCATCTGGCTCTGAGTATTCTCGATATTCATATTTCCTTCTTTTTTCCGCACCTTCCCGGTTCTTAGAAGAACCGGGATAGGATTGGATGATTTATGTGGAATTAAATTGTCACAACAAAGATATGGTGTTTGTTTGGTACTATGCAACACAAAGTACCAAGTTTTTTACAGTAATCTGGATGAGGCTGGGGTTTCTTTTTTGTTTTGAATTGAAAATCATCCAATAACTATGAATAACCAGTCACAGGAAAATCTTTAAACGGGACAAATAAGGGAAGAATGGAAAGACAAGGCTGGAGATGTCGAATTATTATATAAGTAATGTCTGCCGATAGATGGTCAGGAAATTTTTGTTTCTTTTTATTAGAATTTTTCAACAAAGACCCGCTCTTTGGCAGAGGCATCTAGAATCATATACTTTTTTACAAGGTTAACCGCCGTTTCATCTAAGGCATCAATTACATTTTTATATGAACAGCCAGAAGTAGGCTTAATTACGAAGACGAGGTCATCTTTCCCGTTTGCCTTATTTAAGTTTTGCAGTTGCCTTTGCTTTTGTCTTATCAGCTTACCGATTCCATCTGATTCAGAATAATTTGTTGAAATGATTTTGCCTTTTGATAAGGCATCTTCAAACTGTCCTTCGTAAGCATAAGCTTTATTGTTTTTTGCAAGCAGAACTGTCAGTACTCTGCTTTCCGCAGTTGGAGTCAAAATATTTTTATCTATTGGCATTATTATTTTCATCGCTTTGTTTTCCGTCATCGTTGTTGTCAAGATGAAGAATGTTATTAGTAAAAAGCCAAGATCAACCATCGGTGTCATATCAATGCGCAATGAAGAATGAACTTTCCTTCCCTTTCTTTTTGATTGCAGTTCTAGCTGTTCCATATCAGCAATTTTCACCTATGATTAAACTCATTTCAATTTCCATAAAACGTCAGCAATTAAGCTGGCCATTGTTCGTAGTTTTTCACTATGAAAACGATCATTGTTCCCACAGATTTTTCCGCTGCTGCCGAGAACGCAATGTTGTTTGCAGGGCAGTTGGCCAACAATATTGATGCGTCGATTTTGCTTCTGCACATGTTTCAAATTCCTGTGAACATGAGTGATGCTCCTTTATTAGTCGTTTCGGCCGAAGAGTTAAAAGAAAGTGCAGACAAGGGCTTGCTGCATGCAAAAAAAATCCTGCAAAGCAGTTTTGCTTCACTTAAGGTGCGCACCGAAAGCATTCTCGGTGATGTGGTTACTGAATTAGCAGAAGCCTGCAGAAAGGAAAACCCCGTTGCCGTGGTTGTTGGCAAACATGGAGCATCAGGGCTCGAAAGAGCCTTGTTTGGAAGCACATCCCTTTCAATTATCCGTCACATCCATTCTCCTGTAATTGCCGTTCCGGATTTTGTAACTAGCGAACAAATAAAAAGCGTTGCATTGGCCGTTGATAACAGGGAAAAATTACCAGCATCAAAAATCAAAAGCACAATCGAAGCACTAAAAGCAAATTTGCATGTGATTCATGTGCAACAGAGAAAAACGGAGTCTCCTGTCTTAACGACGGTTGAACAATTAAACACCTCGTGCAAAACAATACAGGATGAACAATTTGTTCATGGCATCCAATCTTACATCGAAAACAACAACATCGATTTGCTTTTGGTCGTTCCCCACAAACACAACCTTGTTGAAAGATTGTTTTTAAAAACACATACGCCGGAATTGCTTCGCGAAATTTCAATTCCAATTATGAGTATTCGTGAAGACTGACCGGGCAATCAATAGAAAGAGAGAGATGTTTGTTGGTTCACTCATCTATTTGGGGGCGCCTCAAATTCAGGTTTCTCACCCCGGGGTTTGACGCTAGAATTCCGCGTTTTTGGGCGTCCTTGGAAACGCGATTACATCCCGGATATTTCCCATGCCTGTTACAAATTGAACCATTCGTTCAAAGCCCAAACCAAAGCCTGCGTGAGGAACGGTTCCGAACCTTCTTGTATCTAAATACCACCATAACTCATCGGCTGGAACATGCATTTCTTTCATGCGTTGAAGAAGCTTGTCCATTCGTTCTTCACGTTGAGAGCCGCCAACAATTTCACCGATACCCGGCGCTAAAATATCCATTGCCGCTACTGTTTTTCCATCATCGTTCTGGCGCATGTAAAACGCTTTGATTTCTTTTGGATAATTAGTAACGATCACCGGTTTTTTAAAATGTTTTTCAACAAGATAACGTTCATGTTCGCTTTGCATATCAATGCCCCACTTCACGTCGTATTGAAATTTTTTCTTTTTGTAGGCAGGCGATTGCACTAGGATATCGATCGCTTCGGTGTAAGTAATGCGTTCGAATTTATTGTCAGTAACGAATTGCAATTTTTGAATTAAATCCAATTCGCTTCTTTCGTTTTGTGGTTTTTGTTTTTCTTCATCCAACAACCGCTGCCGCAAAAATTCCAAATCATCAGCATTGTTTTCCATTGCATACTTAATGATGTATTGAATAAATTCTTCGGCAAGGTTCGCATTGTCTTCCAAATCATAAAAAGCCATCTCTGGTTCTATCATCCAAAACTCTGCAAGGTGTCGCGCCGTATTGGAATTCTCAGCACGGAAGGTGGGACCAAATGTGTAAATATCTCCAAATGCCGTTGCGCCCAATTCCCCTTCCAATTGTCCGCTTACCGTGAGGTTTGTGGAACGACCAAAGAAATCTTCTGCAAAATCAATGCTTCCGTCTTCTTTTCTTCGGGGATTGTCAAACGGCAAAGTAGTCACACGAAATGTTTCGCCTGCGCCTTCTGCATCGCTTGCTGTAATAATCGGTGTGTGCAGGTAAACAAATCCTTTGTCATTAAAAAATTTATGTACGGCAAAGGCAAGCGAATGGCGAATGCGGAATACAGCGCCAAAGGTATTAGTACGAAAACGCAAATGGGCAATCTCTCTTAAAAATTCAAGGCTGTGTTTCTTTGGTTGCAGCGGATATTTTTC
>Ga0068852_100001556_pt1 | contig 15590 bp, 16 predicted proteins | sample KBSCornC22_FD_66594 | JGI IMG/M metagenome (GOLD analysis project Ga0068852, IMG submission 66594) | Corn rhizosphere microbial communities from Kellogg Biological Station, Michigan, USA - KBS Corn C2-2 | ecosystem: Host-associated > Plants > Roots > Rhizosphere > Soil ... | reverse complement strand
CAGCCTCCCGGCAGTTCGCCAAGCCATTCTTGACCGCCTATCCCGCTCGCCACCGAACCATTGTCCTCAATGCGGATGCTCGTTGTCGCCAGCCAAAATTACATTTCTGCCAAAGTAGTGTTAGGGTTTGTCCGCCTTGAGCCATGCGGGCAGCGAAACGGAAATGGTGTGGCGCGACTAACCGGTCTTCTTGCGAGTCATTCTCGTGGAACTAACATTCGCCCAGAGGCTTCAAAGCCTGTTCACCCGAAGGAGGACGATGATGGCAGAGCCCCAGTTCACCGATGCGATTGCCTTGCTCAAGGCCGATCACCGCAAGGTTGAAGATCTGTTTGAAAAGTTCGAAAAGGTGTCATCTGCCGACCGGAAACAAGCGTTGGTGCATGAAATCTGCACCGAACTCAAAATCCACACATTGATCGAAGAAGAGATATTCTACCCGGCTTTTCGCGGTATCATCGAAGACGATACGCTCGACGAAGCCTATGTCGAACATGATGGTGCAAAAGTGCTGATCAACGATATCGAAGCGGGATCACCCGACGACGATTTTTACGAAGCCAAGGTCAAGGTACTTTCCGAGGAGATCAAGCATCACGTTCATGAGGAGGAGATGCCGTCCGAAGGTATGTTTGCCCAATGCCGCAAGACCGATGTCGATCTGGTGGCGTTGCGCGACCTGATGAAGAGCCGGAAAGAAGAATTGTTGGCGGAGGCCCAGGCTTCAGGCCTTCCCGCCGCCACACCGACAACCGTCAGGCTGTTGCGGCTTAGCCTGGCATAAGCCCTACGGCTGTCATGGACGTGGAACATCCCCCCTGGCCCTCGCAACTTTGGGTTGTGCGCCACGGGCAAAGTGCAGGCAACGTCGCACGGGACGCTGCGCACGAAGCGGCACTCGATAGAATCGCGCTTGAGGGGCGTGATGTCGACGTTCCGTTAAGTGCGCTGGGCGAGGAGCAGGCCCGAGCTTTGGGCCGGTGGTTTGCAACAGAATTTTGCAGCGCGCTGCCAGAAATCATCCTGTCCTCGCCTTATCGCCGTTCCGTTCAGACCGCGCAGCTTTTTCGCGACGAGGGCGGGGCGGGGATGGAGGAGAAAATATGTCTGGATGAACGGCTGCGCGAGAAAGAGTTCGGCATACTCGACGGGTTGACCACCCATGGCGTCGCCAGGCTGGAGCCGGCCCAGGCTGCATTTCGCCAAACGCTCGGTAAATTCTATCATCGCCCGCCGGGGGGCGAAAGTTGGTGCGATGTCATCTTCCGCCTGCGCGCGCTGATGGATACCGTTTCCCTGCATTATGCCGGACAGCGGGTGATTATATTTGCGCATCAGGTCGTGGTTCTGTGCCTGCGTTACATCATCGAGAATATGGACGAAGCGCAGATATTGGCGATCGATAGAGAAGGCGACGTCGCCAATTGCTCAGTGACGCAATATTATTTTGCTCCAGATGCCGGGCGGCGCGGCGGTCTTGTCCTTGACAGATACAATGTGCTGGCGCCGATATCGGACCGGGACATACCCATTACTGCCGCACCCGATCGCCCCGCTGTCGCTCGCGGATGACAGACATTGTGCCTCTGGACGCAAGCTGGCTCGCCACGCACCGCTTGCCGACGGTTGAAACGGCTAGCGATAAGAACGGCAAGGGCCGGGTCCTTCTGATTGGTGGCGCGCGCTTTGTTCCAGGTGCTCTCGCGCTCACGGGGGAAGCCATATTACGGGTCGGCGCGGGAAAGCTGCAAATGGCTACGGTGGAGGCCGTCGCTTTGGCTCTTGGTGTCCTTGTCCCTGAGGCAGCAATGGTGGGATTACCGATGCGGGAGGATGGCGAGATAGCGCCGGAAGCTGTCGCATTGATTGCTGATTTGGTGTCCCGCTGCGATATATTGCTTGCCGGCCCTGGCATGAGCGCGACCGCCGATACCAGCGAACTGGTCAAGGGGCTCATCGACCTGTCGCCGCCTACGCTACTTCTCGACGCGGCAGCGCTTACATGCGCAAAATTAAGCGACCTGGCGAGCGCGGCCTCACGCAGACCGCTTGTCCTGACGCCGCATTACGGCGAGATGGCCCGACTGATGGATTGTTCCCCCGATGTGGTAGCGGCCAACCCTGCAGCTATGGTGCGGGAAATAGTGCGCCTCACAAATGCGGTGGTCGCACTCAAGGGGTCCGAAACCTGGATCGGCGGGCCCGGCGTATCGCTCCTTCACTATACGGGCGGATGTCCGGGTCTTGGCATCGGCGGGTCCGGCGACGTGCTCGCCGGTATTATTGGTGGCTTGATCGCGCGCGGCACGCCGCCATTTGTCGCAACGGCCTGGGGCGTAGCGCTTCACGGCGCAGCCGGTCGACAGGCTGCACAGGACATTGGCACAACCGGATTCCTCGCGCGCGAATTATTGCCCCGGCTGCCTCGCTTGCTTGACACGCTTTGACCATATTGGTCCGAGCTTGGCTGCGGTTGGGGCTCCATCGCAGTACGGGCGATACCATCGACCCTCGATCGCCTGCCCGCTGGCGAAGAAGTTATTGTTTCAATGCCGAGGAGGCATGCGGTTCGTCGATATGAGGGCAGAATTCATGATGAACGTTCGATTTATCAGCATGCCGAATCTTTCAATCGACAGCCCAGGCGTCCCCGCGTTGGTAACGTGCGCAGGAATATTCAGGCATTCCACATTACACGAAGGTCGTACTGCGTGCAAAAAGCCACAAAGCAGAATGTCCGTAACGGGAAACGCAAAATTGGATGGTTAATAACCGGAATGGGTCGAGACAAAAAGGCAGTAGCTGAGGCTTACTCACCCTAGCGGAAGTATCCCAAACGGTCGCTTTCGCCGAGATAAACTGGTCAGTTTAGCCGCTCCTGCACCACCTGCCTCGCTATCTGCCGGGAATAGCCCAGGCCAAGGTCGAGCCAATGAGTGACAAGATGATAGATGCCCTTCTCATCAGCCTTGTAGGCTGAATATAATTTCTTGACGCGGCTCTTGGGGATGCTGGTTGCTACCTTCATCGCCGTCATCCGTCGAACCGCATCATCCTCAGACCGCAGATCTGCAAGGATGTCCTGATCCTTGAGTCTTGCGAATTCGGCGGGAGGCGCGATTTCGATAAGCTTGGCTCGCATTTCGCTCGGCATCTAAATCCCGTGCTTGCGCGCGAAATAGTTCACTTCATCGCCTTCGCCGCCAGCAACCTGACGCCGATCGGCCGCACCTCGCTTCGATTTATTGTCCGCCATGTGGACCTCCTCTCTCGAATGGAAAGAATCGACGAGGTTACTGGTGGTTCCGAAGCTGCCTGATCCTTTCGAATTCGCCCGGACCTAATCAGCCGTTGGTTCGAAAGCCGCCAGGCCCGCAATGATCATCGCAGCGGTGTATGGCTTCTCGACCCGTACGGCGCGCTGGTCGCTAATCGTACGCTCGTCACCAGCCTTTATGGTGAGTACTGCGGGCAAGTCAGAATACTGGCCCCGAACCTCCGACAGGAGGACGAAGCCTTCCTTGTCCGGCAGATCACAATCAATGACGATCGCATCGAAGCGCCCCTGGGCTGCCCTCAGCAGCCCAAGCGCCTCACTGGCTGTCGCGGCCGGCTCCGCATAATAGCCCGCTGCAGCGAACGCCTCTGCGGCAAGCAGGCGTACAGCCGGATCTGCCTCCGCCAGGAGAAGACGGCGGCTCTTGCCCGCGTCTAGGAGTTCCCTCACCCGCTCGGCAAGCAAACGCGACGTGAACGGCTTCTGAAGTAACTCGACGCCTGGATCTAGCCTTCCCCCGTGGACAATCGCGTTCCGCGTATAGCCGCTCGTGAAGAGCACCTTAAGCGCAGGACGGAGCTTGCGTGCCTCATCGCTCAGTTCCCGGCCCGACATTCCCGGCATTACCACGTCCGTGAAGAGCAGATCCACGCCGGTTTTTTGCTGCTTAAGCACTCGCAGCGCCGCCGTGCCGTCCCCCGCCTCGAGCACGTGGTAGCCTAGCTCACGCAGCACCTCGGCCGAAAAGGCCCGGACCTCGTCGTCGTCTTCGACGACAAGGATGCTTTCCCCTGCGACGCTTCGACCTTCCAGAAGCCCCAGCTCCGTCTCATCGTTTAACGTGAGGTCGCCGGTAAACCGGGGCAGGTACATCTTGACGGTCGTGCCTCGCCCCTCTTCCGAATAGACGTTGACGTGCCCGCCGGACTGCTTGACGAAACCATAAACCTGACTGAGACCCAAACCGGTCCCGCGCCCGATCTCCTTGGTCGTAAAGAACGGCTCGAACACGCGGGCGAGATGTTCCTTGGGCATACCCACGCCGGTGTCGCTGACCGCGACAACCACATAATTGCCGGGGGGCACTTCAGCATGGCCTGCGGAGTAGGCGGTGTCGAGATAGGCATTGGCCGTCTCGATCGTCAGCGTGCCCCCGTTCGGCATGGCGTCCCGGGCGTTGACCGCCAAGTTGATAAGCGCGTTCTCCATCTGATTAGGATCGGCCTCGACGGGCCAGAGCCCCGGGCTGGTGACGATCTCCAGCTTGACCAGCTCGCCGAGCGACCGGTTGAGCAGCTCGGACATACCGGCGACCACCTTGTCCAGGTCTAGCGGCTTCGGGGATAGGGGTTGCCGCCGGGCGAACGCCAGCAAGCGCTGCGTCAGGGCCCCAGCGCGTTCGGCGCCCTTCATCGCGTTGCCGATTGCCTTCTGCGCTCGGCCGATGCCGTCGTCTTTCTCCAGCGCGCGCGCCGCGATGTCCATGTTGCCGGTGATAATCGTCAGCAGGTTGTTGAAGTCGTGCGCGATACCGCCGGTGAGATGGCCAACCGCCTCCATCTTCTGCGACTGACGCAGTTGCTCATCGACGAACCGCTTCTCGGTCAGATCGCGCGTGATCTTGGCGAAACCGATCAGCTTGCCTTCCTCATCGTGGATCGCATCCACAACGACGCTCGCCCAGAATTCGGTACCGTCCTTGCGTACTCGCCAACCTTCTGCTTCGAACTTGCCGGTGCGTGTGGCGGTTTCGAGGGTACGGGCCGGCATTCCCGCTTCGCGGTCGCGTTCGGTATAGAAGCCGGAGAAGTGACGTCCGATGATCTCGTCGGCGCTGTACCCCTTGATCCGCTCGGCTCCGGCATTCCAATTGGTGATATGACCCTGAGGGTCGAGCATATATATCGCGTAATCGGTGACGCCGTTGACGAGAATCCGGAAACGCCGGTCACTCTCCTCCAGCCGGTTATACGCCGCCTGTATCTCCTGCGTGCGTTCCTCGATCCGCTTTTCGAGCGTGGCGTTCAGATCGGTAAGGGCCGCTTCCGCAGCGCGGCGCGCGGCGAGTTCGCGCTGCGAAGCTTGATCCAAACGGACGTTGTCGATCGCCGTTGCGGCATGCCCAGCAATCGCGAGCACGACATCTTCGTGCTCCTGGGTGAATTGTGCTTCGCGATGGTGTCCGAAAAACAGGCCACCGTGGACCTCACCCGCGCGGGAGATGACGGGTACGGCCAGGTAGCTGGTGACCGGCAGATGCCCTTCCGGCATACCGCTGCGGGGGGCGTTGTGGCCGTAACGCGGATCCAGGCGGATGTTATCTGAGCGCACGACGCTTTCCCCGGAGAAGGTAGGGGCGAATACGGCGGTGTTTCGGGGCATCGGGAATTGCGAGAATGCCTCGCGCGGGACGCCGGAGAGGCTGTAGAGCATATAGCTCTCGCCCGCGTCATTCACGAGATTGTAGAAGAACGCGCCGAACTCGGCTCCCGTCAGTTCGACGCCGGCATCGGTGATGAGCTGAACCACCCGGTCGAGATCGCGCTCTGCGGCGACCGCTGCGCCAGTCCGGTTGAGAAGCTCGAATGAACTCTGAAGCGAAACATTTTCGATCGCTGCGCCAACGAAACTCGCAAGTCTCTGCAGATACTCGACAGCGTGAGCATCCGGTGCTCCGACCCGCGCCCAATAGGCGCCTATCGCCGCTCTCACGGCTCCGGCTTTGACAGGCATCATTGCCATGCTTTTGACGAATGTCGCCCGATAGGCGTCATGGGGCACACGAGCATCCGCATAGATGTCGGGAATGACCGCGGCCTCGCCGTTGTGCATCACCCAGCCGGAGACACATTGCGCCAGATTGAATCGGTGCCCCTCCCAGAGGTGTTCGATCGCATCTTCCGCGATGTACGCACACTCATCGCTTTCGCATCGCACGAAGGTTATCCCTTCCGCGCCTATAATGTTCCTGGCGGCCGAGCGCACCACCTCGACAACCTGATCGAATGAACGGGCGCGAGCTAGCCGGTCCGCGATCGCGAGCAATGCAGCCGAATCAGTCGTTTCGCTGGTGTCTGTCATAGAGTGAAACGGTTACTATGCACGCGGGCGGCAGACTAGACCACTTGGCGTGTGCCGCATTGTGGTCAGCCGCAACGCGGGCGCGTGGCCTCGATACACGCCAACATATCCGACCATCGCCGGCGATGCGAAACACTCGGAATACCGTTGTCACCGCCCGAATTTGCAGCCTTTGCCTATCTTCTGCGCGCCGCTGCGGCTTCGGCTAACGGAGGCATACCTGTTGCCTTGAACATCCGCCATGTCCACGCGCGCGGCACCTCGATGTTGCGGAGCGCGCGGCCGCGCCATCGCGGCATGGCTGGATGAAGCTAATGTCTCCGAGGTCATGCTCAACGCCGATGGCCGGCCGTGGGTCGACCTTCTCGACAGCGGCATCGCGGGCACGGCTGAGCGCCTGCGCCCGCTTCAAGCGGAGCGGATCCGGCTGGTCGCGCAGCACGTCGGCGCCAAGGTCCACCGCGGCGCGCAGCGTTTCGGCCGAACTGTCGGAAGGGAGCGAGCGGTTCGAGGGGCCGCCGCCGCCGGATTAGCGGACTGTCTGCACCTGGAGACGAAGAATAGGCGGGTGAACAGCTGCAAAGGGTCGATGGCGGTAGGCGGCACCTGGGACTTTGCTGTCGTTTCTGAGCCGGCGTCGATAGGACGGCAATTGGGCGAACACCGGACGTTCGAAAGAGAGCACGCAGCGGCAAGGCAAGGGAAAGGCTGGCCGATTTCGGCCTATCGGATTCGGGTCTATTAACGTAAATTGCTTCCGAAAAGGCATGTCGCAAAACCTTATCTGATGGGGCTTGCGACACTTCGCCAATCCGACAGCGATTGTCGTGCATCGCCCCCCGTTCGAAGCTCAAGAAGTTGCGCGCGCGACGTGCAACTGGCGGAATTACCTCCACGTGTACGAGAAACATGTGTTTTCCGTCAGCGGCAAATGTTCGATTTGTTACCTCTTATGCCTATCCGAGCCCGATATTCGCCGGGGGTTTCTCCCAGAACGCGACGAAATCTGCGGTTGAATTCAGAAAGGTCGGAAAAGCCGGCCTCTACCGCCGCCTGCAAAACCGAGCCGCCCTGACGCCGCAGGTGGTCGGCGGCACGGCGCATACGGATGGAGATAACGAACTGGTGCGGGGTCATTCCGACCACGCGCTTGAACTCGCGAAGGAAATGAAAGGGACTCATGCACGCCATTCGAGCGAAATCGGCAAGGGTTTGCGGCTCGTGTGCTTCCTGCTCAATCCAATGGACTACTTCTTGAATACGTCGGGTCTTGCTTCCCGTCGATGAAACAGTCGGCCGCTCGTCCAGCAATGCCGTGGCCACGCGCGCAGCAAGTTCGCAGGCAAACTCCTCGGCGATACCCGGCTCTTCGCACACGAGATCCGCGTTCAATAGCAGATCAGCGCCCGCACCATGCGGCGGCAAGGCCGCGCGATTGAAATGAAGACGTGTGACACGGGCGACGTCCGCTGCGATCATCTCATAGAATGCCGGGGTAAAATGGAACGAGAGGCATCGATCACCCACGCTGTGTTGATGCCCGCATTCAAAGCAGTCGCCCGGATTGCCCAGCAGGATCGCACCTGGGGCAAGGACCGCTTTGCCGCGCGATGACCGGTAACCGAACGTTCCCTCCAGGACGATTGCCACACTGACTCGCTCGTGTTGCTCTTCGAAAGCGGAATCCATCGGCCCCGCCTGACATCGTACATCCGATGCCTGCCAGCCATCGCCAATTGCAAGGGTCCGTGCGTTCAATGTCATAGGGGCAACTTAGCAATTTTCCCCAAGTCCGTCCCAGTGTGTTTCCGTTACCGCTCGCGCTCTTCGTGGGATCTTTCCGCCTCAAAAAGGAGAAGCATGGTGATCGACCACATCGGTCTGAAGGTAAAAAACATCGAGTTTAGTGCGTCGTTCTATGACGCCGTGCTCAAACCCTTGGAATGTACGCGCTGCTACGATGACCCGGAGGTCGTGGGGTATGGCCCTGCGGACCAGGCCATGTTCTGGCTACACTGTGCAGAGTCTGCCTCATCCCGCACACATATCGCGTTTACGGCGCCTGATCGGGAGGCGGTGGCGGCGTTCCATATGGCCGGTCTTGCGAACGGCGGCCGTGACAACGGCCTGCCTGGCTTGCGACCGGATTATGGCCCTTCCTATTTTGCCGCGTTCCTGTTCGACCCGGACGGCAATAATATCGAAGCGGTCTGCAATCGGGAGAATGTCTGATGGCTACGATATGGTGGGAGCAACCGATTGCGGCTCCGGCGGCAAAAGCGTGGGCGGCGATTCGACGCGTCGATAAGGCGCAAGAGCTATTTGCTCCTGTCCTAACCGACGGCGTTATGGAGGACGACGTCCGGACCGTCACGTTCGCCAACGGTCTTGTAGTTCGAGAAAGGATCGTTGCGATTGATGAGCAGCGGCAACGGCTTGTCTATTACGTGCTCGGTGACATGTTCGAGCATCATTCGGCATCGATGCAAATTCTGCCGATCGACGATTTGAGTTGCAAGTTCCTCTGGGTCAGCGATTTTCTGCCAGACGAACGCAAGAAAGAGGTGCTGTCATTGGTGGAACAAGGTGCCAGAGCACTCGCAGAAAACATTTCGTAAATGCGATCTGCTTTCTGAGCCTGGTTCAGGCCGGACATTTGATGTGCCTGATGTGCGTCCCAATAGCGATGGACGACCAACAGGCAATACCTGCCGTGCGCGATGGGTTTCCCGTCGGCTGCAGTTGGACAACGGAACGGATGCATGGCAAATAGTTCCGAACATATTCGTGCGGATTCAAACATTCCGATGTCTCTTTCAGGAAGCTTCGACTGCGGCGCGGTCACCTACACAATGAAGGTTTGCTCTCGATGCCCGTGGAAAAGATCAACGACCGCAGAGTTCCGCATAACCACGCCGGACAACTACGATTTCCTGTCATCCACCGCTGGTTCATCGAATGTGCGATAAACACGTGTTTTCCGACAATGCTGGCTACGGAACGACTGACATGGTGCGTATCTGCTCGACCGCTGTTTGGCCCCACCATGACCGGTTCCGGCGTAAGCCGACACTGCTGGAGCTTCACCGGGACGGCTTGAGTTGGTCGACACCTGCCGGATAGCGGACCTTCCGCACCTGGGACGCAAAAACAGAGTGCTGAGAGTCCGAGAAGGGTCGGCTTCCCTCGGCGTGTTCTTCAGCTAGAAGATCTTCCGAAGCTCGACCATGAAGGTACGGCCAATCGGATCACGACGAACCGGCTGATAAGCCTGCGGAGTTTCCCCGCGGAGATTGGTCACGCGCTGACGCTGGTTTGTCAGATTGTCGAACGCGACCGTGATTTTGGTACCTTTAGCGATCCGTTGCTTTGGGAAAAGTTGCGCAATATCGGCGAAGAGCTGGAGGTCGACCGTAGTCAGCGGCGAGAATGAGAGCATGTCGGGATCTGAGGGTGTGCCGATGCTGAGATAGCTTGTCCCCCGCCGTCGGACATCAAAGCGAAGACCTGTCCCCCCTCTGTTCAACGCTATGCTCGCATTGGTCGCGTGTCGCTGCTGGCCACCGGCGATACCGATCGCGCCACCCTTGAGCAGATCGATCTCAGGCAACCCGTCGCGGATGACGGTATTATTCTTGAGCAGGATGATGTGCGAGGCTGTGACCTGCAGCTTCAGTTGCGGGGTCCGTCGTCCGGATGTGATGCCTATTTTGCCAGGCGGGAGCGATCCTGTGAGAGGAATGGCGAAGCGCAATCCCAACCTCGCCTGCTCTGTCTTTTGACGGGCAAAATTCACGGAGCGATTGTCGACGAGGACCAATGTGCCTGAAGCGTCGCGCTGAAAACGGTCAGAAAAAGCGGTCACGACGGCAGTACTGGGCGGCGGGAGCGCGCCCAACTGGTTACGCAGATCGTCGGCCGCGTAGGAAATATCGAATTGAAAATTATATTTGCGGAGCGGATTGGCCGTAAGGGAAAGGGTGCGTGACCTTAGATCCTCATTCCGCAGGGAGATCGCGCCGCCATAGACCAGCGTCACATCAACCGTCTCTCCCGTCAGCGGGTCGAAATAGGGCACGTTGGGACTGATGACCTCGGGCGCGGCCAGCAGTTCTGGGGCTGTTGCGCGCTCGGCGCGGACGCTGCTGGCGCTGAAACGGAGCCAGTCCAGCACACCCCAGTCGAGTTCCACGCCGTGTCTTTTCAAATTTCCATAATGCCCCAGATCAGCAACGCCGAAGTCCAAGGCAAGCTCGACATCCCCCAGCATGGGGAGAAAATGTCCTTCCCGGCTGAGGAGCGGTATCGAAATGCCTGCCTTGGCGAGATACTCATGGCGGGTGAAAGCGCGTTCGCCAGAGCTGTCGACCGCATTATAGTCAATCCAGGTGGCGCCCAGGCCAGCGCGCGCTCGTACCGTTCCTGCCCAGTTTTCAAGAAGAGGGCCATCCAGATCGAGCGTGATCTGGGGACTGCTATTCCGGCTTCGCGTCTTGCGGGTGGTAATAGGGATCAGTCCGGCAAGCGAGCCGTCGAAGGGATTTTGCGTGGAGGCGACAGTCGATCCTCCGAGGAGTGGTCCCGTCAGCTGCGATTCATAAGCCAACCGGCGAGAATCCCATCGGCCGGACAAAATGGCACGCCATCCGTTCCATACGGCGTTAAGCGCGATGGAAGCTGAATGACTCCTGGTGCTGCTTTCGCTGTGCAACGGACGGTCGGGATTGTTGAGAGCAATATAGACCGGCGTGGAAAAGGGCGTAAATGCATTGCCGGCCGAGATAAGAAAACGGGCCGAAGGCAGGCCGTTATAATTTTCTGTGCGTGTCCAGTTCGTTCGACCGCTGAATTGAAGGGACAGCCAAGGAGCGAGCTCCTTGTTGCCGGCAATGGCGATATCGACGGGGCGCGAAGCGCCGCGCAATGTCCGATAGAAGCTTTGGTTACTTGGGTTAAGCTTATTGGCTCCGGACAGCAGATCATTCAGTGAGGGCGTGGCCTGTCCCAGCGCTAAAGCGAGAACATTCACCTGTTGGCCCGCAAGAGCACTCAATTCCGGATCGACCTCCGATCCTGACACGGGCATGATATTGCCGGTCGCGGAATAGGGAATAGTCTCCTGGCGGGGGATGAAATCGCGCTCTGACTCGAAAAGATTGGCCGACTGGGCTCCCCTGATGGTCAAATTTACCCTGTCTTGCCCCTTAATATAGGTGAGCAGCATCTCTCCCTTGCTGTTGTTCCAACCGCCCTCTGTCGCCATTTCCCGGTTGGCGGTAAGCGTGGCGCTCCTGACCTGGTTCCGCAGTACGATGTTGTAGGCCCGTTGACCGACCGCACCGTTGACGCGCAGAGCGGAACCACGAGGCAGGGTTTCGACCCGCGCGATCGCTTCGACCGGTATGTCGGAAATATTGCCGGGGTCTGCAACGGGTCGGCCGTTCACGAGGATCGCGGGATCGGTATCACCATTCTCGTTGCGGATCTCGTCAAGCAATTCGCCAGTCGTGCTGACGTCATAGGATGCGACGCTGTCTTCGTCATAGATCTGCTCGACGGGTACATCTTGAAGCGCGGCGACGATCGCCCGCATGCCGGTGACGATGATGAGTCTCTGATCAGCGCTATATGCCGCGCTGCCTTGCGCTGTTGATGTGCTCGCATTCTCCAGAGCCAAAGCGCTGGAAGTCATGCCCGCCATTATCGCAACCGGACAGCAGCCGCCTATGAAAGCCCGGCGCAAGAGCGAAATAGAGGGCATCTCAAATGAACTCGACTTCAGGGGAAGAGATGCCTCGCCAACATCATCTGGCGAGGCATCTCTTGGTCACTGAGGAGGGCTTATAAAGAGTAGTTCGGTACCGAAATATAGGTGCCGTTGCTATCTTCAGTGCCGCTGCCCCAAGGTGCGACCTTGAACCAGTCCGTGGTGCACTTATTCCCCGTATAGCCGTTCTGCGTGCGCCATGTGCCACCAGGAGTTGGCTTGTTCGGCGAGATGCAGATTACCACCTGGCCGACGTGATATTCGCCCGTGACTTGCACCTGGCCGCCGTGGTCTTCGAATGCATACAGACTGTCGGTCTGATCCTGATTCACCGGTGTTCCCGCTACGGTAAATAGCAGGACAGGGGCATCCCAATGCTCGGGAATGGTCTCGTCATAAGCCTGCGTGCCTTCGAAAACGCAATTGCCTTGGGGAGAATCGCCCCAAAAGCCCTGGTTTGCGCCATTGACGTGTGCGGCATTGAAGGCATTGCAAGCCTGCAGAGCGGCTTGTTCCTGCGGCTTTCCGATCAACTGGGGATCAATGATATATTGTCCCTCAGCGTCATGATGGATTACCTGCTCGGCGTGGTAGACTTCCTGATTGATGTTGCAGCTGAACGCATGCTGGAACGTCGAAGTGAAGTCAGCCGTGTAATAATAGGTGCTATCCGTCCAATATCCGGCGGTCGACCACTGGTCACCGAACATGTTGACGCTCCCGCCGACACGGAATGGATTACCACGGATTTCGAGCACCGCCGGAACATAGGTGCCGGCATATTGAATTGTGCCCTCGTCGATATCGCGAGAGCCAGCCTCGGTGGGACCGCTTATCAGCGTCGCCGCTCCAAGTACAACTTCGCCGGTCCATTTGTCGCCATTGGCAATATCATGCGAGGCAGCCAAAACGTCGCACTGCTCCTGCATGGCAGCGAGCGTTTCCTGGCTGGCGGGTTGTGCACTTGGCGTCGGAATGGTGTCCGCCCAAGCTACGGTGCTGGCGATTGACGACAGGACAGTACCGCACATGACCGCCGTCATAAGAAATTTGTTTTTAGACATGTACAACCCCCCAAAAATTGCACCACATCGATGAAGAAACCGATGTGATAGGCCGGTCGATATGACCGATTCGTGCCTAATAGGGGTGTTAATAGGTTGTTAATTTTCAGATTAGAAGACGTTAAATTAAAGTGTATCGTATTGGGAAATTTACAGATGTGAAAGTTAATATACTACACAAATTAAACCAATCGGAATAATTCGATATATTTATAGTTATATATTTATATATGCTGTTAGATATATTATCCTCTACGTCGCCTCCATATTGGATTGCCGTGGCTGAGGGAGCAACTTTGGCGCTGGGCAACCGAATGGCTGCTCTCTGTCGCCGGAGTGACGGCTATGGGGATAGCTGCCCGACAGCACTTGGGAACGGAAAATAGGTGTCTGAGTGACCGCTAAGGGTCGCATGCCGCTGCGCGGCTTTCCTCGCCTGAACCGGACCAGTGGCTTACAGGCGGCATGCGGTGATCCGCGGGACGGGAACGACGATGCCGGGTGGATTTCTGTCTGTCCGGTTCCGACAGGAAAGCGGCGAAAGCTGACATTCGCTGCGCGGGATTATCGGTCAGCTCGCGACCAAACCCGCCATTTTCTAGCAGACCCGATCACACGGCCGAAAAGTCATCAAGCGCAGCGTTTAGGCGCTGCATGTCGGCGCGCGACAACACTTCTTGGCGCTCGAGTTTTTCGCGAGCAGCACGGAGAAGACCCTCGAGTTTCTGCAGCCTCATAAATCCGCTGGTTGATGCCAGCCATGCTGCAGCGGCCGAATTCGTCTCATTTCCAGTTGCGTTCATCATCTGCTCCAATCTCAGTTGCAGTGCTTCCGTTTTTAAGGCTCACGCTTAACTGTTCAGCAAATCAAGCAATGCTGCCCCCGAAATCAGAACAAGTATGCCGTTCAGGATCACGGCACGTAAAAAGGTGTCATCCCGAAACAGGTCAGCAGACAGTTGCAAGGCGCTGAGCCTTCGCGGAAGGTGGCGCTTCAGTGGCGGGGTAGTCTTCCAGACGGCGCGCCGCCTTCGTTCTCCCAACAATCGACCGCAGCCTTGGCCCTTCGTTCATGCTCCCGTGATAGCGAAGCCGCTCGGAATGCCCGCTCCCGTGCCGCGCCCAGCGCAAGTCCCTGTCGCTCGACACTGGTATGCAGATCATTCTGCCGCGATAATGACCTAAAATTTGCTGAGATTGACATGTCGCTCTCCTCGCCAAACGGGAGCGCAAGCATCTCTCAGTCACGGCATGTCTGGAAAATCAGAACCGCGATAGGTCAATATACCACATAATGCAGCGGGCACCTAACCGACTTGTTCGAGCCAATATACGGGCGAAATAGGCGACTAAATGTCGCGCGGGAAGTGGAGCAGCGGCCTTCGATGATCCGATCTGATGGACGGAGCGAACCTGTGCTCCCCTTCTACTCATTGCAATCCGCAAAATGGCTAACCATATACGGCGTACCGTTCGGCAGAATTAGCATGTGGACGGCCGAGAGATGATACGCGCTCCCGCTTTGATGCAATGGAGCAGCACGATGGCCCCGCCCAAAGATGAAACGTCTTCACGCAATCCTAGTATAAAGCGGTGTGAAAACGATGGGGGATGTGTTCAGCCTGATTTGCCGCATCGAGATCTTAATTCCTTGCTTGCTCAAGAGCAGACCTCCATCATGAACGCTGAATCAGCTGCGACCAGGACGGCGTACGAATTTCACCGCGAGGCCTCTCTACATACCCGGCACCTAGTTAACGCTACTCCGTATCCCGAACACGGGCCCCATGTCTTCGCCCAGGAACGGGCAACGAAAGCGGCTGTTTATGACGAGAACATCAGAGCGCTGATGGAAGTCGTGGAAAGGAACGAAAGCTTGTTAGCGCGCCAGTTTGCGAACGACGAAGTAAGTAGCAAGGCATACCAGACCCGTAGCCGATTTCTAAGGCAAGATCGGTCAAAGGTACCTCACATGTTACACGTCGCTGGTGCGGAGAACGCGCCGTGACAACGAACGGGGAACTGTTACATGCATCGGAACTGGGACTAACACCTCTCACCGAAGCGGAAGTCGCCGAGATGGTCAAGCTCGGGATTACCCGTCGGCCGATAGACTCCTTTTGTGTAGGCGCATTTCGATACAGCAATCTGAATGACGCAATCGCGCAGGCCAAGCGGCAGCTTTCTGATCAGGTTCAAAACGGCGATCGGGGCTGAAACTGGTCGTTTAACGAAGTTTGGTTCTGTTAGACCTGGCATCGTCGATCAGGCGCGGAATTAACGGGGACAGTTCGCGCGCCAGAAAGCCCGCCATAGCCACCTGACGTGACAGAACTTCGCCCGCCCGGCCATGCAACCAGCTTCCCCATCCGGCAGCCGTGAGTGGTGACGCGCCCTGCGC
>Ga0068852_100001551_pt1 | contig 15603 bp, 14 predicted proteins | sample KBSCornC22_FD_66594 | JGI IMG/M metagenome (GOLD analysis project Ga0068852, IMG submission 66594) | Corn rhizosphere microbial communities from Kellogg Biological Station, Michigan, USA - KBS Corn C2-2 | ecosystem: Host-associated > Plants > Roots > Rhizosphere > Soil ... | reverse complement strand
CTGCAGGCCGGTGGCGGTGACGACGATGTCGGCGTCGATGGCCTGGCCTGAGGCGAGCCGAACACCGGTGTCGGTGAAGCGCTCGATCTCACCGGTGACGATCGACGCGCGGCCGTCGCGCATCGCCTTGAACAAATCGCCGTCGGGCACGATGCACACGCGCTGGTCCCAGGGGTTGTAGCGCGGGCTGAAGTGGACGTCGGCATCATGGCCCGGCCCCACCTGGCGCTTCACCTCGCGCAGCAGCCGCGCCTTCACCTGCTGCGGCCAGCGGCGCGACAGCTTGAAGAACAACATCGCGAGCAGCACGTTCTTTGCGCGCGCGAGGCGGTAGGCCCACATCGCGGGCATCACGCGCTTGAGTGCATCGGCAATGTGGTCACGCGAAGGCAGCGCGACCACGTACGACGGCGAGCGCTGCAGCATGGTGACGTGCGCCGCCGTCTTCGCCATCTCGGGCACCAGCGTGACCGCCGTCGCGCCGCTGCCGATGACCAGCACGCGCTTGCCCGCGTGGCCCAGCGACTCGGGCCAGAACTGCGGATGTACGAAGGTGCCGCGGTAGCTCGCTGCATCGGGGAACGAGGGCCGATGCCCTTGCGCATAGCTGTAGTAGCCGCTGCACACGAGCAGGAAGTTCGCACGCAGCTTCACGCAGTCGCGCTTGCCTTGCGCATCGGCACGCTCGGCAACCAGGTGCCAGCAGGCATCGGCCGATGACCAATCGGCGCTGACCACGCGGTGGCCGAAGCGGATCTGCCGATCGATGCCGCGTTCGCGTGCCGTCTCGCTCACGTAGGCGCGGATGGACGGGCCGTCGGCAATGGCCTTCGGGTCGGGCCACGGCTTGAAGCTGTAGCCGAGCGTGTACATGTCCGAATCGGAGCGGATGCCGGGGTAGCGGAACAAGTCCCAGGTGCCGCCGATGGCGTCTCGTGCCTCGAGGATGGCGTAGCGCTTGTCGGGAAACGCATTCTGCAGATGGGCCGCGGCGCCGATGCCCGAGAGGCCCGCACCGATGATGGCGACGTCCAGCTGCTCGGCCGCCTGTGCCGAAGCTTCCTGCAGGAAGCGCGATGCCGCAGTGATGGACCGCCTGGATTCCGGCAGGCGCCACAGCAGCTGCCACACATGGGGCACCCCCGGCCACACCTGGAGCGCCACCTGCACGCCGGCCGCGCGCGCCTTCTGCGCAAGGCGCAGGCTGTCGTCGCGCAGCGCCTCGTCGTCGCCGACGTGCACAAGCAGGGGCGGCAGGCCGCGCAGGTCCGCGAGCAAGGGCGAGATCAGCGGATTCGATGCATCGGCCGTGCCGATGTAGGGCCGCGCCAGGTTGTCGAGCGCCACGCCGATGAACATCGCATCGCGGTCGCTGTTCTCGGTGAGCGATGCGCTGCCACCGGTGAGGTCGGTGGCCGGCGACAGCAGCACGGCCGCATCGGGCGGCCGCTCGCCGGCATCGCGCAAGGCGAGCATCAGCGCGAGCGACAGGTTGCCGCCCGCGCTGTCACCGGCGACGGTGAGGCGCTGCGGCGCACCGGCTGCATCGATGTCCGCCCGCAGGCCTCGCCAGGCCGCGAGCACGTCGTCCAGCGCGGCCGGAAACGGATGTTCCGGCGCGAGCCGATAGTCCGGCACGAAGACGCGCAGGCCCTTGAGCGCGAACGACGCCGTCAGCGGCCGATGCGTGCGCGGCGAGCAGCCGACGAAGCCGCCGCCATGGATGTACATGAGCGTGGTGGTTGGTGCACCACCCTTCTGCGCTTCGACCCATTCGCCGCGGATGCCGCCCACCACGCCATCGCGAAACCGAACGCCGCGCGGCGAAGGCAGCGGCGAATTGAAGACACGCCGCACGCGAGCCAGGTCGCTCATGTCGCCAAGCGCCGGCTTGACGCGGCGGCGCACGATGAAGGCCGCAAGACGCGCCTGCCAGCTCGCCTTCATGCAGCGCCTGCTCCACGGCCCACGCGTCTTGCGATGTCGCGTGCCATGAGCTTCCAGTAGCCCACCGGCATGATTCGGTGAAGAAGTGCCGCCTGCTTCGCGTCCGTGCCCACGAGCACCCGCAATTCGCGCCGCTCGATGGCCAGCGCAATGCGCTCGGCAGCGGTCTCGGGCGGCAGCGTCAGCACGCTGCGCCAGGCGGCGCGCTCCCGCGCAATCTGCTCGCCGGCCGCGCCCTTGGGCAGGCGTGCGCTCTCGGCGATGGCGGTGCGCACGCCGCCCGGGTGCACGAGCGTCACGCCCACCGGCGAGCCTGCCGCTTCGAGTTCATGCCGCAGCGATTCGGAAAAGCCGCGCAAGGCGAACTTGCTCGCGCAATAGGCCGTCTGGCCCGGCGGCGCGACGATGCCGAAGATGCTGGACACGTTGACGATCTGCGCAGCCGGCTCGCGCGCGAGGATGGGCAGGAAGGCGCGCACCAGACGCACCGGCCCGTGGAAGTTGATGCCCATCAGCCAGTCGAAATCGGCAGCGTCGACCTGGTCGAAAGTGCCGCCCAGCGCCACGCCGGCGTTGTTGACGAGCACGGTGACCTTGCCATGCTGGGCAAGCACCGCTTGCGGCAATGCAGCCACTGCCTGCGCATCGGCCACGTCCAGCACGTGGCTGCTGACCTGCACCGCGCGGGCCTGCGTGGCCTGCACGATCACCTCGAGCCCGGGCGCGTTCACGTCGGCCAGCGCCAGGTTCATGCCGCGGCGCGCGAGGCACAGCGCCAGCGCTGCGCCGATGCCACTGGCCGCGCCGGTGATCACCGCCACGCCGCCGGCGAGCGTCCATCGGGTGCCTGTCGCCATCGTGCCTCCTGCTTGTTGTGGGCCGGCGCATGAGCGTCGGCATTCGCGCGCCGTCAACGATGCGCGTTTTCGCAATGCTAGCCGCGGCCGGCGCATCCATCCAGGTGGTCGCCACCTGGGCGATTGAGGCGCTTCAGCGCGTCAGCCCGCGTAGCGCCGCCTGGCTTCTTCCAGCAGCTTGGCCGCCCGCGCCGCCCCGTACTGCCCCTGCGGCTCGAAGCGCTGACCGCGCGCCTCGTTGTGGGCGATGAAGAAGCGCTGGACGTCGTCCAGCACATCACGCGTGACGTCCTTCAGCACGCGTGCATCGGCATAGCGCTGCGAATGCACCGCGGCCGCCAGCAGCCGGTCGTTGCGCACCTTGCTTCGCCCCTGCCCTTGCTGCGCCACCAGAACGCCCAGCAAGCGGCACGGCACCACCACGCCCACCTGCGCGGGCTCATCGGTGAGCACGAGGATGTCCAGCGGATCGCCGTCATCCGCCAGGGTCGACGGCACGAAGCCGAAGTCGTACGGGTAGACCAGGCCCGACGGCAGCACGCCATGCAGCACGAAGCTGCCCAGCGCCGAGTCGAACTTGAGCTTGTTGCGCGACCCACGCGAGGCCTCGATCACGGCCAGCACCTCGCCGCTTTCGTTGAGAGAGGGGAGTTGGTCGAGTCGCGGGGATGGTTGGCCGGGCATGCCTTGTTCGCGGCAAGGCGCATGCCCGTGGTCAGCCCTTCTCGATCTGCAGGTCGTAGCGCGTGGACCGGCCTTCGCCGCTGGAAACGAGCATGCCCAGCGCCTCCAGTTCCACAAGGTCGCGCGAGGATGTGGCTCGGGACGCGCCGGTGAGGTTCTGGTACTTGCGCGTGCTCATGCCGCCGGTGAAGCGGCCGGGCCCGGCGTCGAGCAAGACGTTCACGACCTTTCGCTGTCGGGCGTTGAGTTCCTTGTCGCGATGCCGGTTCCAGAATCGCGCCTTCTCGAGCGATTCGTCGATCACTTCGGATGCGGCATCGCAGGCCGCTCTCACCTGGGCCACGAACCACAGTACCCACCGCGTCACGTCCAGTGGGCCGTGCTGCGCGACCTCTAGCTCAGCGTAGTAGTCGTCACGGTGTTCCAGCAGGCGCTGCGAGATCCGGATGAGGCGCGTCTGCTCACCGCCGTCGCGTGCGAGGATGAGGTCGACCAGGACTCGCCCGACCCGGCCGTTTCCGTCTTCGAACGGATGGATGGTTTCGAACCAGAGGTGCGCGAGCGCTGCCCGCACAAGGCTCTCATGACCTGCGTCCTGGTTGCACCAATCGAGCAGGCGCGACATCTCCGCGGGCACGGCCGACGATGGCGGCGCCTCATAGTGGACGACCTCCCTGCCAAGCCGGCCGCTGACGATTTGCATCGGCTCTTCATGGCGGCGATACGCACCGACGAGCACTTTCGTCATGCCGGAGTAGCCGGTCGGAAAGAGCGCTGCCTGCCAGGCCTGGACGCGCTCATCGGTCAGCGCCTGGTGGGCGTGGACGACGGCGTCATCCATGATGTCCAGCAACCCATCGACATGCCGCGGTGCATTCGGACCCTTCACATGAGCGACGCCGAGACGACGGGCCACCGACGAGCGCACAGCCTGCAGGTCGAGCCGCTCGCCCTCGATCGCGGCGGTGGACATCGCTTCCTGCGTCCAGGCCTCGGCCGCCAGTTCCTGGCGCTGCTCGAATGCCAGGGCGGCGAGCTTGCCTTCGACAACCCCTTGCGCCCGTCGCGCGAGCGCGACCCCTGCCGCCACGGCTGGGCCGTCATAGCGCAGTTGTGGCCAGGAAGGCTGCTGCCAGAGGAGTTGAGGCGATTCCATTGCTTTTACGACTCAGAATTTGAGGCGATTTTAGCGTTTAATCGACTCACAAGTTGAATCGATTCGAGCCCGCCATCGACTCAGCGGGCACCGCCAGCGCCACCGGACGCCCCCTAGAATCCCGCGAACCGCCGGGCGGCCGGCGCCATTCCACCACTGCAGGAGGCTCTTGATGGATTCCACCCCGACGATCGCACCCGCCCCGAAATCCGTGGATGCCGGACGCGGCGTGAGCTGGTGGGGCGACGCCTGGCGCATCTTCATGAAGAACCCGGTGATGTGGTTCGTGCTGGGCCTCATCAACATCGTCATCTTCATGGTGCTGGCCTTCATCCCGCTGCTGGGAGGCATCGCGGTGGCGCTGCTGGCGCCTGTGCTCATCGCCGGCTGGATGCAGGCAGCGCGCAAGGTGGACGCGGGCGGCGCGCTCGAGGTGGGCGACCTCTTCGGCGCCTTCCAGTCAGCCTCGCTGATGCCGCTCGTGATCCTCGGCGCGCTGCTGCTGGGCGCGTCGATCGTCGTGGGCGTTGTGGCGGCCATGCTGGGTGGCGGCGCCATGATGGGCCTCATCCTGGGCGGCGGCCACACCAGCAGCGCCGGAATGGCCGCGGCACTCGGCATGGGCATGGTCGCGATGCTGCTGTTCTTCGTGCTCGGCTTCGTGCTGGCGATGGCCTTCTGGTTCGCGCCGGGCCTCATCGTCTTTCGCAACACGCCGCCGGTGGATGCGCTCAAGGCCAGCTTCTCGGCCAGCCTCAAGAACATCGGGCCCTTCCTGCTCTACGGCATCCTGTACCTCGTCATCGCCTTCATCGCATCCATTCCCTTCGGCCTTGGCTGGTTCGTGCTCGTGCCGGTGCTGATGCTCACGATCTACGTGTCATACAAGGATGTGTTCGAGCTCTGAGGGCCCTCGCGGCGCTCACCAGACGCGGTACACGCGCCCCGTCTGCGAGCCCTCGACGCTGCGGCTGTAGGCCAGCGCCACGCGCGCCGCGGGCGCCGGCTCGAAGCCGCGGAAGAAGGACTGGTAGGCTTCCATCGATTCGGTCAGCACCGTCGGGTTCACCACGTTGATGCGCTGGCCGCGCGGCAGCTCGATCGCCGCGGCGCGCGCAAAGCCTTCGAGCGCGGCGTTCACCGTCGTCGCGTTGCTGCCCTGGCGCACCGGCTCGTCACCGAGGATGCCGCTCGTGAGCGTGATGGAGCCGCCGTCGCTCAGGTGATGCTGGCCGACGAGCGCGAGGTTCACCTGGCCGAGCAGCTTGTTGTGAAGGCCGACGCTGAACAGCTCCGCCGTCATCTCGGCCAGCGGCCCGAAGTGCACGCCGCCCGCGGCCGACACGATCGCGTCCACCCGGCCAAGCCGCTGGAACAAGGCCTTGACGCTGTCGGACTGCGTGATGTCGACTTGCTGCTGTCCGCGGCTCTTGCCGACTTCGATGAGCTCATGGCGCGCGCCGAGCTCGTTCACGATGGCGCGGCCGATGTTGCCGGTGGCCCCGATGACGACGACTTTCATGGTTCTCTCCTTGAGAAATTGCTTAGGTGGGAGCGATTCTGGAAAGAAAACCGGAGAAGAAAAATCGCCTAGCATGACGATCACTCGAAACCCTGGGTTCTGAATCGTGGATCGACTGCTGAGCATGGAAGTCTTCGTGGCCGTGGTCGATGACGGCAGCCTGTCGGCGGCCGCGCGCCGTTTCGACCTGTCCGCGCCCATGGTGGGCAAGCACCTGAGACTGCTCGAGGAGCGGCTCGGTGCGCGGCTGCTCACGCGAACCACGCGGCGCCAAAGCCTCACCGAAGTGGGCCGCCATTTCTACGAACGCTGCCGCGACATCCTCGCCGACGTGCGCGCTGCCGAGCGCGGCGCCGAGGCTTTGCGCGGCCAGCCGCGCGGCAGGCTGCGCATCACGGCGCCCGTGGTCTTCGGCTCGATGCGCCTTGCGCCGGCTTTGTCGCACTACCTTGCCGCTTGGCCCGAGGTGAGCGTGGAGCTCTCGCTGGACGACCGTGTAGTGGACATGGCGCAAGAAGGCTTCGACGTGTCCATCCGCATCGGCCAGCTGAAGGACTCCGGCCTCATCGCACGCCCCCTGCAGCCCTACCGCATGCGCATCTGCGGCGCACCGGCCTACCTGGCACGCGCCGGCACGCCGCGAACGCTGGCCGAGCTGGCCCGGCACCAGTGCCTGGGCTTCTCGCACTGGAACCGCGATGGCCAGTGGTCCTTGCGATCGAGTTCCGCGGACGACGAGATGGGCCCCGCCTGCAGGCTCATTTCCAACCACGGCGGCGCCTTGCGCATGGCAGCGCTGGAAGGCGTGGGCCTGGTGATGCAGGCCGAGGCGCTGGTGGGCGACGACATCGCGAGCGGCCGACTCGTCTCCCTGCTGGAAGACCACCTGCCCGCGCCGCGGCCGATGCACCTGTTGTACCCGCGTGACCGCCAGCCCGTGCCCAAGCTCACGACCTTCGTCGACTTCATGATGGAGCGCTTCGGACTCGACCTTGCAGCGGCGCATGAAGCAGCGACTCGCGTCAAAGCAGCGACTCGCGTCAAGCCAGCCGGCGACAGCCGCAAGCGAAAGAAGGCCTCATGACAGCACGCAGACACCATCTCGACAGCCAACTGACAGGCGCGAGTCACTAGCATCGCGCCACGCGACGGCACCGGACGCGTCCGAGAAAGCCGCCCCACCGCACCGCCGGAGGAGACACCCATGAAGGCAAGCACCCTCGCCCTTCTCGCCAGCCTGGCCTTGGCCAGCAGCGCAGCATCGGCCGACAACCTCGTCATCGGCCAGGTCGCCGAGCTCTCCGGCCAGGACGTGGCGGCGGAGAACGTCGCGGGCGCGCGGCTGTGGTTCGACCACGTGAACAAGGGCAGCCGCGAGCCGCACAAGTTCATCCTCAAGCAGTACGACGACTAGCGCGACCCCAAGCTCACGCTGGAATACACGCACCAGCTCGTGCAGTCGGACAACGCCATCGCCCTCTTCGGCTACCGCAGCACGCCCTCGCTGGAGGCGGTGTCCAAGGAGCTGGATGCGATGAACATCGCACTGGTGGCGCCCTTCAACGGCGCGGAATCGGTGCGCAAGAACGCGAAGAACGGCTTCTTCCTGCGCGGCACCTACCGCGACGAAGCGCGCCGGCTGGTCGACCAGCTCGTGTCGGTGGGCATCCGCAAGGTGGCGATCGTCTACCAGCAGGATGCCTTCGGCAAGGAAGGCCTGGAGGGCTACCAGGCCGCGTTGAAGGCGCGCGGCGTCGAGGCGGTGGCCACCTTCGACTACGACCGCAAGACGCTCGACGTGAGCCGGGCCGTTGCAGGCCTGCTCAAGGCGGAGCCGTCCGCCGCGCTCATGGCCTGCACGCCCAAGGCCTGCGCCAGCATCATCCGCGGCGTGCGCGAGACCAACCGCAACATGCTGGTCGGGGTGCTGTCCAACGCGGTGAACGACGAGTTCGTCAAGTCGGTGGCAGCCAGCGGCCGCGGCGTGATGATGAGCCAGGTCATGCCCTATCCGTGGAACGTCGCGTCACCCATCGTGCGCGAGTTCAACAAGCTGAACGCATCCAGCGGGCAGGCACTGGCGCCGGTGTCGTACGCCAGCCTCGAAGGTTTCGCGGCGGCGCGCCTCTTGACCGAAGCCGTGCACCGCGCCGGCCCAAAGCCTACGCGCGAAGGCGTCATCAACGCGCTGCGCGGCATGAAGAACTTCGACCTCGGCGGCATCTACTTCAACCCCGAGGGCCAGCATTACTTCACCGAGGTGACCACGCTCGGCAAGGACGGCAAGATCGTTCGTTGATGTGCCCGCGCGTCACGCCGCCTGCGCCGGCGCGCCGCGCGACTCGCGGCTGGCCCGCCAGGCACTCGGTGACTGTCCGGTCTCGCGCTGGAAAAAGCGCGTGAAGTAGGCCGGGTCGGCAAAGCCGAGGCCCAGGCCGATCTGCTTGACGCTCAAGGTGGTATAGGCCAGTTCGCGCTGCGCCTCGAGCACGATGCGCGCGTTCATCACCGCCAGCGCCGAGTGGCCGAGCACCCGATGGCACACCCGGTTCAGCTGCGTGGGCGTGATGTTCAGCTCACGGGCGCAATCGGACAACCTGGCCTGCTCACGAAAACGCCGCTCCACCAGCACGCGGTAACGCTTCACGTGCTCGATGGCGCGGTCGCCCTGCGCCTCGCCCGCGACGCTCACGCCGAAAGCGCGCTGCAAGGCGAGCACCAGCCGCAGCAAGGCCGCATCGATGGCCAGCGACCGCCAGGGCGCGTTCGCCGCGAACTCGTCGCGCAGTGCGGTGGCCGCGGTGTCGATGCCGGCGACGTGCGCCTCGGCCAGCGGTTCGTGGCGCAGCCGCAAGGCCTGGTCCTGCAGCGAGGGCTCATGTGCCAGCAGGTCGCGCAGGTGCTGCTCCAGCACGGTGAACACCATGCCGTCGATGCGGCGCGAGAAGCTGAAGCCATGGGCCGACAAAGCCGGCACCGTCACCACGCAAGGCCCTTGCATGCGCCGGCTGGCACCTTCGGCCAGCACCTCGGCCCGGCCGCTGCGGATGTACAGAATTTGAAACAGCGCCTCGTGCCGGTGGGGCTTGATCTCCCAGTCGTTCACGCGGCTGCGGGCGGCGATGGATTCGACGTGCAGCCAGTCGACGTCCAGCGCACGGCCATGCTCGCCATACAGGGCGTAGGTGGGAAGCTGGACGGGCGGCTTGTGGGCGGGTGGTCGGTGCATGTTCGAATTGTGCAAGCCACGGCACGATCCGTCCATTGAAGGCCGGCACGCCCGGCCCTAAGCTCTTCATCTTTCAAGCCGTCTCGGAAGGTGTGCCATGCGAACCCAGGTCGCCATCATCGGTGCCGGCCCCTCGGGGCTGCTGCTCGGTCAACTGCTCACTCGTGCGGGCATCGCCAACGTCATCGTGGAGCGCCAGAGTGCCGACTATGTGCTCGGCCGCATCCGCGCCGGCGTGCTCGAACAGACCACCGCCGACCTGCTGGACGAAGCCGGCGTCGGCGAGCGCATGCACCGCGAAGGCCTGGTGCATGGCGGCGTGGAACTCGCCTTCGACGGCGAACGCCATCGCATCGATCTGAACGGCCTCACCGGCGGTCGGCAAGTCATCGTCTACGGCCAGACCGAGGTGACGCGCGACCTGATGCACGCCCGCGAAAGCCTCGGCGCCCGGACCTTCTATGAGGCGAAGGACGTGAGCGTGCATGGCTTCGACGGCAGCTCGCCAAGCGTGCGCTTTCACCACCAGGGCCAGTTGCACGAGCTGCAGTGCGACTTCATCGCCGGCTGCGACGGCTACCACGGCGTGAGCCGCGCGAGCGTGCCGCAAGCCGCGCTGACCACGCATGAACGCATCTACCCCTTCGGCTGGCTGGGCGTGCTCAGCGACACGCCGCCGGTGTCCGACGAACTGATCTACTCCAACCACGAGCGCGGCTTCGCGCTGTGCTCGATGCGCTCGCCCACGCGCAGCCGCTACTACATCCAGTGCCCGCTTGAAGACCGACCCGAGCAGTGGAGCGACGATGCCTTCTGGGCCGAGCTGCGCCGCCGGCTGGACCCGAAGGCCGCCGAGACCATCGTCACCGGGCCCTCCATCGAGAAGAGCATCGCGCCGTTGCGCAGCTTCGTCGCCGAGCCGATGCGCTTCGGCCGGCTCTTCCTGGCCGGCGACGCAGCGCACATCGTGCCGCCCACTGGCGCCAAGGGGCTCAACCTCGCGGCCTCGGACGTGCGCTACCTGTCGCGCGCCTTCATCGAGCACTACACCGAGCGCAGCGACGCGGGCATCGACCACTACTCCGACCGCTGCCTGCGCCGCGTGTGGAAGGCGTCGCGCTTCTCGTGGTGGTTCACGAGCCTGATGCACCGCTTTCCGGACGCGGGCAGCATCGGCCAGAAGCTGCAGCATGCGGAGCTCGACTACCTCGTGGGCAGCCGGGCGGCGTCGACGGCGATGGCCGAGAACTACGTGGGGCTGCCCTTCGAGGATTGACCCGGCGCCAGGCGCATGCTCAAGCTGCGCCGAACTTTGCCAGCGCCTTCAGCACACCAGCCCTGCCGGCGTCCGTCGCGCCGAGCAAGGGTGGGCGCACCGCTTCGCTCACCAGGCCGCGCGCGTTGAGGGCTGCCTTGATCAGCGCCGGGTTGGGCTCGGCGAAGAGCGCGTCGATCAATGGACGCAGGGCATGCTGCAGTTGCCGCCCGGCTTCGATGCGGCCATCGCGCACCGCCTCGAACATCGCGACGAACGCCTCGGGGCAGACGTTGGCGGCCGCGGCGACGGCGCCGGCACCGCCCAGGCACAGCGTCGAGAAGACCTGGGCATCTTCGCCGGCAAGCACCGCCAGGCGTCCATCTTCGATGAGCGCCTGCGTCTTCGCCGCCGACCCGCCGCAGTCCTTGATGCCCACGATGTTGCCGTGCCCCGCCAACGAAAGAATCGTCGGCAACTCCAGCGCGACACCGGTGCGGTACGGGATGTCGTAGAGCAGGAACGGCGCACGCGACGAATCCGCGAGCCTCGAGAAGTGATCGGCCAGCGCCGCCTGCGACGGCCGCGCATACGGCGGCGGCGCGCTGATCACGCCGGCCAGCGGCAGGCCATTGAGCACCGCCAGGCGCTCGTGCAAGTGGCCCACGTGGTTGCCGGAGAGCCCCGCCACCACCGGCAGGCCATCGGCAGCACCGAGGATGGTGTCGAGCACCGCCGACTGCTCCGCATCGCTCAGCGACCACGGCTCGCCCGTGGACCCGAGCGCCACGATGCCCTTCACTCTCGCGGCCTTCAGGTGCGCGACCAGCCGCTTGAGCGCTGCATGGTCCACCGCACGTTCCGAGCTTGCCGTGAACGCCGTCACGATCGCCACCCACACACCACTGCCATCGAACATTGCCAATCTCCAGGTTTCGACCGGATGAAAAGGCGTCGGACGGGCGGCGGCTAGGACGAGGCTGGCGCGGCTGGCCGCGGGGGCTCGCAGTGTTCCGTCGCTTGTCCGACGGAACAGCTGCCCCGGTCAGACAAGCGGCTGTTTCTTGTGTTTGGGCTGCACCTGCACCGGCATCTCCACCATGCCGGCAGCCGGCGCCACGGCGAGTCGTGGGGCTTGATGGTGCGGCAGGGTTGCGGGGCGAACCATGCGCGGCAGTATAGGGTTCTTGCCACGCTCAAGCTTGCGGCATTCGCGCCGAAGACCCTTGGATGCGATCCGACCGGAGAGCGTCATGCTTTCGAATTTCAAGACACGAAGCCTGCTGATGATTGGCATGCTCATCGTGCTGTCCTTCACGTTCGGCGCGGTGGCCGTTGCCGTCGGCGAGCCGTCCGCCCGCGGCCTGGCCTGGGGCCTGGCCACCATGGCCTTGCTGTGCGGCGGCGCCTGCGTGGTGCTGGTCGGCCGCGCCATCGACGCGCCGCTGTCCGAGGCCATTCACATTGCCGAGACGGTCGCCTCGGGTGACTTGAGCCAGGAATTCCACACCGAGCGCGGCGGCGAATTCGGCCGCCTGCTTGGCGTGCTGGGCGACATGGAAGACACGCTCACCGACCTCGTCACCCGCATCAAGGGCACGACCGATGCGATCGCCGATGCCTCCAAGCAGATCGACGGCGGCAATGCCGCGATCTCGCAGCGCACCGAGGAGCAGGCGAGCGCCTTGCGCCAGACGGCCGCCAGCATGCGAGAGCTGACCTCGGTGGTGCGGCGCAATGCCGAACGGGCCCGCTCGGCCAGTGGCCTGGCGCACAACGCCTCGGGCGTGGCGTCGCGTGGCGGCGACGTGGTCGAGCGGGTGGTGACGACCATGGACTCGATCAGCGTAAGCTCCAAGCGCATCGTGGACATCATCGAGGTGATCGAGGGCATCGCCTTCCAGACCAACATCCTCGCGTTGAACGCGGCCGTCGAAGCGGCGCGCGCCGGCGAACAGGGCCGCGGCTTCGCCGTGGTGGCGGGCGAAGTTCAAAGCCTCGCCAAGAAGAGCGCCACCGCCGCCAAGGAAATCAAGCACCTCATCATGGACGCCGTGCAGCATGTGCAGGACGGCTCGGAGCTCGTGCGCCAGGCCGGCGGCACGATGCAGGAGATCGTGAAGGAAGTGCGCGGCGTGAACGACATCCTCGGCGAGATCTCGTCCACCCTCGTGCACCAGAGCGAGTCCATCGACGAGGTGAGCCATGCCGTCGAGCACATGGACCGCGTGACGCAGGACAACGCTTCGCTGGTCCAGAAGGCGGCCAGCGCTTCATCGGACATGGCCACGCAGGCGCAGGGCCTGAAGGAGCTGGTGGGCGCCTTCAAGCTGTGAAAAAACCCGGCGCGGGCCGGGTTTTGTGCGGTGTTGCCTGACGCTGGGTGTTGCTTCAACCTGCGCGGCGGCGAGCCAGCCAGCCGATCACGCCGAGGCCGGCGAGCATCAGCGCATAGCTTTCGGGTTCCGGCACGGCCGACACCGTGGTCACAAGGCTGACGCTGCCCGTGGCCAGTTCACGCACGTGCAGGCCGGCGGCGATGTCGCCAGCGTCGAAGCTGTTGAGCAGCGCGCCGGTGATCAGGAAGGTTGCGCTTTCGCCGTTGTTGATGCCGTTGACCGGCGGGCCTTTGCCGGGGTCGGAATCGAATGCCGCGTCAGAGACGAAGCCGACACCCACGCCGCCGGGCAGAGAGCCGGGGCTGGCGCCAGGGGTAAAGAGCACCGTGCCGGTGCCGCTGGAGAACGAGGCGCCCATGCCGGCGCCAAGATCGAAGTACACCTCGGACACATAGCCCGAGCCGCCGTTGGTGACGGTGAAGAGGCTGCCGTTCCAGCTCCAGGTGATGCTCGACGTGGCGGCGGCGCAATCGCCGACGGCGCCAGAGATGCACTCGAAGGTGGCGGCCTGGGATGCCGAAGCGCCGACCACAAGGGCGGCGGCAAGTACTGCCTGTCGGATGGAGAGCTGTTTCATTGGACCCCCGGACTTAGTGTTTGGACGAGGCCCGATTCTCGTGGGACATTTTTCCCATGTTTACCCCCCGCATGCGGGGGTCCCCCTAGTTTGATTGGGAAATTCATCCCACGCGGTCGAGCACCGCACTTTTACGTACTGAATAGCGCCCCCACTCATTCGCGGGGCAAGTAACAAACGCACTCAGCCTGCTGCGAACCCGCGGCGTAAGCTGCGCCCCTCCACTGGCAAAGCCAAAACACTCGGAGGGACACGTGGACGAGCTGTCGAACGGCGCGCAGGCCTATGGCCCGGTGACCCAGCTGCTGCGGCGCTGGACGGACGGCGACGATGCCGCCCTGCACCGCGTCGTGCCCCTGGTCTACAAGGAGCTGCAGCGCCTGGCCGGCCGGCACCTCGGCCACGAGCGCGATGGCCACACGCTGCAGCGCACCGGCCTCGTCCACGAGGTGTTCATGCGCATGTCCAAGGGCAGCGACATGCAATGGCAGTCGCGCGCGCAGTTCTTCGGCCTGGCGTCGCGGCTCATGCGCCACATCCTCGTCGACCATGCCCGGGCCCGGCTGGCCGACAAGCGCGGTGCCGGCGTGCAGGTGGTTCCGCTGGACGAGCTCGAAGGCGTGGCGGGCGAAGCCCCCACAGTCGACCGGCTCGACGTGCTCGCGCTGGACAAGGCCTTGCAGAAACTCGAGCAGCTCGACGCGCGGCAAAGCGAGGTCATCGAGCTGCGCTTCTTCGGCGGGCTGAGCGTGGAGGAAACCGCCACGGCGCTCGACATCTCGCCGGCCACCGTCAAGCGCGAATGGGCGTGCGGACGCGCATGGCTCCTGCGCGAGCTGGGCGGTGGCGCGGCGCGGCCGGCCCGACAGATCGCATGACGCAGCCGCCGGACCCGCAGGCCTGGCAGCGACTCAAGGCCTTGCTGGCCGAAGGGTTGGCCCTGGCGGCCGACGAGCGCCCGGGCTTCATCGAGCGCGTGTGCCACGGCGACGCGGCCCTGCGCCACGAACTCGAATCGCTGCTGGCCGCCGGCGAGCGCAGCGGCACGCCGCTGGACACCCGCCCGAGCGAGCAACTGCTCGATGCGCTCGGAATGCCCACCACGCCCGCCTGGGTTGGACGCCGCCTGGGCGCCTACCAGCTCGTGGCGCTGATCGCGCGCGGCGGCATGGGCGAGGTCTACCGCGGCGAACGCGCCGACGGCCAGTACGAGCAGCAAGTCGCCGTCAAGCTCATGCGCGAAAGCCTGGACCGCGAGTTCCTTCGGCAGCGCTTCGACGCCGAGCGCCGCATCCTCGCGACGCTGGACCACCCCAACCTCGCGAAGATGCTCGACGCCGGCATGGCCGACGACGGCTCACCCTACTTCGTGATGGAGTTCGTCGATGGCCAGCCCATCGATGCCTACTGCGAATCGCGCGAGCTCGGCATCGACGAGCGGCTGCGGCTTTTTCGCACCGTGTGCCAGGTGGTCGAGTACGCACATCGGCAAGGCGTGGTGCACCGCGACCTGAAGCCGAGCAACATCCTCGTGACCGCGCAAGGCGTGGTGAAGCTCGTGGATTTCGGCATCGCCAAGCGCATCGGGCCGGCGGAAGACGCTGCCGCCACCGCCACCGCGCAGCGCGCGCTGACGCCCGAGTACGCGAGCCCCGAGCAAGTGCGCGGCGAGGCCGCCACGCCGGCGAGCGACATCTATGCGCTGGGCGTGGTGCTGTACCGGCTGCTCACGCACGCGAGCCCCTACGGCGACACCACCGGCGACAGCTACGCGCTGAACCGAGCCATCTGCGACACCGAGCCGACCCGCCCGAGCCGCGCGCTCGATGCAGCCGGCCAGGCGCCGTCGAGGGCCGTGCGTCGGCGCTTGCAAGGCGACCTGGACGCCGTCGTGATGATGGCCTTGCGCAAGCAGGCCGAACACCGCTACGCGTCGGCCGAGGCGCTGGGCGACGACATCTTCCGCCACCTCGAAGG
>Ga0068852_100001550_pt1 | contig 15604 bp, 13 predicted proteins | sample KBSCornC22_FD_66594 | JGI IMG/M metagenome (GOLD analysis project Ga0068852, IMG submission 66594) | Corn rhizosphere microbial communities from Kellogg Biological Station, Michigan, USA - KBS Corn C2-2 | ecosystem: Host-associated > Plants > Roots > Rhizosphere > Soil ... | reverse complement strand
CTGTTCCTGACGCTGATGCTGGTCGCGCTGAGCCTGATCGTGATCGGCAACGGCTTCTTCAAGCCGAACATCTCGACCATCGTCGGGTCGCTCTACGCCAAGGGTGACAGGCGCCGAGACGCCGGCTTCACCATCTTCTACTGGGGCATCAACATCGGCTCCATCGGCGGCCAGATCCTGTGTCCGATCTTCGTCTCCTGGTTCGGCTGGTGGGCCGGATTCGCCGTCGTCGTGGTCGGCATGTTGATCGGCTATGCGATGATCCAGTTCGATGGCGGACGCCTCGCCGGCTACGGCGAGCCGCCGGAACGAAGCGGGCCCGATCGCGCCTGGCTCATCTACATTCTGTCGATCGTCTCGGTCCCGATCTTCTGGGCGATCTTCCGCAACGTGATGACGACGCCCGAAGCGGCCGCGGGAACCGGGCTTTGGGGCTATATCGTCGCGACCCCATTCCTCGGGAAGGTGCTGTTCATCACCTTCCTCGCGGCGGTGATCGGGATCCCGATCTGGTCGTACAAGGTCGGCAACAGGCAAGAGTTCCAGATGATGCTCGCGGCGATCATTCTCGTCGTGTTCAACGTCACCTTCTGGACTCTGTTCGAGCAAGCCGCTTCCTCACTGACCCTCTTCGCCGACCGCAACACCACGCTCGAGCTGTTCGGAATCTTCGTCTCGGCGCCGCAGACGCAGAACTTCAATCCGATCACGATCGTCATCTTCGCGCCGATCATGAGCTGGCTGTGGATCTGGCTGTCGAAGCGCGGCTGGGAGCCGTCGATCCAGGTGAAGTTCGGGATCGCACTGATCCTCGTCGGCCTCGGCTTCGTCATTCTCGCCTGGAGCACCGGCACGGCCAATGCCGACTTCCGGGTCGCCTTGTGGTGGCTGGTGCTGACTTATTTCCTCCACTCGATCGCGGAGCTGTGCATTTCACCCGTCGGCCTCAGCATGATCACCAAGCTGTCGATCGCTCGCGTCGTCGGCATGATGATGGGCGTCTGGTTTCTGTCGATCTCGATCGGCGAATATCTCGCCGGAGCGGCGGCGCAGGCCGCATCGGTCCAGACGATCGGCGGGCAGGTCACCAACCCGCAGCTCGCGCTGCATACCTATGCCCACACCTTCATGGTCGGCGGCGAAAGCACGATGGTCGCCGGCGTCATTCTTCTGGCAATCTCGCCCTGGCTCAAGAAGCTCATGCACGGAGTGATGTAATGATCCGTTTGGCCGCAATCGCCGCCGTCACCGCAGCCTTGCTGTCGGGCTGCGCGGCGCTCGAATCCACGCCGGCGCCCGCGCCCGCCGTTCGGATCAACGAGGATCCCTATCCCTCGACCTACGTCCGCTACCCCGGCGTGCCGACGGTGATCCGCCACGCGACGGTCTTCACCGGCGACGGTCAGCAGATCAACGACGGCACCGTCGTCTTCGCCAATGGGGTCATCCAGGCGGTCGGCGGCGCAGCGCTCCCGTCGCCTGCCGGGGCGCTCGAGATCGACGGCACGGGGAAGTTCGTGTCTCCCGGCGTGATCGACATCCACAGCCACCTCGGCGTCTATCCTTCGCCCGGCGTCGAAGCGAACTCCGACGGCAACGAGCTGACCGACCCGATCCATGCCGACGTCTGGGCCGAGCACAGCGTCTGGCCGCAGGACCCCGGCTTCAGCCGCGCGCTCGTCAACGGCGGCGTCACGACTCTGCAGATCCTTCCCGGCTCGGGCGACCTGATGGGCGGCCGCACCGTGGTGCTGAAGAACGTGCCCGGGCGAACGGTCCAGGAGATGAAGTTCCCCGGCGCGCCCTACGGCCTGAAGATGGCCTGCGGCGAGAATCCGAAGCGGGTGTTCGGGTCAAAGGGCAAGATGCCGCAGACCCGCATGGGCAACATGGCGCTCGACCGCGAAACCTGGGTCAAGGCGGTCGCCTACAAGCGCAAGTGGGACGATTATTACGCGCATGGCGGCAAGATGCCCGATCGCGACCTGACTATGGACACGCTCAAGGGCGTGCTCGAAGGCAAGATCCTGATCCAGAACCACTGCTACCGCGCCGACGAAATGGCCAACATGATCGATATGTCGAAGGAGTTCGGCTATCACATCACCGCGTTCCACCACGCGGTCGAGGCCTACAAGATCGCCGACCTGCTGCGCGACAACAACATTTGCGCGGTGATGTGGGCCGACTGGTACGGCTTCAAGATGGAAGCCTATGACGCCATCCCGCAGAACATCGCGCTGGTCCACAATGCCGGCGCGTGCGCGATGGTGCACTCGGACGATCCGAACGGCATCCAGCGGCTCAACCAGGCCGCCGCGAAGGCGATGGCCTACGGGCAGCGCGCGGGCATCCCGAACCTTTCCGAAGCGGTCGCCTGGGAATGGCTCAGTCGCAATCCGGCCAAGGCGCTCGGAATCCTCGACAAGACCGGGACTCTGACGGCCGGGAAAGAGGCAGACGTGGTGCTTTGGAACGGCGATCCGTTCAGCGATTATTCGCGCCCCGAGCGCGTCTGGATCGACGGCGCGGAAATGTACGACGCCAACGACCCGCACAAACGACCGGTGAGCGACTTCGAGCTCGGCCAACCCGGTGAAGGAGACGTCAAGTGATCCGCGCTTTCGCAACCGCGCTCCTGCTGACGGTGGCGATGCCGGCCGCAGCGGAGACCATTGCCATCACCAACGCCACGGTCGGCATCGGCGACGGCTCGGCACCGATCCCGAACGCCACCGTGGTCATTCGCGACGGGCGAGTCGTTGCGGCAGGGCAGGGCGTCGCCGTACCGGCGGGCGCTCGCGTGATCGACGCCAGCGGCAAATGGGTCACTCCGGGAATCGTGGCCGGATTCTCGCGCCTCGGCCTCACCGACGTGTCCGGAGGCGCCGAGGGCGCGAATGACGAGAATGCCGAGAAGGGGCCGTTCAACGCGGCCATCGACATCGCTCCCGGAATCAACCCGAACTACCAGCCGGTGAAGGTCAATCGCGCCGAGGGCGTCACCCGCGCCATCGTCGCGCCGCGTACCGCGCACAACATCTTCGCCGGGCAGGGCGCCGTCATCGACACGGGCGCCGACATGGACCCGATTACCAAGGCGCGCGCCTTCCAGTTCGTCGAGCTCGGAGCAACCGGCGCGGAGGACGCCGGCGGGTCGCGTCCGTCGGCCTATATTCTCTTCCGCAACGCTCTTCGCGAAGCAGGGGAGCTGACGCGCTTTGCGGGGCCGATTTCGTCGAGCGGCGCGACGGAGCCCGACGCACGGCTCCGCCCGATGCAGAACCCCAACGAATCGCGGGTTTACAGCCGGAGCGCCGACCGCAGCCAGGACGTGCTCCTCACGCGCTTCGACGCGGCGGCGCTGGTGCCGGTGCTCCAGGGCCGCCAGCCGCTCCTCGTCCATGTCGAGCGCGCAAGCGACATCCTCAACGTCCTCGACCTCGCGCGCGAATTCCCGAGGATGAAGTTCGTGATCGTCGGCGCGACCGAAGGCTGGATGGTGGCCGACCGGATCGCCAAATCGGGCATTCCGGTCATCGCCTCGGCGCTCAACGACCTTCCCGCGAGCTTCGAGGAGATTGCGGCGACTCAATCGAACGTCGGCCGGATGCGCGCCGCCGGGGTCAATGTGTCGATCGGGATGATCAACGACGACGAGTCGCACAGGGACTTCTATGAGCGGCAATATGCCGGCAACCTCGTCGCGCTGCAGAAAATTCCTGGCGCCACCGGCGTCAGCTGGGGCGAGGCGCTGGCGATGATCACGTCGAAGCCCGCCGAAGCGATCGGCCTCGGCGGGCAGATCGGCCGCCTTTCGCCTGGCGAGCATGCCGACGTGGTGATCTGGTCGGGCGACCCGCTCGAGGTCACGAGCGCGCCGGATCAGGTGTTCATCGACGGCGTGCAGCAGCCGCTCGACGACCACCAGTCGCGGCTGCTCGAACGCTACCGCTACCTGCCGCGCACCGACTTGCCGAAGGCGTATCGGCCGTAGCCCTCGCGCTGCGCCGCTACAGCGGCTAAATCGGCGCCGATGACACGCAAGTTCTTCGGCACCGACGGGATTCGCGGCACGACCAACGCCGAGCCGATGACGGCGCAGACCGCGCTGTGCGTCGGGATGGCGGCGGGCGCGCATTTCCTGCGCGGCGATCACCGTCACCGCGTCGTCATCGGCAAGGATACGCGGCTCAGCGGTTACCTGATGGAATCCGCGATGGTCGCCGGTTTCACCAGCGTCGGCATGGACGTGGTCCTCCTCGGGCCGATGCCGACCCCTGCGGTCGCCATGCTCACCCGGTCGATGCGCGCCGACCTCGGCGTGATGATCAGCGCGTCGCACAACCCGTTCGCCGACAATGGAATCAAGCTGTTCGGCCCTGATGGTTACAAGCTCAGCGACGACGACGAGCGGGCGATCGAACAGCGGCTCGGGCAGGGGCCGAAGCTCGCGAAGCCCGAGCTGATCGGGCGTGCCAGGCGGATCGACGATGCCCGCGGCCGCTACGTGCAGTTCGCCAAGGACACGTTTCCGCAGGACCTGCGGCTCGACGGCCTCAAGGTCGTGATCGATTGCGCCAACGGCGCGGCCTACCATGTCGCGCCAGAAGCGCTGTGGGAGCTCGGCGCCGAGGTAGTCCCGCTCGGGGTCACTCCCGACGGGCTCAATATCAACGACAAATGCGGTTCGACGCACCCGCAGCTGATGCAGGAGACGGTGGTCGCGAGCGGCGCGGACATCGGCCTTGCGCTCGACGGCGACGCCGACCGGCTGATCGTTGCCGACGAGAAGGGCCGACTAGTCGATGGGGACCAGCTGATGGCGCTGATCGCGCTAGGGCTGCATTCGCGCGGCGCGCTCAAGGGCGACGCCGTGGTCGCGACGGTGATGTCGAACCTCGGGCTCGAGCGGAAGCTTGGCGCCGCGGGACTGAGGCTGCTTCGGACCAAGGTCGGCGACCGATACGTGCTCGAGGAGATGCGCAAGACCGGCTGCAACGTCGGCGGCGAGCAGTCCGGGCACATCATTCTCGCCGATCATGCCACCACCGGGGACGGTCTCGTCGCCGGGCTGCAGGTGCTTGCCGCGCTGGTCGAGGCCAAGGCGCCCGCAAGCAAGCTCCTGCGCCAGTTCGAGCCGCTTCCGCAGCTGCTCAAGAACGTGCGCTTCAACGGCGGCGCGGAGCCGCTCGAGGCGGACAGCGTGAGGAAGCGGATCGCGGCCGCGGAGCGCGAGCTCGAGGGCAGGGGCCGCCTCGTGATCCGCAAGTCGGGCACCGAGCCGCTCATCAGGGTGATGGCCGAAGGCGAGGACGCGGCGCTGGTCGAGCGCGTCGTCGACGACATCTGCGAGGCCGTCCAGTCGGCCGCGTGAACCATTTCTTGGTATTTGTCAGGGTAACGACGATATCGTGCACATGGAGAACTTCGCCCCGGGACAGGGGTCGAAGGCGCGTAGCGTAACGCCGACGGCTCGGATCCTGATTATCGCCGGCTCGGACTCGGGCGGGGGTGCCGGCATTCAGGCCGACATCAAGACCGCCGCGATCCTCGGCGCGCACCCAATGACCGCCGTCACGGCGGTGACCGCGCAGAACACGCTCGGAGTCGACGCGGTCCATCCGATCCCGGCCGAAATGATCCTGGCGCAGATCGACGCAGTCGTCAGCGATATCGGCGTCGATGCGGTCAAGGTCGGCATGATCGGCAGCGCCTTCGCCGCCAAGCAGGTCGCCGTGCGGCTGCAGGAGATTAAGGCGCTTCAGCCCGACCTCCCGATCGTGTTCGATCCGGTGATGGTTTCGACCAGCGGCAGCCCGCTTGCGGACGACGCCACGGTGGCCGCCTTCGGGAGGCTGATGGATGTCGCGACGGTCGCGACGCCCAACCTTCCCGAGCTGAAGCGGCTGACGTCGGAGGAAGACCCCGTCGCCGCTGCGCTCCACCTTGTCGGCCAGCATGGCTGCGCGGTGCTGATCAAGGGCGGGCACGACGAGGGCGACGCGCTCGCCGACGCGCTGATCGAAGAAGACAATATGACCAGCTGGCAGGGCCAGCGGATCGAGACGACGAGCACGCACGGCACTGGCTGCACGCTGGCGAGCGCGATCGCCGTGTTCCTGGCGCAGGGATCGAGCCTGTCCGATGCCGTGTCACGCGCCCGCGAGTTCGTCCGGGTCGCCCTTCACGAGGGGACGGGGCTTGGCCAGGGCGCTGGACCCGTCGGTTCGGGCGCGGTGCGCCTCGACGTCGGCTCGGGGCCGAGGCTCAACCAGGTCACCGTCACCGGCACCAATTACGAGCGCTCCGCCGAATTTTATCGCCGCCTCGGCCTCAAGCAGATCGTCGACAGCGCGGAGACGGGTTACGCCCGGTTCGAGACCGCAGGCGGGGTCACGCTGTCGGTGCAAATCGATCCCGACGAGAAGATCGTCGCCACCACCGCCATCTACCTCGAGTGCGACGACCTCGACGAGCGGGTCGAGCAGCTCGCGCGCAGCGGCGTCGTGTTCGAGCACGGGCCGCGCAACCAACCGTGGATGTGGCGCGAGGCGCGCCTTCGCGACCCCGACGGCAACATCATCTTCTTCTATCACGCAGGCGAAGCGCGGCGCTTCCCACCGTGGCGGGTCGAAAGCTAGACTTTTCCACAGCTTCTGTCGGCTGAACGTCTGGACCGGCGCCCGCGCGCGGGTGCAAGAGTCCGACTCGATGCCGCGGCGCTGTTCCTTCAAGCTCGAGCTCGATTTTCCGCAGCCGCTCGCCGGAGTCGACGAGGCGGGGTGTGCGCCGCTGGCCGGCCCGGTCGTGGCCGGCGCCTGCATCCTCAACCGCGACAAATTCCCGCGCGGGATCGACGATTCGAAGAATTTGCCGATCGAGAAGCGCGAGGCGCTCTACGCCAAGCTTGTCAAATGCTCGGCCTGGGGCGTCGGAATCGCCACGGTCGAGGAAATCGACAAGCTCAACATCTACTGGGCGAAGATGCTCGCAATGTGTCGCGCGGTCGAAGCGCTGGGGCTCGAGCCCGCCTGGGTGCTGGTCGACGGCAATGCGCTTCCGAAGTGGGAGCGGCCGTCGAAGCCGATCGTCGATGGCGACGCGAAATGCCGCTCGATCGCCGCCGCCTCGATCATCGCCAAGGTCACGCGCGACCGCATCATGGCCGATTATGCGAGGGAATATCCCGGCTACGGCTGGGAGCGGAATCGCGGCTACGGAACGCCCGAGCACTGGCGCGCGCTGCACGCGCTGGGCCCGACGCCGCTGCATCGCCGAAGCTTCCCCAAGGTCCGTGCCGCAATCGAGCGCGTGAAGCAGCCGGAGCTGGTGTTCGAAGAAATCCGCGAGGGCGAGTCCTTTGCGCCACACCCACCAGCGATTGAGTCCATCGAGATCGTCGAGACTCAACATCTTGTGGATCAGCCGCACCCGGCTGCCTAGCTGTAGCCCTTCGAAGGGCCTCGTTAACCCTTGATTGCTTGACCGCGAGTCCCGCCTGACTCACCTTCGCCCCGACTGAAGGGGGCAATGGCGTCCATGAACCTGATCGCCCGCATTGCGGAGCAGCCGACGAGCTTTCGCCCGGCGAAAGCGGCCAAGCGCACGCTTCCGCTCGACACCATCCTCCAGGGCGACTGCATCGCCGAGATGGCGCGCCTGCCGGACAAGAGCGTCGATATGATCTTCGCCGATCCGCCGTACAACCTGCAGCTCGGCGGCGACCTGTTTCGGCCCGAAGGCAGCCGGGTCGATGCGGTCGACGACGAATGGGACAAGTTCGACAGCCTCGCCACCTACGACAATTTCACGCGCGACTGGCTCGACCAGGCGCGGCGGGTGCTGAAGGACGACGGCACGATCTGGGTGATCGGCAGCTATCACAACATATACCGCGTCGGGACCTTGCTGCAGGACGCCGACTTCTGGATCCTCAATGACATCGTCTGGCGCAAGACCAACCCGATGCCGAATTTCCGCGGCACGCGCTTCACCAATGCGCACGAGACGCTCATCTGGTGCGCCAAGGACGAGAAAGCGCGCTACACCTTTAATTATCGCGCAATGAAGGCGTTGAACGACGATCTTCAGATGCGGTCTGACTGGCTTCTGCCGATCTGCGCGGGCCCGGAGCGGGTCAAAGGCGCGGACGGCGCGAAGGCCCACCCGACCCAGAAGCCCGAGGCTTTGCTGTACCGGATCCTGCTTGCCTGCACCAGGCCCGGCGACTTGGTGCTCGACCCCTTCTTCGGGACCGGCACGACCGGCGCGGTGGCTCGGCGGCTAGGTCGGCGATGGATCGGGATCGAGCGCGAGAGCGCTTACGTGAAGGTCGCGCGCGAACGGATCGCTTCGACGCTTCCGCTCGACGAAAGTGCGATGCAGACCGTGCAGGACAAGCGCGACCAGCCGCGGGTCGCCTTCGGCGTGCTGGTCGAAAGCGGCATGGTCCCGCCGGGAACGGCGCTCACCGATGCAAAGCGCCGCTGGACCGCGAACGTGCGCGCAGACGGGTCGATCTCATGCGACAGCCATGCCGGGTCGATCCACAAGGTCGGCGCCGCGCTCCAGAACGCACCCTCGTGCAACGGCTGGACCTTCTGGCATGTGGAGGAGGGGCGCAGCCTCAGGCCGCTCGACAGCTTGCGGCAACAGCATCTCGCCGCGCTATAGCGCGCGAATGCGCACCCTCATCCGACCGACCGCGTTCGTCGATTCGCCGTTCGGCCACGACGGCAAGGTCGCGCGGCTCGCCGGCGGGATGAGCTGGTTCGCCGCGGTCGAGCTGCTTCGCATCGAGGATCACGAACGCATATCGGCCGAGCTCGTGCCGGTCGAAGGCGTCGAGGACCGATTCGACGACAACATGGCCGCTCAATGGGCCACGCTCACGTCGGCGCGTCCGCCGCTGCAGCTCGGAGAGCGCACGATCCGGCTCGACCAGCCGCAGGTCATGGGCATCGTCAACGCCACGCCGGATAGCTTCTCCGACGGCGGGCAATTTGCCGATGCCGCCGCGGCTGCCGCTGCTGGCGCCGACATGGCGGCGGACGGCGCGGGGATTGTCGATGTCGGCGGCGAATCCACCCGGCCCGGCGCTTCGCTGGTGTGGGAAGGCGACGAGATCGAACGGGTCGTTCCGGTGATCCGGCAGCTCGCGGCTGGAGGCGCTGCGGTGTCGGTCGACACGCGCAAGGCTGACGTCATGACGGCAGCGATCGAGGCCGGCGCGCGCATGGTCAACGACGTGTCGGCGCTGACCTACGACGGCCGTTCGGCGGAGGCGGTCGCCGCTTCGGGCGTGCCGGTGGTCCTCATGCACCACCAGGGGCCACCCGAGACGATGCAGGAGAACCCGCGCTACGACGACCTGCTGGTCGAGGTTTACGAATGGCTCGAGGAGCGAATCGCGGCCGCGGTGGAGGCCGGGATCAAGCGCGAGCGCATCCTGATCGATCCCGGCTTCGGATTCGGAAAGAAGCTGGCGCACAATCTCGAGCTGATGAACGGCCTCGCCTTGTTCCATTCGCTCGGCTGCCCGATGGTGATCGGCGCGAGCCGCAAGCGCACGATCGGCGCCCTGTCCGGCGAAGCGCCCGCCGACCGCCGGGTCGCTGGAAGCGTCGCCTTCGCCCTCAAGGCGGTGGAGCAGGGGGTGCAGGTCGTCCGCGTCCACGACGTCTTCGAAACCGTGCAGGCACTTCGGGTCTGGCGCGGCATGCGCGACCTGGCGCTGACCCCTCGCCCCTAGGCAGCGGTGTCGATGCCGAGCCCGCCGAGCTTCCGGTAGAGGGTCGAACGGCCGATCCCGAGCCGCCGCGCGACCTCGCTCATGCGGCCGCGGTAATGGCCGATGGCCAGGCGGATGATGTCGGCCTCGATCTCTTCGAGCGGACGGAGGTGGCCGTCGGCGGTGTAGAGGCTGACTCCGGGCGCGCCGGCGATCGCCTCGTCGCTCTTGGACTTGCTGAGGTGCGGCGTGACGTCGGTGCGGCGGTTGGTGAAGCGCGACTGCACGGCGATGTGCGGGAAGTCCTCGGCCGTGAGCGAGCGCTCGTCACACTGCAGCGCGGCGCGGAACAGCACGCCGGCGAGCTGGCGGACGTTGCCCGGCCAGCCGTAGCGCATCAGCACGGTGAGGGCGTCGTCGCCGATCGAGAGCGGCTTGAGCCCGGCCTGGTCGGCGACGCGGGTGAGCAGGTGCCGCGTCAGCGCCGGGATGTCGCTGCTGCGGTCGCGCAGAGGCGGAAGGACCACAACCGTCCCGCCGATCCGCTCGGCAAGCCCGGGATCGAAGTCTTCGGGGAGCGGCCGGCTGTTCGTCGCGATCAGCCGGACGTCGACCGAGTGGCTGCCGTTCAATCCGACCGGGCGGACCTCGCCCGTCGCGAGCACGCGGTCGAGCAGCTGCTGGGTCTCGAGCGGAAGCGCGGCGATCTCGTCGAGGACGAGGGTGCCGCCGTCGGCCTGGACGAGCTTGCCGGTCTTCGAGGCGAACGCGCCCGGGAAGGCACCTTTCTCATGACCGAACAGCTCGCTGTCGACGATGTTCGCGGCAATCGCCTTGCAATCGAGCGTCAGCAGCGGGCCCTTGGAACGGAGGCTCGCGGCGTGGATCGCCCGAGCGACGGTTTCCTTTCCGGTGCCGGGCTCGCCGAGGATCAGGACGGGGAGCCGATTGCGCGCCGATTTTGCGGCGACCGCCAGCGCGGCGCGGAATTCGGGAGCGGCGCCGACAAGCTGTTCGAGTTCGAGCGGGGGAGCGAGCTTTTCCGACACCGGCGCGAGCTCGCCCGATGCGCGGCGGCGGTCGGCGTTGGCGGAGAGGACGTCGAGCAGCCGCTCCGGCGCCACCGGGCGGACGAGGAAGTCGGACGCGCCGGCGCGCATCGCCTCGACCGCGATCGCGACCTTGTCGCTATGCGAGAGGACGATCACGGGCAAGTGCGGGCGGTGCGTGCGCAGGGCCTCGATCAGCTCGGGCCCGTGCTCAGCATCCCAGCTTCCGAAAATCGCCGCCTGCACTTCGCGGCCGTGCGGCCCCTGAAGCAGCGCCACCGCAAGCTCGGCATCGGCCGCGCCGACGACGCTCCACGCGGCGCGCGCGGCAATCGCGGAAATCAGCCGCCGCTCGTCGGCGTCTGCGTCGACAAGCAGGAGCGAACGTGTCGGTTCTTCGCGCATTTCCCGCCCTTTCGCCGCCCAGCCTAGGTGCGAAGGAGTAAAGGGTGCCTTAAGCCGGCACTTACGGGGTTGGGGACCGGCGATTGGCTTGTTATGGACGCCGGCAACCAGCTTCGACGTTAGAGGGAAAAGACATGGCCGAAGAAGAGCCGCTGCTCGCCGATCCGCCGACGCACGACGTCGCCGTCCACGTTGGCGATTACGAGCGCTTCACGAAAATGATGTTCCGGGGCGCGATCACCTGCCTGATCATCGGCATCCTCTCGCTCATCTTCATCAAGGCCTATTGGTAAGCCTTCGCGGATGAAGATCGCGGTCTTGAAGGAAGCGGCGGGCGAGACGCGCTGCGCCGCGAGTCCCGAGACCGTGAAGAAATTCGCCGCCCTCGGTGGCGACGTCGCGGTCGAGACGGGCGCGGGCGAGGACGCGTCGATCGCCGATTCCGACTTCGCCGAAGTGGGCGCGAGCATCGGCAGCCGCAAGGACGTGCTCAAGGGCGCGCAAATCATCCTGTGCATCAACGGGCCTGACCCGAAGTCGCTCGCCGGCGCCGAGACGGGGGCGCTGCTGGTCGGCGGCCTCGACCCGCTGCGCCAGCGCGAGAAGGTCGAGGCCTACGCCGGAGCCGGGCTCGAGGCGCTGGCGATGGAGTGGATGCCGCGCATCACCCGCGCCCAGTCGATGGATATCCTCTCGTCGCAATCGAACCTCGCGGGCTACAAGGCGGTGATCGATGCGGCGGCGACCTACGGCCGCGCTTTCCCGATGATGATGACGGCGGCGGGGACGATCAGCCCCGCCAAGGTATTTGTGATGGGCGTCGGAGTCGCCGGCCTCCAGGCGATCGCGACCGCCAAACGGCTCGGCGCGCAGGTCAGCGCCACCGACGTGCGCTCCGCGACCAAAGAGCAGATCCAGTCGCTCGGAGCGAAGCCGATCTTCGTCGAGAATGTCGCCGGGATCGAAGGCGAGGGCGTCGGCGGCTACGCGACCGAGACCTCGCCCGAATACCAGAAGGCGCAGGCGGAGCTGGTCTCGAGCCACATCGGCAAGCAGGACATCGTCGTCACCACGGCGCTGATCCCGGGCCGGCCGGCCCCGCGGCTGATCACCGACGCGCAGGTCGCGAGCATGCGCGCCGGCAGCGTCATCGTCGATCTCGCCGCCGACGCGGGCGGGAATGTCGAAGGCACCGTCAACGGCGAGACCGTGCAAAGCCACGGCGTCACCATCATCGGGGCGTCCAACCTTGCGCGCAGCCTCGCCGCCGATGCGTCGGCGCTGTTCGCGCGCAACCTCTACAATTTCCTCAGTGCCTTCTGGGACAAGGAGCAGGGGCGCCCCGCGCTCCCGGACGACGACGAGATCGTCAAGGCGATCCGCCTCACCCAAGGTGGCAAGGTCGTGAACGAACGGCTGACGGCGGTATCGTGAACTCGCCCGACATGCTCGTCATCGGCGGGGGGATCGCGGGCCTCTCGGCGGCGGCGGCGCTGTCGAGGCATGCGCGGGTCGCGGTGATCGAGGCCGAGGAGCAAATCGGCTATCATTCGTCAGGCCGAAGCGCGACCATGGTCCATTACGCGCTCGGCGACCGCCTCGTGCGGGCGCTGACGCTTGCCAGCCGCCCGTTCTTTGAGAACCCGCCGAAGGGCTGCACCGACGTGCCGCTCGGCCGGCGCGTGCCCGTGCTCGTCCACGCGCGCGACGACGAGCGTGCGGCGCTGGACGCGCTCGACGCCGAGATTTCGCCGTTCGCGACGCTGGAGCGGCTCGATTCGGCCGGCGTGCACGCGCTCTGCCCGCTGCTGAGGGAGGATGCGCGGCACGGAATCGCCGATTTCGACGCGATCCGGCTCGACCCGCATGCGCTGCTCCAGGGCAATCTCAGGCAGCTGCGCAGCCGTGGCGGCGAGCTCCACACGGAAGCGCGAGTCGCCCGCATCGAGCGAGAGGCCGGGGTCTGGGCGGTGACGACCGACAAAGGCGAGCGGTTTGCCGCGCCGGTGCTGATCAACGCCGCCGGTTCCTGGGCCGACGCCGTCGCGCGCCTCGCCGGAGTCGCGCCGCTCGGCCTCGAGCCCAAGCGGCGCACGATCATCACCTTCGATGCGCCCCCCGGAACGCCGCTCGACCGGCTGCCGTTCGCCAAGACCGTCGGCGACCAGCTCTATTTCGCCGAGGAGAGCGGGCGGCTGTTCGCCTCGCCGATGGACGAGGTGCCGAGCGAGCCGATGGACGCGCAGCCCGACGAATATGAGGTCGCGCTCGCGGCCCACAGGATGGCGGAGCGCACGACCGTGCAGGTCCGCCAAATCCACAGCAAGTGGGCGGGGCTTCGCACCTTCACTCCCGATCGGCATCCGGCCGCGGGCTTTGCGTCCGATGCGGAGGGCTTCTTCTGGCTTGCAGGGCAGGGCGGCTTCGGCCTGCAGACCTCGCCGGCGATGGCGGCGGTGGTCGAATCCCTGATCGCGGGGACGTCGTGGCCCGTGCCCGACGTGCCGGCGGAGCAGCTAGCCCCCGACCGGTTCGTCAGGCAGGCGGCATAGGTCGACCCAGCGCTCGGCGACCAGGCCGAAGAGCCGCTCCGTCGGCACTTCAACGGAGGTGTTGAGCGACCCGCCGGCCGGATGAACCACGGCGAAGGCCTTCAGCGACACGTCGAGGTAGACCGGCAGCGGCGTCTTCAGGCCGAACGGACAGACTCCACCGACGGGATGGCCGGTCACGGCGAACGTCTCCTCCGGCCCGAGCATGCGCGGGCGCGCGCCGAACTCGTCCTTGCACTTGCGGTTGTCGAGGCGTGCGTCGCCGCGGGTGCAGAGGAGGAAAAGATGGTCGCCAGCGCGTACGGCGAGAGTCTTGGCGATCCGGCCGGGCTCGACCCCGAGCGCCTTTGCCGCCGCGTCGACGGTCGCCGTGGTTTCCTCGACCTCGATGAGCTTGAGGTCGGGGGCGTTGGCGGCCAGCCACGCCTTGACGGACTCGAGGCTCATTCGCCGATCAGGTGGAGCGCGATCGAGCGCTCGGGCGTGCTGCGGCGATGCTCGAACAGGAAGATGCCCTGCCAGGTGCCGAGCACGGGCCGGCCGTCCTTCACGGGGATGGAGAGCTGGGTTGCGGTGAGCGCGCTCCGCAAATGCGCCGGCATGTCGTCCGGCCCCTCGTCGTCATGCTCGTACGAGCCACTCTCGGGGGCAATCCGCTCGAAGAAAGCTTCGAGGTCGCGCCGCGCGGCCGGGGCGGCATTCTCCTGGATCACGAGCGATGCCGACGTGTGGCGGCAAAAAATCGTCAGCAGCCCCTCGCGAATGCCCGTGCCGCCGACGAATTCCTCAACGGACTGGGTAAATTCCCGCAGCCCGCGGCGCTCCGCGCGAATCGGGAGAATCGTGCTGGCCTGGCGAAGCATGGCGCCAGCTAGCGCGACACGCTCACGTCTTCCAGCACGCACAAACAAAAGCGCCCGCAGAGTTGCGGGCGCTTTCTAATTTACTGATTTCAGTAGCGTTTAGCCGTTCGAGCCGCTGCCGCCGACGCCACCACCGAGAATCCAGTCCCAGATACCACGAGTCGTTTTTGCATTCTTCATGGGTTGCCCCCTTCGTTTCCCTGCGATTCGGCAGTTGCGGCGATATTAACCCTAATCGACATGGTTTACAAATGATTCGCCACGTTTTCCGTTCGGGAAGCCGCGTTCTTTGTCTGAATTTCGAACGGATCTGAAATTAGGCCGGTAATCGGCCCCTGAATCGCCCTACGGCGTCAGGCGGCGCTCCGCCGGCGCGCGGACGTCAGGCGCTTCGCGAGGCTCTCGAGACTCATCGGCCGGCCGATGGCGAAGCCCTGGGCAATGTCGCACTCGAGCTCGACCAGCGCACGGAGAATGTCGCGCTGTTCGACCCCTTCGGCGACGACCTTGCGGCCGAGCGAATGCGCGAGGCTGATCGTCGATTGCACCATCAGCCGATCGCTGCGGTTGTCGACGATCCCCTTGACGAAACTCTGGTCGATCTTGATCTCGTTGGCCGGGATCTTCTTGAGGTAATCCAAGGTCGACTGGCCCGTCCCGTAATCGTCGATCGCGATATTGACGCCCAGGTCTCGCAGGCGGCTGATCATGTCGAGACCTTCGCCGGTGTCGGCGAGCGCGGCCGTCTCGGTGAGCTCCAGAGTCAGGTGGTTGGGCGCAAGCCCATGACGGGCGAGCAGGGCCGACAGCCTCAGTATGAAGCTCTTGTCGGTCAGCAGCCGCGCCGAGAGGTTCACGGCAATCCCGAACTCGGCGCCGCGGTTGTTCATTTGCACGGCTGCAGCCACAGCCTTTTCGAGGACGAAATCGGTAAGCTTGCCGATGCGATTGTGCTGCTCCGCCGCGGCGACGAATTCGGTGGCGGCGATTGGACCCTTTTCG
>Ga0068852_100001548_pt1 | contig 15605 bp, 13 predicted proteins | sample KBSCornC22_FD_66594 | JGI IMG/M metagenome (GOLD analysis project Ga0068852, IMG submission 66594) | Corn rhizosphere microbial communities from Kellogg Biological Station, Michigan, USA - KBS Corn C2-2 | ecosystem: Host-associated > Plants > Roots > Rhizosphere > Soil ... | reverse complement strand
GCGCGGTTGAGCGGAGCCGGCCCTGCGTCCACGACCGGCGCGGGCATCGCAGCCAAGACCGACCCTGTCGTCCGTAGGGGCGATCCGGTGGATCTGGTTGCCCAGTCCAGCGGTTTCAGCGTGAGTGTCAGCGCGATCGCGCAGGAAGACGGGGCGCCCGGAAGCCGGATCCGCGTCAAGGCGGACGGGAAAAACAGCCCGATTTTTGCGGAGGTGATCGATGCCGGGCGCGTCAGATTACCAGGATTTAAATAATTGGCGATTGTGCCGTTATCCCGATCAGGTGAAGGTACCGATTGGGCGAGTAAGATGCGAAAGGATGCGACGATGATCACTGGAGTCGGACCGACCGGTATCGCGCGCGCCATCGAGTTGCGGAACGACGGCGTCGGCAAGGGCGAGGCGGCCGCCAAGGTCGAGCAGGCCCCCGCGCAGGGCCCGTCCACCATCACCACGCCCGCCGCCGAGCTGGCCGCGCAGGGTGCGCCGATCGACACGGCGAAGGTGGAAGCGATCCGCACCGCCATCGCCAACGGCACCTACAAGATCGACGCGAAGGCGATTGCCGACCGCATGATCGCGCTCGACCTGCCGGCAAAATGAGCGACGTTGCCCTTCAGCAGCTGGATGACGCCCAGGCCGCGTTGATCGCGGCGCTGGATGCGCATGACCTGGACGCGATCGATGCCGCCAACAGCGCGCTCGCGAGCGCGGTCGAAGGGGTGCGCGCCGTCGGCGGCTGGCGCGAACGGCCCGGCCTGCGCGACGACCTGATCCGCATCCTGCGCAGCGCCGAGGCGGCACGCGGCCGGGTCAACGCTCTGAGCGATGGCAATCGCCGCGACTTCGACAAGCTGATCAGCCTGGGCGGCACGCCACGGGCCTGGGCCTACGGACGCCACGGCACGATCAGCTGAGAAAGGCTGACGAACGAAATGAGAGAGCCGGCCGGGAGGTCGGCTTTTTTGTATCCGGCGCCGCGCCTTATCCCCCGTCATTCCCGCGCACGCGGGAATCCAGCTTTCTTGAATCACGCGGCGCCGCGGAGCAGCGATCCGATCCCGAACGACGGCACGCTCCACGACCCACCATCTCGGCGCCTCCAGCAAATAGAAGCTGGATTCCCGCACGCGCGGGAACGACGCTGCAAGGCCCCAATCTGGCACGCCTCTTGCTTCTTTTTCTACGCAAGTAAGAGGTAGAAATGGCGACGAAAGCGATGACCCGCCGGCTTTGGATCGGTTCGGCCAAGGGAGCGATCCTCCCTTTGGCGATCATGATGCTGGTCGGACTGATGATCGTTCCGGTGCCGAGCATCGTGCTCGACATCGGCTTCATCACCAACATCATGATCAGCCTCGCCGTGCTGATGATTGCGTTGAATGCCGAGAAGCCCCTCGACTTCTCCGCCTTCCCGACCGTCCTCCTCTTCACGACGTTGCTACGACTCTCGCTCAACGTCGCCTCGACCCGCGTCGTGCTGGTCGACGGCCATACCGGCGCGAACGCGGCCGGCCATGTGATCGAATCGTTCGGCCATTTCCTGATCGGCGGCGATTATGCGGTCGGTCTGTTCGTGTTCGGTATCCTTATGATCATCAACCTGGTCGTGATCACCAAGGGTGCCGGCCGCGTCTCGGAAGTGTCGGCGCGCTTCACCCTGGACGCCTTGCCCGGCAAGCAGATGGCGATCGACGCCGATCTGAACGCGGGTCTGATCACGCCGGAAGAAGCCAAAGCCCGCCGCCAGGAGATCGCGACCGAAGCGGACTTCTACGGGTCCATGGACGGCGCCTCGAAGTTCGTGAAGGGCGACGCGGTCGCCGGGGTGATGATCTTGGCGATCAACATCATCGGCGGCCTCGTGCTCGGCGTGGTCAGCCACAAGCTTTCGGTGAGCGAGGCGGCCTCGACCTATATTCAGCTCGCAATCGGCGACGCACTGGTCGCGCAGGTTCCGGCATTGCTGCTGTCGATCGCCGCCGCCGCTATCGTGACGCGCGTCAATTCGCCGCTCGACCTCTCCAACCAGATCTCCAGTCAGTTCGGCATGGCCAAGGCCTGGACGCCGGTCGCCGGCATCCTCGGCGTCCTGGGCATCGTCCCGGGCATGCCGCATTTCGTCATCCTGCCCGCTGCCGGCCTTGCCGGGACGGTCGCGTGGAAGCTCAAGAAAGCCAAGGAAGCCGCTGCCGTCGCCGCCGCGGAGCCGGCTCCGACGCCGCCCGCCAATCCCAGCCAGATCCAGTGGGAGGAGGTATCGGACGGCGCCGCGCTCAGCCTGGAGCTGGGTTATGGGCTGATCAGCCTGGTCGACGAGCGCAAGGGCGCGCCCTTGATGACGCGGATCACCGGCATACGGCGTCAGCTGAGCCGCGAGCTCGGCTTCGTCGTGCCGCTCGTGCGCGTGCGCGACAATCTGTCGCTCGGCCCCAACAGCTATCGCATCACCGTGGCGGGCGTCGTCGTCGGCGAGGATGAATGCTGGCCGGACGACCTGCTCGCGCTCGATTCGGGCGAGCTGGTCGGCACGGTCGAGGGCCGCAAGGTCAAGGATCCGAGCTTCGGGCTCGACGCGGTCTGGATCCGCCCCGATCAGCGGACCGACGCGGTCATCGCCGGCTATACGGTGGTGGACGGCGCGACCGTGATCGCGACCCATCTCAATCAGCTGATCGCCAATTCGGCCGCCGACCTGTTCGGCATGGACGAGGCGCAGAAATTGCTCGACGCGCTCAAGGAGAGCTCGCCGCAACTGGTCGCCGGTCTCACGCCGCAGCCGCTCAGCCTGGCGCAGCTCACCGCCGCGTGCCGCGCGCTGCTGGCCGAGGGCGTACCGCTCAAGGATTTCCGCCGCGTGGCGGAGGCGATGATCGACGCGTCGCGCGAAACCGCCGATCCGATCCAGCTCAACGAAGCCGTAAGGCAGCGTATCGGCGCCTTGATCGTTCAGACGATCGTGCCCGTCCGGATGCCCCTGCCCGTCGTTACCTTCGACGCCGAACTGGAAGGCCTGCTCGCTCAGGCGGTCCGTGTCGGCCCCAACGCCCAGCATCCGTTCGAGCCGGCGCTGGCGCAGCGCATCATCGGCGCGGTGAACCAAGCGGCTCAGCCCTTGCTCGCCAATGCGATGCGGTTCGCTTTGGTCACCTCGCCGCTCGCGCGCCGGGCGGTCGCAAGACTTCTTAAACCACATCTGCCTGAAACTCCGATCATGTCCTTCCTCGAGATTCCCGATGGCAAGGCGGTCGAAGTGATGGCGATCGTCGGCAGCAATACGGCCCAGTCGGCGCCGACGCTGCCACGTTCCTCGGAGATGGCGGCATGAGCCTGGCGGAACAGGCCGCGCCGATGGAAGGCGCGATGACCTATCAGCGCCGCCCGGCCAAGGCGGACCCGGCCCAGCTCGCGCGGCAGCATATGCCGCTGGTGCGCAAGATCGCCTGGCACGTCCATGGCCGCGTCTCGAGCGCGATCGATGTCGAGGACCTGGTCCAGATCGGCATGGTCGCGTTGGTCGAGGCGGCGAACGGCTATGAGGATCGCGGTCACGCTTTCTCGACTTATGCGTCGATGCGGATCCGCGGCGCGATGATCGATCACCTGCGCCGTCACGCGACCATCTGCCGATCGGCCATGGCCAAGCGCAAGGCGATGAACGAGGCAACCGCCAAGTTCGAGGCGCAATGGGGCCGTTCGCCCAGCGAATCCGAACTGGCGCGCGCCATGGGAATCGACCCGGCCGACTTCCGCGAAATGGCCGATTCGGCGATCGCCGTGCGCCAGGAATCGCTCGACGAGGTCTATTCCGACCAGTCGATGTGGTTCGCCGACGTCGAGCAACGCGTCGACCAGACTCTGGAGCGCGAGCAGCTCGCCGGGGCACTGGCGGAGCATATTTCGGAACTGCCCGAACGCGAGGCTTTGGTGCTGCAGCTCTATTTCGTCGAGGAGATGAACCTGGACGAGATCGGCCAGACGCTAGGCGTCGGCGCTGCGCGTATCTGCCAGATCAAGAAATCGGCGCTCGATCGGCTGCGCAAGTCACTGAGCGACTGGGCGGACTGAATCTTCCGCGAGTCATGCCGGGAGGGCACCCAGCAAAATGCCATTTTGCTGGGACCCGAGCTAAGCTGGCATCCATCTCCTGCGCATCCGCCCGGACGTGACATCCCGACCCAAGGTCCGGCGGCACGAGATGGACTCCAGCTTTTGCTGGAGTGACGGCCTAGAGCCGTCACGCTCCGATTGCATCGGCGCGCGGGCTCTAGGCTATTGTTTTACCGCGATTTCCGAGTCGCCAGATGAGTCCATCTGGCTCGAAATCGCTCTATCGTGGCGGTGCAGCTTACCGATCCCATATCGGGCTTCTGTTCTTCCCCAACAAACTCTGCCGACACAAGGCACCGCAGATCATCGCTAACGCGGAATTAACCACCCCTGCTTAGGACTTGGCCCGAACCGCGCGCGGGAAGGACGAACGAGTATGATCCCCAAGCTCATCCACTTCATCTGGGTTGGTGATGAAAGCAAATGCCCCACCAACTGCATGGATACGTGGCGCGCGCATCACCCCGACTGGAATTTCATCGTCTGGGGCAATGCGGAGCTCAACGAGCTCAAGTGGGTCAATCGCGATCACATGATGGCGATGTACGACCGCGAGCTCAACGGGGTTGCCGACATGATGCGGTGGGAGATCCTGCACGCCAATGGCGGCATCGTGGTGGATGCCGACAGCATCTGCCTGCGCCGGCTCGACGATCACCTGCTCGACTGCGAGGCTTTTGCCTGCTGGGAGAATGAGATCGTGCGGCCGGGGCTCATCGCCGCCGGCTATTTCGGTTGCGAGGCGGGCAATCCGTTCGTCAAGCAGATCGTGCGCGACATCGCGTCCGAGGAATCGGTGACGCATGACATGGCGTGGAAGACGGTAGGGCCGCTGCGGCTGACCGAGAGCTATCGCAAATATAATTATTCGAAGCTGCGCATCTATCCGAGCCACTATTTCATTCCGCAGCATTTCAGTGGTGCGGCCTATGAGGGCAGCGATCCGGTCTATGCCCATCAGCTATGGGGTTCGACCCGGCGCTGCTATGACGAGATTCACAAGAAGGACCTTGGTGCGGTGGGCACACCAGTACCCGGGACGCAACCCGTCAAGGCCCCCGAGGCGAGCCCCCCACCCGTCCCTCAGGCCGCGGGTCCCGGTACAAGCTCCAAGCTCGAGGCGCTCCACGATCCCTATTTCGTCCAGCGCGTGCCCATCAGCAGCGAGATCGCGGAACTCAACCGCTACGACGTCCTGCGCACGATGTGCCAGGGCAAGCGCGTGCTCCACGTAGGCTGCGCCGACTGGCCGATCACCGATCCGAGAACGTCATTGCATCTGATGCTGGAGACGGTGTGCGCCAAGCTGGATGGGGTCGATCCCCATGTCGAGGCGCTCGAACAGCTTGCGCCCTTCACCAAGGGGCGCCTCTACTCGTCTCTGACGGAGATCAGCGATTCCTACGATGTGGTGCTCGTTCCGGAAGTGATGGAGCATGTCGCCAACGTCGCCGAATTCCTCGATCAGCTCTATGCGATCGACGCGGGCATGTTCCTGATCTCGGTGCCCGATGCCTTTCAATGCCGCAGCCGGCATTTCGATTATGTGGCCGGCAGCCAGACGTTCGTGGAGGTCGTCCATCCCGACCATAATGTCTGGTACACGCCTTACACGTTCGCCAACACGATCAAGAAATACAGCAGCTTCAGCATCGAGCAGATGTGGTTCTTCAACCGCATCTCACTGCTCGCCTTGTTGTCGAAGACCCAGCTGCGCATGGCTGCCTGACGGCCGCCCCTCTCGAATAGCTCGGAGCAATACATTGGCGGTCGATCAAATCCTTCGCAAGGCGCAGACCTTTGCCCGCAATGGGGACAAGGCAGCGGCGGAGAATCTCTACCGGGAGGTTCTGAACAGGTTTCCCGGCAATCGAAAAGCGGCGGCAGAGCTTCAGGCCTTGTCGCGCCCCGTCATCGAAAATCCGCCCGAAGCCGAGCTGGATCAGTTGGTCGCTCTCTATGTGGCACGGAATTGGGCCGAGGCATCGCGCTATGCGGACCTGCTGCTCGCGCGCTATCCGTGGGGCGAGATTTTGCACAATTTGGCCGGAGCGATCCGCGCCGGCATGGGCCAGCTTGACGAGGCGGTCGCCCATTATGATCAGGCCATTGCGCTCGCGCCCGATTTCTTCGAGGCGTTCAATAACCGGGGCAATGCGCTGGCCGGTCTGAAGCGCCTGGACCAGGCGCTTGCCAGCTTCGACGCGGCAATCCACCTCAAGGCGGATTATGCCGAAGCGCACGTCAACCGCGCCGTCACGCTCGTCAAACTCCACCGGCCGGAGCAAGCCCTGGCCGCGTTTGGCGACGCCATCCGTTTCAACGCCGGCCTGGCGGCCGCCTATAATAATCGCGGCAACCTTTTGATGACGCAGCATCGCCTCCGCGATGCGCTCGCCGACTATGAACAGGCGATCCGCCTGCAGCCGGCCTATGCCGACGCCTTCCTCAACCAGGGCAATGTCCTCAAGACGCTTTCGCGCCCGCAGGACGCCATCGCGAGCTATGACCGAGCCATCGCCCTGGCCCCCGGCTTGGCCCAGGCGCACAACAATCGCGGTACGGCCCTGCGCGCTCTTCACCGATCCGAAGAGGCGCTCGCCAGTTATCGCGAAGCGCTGCGCCTGAAACCCGATTATGCTTTGGCCTATGGTGAATTGCAGCACATCCAGGCGCATCTGTGCCTCTGGCCGGATGCGCCGCGCGACGATACCTTGCTGGATCTCGGCCGCGAAGAGGATGTCATCCCGCCATTCTATATGCTGGAGCTGACGGACGATCCGCCGCGGCAGCTGGCATTTGCCCGGGCATGGGCCGAAGAAAAATTCGGCGGCATCCGTCCCGGAGAGTTCAAACGGGCGGCCCCGGGCGAACGAATCCGGATCGGCTATTTTTCGGCCGACTTCCACCGTCACGCGACCATGTATCTGATGGCGCGTCTGTTCGAGCTGCATGACCGCACGCAGTTCGAGATCCACGCTTTTTCCTACGGCGCCAAGGCCGAGGACGAGATGCGCTCCCGCCTGCTCGACGCCGTCGATGAATTTCACGATGTCGCCGATCTGGACGATCGGGAGATCGCCGCTTTGTCGAACGCGCGCGGGATCGATATCGCCATCGACCTAAAGGGCTATACGACCGGGGGACGCCCGGGGATTTTCGCGCATCGCGCCGCGCCGGCCCAGGTCAGCTATCTTGGCTATCCCGGTACGACGGGCGCCGGTTTCATCGACTATATTCTCGCCGATGCGGTGACGATTCCGGACGAGCTGCGTGAATATTATTCGGAAGCGGTGATCCGGCTTCCCCATTCCTATCAGGTGAACGACGACCGGCGCCGGATATCCGATGAAAGGATCGCGCGCGCGGATGTCGGCTTGCCGGAAGATGGTTTCGTCTTCTGCTGCTTCAACAACAACTACAAGATCACGCCTGCCGAATATGATGTCTGGATGCGCCTGCTCCGCCAGGTCGACGGCAGCGTGCTGTGGCTGTTGCGCGACAGCGAAATCGCGGCGGCCAATTTGCGCCGGGAAGCCGAACGCAGGGGCGTCGATCCCGACCGGCTGGTTTTCGCCGACCGGGCGCCGCTGGACATTCACCTGGCGCGGCATCGCTGCGCAGACCTGTTCCTGGACACGTTCACCGTAAATGCGCACACCACGGCGAGCGACGCCTTGTGGGCCGGAGTACCGGTGCTCACGAAATTGGGCAGCGCTTTTGCAGCGCGCGTGGCGGCCAGCCTGCTGCACGCGCTCGACATGCCGGAGCTCGTGACCCAGACTGTCCCCGATTACGAGGCGCTGGCGCTCGATCTGGCGACCAACCCGGCAAAGCTGGCCGCCATCAAGAGCGAGCTCGCCGACAAGCGCATGACCGCGCCGCTATTCGATACGAGGCGTTTCGCGCAGGATATCGAGGCGGTCTACCGGCAGCTGAGCGGCAGGAGTTCCGGCTAGAGTCCTTCAGCGCCCGCACCTACCGGTGCGGACGGGCTGCCTGGGCGCACGGATCTCGTTCGATCTGGATCGTGGCGTGGCCGATGCCGAAGCGATGGTGGAGCAACTCCGCCACGCAGAGGCGTACCTCCTCGCCAACGGCCTGCTCGGTGATCGCGATGTGAACCGATGTGTTGATGTCGCTTATCGCCATCGACCAGACATGGAGATCATGCACGTCGCAGACGCCCGGCAGATCCGAGATCGCCTCTCGTATCTCGCCAAGGTCGAGCCCGTTCGGTACGCCTTCCAGCAACACGTTGATCGTATCGCGCAACAAAGCCCAGGTGCGCGGCAATACCCATAAGGCGATGCCGATCGCGACCACGGGATCGATCCAGACCTTGCCGGTCACATGGATCAGCAACGCGCCGACGATCACGCCGACCGATCCGATCGCGTCGGACCAGACCTCCAGATAGGCGCCCTTGACCGCGATGCTCTCGCCGCGTCCGCCCATCAGCACCGCCATCGCGATGAGATTGATCACCAGGCCGATCGCGGCGACGACCAGCATGCCGTTCGCCGCCACCGGCTCCGGCGTGCGGAAACGACCGATAGCCTGCACCAATACATAAGCAGCCGCCGCGAACAGCAGCAGTGCATTGAAGGCGGCGGCGAGGATTTCCAGCCTTTTGTAGCCGAAGGTCCGCTTGTCGTCGGGCGCCTTGGTTCCGATCCGGACCGCCATCAGCGCGATCGCCAGCGCCGCCACGTCGGTCAGCATGTGGGCCGCATCGGAGAGGAGCGCGAGACTGTTATAGAGGAAGGCGCCGGCCAGCTCGATGCCGAGCACCGACCCGCTAAGGCCCAGCGCGATCGTCAGCGATCGTGCGCTGGCGCCTGCGGTATGATCATGATGGCCGTGGCCATGATCATGATGATGTCCATGATCGTGGTGATGGTCATGGCTGTGATGGTGGCTGTGCGCTGCGCTCATGCGCGCGCCTTAGAGCATCGCGCGGAAAAGTGGGTACCGGTTTTCCGCGCGATGCTCCCACAAAAGCTGGCGCAAGGTGGTGATCCAGATCACACATCTTGCTCCAAAGCCTGATGCTTTTGGCGGAAGCGCACCGCGCTGGCGGCCGAGGCGCGGCTCGATCCTCATCAAGTGGGTGAGACGTCGCGCACAAATGGAAGAAGCCCCGGGCGCCAAGGGGGAACAGCGCCCGGGGCTTCATGCCCTGATCTGGTGGCTATCCCGTGCGGGTTAGCGGAGCAGGGAGAGGACGTTCTGCTGGCTCTGATTGGCCTGAGCGAGCATCGCTGTCGAAGCCTGCGCCAGGATCTGCGACTTGGCGAGGTTCGTGGTTTCCATGCCGAAGTCGGCGTCCTGGATCCGCGAGCGCGCATCGCTCAGGTTGGTGATGTTGCTGGTCAGGTTGTTGATCACCGAACTCAGCTGGCTTTCCGACGCACCCAGCGTAGCCCGCTTGGTCGCAACCGTCTGGATCGCCGTGTCCAGCACGCTCAGCGCGGCGGTGGCACCGCTCGAGGTGCTGAGGTCGACCGTGCTCACCCCGTTCAGCGTGACCGCGGTGAAGTCGACCGAAACCGTGTCGCCCGATTCGGAACCGGTCTGGATCGTGACCGTGCCCGAGGAGCCCGCCGAGCCGGTGAAGAGGCCGACGCCGTTGAACTTGGTGTTGTTGATCACCGAGGTGATCTGGCTGTTCAGCGCCGAGACTTCGGTCTGCAGGTTGGTGCGGTCGCTGTCCTGATAGGTGCCGCTCGACGACTGGACGGCCAGTTCGCGGATGCGCTGCAGCATGTTGGTGACTTCGTCCAGCGCGCCGTCGGCGGTCTGGGCCATCGAGATGCCGTCATTTGCATTGCGGACCGCCTGGCTCATGCCGCGGATCTGCGAGGTCATCGAAGAAGCGATGGCGAGGCCGGCGGCGTCGTCCTTCGCGGAGTTGATGCGCTTGCCGCTCGACAGACGCTCCATCGCAGTCTGCAGCTGCTCGTTGGCCAGACGCGAACCGGTCTGAGCCCGAAGAGCGCTCACGTTGGTGTTGATAACAGTCACTGTAGGTTCCTTTCCCGCTCAAATCAGGCAGATCGGACAGTGGTCCTGTTCCCGCCTCGAATTGAGTAACGGCTGCGGTCAGCGGGACTTTAACCGGAAAATTTTCGCCCCCCCGAAAAGCCGGCCCAAGGCGGGGCGCGTCGCGTCCGCCCTCATGCGTGCGCCGGGTGCGGCGCGCGTCCGTCCACGCGGGCCTGCGTCACGCGATCGCGATACGCGCGCGTTCCATTAAGACTTTTTAAGTTAATCAGGGGGTAACCAGGCATTCCAGGCGGACAGTTTCCACCGCGAGGAGCGCAGATGATCCAGATCGGTTTGAGTGAAGGCGCAGCGGCGATCGATCCCGCACTCGCGTCCTGGCTCGCCGGCGTGGGCCTGCCGACCGTTCGGGTCGCCGCGGCCGAGTCCGCGCCCAAGGACATGATCCGAATCATCGCCGTCTCGGAACGCCCGTCGGCGCGCCACAGCGACATCATGCTCGACATCCGCGACGGCGCGCCGGCTTATACGCCCGCCGCCAAGGGCTTCCCAGCCGAGATCGGCTTCGGTTTCGAGGACATGGCGTTCGGCCATGCCCTGATCGCCGAACTGGTCCGCCCGGCCGGCCGCCCGGCCTGCGGCGAGCCCGAAAGCGCCGCTTTCCTGGCACTCGCCGCGCGAATCGCCGCGCATGATGCGACCGTGCTCGTGCTGGGCGAGACCGGCACCGGCAAGGAAGGCCTTGCCCGCTTCATCCATGCGCGCAGCCCGCGCAGCGAAGGTCCCTTCGTCGCGATCAATTGCGCGGCCCTGCCCGAAACCATGCTCGAAGCGATGCTGTTCGGCCACCAGAAGGGTGCCTTCACCGGCGCCGCCGGTGCGGGCGAAGGCCTGTTCCGCGCGGCGGAGGGCGGCACCCTGCTGCTAGACGAGGTCGCCGAGCTGCCGCTGCCGCTTCAGGCCAAATTGCTGCGCGCGCTGCAGGAACGCGAAGTGCTGCCGATCGGCGCGACCAAGCCCGTGCCGATCAACGTCCGTGTGGTCGCGGCCGCCAACCGCGACTTGGCGACCGAAGTCGCCGAAGGCCGGTTCCGCGCCGACCTTTACTGGCGTCTCAATGTCATGCCGCTGATGCTGAAGCCGCTCGCCGAGCGCCGGCTCGACGTCCGTGCCATCACCGCCACCTTGATGCTGCGCCATCTGACCCCGGGCGAAGCCTTCCCCTGGCCGACCCAGGCGGCGATCGACCGGCTGATGAGCCATGGCTGGCCCGGCAATGTCCGCGAGCTCGAAAACGTGCTGCAGCGCGCGATGCTGCTGCGCATGACCGACCGGATCGAAGCGCATGATTTGACGATCGAGGCGGGCACGCTCGCCGCCGCGCAGAGCGTCCGCCACACCCCCAAGTCGGTCCCCGCGCGGGTTGCGGCAAACGGCACTACCCGCCTCGCCGATGCGGCGCGGCTATCCGAATTTGAAGCGATCGAAGAGGCCCTCGCCGCGACCGGCGGCCACCGCCTGCGCGCGGCCGAGCGGCTGGGCATCAGCGAACGCACGCTCCGTTACCGGCTCGCCGGCATGCGGCAGGCGGCGTGAGGAGGCTTAGGCGATGAGCGGAATCAGCCCTGCAACCCTGCTCCAGATGCGGAGCGCGATCCTGCAGCAGAACAGCGCGCTGCAGCAGGCGGCGGCCAATGCGGCCAAGCCGATCGACGGCATCGCTGGCGCCGGTGGCGCAAGCGGCGTCGGCGGCGCGGCCGGCGGCACCAATTTCGCGAGCGCGATGAAGAGCGCGCTCAACGAGGTGAACGGGCTCCAGGCCAATGCCGAGCAGGTCACCAACAGCTACGAGCGCGGCGAGACGACCGACATCGCCGCGGTGATGCTCGCCCGGGAAAAGGCCTCGGTCGGCTTCCAGGCGACCCTGCAAGTCCGCAACAAACTCCTGTCCGCGTACAAGGACATCATGAGCATGCCGGTATAATCGATGAGCGACGCTTCCCTCCCCGTCCCCGTCCCAGCAGCCAATAACCCGTCGGGCGCCGTGCTCGAACGGGTGAAGGGCCTTGCCGGCCAGCCCGCGGTCCAGAAGAGCTTGCCGTTGCTCGGCATCGCGGCGGCGATCCTGATCGCTTTCCTCGCCTGGACGAGCTTCGCCAAGGGGCCGCAGCGCGACCTCTTCACCGGCCTGAACGACGCCGACAAGGCTGCGGTCGCCGACACGCTCAAGACAGCTGGCGTCAATTATACGCTCGACCGGTCGACCGGCGCGCTGACGGTGTCGGACAGCGATTATTACAAGGCGAAGATGCTGCTGGCGCAGGCTGGCCTGCCCAAGAGCGCGCCCGATGGCGACAGCGTGATCGCATCGCTGCCGATGGGCGCGAGCCGCGCGGTCGAGGGAGAGCGGCTGCGCGACGCGCGCGAAACCGATCTCGCCCGCACGATCGAGCAGATCGACGCGGTCCAGACCGCCAAGGTCCATATCGCAGCCGAGCAGCAGAGCGTGTTTGTGCGCGAGGATGCGCCGGCCTCTGCCTCGGTCATGCTGACACTGCGCCAGGGCCGTGCTTTGTCCGATGGCCAGACCCAGGCGATCGTCAATCTGGTCGCCTCGTCGGTGCCGGGCCTGTCGCCCGACAATGTGTCGGTGGTCGACCAGTCGGGGCACCTGCTCAGCCGCAAGGGCGGCGACAGTATGGCCGACAAGCAGCTGGAGATGCAGGCCCAGATCGAGCAGCGTTACATCGACGCGGTCGCCAAGATCCTGACGCCGATCGTCGGTGCCGAGGGCTTCACCACGCAGGTCCATGCCGATCTCGACTTCACCGAGACGCAGGCGACGCGCGAATCCTATCCCAAGGATCAGGCCGCGATCGCGCAGGAAAAAGGTCAGTGGGCGAATGAGGCGGGCAACAATGCCCAGCAGCCGGGCGGTGTGCCCGGCGCGATCGCCAACCAGCCGCCGAGCGCGGCCCAGGTCTCCACCCAGCCGAACCAGACGCAGGCGGCCAATCCCGCAATCCCGGCGACAGCGGGCGCGCCGCAAGCCGGTGCTCCGGCCAGCGCGACGCAGGGCAAGACCAGCGAGCAATATGACCGGACTTTCCAGCTTGGCCACGAAGTCTCGGTGACGCGCAACCCGGTCGGCACGGTCAAGCGCCTGTCGGTGGCGGTCGCGATCAAGCAGGGCGCCAAGCCGCGCGGCATTGCCGAGCTGAACCAGATCGAGCAGCTGGTGAAAGGCTCGGTCGGTTTCGACCAGGCACGCGGCGACCAGTTCGCGCTGACCTCGCGCGCCTTCGCCGATCCGGAAGCCGTGCCCGCCGTCAAATGGTATGAATCGCCGTGGGTGAGCATTGCCGGCCGCAATCTGACCGGGCTGGTGATCGCGATCCTCGCCTTCTTCGGCGTGATCAAGCCGCTGATGAAGCGCCGCGCGGCGGTCGCCACGGCCGCCGCCCAGGCGCCGGCCAAGACGCGCAATCCGGCGCTTGGCAACGAAATCGCTGCCGCGCTCGCGACCGAAGCCGTGCGCGACCCCGGCAAGCCGGTGACGCTCGACATGATCGAGGCGACGCCGGGCTATGCCGAACGTGCCGCCTTGATCCGAAACTTCGTTCGCCAGGATCCCGACCGCGCCGCCTTGGTGGTGCGCGATCTGATCCGCACCGACATGCCCGCGGGAGCCGTGCACAATGGCTGAAGCCGATCCCGCCATCGAAGGCCAGGGCAGCGAAGAACCGATCGGCAGCGAAGCCGCCGCGATCCTGTTGATGCTGCTGGGTGAAGAAGAAGCCGCGCAGCTGATCAGCCGGCTCGACCCACAGGAGGTGCAGACGCTCGGCGGCGCGATGTTCAGCGTCGCCGACGTCAGCGAAACCCAGGTCAACCGCGTACTCGACGCGTTCGTGCTGCGCGCACGCCAGCGCACCTCGCTGGGGTTCGGCGCGGGTTCGCAGATCAAGCACATCATGGAAAAGGCGCTCGGTCATGACCGCGCCGAGAACATGCTGGCGCGGATCACCCCGCAGGAGAAGAGCTCCGGCCTGGAAGCGCTCAAGTGGATGGATGCGCGCACGATCGCCAATCTGGTCGAGAATGAGCATCCGCAGATCATCGCACTGGTGCTCGCGCACCTCGATGCGCCGATCGCGGCCGAGGTGCTGCAATTGCTCGACGAGGACCTGCAGGCTGACCTGGTCTATCGCGTCGCGACCATGGGTCCGGTGACCCAGGATGCGATCGAGGATCTGGAGCGTCTGCTCCTCCGCCCCGTGGCTCCGGCCAAGTCGGGCGGGACGATGAAGCGTGGCGGCACCACCGACGCCGCCCAGATCGTCAACAATGCCCGCAAGTCCGCCGAGCAGCGCATCATCAAGGCGCTGCAGAAGCTCGACAAGAATGTCGCGCGCTCGGTCGAGGACGAGATGTTCGTGTTCGAGAACCTGATGGCGCTCGACGACAAGAATCTGGGCACCCTGCTCCGCTCGGTCGACGGCGAGATCCTGGTGGTCGCGCTGAAGGGTGCCGACGAGCGGATGAAGACCAAGATGTTCGGCTGCATGTCGACCCGCGCCGCCCAGTCGATCCAGGACGCGATCGCGGACAAGGGCCCGATGCGCCTCGCCGAGGTGCAGGAAGCGCAGAAGGAAGTGCTGGCGATCGCGCGCCGCCTTGCCGCGGAAGGCACGATCATGCTCGGCGGCAAGGGCGACGATTATGTCTGATATGTCCAAGATCGCCGCCGCCGCATTCGAAGGGGCCGCCCGCGTTCCGGTCTGGACGCGCCCGTCCGCCAACGGCTTCACCGCTCGCGCGGCCGAACCGGGTGGCTTTTCGGCCTGGGCCCAGGAGGACAGCGCCCCGCAAACCGGCTTCCGCGCGGGCGCATCGAACGATCTGGGCGACGCCGAAGCGCTGATCGCGCAGGGCTATGCCGATGGCCTGACCGAAGGACGGCGTCTCGCCCTGATCGAGCTTGAGGAGGAGCGCGCCGCGCTCATCCGGCTCACGTCGGAGCTCGAGGCGCTCAAACCCCAGGACTCGGACGGGCTCGCCGCCTTGCTCGCGACCACCGTCAAACGGCTCGTCACCCAGATCGTGGGCGAGGTCGAGATCAATCCTGAGACGCTGATCGAGCGCGCGCAGGCGGTGGCGGCGATGATCGCCGAGGAAACCGCACCGAAAAGGCTGCGCCTGCATCCGACCGACGTCGTCCGGCTCGCCGGCGCCAATCTTCCGATCGACGTGGTCGGCGATCCGATGCTCGCGCCGGGCACGATCATGCTCGATACCGGCTCTGGCTGGGTCGAGGATGGCCCGCACGTGCGGCTCGAGAAACTGCGCAACCAGCTCGATCGCCTGGGCGCGCCGAAGTGAGTGACCTGGTCGCCCGCGCGGCGGCGATGCTCGATCTGATCGACGTCGACGGCATCGGACCGCGCCGGATCGGCCGGCTCGCCGCTTATGACGGGCTGATGCTCGAA
>Ga0068852_100001545_pt1 | contig 15618 bp, 11 predicted proteins | sample KBSCornC22_FD_66594 | JGI IMG/M metagenome (GOLD analysis project Ga0068852, IMG submission 66594) | Corn rhizosphere microbial communities from Kellogg Biological Station, Michigan, USA - KBS Corn C2-2 | ecosystem: Host-associated > Plants > Roots > Rhizosphere > Soil ... | reverse complement strand
GTCCTATGACATAGGAATGTTCATGGAACACCTCACTGGCCCACGCGCCGAGCTCGAACGCTTAATCATTGAGCGGCGGGAGGACTATGCCGGGCTTTCGCGCTTGCTCGGACGCAATGCCGCTTACATTCAGCAGTTCATCAAGCGCGGCGTGCCGAAGCGGCTCGCCGAAGAGGACCGGCGCAAGCTGGCGCGCTATTTCAACGTCGACGAGTCGCTGCTTGGCGGCCCCGCAATGCAGCCGGAGCCGGCAAAGGAGCTTATTGCGATTCCGCGGTTCGACGTGCGCGCCTCGGCCGGCCACGGCGCCTTCACCGACGGCGAAGTTCCTGTGGCTCACCTCGGCTTCGATCCGCACTTCCTCAAGCAGCTATGCAGTGCGCGCCCGAGCGACCTCTCGATCATCCGCGTGCGCGGCGACTCGATGTTCCCGACGCTCGCCGACGGCGACGACATCATGGTTGATCGCTCGGCTGCAGGAAGCAGGCTTCAGGACGGGATCTATGTCCTTCGGCGTGACGACACGCTCGCCGTCAAGCGCATCGCGGTCCATCCAGGCTCGAAGACAATTACGATCGCGAGCGACAATCCCGCGTACCCGACCTGGCGAGACTGCGACCCGCACGATATGGATGTGATCGGCCGTGTCGTCTGGGCGGGGCGTAAGATCAGCTAATTCGCTTTCAGGTATAGGAATATTCCAACAAAATGCACATCGGTATCATTTTGTCGGAGAATTGCTCGGCGGCTTAATCTAGTTCCTGGTCTGTTCCGGCGGCTCTGGGAAGGGAGCCATTCCCCCTTGGGCTCCCGCGGGCCGTCGGACACCAGGAGCTTGGCCATGCGCCGACTGTTTCTTCTTGGCTGCGCCGGAGCAGCGCTGGCCGTCTCGACGGCCGCGGCGGCGACGGAGACCATCACCTACAGCTATGACGCGTGCGGCCGGGTGAAGCAGGCCGCGCACTCGGGCACCGTCAACAACGGCAAGACCACGACCTACAGCTACGACAAGGCCGACAACCGGACGAGCAAGAGCACGACCGGCTAGGCCGCAGCTTTCAGCGCCGCCTGCGCCCCCGGCAGGTCGCGCGCTGAACCCGCCTGCCGCTTTCCCGAAGCGATCTCACTCACCGGGAGCGGCAGGCCGATCCTCCCCGACAAGAAATCCGAATTTGGAGTTTGATCAATGACCAACCGCATTTCGCGGCGCGCACTCGCTTGTGCGCTGCTTGCCACGACTTCGCTTTGCCTCCCGTCAATTGCGCAGGCCGCAACGCCCGCGCCCAAGTTCGTCGACACAATCGACGATCATGGCGTCGACCTCGTAAGCGGGCTTCCATTTGTCAGTATGACCGAGGGCGGAATCGGCTCGGGCAAAGGCCGCGTCGAAGTTCAGCGAATTTGGGCCGAAGGCGCCGGTTTCGTCGACAATTGGAGCGGCGGTCTCTTTCAACAGTACGTCAACAATGCCTGGCACGCGACAATCGAGCTGCAGGGGATCAGCGAAACCTTCACTCAGTCGGGAACGACCTGGGTCAACGACAAGGCCAATGGCGGAGCCCTCGTCGAGACCGGCGGCTACTTTTATTACACTGCAAGGGACGGCACGAAGTACACGTTCGAAGATACGGGAAGCGACAATTCGTTTCATGGCTGCCCTGGCAGCTCCGACAAGTGTCAGGCTCCGTTTGAAATCTTGAAGCCCGATGGGCTGAAGTACACCCTCACCTGGACGAGCGCTGTGATTTGCACGCTCAATCTTCCCGGCGAACCGTGCGCCGACTATTCGACCTTCGAGCGCCTGCAGGGCGTCAGCTCGTCAGCGGGTTATGGCTTCACGATCGGCTACGAGACCGACAGCGTTGGAACCGGCACGACGCCAGTCGATGCTTGGTATCAGCGCGCGGTGATCGAGTTCGACAACAGCGCAAATCACCCCAGCCCATCGCCCTCGATCAGCTACAATTATCCCGATGCGAACACGACACAGGTCACCGATCCCGCTGGGCGCACTTGGACCTTCACGACCGACACCAGCGGACGGATCACAGGGGTGCAGCGCCCCGGAAGCTCGAGCAACAATATAAGCTACGCCTATGGCGCCGACGGGACCGTCAGCTCCTCGACCAAAGACGGCGTGACGAATACATATTCGCGCGCGCTCAACGGAACGATAGCGACCGAGACTCGGACCGATCCCCTCGCTCACCAAAGAGTCGTCACTGCCGACACAGGCCTCGGTCGTCCGACGAGCGACAAGGACGAGCTCAACCGCACGACCGCCTACCAATATGATGCGAACGCGCGCCTGACGGAGGTCACCGCGCCGGAAGGCAATACCGTCCAGTACGGCTACGACTCGCGCGGAAACGTCCAGACGACGACTCTCGTGGCTAAGGCAGGGTCGGGCCTTCCAAACATCGTCACCAGCGCGAGCTTCGATGCGACGTGCAGCAATATCGTCAAGTGCAATGAGCCGAACAGCACCACGGACGCCAACGGCAATCTCACCAGCTACGCTTACGACCCTACGCATGGTGGGGTGACAAGCATCACGCGACCGGCGCCGAGCAGCGGCGCGGTGCAGCCACAGACGCGCTATTCCTATACGCAGGTTACGAGCGCGGCCGGCGATCTCGTGTATATGCTGACTGGCGTGTCGGCGTGCCAGACGAGCGCGAGCTGCACCGGCACCGCCGACGAGGCGAAAGCCGTCGCGGCCTACAACAGCAACCTGTTGCCGACCATCATCACGCGCGAGAACGGCACCGGCGCGCTCGCCGCGACCAGCGCAATGACGTACGACAGCCGCGGCAATCTGCTGACGCTCGACGGCCCGCTCGCCGGCACCGCCGACACGACCGCGTTCAAATATGATGCAGCCGACGAGCTCACGGGCGAGATATCCGCCGATCCGGACGGCGCCGGAGCGCTCCCCAACCGCGCGATCCGTGTCACCTACCGGCCTGACGGACAGGTCAGCAAGGAAGAGCTCGGGACGACGGCGGGGCAGACGGATTCGGCGTTCTCCGCGATGATCGTCAAACAGACGGTCGACGTCACGTTTGACGCAAACTCGCGGCCGACGCAGCAGAAGCTTTCATCCGGCGGGACCGCTTATGCGCTGACCCAGAGCGACTATGATTCGCTCGGCCGCCCCAATTGCACCGCGGTGCGGATGAACACGGCGGTCTATGGCTCGCTTCCGTCGAGCGCCTGCACCCTTTCGGCGCAGGGCAGCTTCGGCCCCGACCAGATCAGCCAGAATGTCTACGACGCCGCTGGCGAGATCACCGACGTGAAGGTCGGCATCGGGACCGCCGACGCGGCGACCGAGCGCCACCTGACCTACTCGAACAACGGCCTGGTCTCATCGCTGCTCGACGGCGAGAACAACCTGACGGCTTATGCGTATGACGGGTTCGACCGGCTGTCGCAGACCTTTTTCCCCAGCCTCAACAAGGGCGTGCACGACAGCGACGGCTCGGATTACGAGCAGCTGAACTATGACGCCAACGGCAATGTCCTGTCGCGGCGCGTGCGCAGCGGGGCGGTCATCGGCTACAGCTACGATCATCTCAACCGCATGACCCACAAGGGCGGCCCGCTCGCCGACCGCGATTATAGCTACGACAATCTCGGCCGGTTGCTGAGCGCGACGTTCAGCACCGGCGGCCTGGGAGTCACCAACACATGGGATGCGCTAGGGCGCCTGACCTCGTCGAGCAGCAACGTCAGCGGAACGGCCGAGACCTTCTCCTATGGATACGACCTCGCGGGACGGCGGACCAGCGTAGCTTATCCGCCGGCCGCCGGCGTTCCCAACCTCACGGCCACTTACAATTATCTCACGACCGGCGAGGTCAGCTCGATCGTCGATGGAGCGACCAGCTTGGCCTCCTACACCTACGACCTGCTCGGCAACCGCGCCTCTGTCACCTACGGCAACGGCGTCGTCCAGAGCTATGGCTACGATCCCATGTCGCGGCTCGCGAGCCTCACCAGCGACCTTGCGGGCACCACGAACGACCTCAGCAAGACGTTCGCCTACAGCCCCGCCTCGCAGATCACGAGCGAGACCCGCTCCAACGACAGCTATGCGTTCCTCAAGAGCGACGCGACCACGACGACGACGACCAACGGCCTCAACGAGCTTCTGACCATCAACGGGGCCTCAGTCACCTACGACGCCAACGGCAACCTCGCCTCGGACCCGAGCTCGGGCTGGTCGTTCGGCTATGACATCGAGAACGAGCTGACCGGCGCCAACGGGCCGGGCAAGTCGGTGACCTTGAGCTACGACCCGCTCGGGCGGCTGTGGAAGATCGCCGGCGGCGGCATTGGCGACATGAGCTTCGTCACCGACGCGAGTGGCGACATCGCCGCGGAATATGTGGTCAGCAGCGGCGCGCTCAACCACCGCTACGTGTTCGGACCGGGAATCGATGAGCCGATCGTCGACTATGACAGCACTGGCGCGCGCAGCTGGCTGGTCGCCGATGAGCGCGGAAGCATCGTCGCCCGCCCCGACGCGAGCGGCAATGCCGGCGCGGGCAGGATCAACGCCTACGACGAATATGGCGTCGCCGCATCCGCCAACGGAGGCCGGTTCGGCTACACCGGCCAGGCGGCGCTCTTCGAGATCGGGCTCGATTACTACAAGGCACGGATCTACTCGCCCGCGCTCGGACGATTCCTGCAGACCGATCCGATCGGGCAGGCCGATGACCCGAACCTCTATGCCTATGTGCGCAATGATCCGGTGAATCTTGTCGACCCGACGGGACTTGCTGCCGGCGATATCGTCATCAATGGTTGCCAGGCCGCAAATACCGCGGAGATCTCGCAATTGTGTCATCAAGAAAATGGCCATCCCGGGTCAGCGCCGAGTGCGGCGAACGGTGGGTCGAATGATCCGCGAGGACGCGCCGGATGCGGAGGTACAGATTGCGATGCGCCGATTATCGTGACGGGGAAGCGGCCGAAGTCGCAACTTTGCCCGAATGGAACACTCGGCAGTTTGAGAAGCGGTGCCAATGAAATTGCCAAATTCACCGGTGGAGCCGGTGCTGTGCTCGCATTGGCTGGCGCGATTCCGTCGCCCGCAACCCCGGCTCTGGAAAGCGCCGCCGGGATTGCGACAGGTGCGAGTCGAATCGCAACCGTGGTGGCGCTTGGCGCGGATCTGATTTATGCAATCAAGACGGGACAGAAGACCGCATTCGAGTACGATGCCCTCGCAGCGGCAGTCGCAGAAATACCCTTGGGAACTGCTGGGAACAAAGTCCAAGAACTGACTGGCAGAGAATCATCGAAATTTGGGGAAGAGCTTGGCAATCGCGGCATGTTTGCAGTTAGCCTCACGATGCCTAATCCTTGCGGGTGAGTAGAAATGGATATCGTGCTTCTCATTGTCTTTGTTGTTTCTGCGGCGGTCCTTTTCACCGCCTTCAGATATGGGATCGTGGGGGGGGCGGGTGGTATATCGAGAAAGCGAGACAACCCGTTCTCATACTGGGTCGGGGTTGCACTCGCTGCCTTGCTCGTACTCGGATCGCTCGTAGCTCTTGTTATTGCCGCGCGGTCATAGGCTGGAGAAGAGCGCGAGCATTTTCTCCACTTCCCTGGCGATCTTGCCACCGCCCGCCGGCCTGATAGCGTCGGCTCCGCTCGGGTTCGGAGGTCATGTCGATGGCCCGTCTCGCGCGGCTCATCCTTCCTGGAATCGCCTATCACGTCACGCAGCGCGGCAACCGGCGGCAGCAGACCTTTTTCGAGGACGGGGATTTCGCGCTCTATCGCGATCTCCTCGGCGCGGCGGCGCGCCGGCCCGGCACGAGAATCTGGTCCTATTGCCTGATGCCCAACCACGTCCATCTCATCGTCGTCCCGTCCGACGAGGACGGGCTGAGGCGCACCTTCGCCGACGCGCATCGCCGCTACACCGGCTTCATCAACGCCCGCCGCCGCTGGACCGGGCACTTGTGGCAAGGCCGCTACGGCGCAGTGGCGATGGACGAAGCGCATCTGATGGCGGCCGCCCGTTATGTTGCGCTCAATCCAGTGCGCGCGCGGCTGGTCGAGACCGCCGACGAGTGGCAATGGTCGAGCGTTCGCGCGCATCTTGCCGGCCAGGATGACGATCTGGTCGAGGTCGCGCCGCTGCTCGGGCGCTGCGGAGATTTCGCGAGCTTCCTCGGCGGCCCGGAAGATCAGCAGGCGACGCGGGCGCTACGGATTGCAGAAACGACCGGTCGGCCCGCCGGCACTCCGGAATGGGTAAGGGCGATCGAGGAGCGAAGCGGCCGCTCGCTCGCCCCGAGAAAGCGCGGACCGAAGCCGAAGGTCAGGGGGGAAGAGTGGATGGCTATTTCGTCTATTTAGTAAACTGTCACCATAATTCTAGGCGCCGCGCTCCGCATCTGCCATTGACCGAGGTTTCCACAACGCTCCCGCTTTCGCAATGGCGGTCCGCCCAATGGCACGAATAGGGTGGAAAGCTGCCATTCCGTCCGATACGTTTTGCACATGAGCAGCAACCGTTCCGAGCTTGAGCTGCACGCGGCTCGACGTGAGCGCAAACGCGATTGGCTAATGCTTATTCCGGCGACAATCTTGTTCGCCTTGACGTGGCATTTCACCTCGCGAGAACGGGCGGTTGCCGTCGTGGCGAGCTTTTTGCTCGTTTACGTTCTGGCGACCACCATGTGGGATTATCATCGGGAAAGGTGGCTGTGGCTCTCCTTGGCGGTTATCGCCGCAACCCACATTGTCATTATCTGTTTGCTCCCACTGCGGCTGCCGGCCGGACCGGCAATCACATACATTCTCCCGACCATGATGGCTGATGGTTTCATCATGTGGGGAGTGTTGCGATGGCTCGCCGCGAGACTTCATCGAAACGACGGTAGTGACCGGCGCTAGTGGCAGCTTTGGGTCGAAAACGGACATTAGGAATTGCGGCGCGAGTGAGGGCGAGCCGTTCACCGTCGCGCACGAAAAAACTTACTGAAATTGGTACCCCAATTTTGGTACTCCAATTTCGTACAAGGTTTCGGTGGGGCGATTAGGCCCTCGCCAGCGCGCGATCTGCGCGGGGGCTACCGCCCCTAGCGCGACCAGGCGAAAACGCGCCCTGGGCGCGCCGCAGACAGACCGGCGAGCGTCGCCCACTCGCCCTCGACGATTGCGCATCGTTGGTCGCGGTTCAGTCTAGGCCTGTGAACCTTCGTCAATCTCTGTCGACGCCCATTCCGGCCGTTTTCATCGCCGCAGGGAAGCTTCTTGATGCGGCTGAAAAGCACCTCAATGGTGACTACGCCGGAGCAAAGGCCGACCTTGTTCAAGCCGATGACAAGGAGGTCTGGATCTACACTAACCAGGCCTGGGGCAAGGACGCGGCGCGGAGATTTGGATTTGTGGAGGTGAACGACGCGCCAGCACATCTGCCGTTAGCTGAGCGGCCAACCCCTCGCATGCCAAACCTCACCACAAGGAGTGCGGCAATCGCCAGGGACGGCCATAACTGCCGTTTCTGCGGCACTCCAGTTGTCGACCCCATGCTACGTAAGCTTGTCCAGTCGCGTTACCCGCGGCTGTCAGCTGGGGGGCCACCAATGAGACCCAGCACGCAGCGTTTCAGTGCTTGTGGCTGCAGTTTGACCATATCCTGCCAAACAGCCGAGGCGGAGATAGCTCACTTGGCAACATCGTGATCGCATGTGCAGCCTGCAATTTCGGTCGCATGCAAACAACGCTTGAAGAAGCTCAGCTCGTTCATCCGCTGGCGCACGCGCCACCGATCGTGTGGGATCGCTATGGGGAGTGGGACGGGCTGGAACGTCTGAGGAAGGCGCTCCTCTCCCCCACCGGAGCGGCTTAGGAGCTCGCCAGCGCGCGAGCCGCCGGAGCTACCAGTATCGCGCAATGACCTGAGGAATGCGCCGTACGCGCGCCGACGAGGCCGCTACGCGCTAGTCACCGGTGCTGATCAGGGTCGCTTCACAGGTGTCGTGATCCACAACACCCTCAGCCGTGGCAACGTCCATGCCGCCGAAGCCATTGCGCGCGCGATATTCCATGGTGATGCTGTGCTTGCCGTTGACCTCCGGTTGAATGTCAGTCTCGATGTGCTCGAAAGAGTCGGGGCCACGCAGCTGGCGTTTCACCTCGTCGACCAGACTGCGGTTTGATCCGTCCCAACCGGATAGACAGTGAAGCCCTTGCTTGCGATCCTGCTCCGCCTTCGCCTGGTCAGCTTGGGTTTGCTGCGGCGTCGGCGTCGAGCTGCTGTTGCAATGCGCAACCAGGGCGATGAGGCCGATCAGCATGAGCAATGAGACGCAGCCACTCGCGGCAGCTTGCGAGGGAGCTTGTACTCCCGTCACCTCTGGCTTGCCGGAAGCTAGTTTGTGACAAACCCCACAACGACCATTTGGATACACACCCTCAGAACCACAGTGAACGCAACGCAACACACCCTCCCACCCCGGCGAGTAGTGGCTGTTTACCCGAACTTGGGGTGAAGACAAGCACGCCCATACAGCCGCTGCTCCTCGGAGGGCGGTTCATTGGCGAGGGGCATCCACGACGCTCGTTACAGGGAGTTGATCGAAGCCCTGGCTGACGCTCGCCGTTCGACCGGAATGAGCCAGGCCGAGCTTGCTGGTCGTCTTGGCAAGCGCCAGCAGTTCGTTTCGAAATACGAAGCCGGCGAACGCCGCCTTGATGTTGTCGAGTTCATGGACGTGGCCCGCGCCCTCGACGTGGATTGGCGCAGTGCGCTCGGGGCGGTGGAAGAGCCGAACCATTAGTCCGTACCCGCCGGTCTTCCCCGCTCGATTAGCCGCTCGCCAGCGCGCGACCCGCGCCGGAGCCGGTTGCCTAGCGCTGCTGCTCGAAAGCGCGCCAGCGAGCGCCGGAGCCAGTCTGGGGAGCATTCAGACAGGTGTCGCTCGCGTTCGCTTCGCGCTGCAGGTATTATTCCAATGTAACCAGCAGCGGTATCGATTGATCGTGCCCCAGGACGATCGCCATTATCGGATCTGCAGACTGCTCTCTGATTATGTCCGCAGTCCATCGCTTCGGCACCTCCGAGATCCGCACTCGCTGCAGCGCCTCGCCGGTGAGATTGTGAAAGAAGTTGCTAGTCCCCACCCGATCTGGACCAAGTGGAGCCAGGATCGTGAAGCACTCGCCCGACCAGCCGCATACTGCTGGATTCCTGTCGAAGACCTCCGCGATCACCTAGATCGGATGCCGGGACCGAGGCTCACCTTAACCGACGTGGTCCAGCGCCTGCGGGCGTTCAATGAAGAGGCTTATGAGCCGTACCCCGATGAGGAGCAGAAGGACGCCTGTCTGGAGATCTATAATCGTGAGCAGTCCGCAGGCACCGATATGCCGGCAATTGTGGGCGCTATCCAACAGTTCGTCGAGGAAGACCGGGAAGCTCGCCGAACTGCGCAGCAAGAAGCGTATCGCGCGCAAGTCGAAGCCGACCGCCTGGCGGCGGAAGAACGGCTCCTCTCCGGCGCGGACTGCAAATGGACCGCCCTGGGCAAGTCAAAGACATTCCACTGCCGGGTGAACGGCCGTGTCTTTCGGCTGGAGCCTCAACCGGACAAGAAGTTTCACCTCTCTCGCGTGAAGGAGGTTGACGACCAGAACGGAGACCTCGTCGGAAGGTATGCTGGCCGGACCGAAGCCACCAGGGTCGTCGCAGACATCGCTTACAAGCCCGAACCCGCTGGCGTTGACTCAACGGGAGCAGCGAGGGTGTGAAGGCGTCGTCGCTGCTCCCATGCAGTCTTCTACTTCTGGTCGACCGCACCTTGACTGCGACCGCCGAGCGGCGTGACGAATGCCCATTGGCCCTGCGGGTCGCAAGCGACGAGGCCATCGCGACCAATGTCGAGAGCTTCATAAACGGCATCGTTCGCCGGCTCGTCAAGGTGTTCGAGCTGCATCTCGCGATAGAGAACAGCATCGGGATCGCCGCCATGAGCTCGCAGGTGTTGTGCGAAGAGCTCCGAGGCTCGGTCGTAATCGGAAGCCAGGACGAATGCCTCGATCGGTGTGAGATCCCTCATCTGGAAGATGCGCAGGCCGACCGACTCTATTTCGTCAGTGCCGAAGGATGTCCAGCCGTCAGTATCGATGACCCAACCTTCACCCTGGTCGTAGCGAGCGATGCCTTCCGTTGAGGTCGCTAGAAGCGCGTGGAGCTGAAGCTGCTGATCTCGCTCGAAACCTTCGAGTTCGACTAACTCCACCGAGAACGATCGACCGGAGAGGTCCTGCGCCGCCTCCCAGGTCACATACATCTGCATGGCTTGCTCTTCCGAGCGTGCAGCAACATGCATGGCGGGGAGACCGATGGGCTCGATCTTGTAGAGTTTGAGGGGCTTCATGAAGTTCACCTTTCTGTGCTTGTGAACGTCATGGTTACGGTGTGCTCGCGATGGATGCGGGTGGCTTCTGTATGGACGCTCATGGGAAGTAGGTAGCGGCGGAACGCCGCTACCAGGCGCTCGCCTCCGCTTCGCTCGGCGCTCGCCTCCTTGTTTTGATTCGAGAGCAGTTCGATCTAGAACTTTTGAGCATACCGCAGGATCACCGCGGCGTTCGACCGCAGTGTCCGATTCAACGATCGGCCTGTCGTCGCGAGCATCTTGTGATCACAAGATCCACTCGTGCCGTAGGGCTCCGCGTCCGCACGACGATTGGGGACGCCTCGATGCCTCGGCTATCAGTGCGTCCGAGGCTTTCGGACGGCTGGTCTGCGTTGAAGGCAAACAGCGGAGGGTCGCCGCTGTAGCTTGTCACCGGGATGGTAATCCCACGAATGAAAGTAATCGTGGTCGCGCCGGAGAGCTTCCTTGGTCCGGTAGAAGGCGGCGCCTCGGTCGAAGTCGTCAAAAACGCGGATCGTGCCGGAACCCTCCGTTACCTGATACCAAGTGCCGGCAAGGAGACTGGCCAGTGAACCCTTCTGCAGGTGCGCACTCCATGGCGAGAGGTCGGCAAACGCATGCAGGTGCGGGTTTACATCGAGTTTCTCTGGAAAAGCGATCATACGCAGCCGATCGTGCGAGCTGCGCAGGTGAACGTTCTTCGTGCCGAGCAACGACCGATCTGCTTCGAGGCAAAGCCGCCTGAACAGTTTCTCCAAACCGACCGGCGTCAAGGTGTCGTGACGGTTGGGGGCAAGGTCAACGATGTGCGTCGAGCTCTTAATGGCCCATTCGATCAGGCCCTCTCGCCGGCTGATCGCCACAGTTCTGTAGAGTTCGCTTTCGATCACAGCGTGGCATTCTATACCACGCATGTGTATTAATCAACATGCACTATCTACCCTTGAGAGCGGTGGATAGTAATTCGATCATGCTCCTGGGCATCCCGTCTGATCGGACGAACGGAACCTGCTCGCGAATGGCTTCCATCACAGGGACCTCGCTGACCGTCAGCCATCGGCGCGCAGGACGGGCCTCGGCCACGACTTCTTTCATAACCTGCTGATGCTCCGCCGGCAGTGAGGACAGCGATCCACCGGCGATGTCTTCCAGGTCCTCGACGAGGTCATCGCTCGCCCCGGTGATCAGCTTCCAATCTACGTCGGCGTGCCGCTGCTCCAGGACGGCGAGCAGGAACTCTCTTTCTGGTACGCCGACCTCGCGGGCGACCTCCACCGCTCGGTCGATCGGGATCGGCACTCGTCCAGTCGCCCAGTGGCTCAAGACCACCGCCTGCTTGTAATTCAGCTTCTTCCCCAGCTGGCGAACGCTAAGCCCGCGTTCCGAGGAAGCCCGGCGCAAACCGTCGGACAGCATCTGCGCCGCTCGTGTTTGCTTATACTCATATTCATCTGCAGCCATGACGCTCTCGTATCAAATCACACTTTACTAAGCTATGTGTGTGTTGTATAGCACGCTCATGAAACAGTCCGAACCACCAATAGCGCCAGTACTGGAGCTGGCAGACAAACTGCGGACCACTGCCCGTCGCGGCAGCATGCTCCGCCTCCGCCCACCACTCGTGGCCGTGCTCATGGACGAGCGCATTTACGAGCAGATTTGCGCACTTGAAGCAGAGGAGATTCGCCGGACATGCCGCGCCGCAACCGCCAACGACAACGCCACCAGCTCGGTGACTTCTGGCTGTGGCAGCGGCCCGACAGCGGAACCTGGAACATCTGCTGGCTCGAATGTGATTCCTCTGGACGCCGCGTCACGCGGCGCATCGCAACTGCTGCGCGAGGAGGCAGCCCTGATGCGCCGCCGCAAGAAGCGCTAGACGCCCTCGCAGCGCATCACATCGCGCACACCCGTCCGCAGAAGCAGGCGAAGGAAGAAGCGCTCGTAGAGGCGCTGATGGCCGAATGGCTCAAGCACCATGTCGCCAACCTCGCCGCGCCCGATCGGTATATCTATTCAGTGGACCAGTGGATCGCGTTCTTCGACGAGGAGCGCCGCCGGGGACACATCAATGGACCGACGGTCGCGGAACTTACGCCTGACCTCCAGGCTCGCTTCCGCACTTGGAGAGCTTCATCGGGCGTGGGCGGGCACACGATCGATCGTGACCTCGCCGCGCTCCGTGGCGCGCTGACATGGGCCTGGAAGGTCCAGCGTATAGATCACCCGCCGTTCATCGCGAGCGTTCCCACTCACCAGAAGGCTCCGCCGCGGGATCGCGTCCTCTCGATCGAGGAGGTGGCGGCGATCCTTGAAAAGTGTGCGGACAAGCCGGAACGAGAGCATGTCATCCGCTTCGTTGTCCTGGAGCTTGGGACCGCCGGCCGGCCGCAAGCCGTCTTGGAGCTCACCGACGCCAACATCGACCTCAAGCGGAACCTGATCGATCCCCGCCAGCCGGGCAGGGTGCATGCGCGGAAGCGCCGAGCCATAGTTCCGATGGCGAAGGCCGTGCGGCCATGGGTCGAAGGAATCCAGGGCAAACTTATCAAATACAAGGTGCCGATCGCGGAGAAGAATCGCATCCCCGGCGGGCCGACCCACTTCGAGCGCGACACCGCAAGCATCAAGACGAGCTGGAACAGTGTCTGCGAAGACGCGGGCGTTGAAGGAGCCACCCCGAAGACGCTACGGCACACGATGCTGACCTGGCTGGCCGAACGGGGAGTTCCGTCCGAACAACGACAGAAGCTTGCCGGCCACAGTCCCCAGGGATCCACGGCGCGCAACTACGAGCACCTGTCGCCGCACTATCTGCGGGAGGCAGTCGCGGAGGTCGACGCATTCTTCAACGAGCTGTCAAAGCACACGAAAGCCCATTTGCGATACGCTGGCGATACGCAAGACGACCAGTCGCTCGCCGCTTGATCAGGTAAGTCATTGATTTTCAACGCCGGCGGCTGGTGGAGCTGAGGGGAATCGAACCCCTGACCTCTGCAGTGCGATTGCAGCGCTCTCCCATCTGAGCTACAGCCCCGCGCCTTCAGCCGGCCTGGGGCCCGATGGGGTCGGGCCGCGGAAAGAGCGGCTCCACTAGCCGCTTGTTTTCCCCCTTGCAACGCTTGTCCCGCGAGAGTTTCGGCCCGCCGATTTCGCGGCCGCCGAGCCACCGAACAAAGGAACGTCGCGAGCCGGCCGTTCGTTTCGCTTGCGAGTTTGGAGGCCGGTCCTGCGTGGGCCGGTTTCGACTGATGCAAAGGAGGAAACATGGCTTACGACCGCTACGATCGCGACGAGCATTCGCGATGGTCCGACGACCGTTCCGACCGCGGATGGCGCGGACAGGACAACCGTGACCGCGGCGGCCGCGACGAGCGCGGCTTCTGGGACCGGGCGAGCGACGAGGTCGCTTCCTGGTTCGGCGACGACGACGCCGAGCGTCGCCGCCGGCACGACCAGGCGCGCGAGCAGCGCGACCACGACTTCGCGGGGCGCGATCGCGATCGGTCGCGTGAGCACAGCGCGTTCGGACGCGGCTGGGGCGGCGGCGACCGCGACTATGACCGCGGCTACAGGCGCGACTTCGACCGCGATCGCGCGAGCTACAACCGCGGCCAGTCGGACCGCGACCAGAATTACGATCGCGGCGTCTTCAATCGCGGCGGATCGAGCGAGCGCGATTACAATCCCGGCTGGCGCAACGACTTTTCGGGCGCGCGCGACCGGGATCGCAGCCGCGGTGCGAGCGACCGCAGCTATCGCCCGATGGCCGGCGATTATGCCCGCGGCGACCATGAGTCGGATCAGTTCTTCGCCGCCAGCGGCTACGGCCGCGGCGAGCCGGCGCTCGGCGACTTCCACCGCGAGTCCGACCGTTCGGAAGGGCCGTGGAGCCGCGACGAATACCGCCGCACCAGCTTCGCCGGGTCGCGCAAGGGCGACCGCGACTTCGACCCGCACTACCATAGCTGGCGTGACCGCCACCTGAGCGAGCTCGATCGCGACTACGACGATTATCGGCGCGAGCATCAGTCGCAGTTCGAGAACGACTTCACCAGCTGGCGCGAGCAGCGGCAGCACAAGCGCGGCCTGCTCGGGCAGGTGCGCGAGCATATGGAAGTGGTCGGAAGCGACGACAAGCATGTCGGCACCGTCGACAAGGTCGCCGGCGACCGGATCATCCTCACCAAGTCGGACCCGGACAGCGGCGGCGTCCATCATTCGCTGAGCTGCTCCGACATCGAGCGGGTCGAAGGCGACAAGGTGATGCTCGACTGCAAGGCCGACGAGGCGAAGAACCGCTGGCGCGACGAAAGCCGCGATCGTGCGTTGTTCGAGCGCGAAGACCAGGGCGAGATGGGCCCGCGGAACCTCGACCGCAGTTTCTCGGGCACCTATCGCTAAGGCGATAGAGAGCTGAGCCTCCGCCGTGGGAGGCTTACCGACCCGGCCGCGCCGTCCCCTTCGCGGCCGGGTCTTTCATTGAACGGCGACGCGTCCTAGCAGCGCCAGCGAGAGGAGCGCTTATGGCCCGAGCCTGGCACCTGAAGAGCCGCCCGCAAGGAATGCCGAGCGCCGACAATTTCGAGCTCCGCGAGACCGCGCTCGCGCCGCTCCAAGACGGCGCCATCCGGGTCCGCAACCTGTGGCTTTCGGTCGATCCCTACATGCGCGGCCGGATGAACGACGTGAAAAGCTACGTGCCGCCGTTCCAGCTCGGCGAGCCGATGGATGGTGGTGCGATCGGCGAAGTCGTCGAAAGCCGGTCCGAAGGATTCCAGCCCGGCGACCTCGTCCAGCACATGGCCGGCTGGCGCGACGAAGCCGTCGTCCCGGCAAAGACGGCGAAGAAGCTGCCCGACCTCGGCGTCGCGCCCGAGCTGTTCCTCGGCGTCCTCGGAGTGACCGGCATGACCGCTTACTTCGGCCTGCTCGACGCCGCGGGGGCGAAGCAGGGCGACGTGGTCTTCGTCTCCGCCGCCGCAGGCGCGGTCGGCTCGGCCGTCGTGCAGATCGCCAAGGCCAAACGCATGACCGTCATCGGCTCGGCCGGCGGCGAGGCAAAATGCGCGTTCGTCCGTTCGCTCGGCGCCGACCAGGTGGTCGACTACAAGGCGGGGCCGATCCTCAAGGGCCTCGCGGCGGCGGCGCCCGACGGCATCGACGTCTATTTCGACAATGTCGGCGGCGACCATCTCGACGC
>Ga0068852_100001544_pt1 | contig 15630 bp, 14 predicted proteins | sample KBSCornC22_FD_66594 | JGI IMG/M metagenome (GOLD analysis project Ga0068852, IMG submission 66594) | Corn rhizosphere microbial communities from Kellogg Biological Station, Michigan, USA - KBS Corn C2-2 | ecosystem: Host-associated > Plants > Roots > Rhizosphere > Soil ... | reverse complement strand
TATTTATGATCGTGGCATTGAGCACATTCAACCGTTAATCCTATAATGCCGCGGCCAAAAGTTTTTGTTTTGTCAATGTTGTATTCCACACGGTATTCTTCCGGGATGATTCCACCTTCCTCAGTGTATTTTTGATTTCTTAAAAATGCAGTTGCTAAAATTTCCTCTTTGTTTGCATTAGGCAATAGATCGCCGGCGAGCTGCCACGTAACAAATTTATCATAAGGCATGTTTTTATTAAACGCATGAATTACCCAATCCCGCCATGGCCATTGTGTTCTTATGTTGTCATCCTGGTATCCGTAACTATCTGCATAACGTGCAATATCCAGCCAATGCAGCGCCATCTTTTCTCCATATTGAGGTGTGCTCAATAATTCATCTACAATTTTATCATAAGCTTTAGGATCTTTATCAGCCATAAACTTATTCATCATTTCTTCGGTTGGCGGCAAACCTGTAAGATCAAGTGAAACTCTTTTTAGCAATCGTTCTTTATCGTTTTCAGGATTGTGCTTTAATCCCAATTCTTCCTGTTTTGCAAGAATGAAATAATCAATTTCATTTTTTGGCCAGGCTTTATCATTTACAGCTGGCAATGGATAATCTTTCGGTTTAACAAAAGCCCAGTGCGTTTCATATTTTGCTCCCTGCTTTATCCACTTTTCAAATAATTTAATTTGATACGCAGTTAAAGAACCCAGATGAGCAACCGGGTCGGGCATCATGTAAGATGAATCTGTTGAGGAGATGCGTTTAACTAATTCAGATTGCTCAGGATGGCCGGGAACAATTGCAAAAGCGCCCTTCATTTCCGGTAAAGGAGCATAAGCATATTTCGAATAATCCAATCTAAGGCTGGCCTTCCGTGCATTTGCATCGGGACCGTGGCACTTAAAACATTTATCGGATAAAATGGGGCGGATGTTAAAATTGTAGCTTACTACATCCGGCATTGCGGGTTCTTTGCTGTCTTCGCCATGCATGCATGATACCCATGTACAAACACAGCCAATAAAAAAAACTATTACATAAAATAATTTCGATCTCATGATTAATTGCGGTTATGCGGTAGCGTTAGTAAGTTATTCGCGGTTCAACAGATTTCTGTAAAGTCAATCGTTTATCTATCTTACCTGCGATTTAAAGGTCGGTATTTCTTTTAAAAAAAAGTATATTTTTTTTAGTATGTACCTATTTATGAACATTTGGAATTAATATGATGAATTTCAGAGGCATTACTAAAGCTAAAAACCTAAACAATAGAGGTTATGTAAAATTTTTATGACACTATTTTCATTAGGGGATTTCTAATTAAGCTCAATAAAGAACTGTAGCTGAATGGCTGCGGGATGGAAGCGAAAAGCCCGCAGCGAAGCGAGGACTTGCAGCGAACAGCCCGGACTATCGATGCCCAAACAATAAAAAGATGACAGCCCTAAATAAAAATCCCCTTGCATTGCTGCAAAGGGATTGTATCATTTATGCCGATAGTTATCGGAATATACTTTAAAGAATTAGTAACCCATGTCACCCATTCCGCCGCCGCCCATAGGAGGCATAGCTGCTTTTTCTTTTTCAGGTTTATCGCTTACTACACATTCTGTAGTTAATAACATTCCTGCAATAGAAGCTGCATTTTCCAATGCAATGCGGGTAACTTTAGTCGGATCGATTACGCCTGCTGCCAAAAGATTTTCGTAAACTTCTGTGCGTGCGTTGAAACCGTAATCTGCCTTGCCTTCTTTAATTTTTTGTACCACGATGCTGCCTTCAATGCCACTGTTTATAACAATTTGACGAAGAGGCTCTTCTAAAGCACGCTTTACAATCTGGATACCAGTTGTTTCATCATTATTAGCGCCTTTAAGTTTTGTTAAGCTTTCAACTGCACGAATATAAGCAACACCACCGCCCGGAACAATTCCTTCTTCAACAGCGGCTCTTGTAGCATGTAATGCATCATCAACGCGATCTTTCTTTTCTTTCATTTCTACTTCGGTAGCAGCACCAACATATAATACAGCTACACCACCGCTTAATTTAGCAAGGCGTTCCTGCAATTTTTCCTTATCATAGTCAGATGTAGTTGTTTCAATCTGGGCTTTGATTTGGTTTACACGTGCATCGATATCTTTCTTATCTCCTTTTCCGCCAACAATTGTTGTATTGTCTTTATCAATAGTAACCGAGGTTGCTTCACCAAGGTAAGTAAGATCGGCATTTTCTAATTTATATCCCTGTTCTTCGCTGATAACAATACCTTTAGTAAGTACAGCAAGGTCTTGCAACATTTCTTTTCTTCTGTCACCAAAGCCAGGAGCCTTTACAGCAGCTACCTTTAAAGTGCCGCGTAATTTGTTAACCACCAATGTTGCCAAAGCTTCACCTTCCAGGTCTTCAGAAATAATTAAAAGCGGACGGCCACCTTGGGCAACTTTTTCAAGAATGTGAAGAATATCTTTCATAGTAGATACCTTCTTGTCATAAATTAAAATGTAAGGATTTTGTAAATCAACTTCCATTTTTTCGCTGTTGGTCACAAAGTACGGAGAGATGTAACCCCTGTCGAATTGCATACCTTCAACAACTTCTACAGTTGTATCAGTGCCTTTAGCTTCTTCAACAGTTATAACGCCTTCTTTACCAACTTTAGTCATAGCCTGCGCAATAAGAGCGCCGATAGATTCATCATTATTTGCAGAAATAGAAGCAACCTGCTGAATTTTATCATTATTATCACCAACCTTTTCGGACTGTTTTTTTAAATTCTCAACAACGGCTACAACAGCTTTGTCGATACCGCGTTTCAAATCCATAGGATTAGCGCCAGCAGCCACGTTTTTTAAGCCTTCGCTAATGATAGACTGTGCAAGGACTGTGGCAGTAGTAGTACCATCACCTGCAATATCAGCAGTTTTAGAAGCTACTTCTTTCACCATTTGAGCGCCCATATTTTCAATAGGATCTTCCAGTTCAATTTCTTTTGCAACCGTTACACCGTCTTTAGTTACACTTGGTGCGCCAAATTTCTTTTCTATCACAACGTTGCGGCCTTTAGGCCCCAGAGTTACTTTAACTGCATTAGCCAAAGTATCTACGCCCTTTTTCATTTTATTGCGGGCTTCAATTTCGAAAAATATTTGTTTTGCCATGTTATTAATGATTAATTTTTTAGTTAATTATTTTACTTTCATCAAAATGTCGGAAGCTCTCATGATTAAATAATCTGTTCCGTCAATTGTAATTTCAGTTCCGCCATATTTGCCATACATTACAGTATCGCCTGTTTTTATCTGTACAGGAATTAAAGTGCCTGTTTGCTCAGCATATTTCCCCTTTCCTACAGCAACAACAGTACCTTTCTGAGGCTTTTCTTTTGCTGTATCGGGAATAATAATTCCGCCTGCAGTTTTTTCTTCTGCCGCATTGGGCTTCACAAGAACTCTGTCATCAAAGAGCTCAAAATTTTCATTTGCCATAATAGTAAAATTTTTTTTTGATTTTTTATTGTCCGAAGAACCTTCTTCGGAGGGTTGCAAATGTACAGGAATAATTGTACCAAAGTCTGCAATTCAGCTTTGTTGTCATATCTATAACAAAGCGTGGCAGAAACTGAAAAACGTAATCAGCCAAAATTTCATAAGGTCAAATGGATTGAGGTATTTCCCAATCATCGGACAACTGCCGGAATGTATCTTCACTAACCTTTCGGCTTGTATAATGTTCCTTTTCTTTTTTCTGCCGAAAGGCTTCATACAGGGTGACAGCGCAGGCAACGGAAATATTAAGAGACTTTATAATTCCCACCTGCGGAATAATAAAGTCGCCATCGCAATATTTGCGAATCTCATCGCTTACTCCGAAGGTTTCATTGCCGAAAACAAGCGCAATAGATTCTGCAAGGTTTAATGAATACATATCTGAAGAATTAGTACCGAGATGGCTTGCGTATATTTTCCCATAACGCTTTCTTACCTCTTCAAAACATTTTTCAGCATCTGTAAACTGGTGAATGCTCAGCCATTTTGCAGCAGTAGATGAGCTGCGGTATCCCCATTTTCTATGAGGAGGAATACGATTGTTAAGTATATACACATCCTGTATGCCCACAGCATCGCAAGTGCGCATGACGGCGGATACATTGTGCGGATCGAACACATTTTCGAGTACCACAGTAAGATCGGGCTGGCGATGGTTGAGAACGGAAATAAGGCGATTGTAACGTTCGGGTGTCATAAATTTTAATATGGCTCGAAAGGTAAAAAATCAAAATGAATATTTGATTTATAACTGGTTATTGATGTCATTTGTAGCACATAAGATTTAGTATTCCTCATTCTTTTATATATCTGATAGCTATTCACCCAATCCCTTACTTTTGCAAAAAATTATTTTATGCAAGCACTTCTTGTTATCCATAATTTACTGAGATGGCTTATTTTATTATTCGGTATATGGACAGTTTTAAATGCTATCAGCGGATTGGCTGGCAATAAAGTTTATAACCCAGCCGCGAGCAAAAGCAATTTCTTTTTCATGCTCAGCATGGATATTCAGTTACTGGTAGGCCTTGCACTTTATTTTAGCGGAGAATGGTTTGAAAGATTAAAGCATCTTGGCGACAATATGAAAGATCCAACACTTCGCTTCTTTACAATGGAACATGAGGTAATGATGTTAATTGCATGGATATTAGTTCACGTAGGAAGAGTGCTGGTAAAGAAAGCCTTTACATCAAAAGCGAAATATAAAAAAAGTCTTATATTTTTTGGAATAGCACTTTTGCTTATACTAATTGCTACACCGTGGCCGTTTAGAGATGCAGTGGCAAGACCATGGCTCAGGTGGTAATTGATAAACAATAATCCAAAATTCAAAATGACTGAAGAAAATAACGAAAAGCCGGTTATTCTTATAACAAATGATGACGGTATAACGGCACCAGGTATCCGAAATCTTGTAGAAGCTGTAAAAAGCCTTGGAAATGTAGTAGTGGTAGCACCGGATAAGCCTCAAAGCGGTATGGGACACGCCATTACAATCGGTGTTCCTTTAAGATTAAATAAGGTGGAAGATATGTTTGAAGGCGTGGAAGCCTGGCAAACAAGCGGTACACCTGTTGATTGTGTAAAATTAGCCGTAGATAAAATACTTCACCGCAAGCCGGATATTTGCCTAAGCGGTATTAATCATGGTGCTAATCATTCTATTAATGTAATTTATTCGGGAACGATGAGTGCAGCTATGGAAGCCTCCATTGAAAGCATTCCTTCTATTGGTTTTTCATTGCTCGATTACAGGTTTGAGGCTGATTTTACTGCTTCAAAATTCTATGTTCATAAAATTGTAAAAAGCCTTCTACAAACTAAAATGGAAAAACATTTTTTATTAAATGTAAATATTCCTGCAATGCCGCTTGAATTAATGAATGGCATTAAAGTATGCAAACAGGCTTATGCAAAATATGATGAAGACTTTGATGAGCGCCTCGACCCGCATGGGAAAAAATATTACTGGCTTACTGGAGAATTTAAAAATTTTGACAAAGGCGAAGACACAGATGTTTGGGCCTTGGAGCATAATTATGTAAGCGTAGTTCCCGTGCAGTTTGACCTTACGAATTACAAATTAAAAAAAGAGCTTGAAAAAACCTGGGACGTTTTATGATATTCAAAAAAGATAATTTCGTTTTTGGCCTTGCGCTCGGACTTATTGCACCTGTTATGGGTTTTATGCTCTACAAGATGTATAAATTCAAGTCGCTTAGCCTTAGCGAAATGTTTCAATGGATGAAATTAAATCCTAGCTTAATTTCAGCCTCAATCAGTGTGTCTTTATTAGCCAATGCAATTTTATTTACTATCTATATCAACGGACGACGGGATAAAACCGCTAAAGGTGTTTTTACCGTTACCCTTATCTACGCAATGATTGCTATGATATATAAATTTGCATAAAGTTGTTGTCTTCATTCTGCAAAAATCAATTGTGCTTATCTTTAAATCTTTACAATATCTTTTATAGGTATGAAATATTACATCATTGCAGGGGAAGCATCGGGAGATCTACATGGCGGTAATCTTATTAAAGAAATTAAAAGGCTGGATGAAGACGCTGAAATCCGCGGGTGGGGTGGCGATAAGATGGAAGCAGCAGGAGCAACGCTCGCAAAGCATTACAAAGAGCTGGCTTTTATGGGATTTGCAGAAGTCGTTATGAATCTTCCAACCATTTTAAAAAACTTTAAGCTTTGCCAGGAAGACATTAGTCAATTCAAACCAGATGTTGCCATACTTATAAATTATTCAGCCTTCAATTTACGCATGGCAAAATGGACCAATCAAAATGGGTTTAAAAATGTTTTTTACATTTCACCGCAAGTGTGGGCATGGAGAGAAAGCAGGGTTAAAACTATTAAAAGATATGTGGGTAAAATGATCGTTATTCTGCCTTTTGAAAAAGCATTTTTTAGAAAATGGAATTATGAAGTTGAATATGTCGGGCATCCTTTGGCAGATGTAATAGAAAATTTTAGGAAGGAAAACGCTTCGATCACCCGTTCTTCAAATATTATAGCATTGCTGCCAGGCAGCCGAAGGCAGGAAATTAAATCCCAGCTTCCGCTGATGCTCGAAACATCAAAAAAATTTCCGGGGTATAACTTTGTTCTTGCAAAAGCGCCATCCATTGACGATGACTTTTATGCTCCTTTCCTTGTCAATTACAATAGTGTAAGTGTAATTTCTAATAACACTTATTCCTTATTAATGGAAGCCACTGCAGCGCTGGTAACTTCAGGCACTGCAACACTTGAAACTGCTTTGTTTGGTGTACCTGAAATTGTTTGTTACAAGGCTAGCCCCATTTCTTATGCCATTGCAAAAAGGCTTGTGAAGCTTAAATACATTTGCCTCGTAAACCTGATAATGGATAAAGAAGTTGTGAAGGAACTGATACAAAACGAACTTACTGTGAATAATATAACGAAGGAATTAAATGCAATTTTATTCAATGTACAAAAAAAAGAGCAGATAGAAAACGATTATGATTGCCTGGAAAATTTATTATCAAAGGGGGGTAATGCATCGGCCAATGCTGCTAAAATTATTTATGAATTTGCAAAGTGAAGCATTACTAACGGCAACCCATAAGTGAAAAACTTTTAGAAAAAATTAAAATGAGTGATATAAAAATTACCAAAACGGAAATACTCTCTAAAGAATGGTCTTTGCTTAAACGGGTAACTTTTGAATATTTACAAAAAGATGGAAGCTGGCAAACTCAAAAGAGAGAAATTTATGAAAGGGGCAATGCTTCTGTAATCTTATTATATAATAAAAAGCAAAACACGATAATTCTTACCAAACAGTTCAGGTTGGCTTCTTTTCTTAATGGCAATAAAACGGGCATGCTTATAGAAGCCTGCGCAGGCATGATCGATGAAAATGAATCTCCTGAAAATGCAACAATCAGAGAAGCAAAAGAAGAAACCGGTTATAAAGTTCGTAATACAACTAAGGTATTCGAGTCATACATGTCCCCGGGTTCCTTAACAGAAATCTTATATTTTTTTATTGCTGAATACTCTCACGATCTGAAAATAGATGAAGGTGGGGGAATTGCACATGAACAGGAAAATATAGAAGTGATAGAAATAGACTTTAATGATGCTTTAAAAATGATTGATACTGGCGAAATAAAAGATGCCAAAACAATTATGCTGCTGCAATACGTAAGATTGAAAAATATTTTATAAAGAAATTATCGCCTTATACATTTTTAATTCTTATACATACACGAAATCGCGTATGGAAACGATTTTAAAATCTTTACTTGCAGAATGAAGCTTCCTATAATATTTTTTACCTCGTCTCTGCCGTATTGATTGTCGATAATATTATTGGGTATTTCTCACCAATAGCTTTATTGGCTTTTACCATAGTGGCTTTCCCTGATAATAGTCTAAGATTTTAGACCTTAACACAAAATCATATTTGGAGATAATTAAATTGGTATTTGTTCTGTCAAGATTATTTTTTGCGATTAAGTAATCAACGGATGTAATATCTCCGGCATTGAACCGCACTTCTGCGGCCTGGAAAGAAGCATCAAACGACTTAACCTGTTCCAATAAAATTTTGTATTTATCCGATGTATTCACGAGATTAACATAAGCTCTTTCAATTGATTGTTGTAAAACAGTCTTTGTATTCTGCTCAACGAGCTCGCTATTTTTTAAATCAATTTTTGCCAACTTAACCCTGCTTCTTACCTGCGATCTATTAAATATAGGAATGCTGAGCCCAAGACTTACACCGGTAGCAAGATTATTATTCAACTGGTTATTATAACTTATTTTCTGCGTGTTATAATTATTTTGTTTCGTTATTACCGGAACCTGTGTACCATTTACTACAACATAATCGTTTGACGGAACCTCCACACTGTTTAAGAATAAAGACTGAGTTGCAGCACTTGAATAATTAGTGCCAATGCTTGCTCCTAACGATAATGTGGGATACAATAATCCCTGTAAAGCACGAATATTTTTCTGAGCTGTTTCTGTTCGAAAATGAACTGCCTTTATTTGGGCGAATTGTTGCAGTGCTGTATCGTAAATTTTATCAGGCTCTGCAACATAACTAATATTAAACGCATCTACGGGTAGCTTTTCCACTTCCATACTTTTATCATAAGGAATATTAAGCAATTGTGAAAGATTTAATTTAGCAGTTTCCAACGCAGCCTGGTTATCTACCACCGCTATTTCATCATTGGCCAGTTGGCCTTTTAAATCATAAAACTGTGATGGTGGAATAGCGCCTGATTTGTTCAGGATATCAAGCCTGTCAACCTGCTTGCTGGTAACTACTTCAAGCTGCCGGGAATTTTCAAGCACATCTTCAGCACTAAGAACGTTTAAATATGCAAGTATAATATTAATAGTAACATTATCTTTTGCCTGCTGTAATTCCATTTTTGACGCCTTGTAACCTAAAGCATTCGCCTTAATATTATTTTGAATTGATGAACCATTAAATAATACAACGTTGGTTGATGCACCGTAAGAAGAATAATTTACATTTTGATTTATAAAAGCATTTGTAATAGGGTCATTAGTTCTTCCCTGGTTAATACCCTGTTCGAGTGATGCATTAAGATTGGGATACATGGCCGCCTTCGATTGCTGTAATGTAATAGCTGCTTTTTGACTCAAAAGGTCCGATTGATTTACATCTAAATTATTAGCAATACCCATTTGAACTGCCTGCTGCAGGGTTAACTTTTTTTGTGCTTTTGTGATAAAGCAACTTAAAAGAAAAAATATGCTAAGGGAAATTGTTTTCATTTTCGAATAGTCGTATTAGTTAGTTATTTTAAATTTTACTTGTTTAGTGCTCTTGTTATGATTCTTTTTCTATTCTTCCATCCAGCAAATGAATGATCCTGGAGCCGTATGCTGCATTTTTCTCTGAATGTGTTACTTGTATAATAGTAACACCTTCATTATTTAACTCTCGAAAAATATCCATAATCTCTTCGCCTTGCTTTGAATTTAAATTGCCCGTAGGCTCATCGGCCAATATCAATTTTGGCCTTACTATTAAAGCTCTCGCAATTCCCACCAATTGCTGCTGGCCGCCGGAAAGCTGATTTGGGAAAAGGTCTTTTTTACCAACAATCTGAAACCTGTCAAGCATATCAGCTACCATTCCCTTGCGTTCACCTGCCTTTATATTTTGATAGATTAATGGCGTTTCAATATTTTCATACACGGTAAGCTCATCTATTAAATGATATGCCTGGAACACAAAACCGATGTGGCTTTTATATAACTCGGAACGTTGCTTTTCTTTTAAATTTAAAACGTTCTGATCCATAAAAAGATATTCACCCTCATTAGGCTCATCAAGCATTCCCATTACATTTAGCAGTGTTGATTTCCCTGAACCGGAAGGCCCCATAATCGAAATAAATTCGCCCTGGTTTATATTAAGATTAATATCTTTTAAAATGAAAGTACGGTTACTTCCCGTATTGAACCACTTGTAAATATTTTTTAGCTGGAGCATAATTATTATTGAATTGTTTTATTGATGAATTATTTTATCACTTATTTATTCCAGTTTACCGTTTTACCAAATCTAAAGCTTATCACCGAACAGTTGGTTTTCTTCTTTTCTTTTAACCCCAATTCTTCTAATCCTCGTTAACAGAAACAAACAAAATATAAAGCATTAGTATATGCAGTATATCTGCAAGTTTCTTAATATCATTTTAAAAGATTTTTAAGTTATAAACTTCTTTCAAATTTTTTAAAATATACTATCCTTAAACGGCATTACTGATTTTCAACCATCATACCAACAGCATATCTTATTGATACAGAATAGCTCAGGGAAGATAATTTTTACCTGGGTGTCCGTTTATGAACACTTAATTTAAAAACCGGACACTTTAACGGCCAATCCTGCAATTTGCAATCTCAAAAATTAAGGGTGTTGCAATGCGACCAACTTAGCAAATATCGATTTATCAATTTATTCAAAAATGTAAAAGGAAATAAAATGTATACTATCGAACTTGTATAAATAGTAATCATAAAATTTTTCATTATGATTTATATTTACTATGCATAGTAATTATAGAACAGCACTTGTAATATTATTACAACTAATATTACAGTTGAAAAAATGGTTTCCGCAACTTTAAGTATTAATAACTATTTGGAAAGCGATCTTAATTGCATAAACTAACGACGTCGCATAAGTGATTTTAATTAAAACATTATATTAAATTTATGAATAAAAGAAATCGTAAAAAGCTTTTCAGTTTTTATAAAAACCTGAGTATTATAATAGTCTTCTTAAGTGTATCCATCAACATTGCTGCGCAAAAAATAAACGTGGTAATAGCCGGTTTAAACCACGATCACGTAAATGGCATTTTAGATAGGTATAAGAAAGGTTTAGTAAATATTGTAGGCATAGCTGAGCCAGATAAACAATTACAGGAGAAGTATGCAAAACTTTATAATCTTCCAGGCTCATTGTTTTTTGCCGATCTGAAAAATCTTTTGTTACAAAAAAAACCTGATGCAGTACTGGGTTATAATGCTGTTGGAAAACATTTGGAAGTGGTTCAAATTTGTGCACCCCTGGGTATTTCGGTAATGGTTGAGAAACCTTTGGCAGCCAATTTAGCACAGGCGAAGCAAATTGAATCTTTAGCAAACAAATATCATATCGAGGTCTTAACCAATTACGAAACAACGTGGTATTCTTCTTATAATGATGTTTATAATGAAATAAATAAAGACAGCATAGGGACAATTAAAAAAATGGTAACACATGATGGCCACCAGGGTCCAAAAGAAATTGGCTGTAGCGAAGATTTTTTAAAATGGCTGACAGACCCGGTGCTGAATGGTGCAGGAGCATTAAATGATTTTGGATGTTATGGTGCGGATTTGATGACATGGCTGATGCATGGCATGAAACCAGTTGCAATATCTGCTGTTACCAGGCAATATAAACTTGGAATTTATCCCAAAGTAGATGACGACGCCACTATTATTGTAGAATATCCAAACGCTACCGGCCTTATCGAAGCTTCATGGAACTGGCCTTTCTCTATTAAAGATCTTGAAGTGTTTGGAGAGAAGGGATATTTACATGCGCTCGATAACGAGAACATCATTAGCCGGCAGCGTGAGAATATTAAAGGTTCAAAAAAAGCAGAACCATTACCTGCTCCTGCAAATGATCCGATAACATATTTAATGGCTGTGCTTCAAAATAAAATAAGCCCAACCGGTGATCGGTCTTCCTTACAATATAATATGATTGTAATGGAAATATTAGATGCCGCAAAGAGATCTGCGGCAAGTGGCAAAAGAATTGTTTTGTAATTTAATAACCATATAGATTTATCACTGGGAAAACTATCAAAAATACTGTATTGAATGCTTTTTTAAATTGGAACAGTATTCAATTGAAAATTGCGTTTATTTTTATTAATTTTCCATTGCGTTCAATCATCCTCGGCGAAAAACAACTTTCTTTTTGCTAATCTTTTTTTAAACTCCTCTGAATCTATCATTATCCTTGAATATAAACCAATCAATTTAATAATCAGGTAAAATGGTATCCGGCAAACCCCCAAGACAAAAGCCCGTAGCTGCTGCTACATATATTATAATCGCAATAATAAGCCTTCTTGCTGCGCTTGGCATAGGTTATTACTACTTTCATTACATGAAGCAAGGTGGTACCGAAAAAATGGATGATCGCGTGTTTTACCTGGTACTCATACTTTTTGGCATGGCAGCAAGTGCGCTTATTTTTGGCATTATGAATTCTTATGCCAGCTTAAAGGGGATAGAATCTAACGTAACTTATAAATTTACGGGGCCTGTTGTAGGCGTTATCATTACAGTTTTGGGAGGTTTCATGTTACCCAAAGGTTCTAATGATCAATTTCTTTCTATAAGGCTTTTTGACCAGGATAAAAATCCTATTACCAAAGGCAGAGTCACCTTATCTTTTCCGCATTATCAACGTGATCAATCTGTTGATGAAAAAGGCCTAGCAGTTTTTCCTGAAATACCTTACGATCAGATACGAAATAAAATTATTATCAATGTAGTAAGCGATGGTTATTCACCAATAACATTAGATACATTACTCAACAATTTTGAGCCTGTTAATCTTACTTTAAACCAGGCAAAGATTATACGCATTTCAGGAACCGTAAAAGACGCTGCCGACCGGCCCATCAGGGATGTTGAAGTAGTAGTTGACGGAACTCCTTACGCAGGAAAAACAATTAATGATGGCAGTTTTAATATCCCAATACCCGGCTACCATTTTGGCGACCGCATATCATTAGTAACCTCTCATCCCCAATACGAGGACAAAACAAAAGAATTCGACATAGAATCAGGCGCAATAAATAATATTGAATTTGTGCTGAATCCTATTCCAGTAAATAACACTAAACATGCAGTAAAATGAAAAAAATTATTTTTTTAGCTACTCTTTTTACGGCTTTATTAAGCGCCGCAAATGCACAGGAAGTAGTTATAAAAGGCACTCTGCGTTGCATGAATAACGGAGTAGCAACATCTACAAGAGGAGCTGTTAATATTATCATCATTCCTTCTTTTAATCCCAAAGCTGCAGTAGCAACTACAACAACTCCGCAAGGATTTTTTCAAATCAATACTGGTTGGAATGCAAAAGATTTGAAGGACAAAGATGTTACACTTTATATTATTACTAAATGTACAAGCTGCAAAAAAATACAAAGAGTATTTATTTCAGAAGATTTAGATAAACGAAATACTGATCCAACTAAAATGTATGTTACGATAAAAGGATGGAAAATATTAGAGAATTGCCAGAACACTGAATTGCCTGATATACTTTCAGAACAACTGTTAGATTCTGCACATAACCTGCCACCGCAAGACATTACAGGCAAAGCACCGGGAAGCCCGGCATTAGCGCCTGTTTCTTTTATTAATTTATTTGAGAAGCTGGCAACTGCTGCGGCTATCGGCGGCGGTCCTTCAGGACTTTATAAAATAACGGCAATAAATAAAGGAAACATTCAATACGGTATATTTCTTCACTCTTCTCCAATAACAAATACAGATAATACTGGTTTCAATTTTTCGCCTTCACGAAATCTTTCTGAAGCAGTATTTTGGAATGCTTCCGCAATTGCCTTTAGCACTAAGGCAAACAATATAAGCTTGCTTGCAAATTTTAAGAACAATATAAAGCTTTCAGGTTACCAACAGATTACAAAGCAATTGTATATAGGCGTAGGCGGGATATATACCAAACAAGACGAATCCAGAGATTTAGTTTATGATAATGTTAATGACCCTGGTCAGCCGGTCTTTCCATCTCACACTGGAAAACTTCAGGAATTTGCTGCTTTTTTAGCACCCGTTTACCAGGTAAATAATCATGTAAGCATAGCCGTTAGTTTGAAATCAATATGGCAACAATTTAATAACCCTAACCTAATGGCTCTCGAATTTGATAATACTAATAACAGCAGGCCCTTTAATATATTCCGCGATGATACTATTAAAAAGCAAAGCATCGATGCAGACATTTCTTTCAGCTATAAAATTAATAGCTTTCTGCAGGCCGGAGTTTCTGTAATGAATGTTGCTGGTACAAAATTATATGCAGATCAGTTTGTGGCTGAAGCAGCTAATCAAACCTATATTAACCAGCGTGCTTATGGTGTGGGGTTGTGTTATAAAAGAGAAAGGCTGAATGTAGGCGTGGATGCCTTATTCACTGATGATGATTTCTATGATGCTTCTATTGGTGCCAATTATGTTCCATTTAATAATGGCTTAATAGCAGCGGGTTACGCTATTAAACAACAAAGTTTTTCTGTCTCATTCAAACTAAAACATTTTAAAATTGCATACATATACGATAATGATCTTGTAATAAATGATGTAAAGGTTGCAAAAAGCAAAATCTTTGACGGCAAGATATATTCCGGATTTGTGTTTGATTTTTAAGATCAGGATTCTCAGTCAAATAACTTCCAGTTTGAAAAGCATTAATGCTTTCCCTCAATGTCATAAGCAAGCTGAAAGATTTGATAAATGTGATGAGCTTCATGCAATAAAAAAAATTCTACCCATAATACAATATTGTGTGAGCCGTATTTTTTATGCATTGCAATTCTTTTACCGTCTTCATTTGTTAATTTAGAAATTAACTTCGCCAATTTTTCTCTGTCAGAAAAAAGCTGCGACATTAAATGTTCCATGTCGTCAGTGCACCAGTATTTAAAGTCAGGATCATTATCAGCATCGTATTTCGAAAAAAAGGGAACTTCTTCAGTTAAAGCCTGAACAATTCTTTCTATAAACATTTGTTGGTAACAAACCAAATGTGCGATGGTTTCGTGAATGTTCCATTTACCAGGCTCTCCCTTCCAATCTAACTGTTTATTGTTAATAGACGAAATGATAACCTGTATTGATTCATGCTGCGTTTGCAGACGTGCTGTAATCGATGGATTAATTTCGGTTGAAATTGTGGAATAAGCCATTAAAATATTTTTATTCTTTCTACTACGTATTTTAAGAATGTTTATTGCAAATAAATTGTTTTATTTTATTTCATTATGCGGAACTACTTGTTACCCAGGATTCATGAATTTCATTCTCCTTTCAATTTTTATAATTAAATTGATTTCCAATTTTTAAACATCCCATATGAAAGTATTTTCTGGCTTTTGCTTACCGCTCTTAGTTGCATTTTTTACAATAATTGTTTTTTTACCTTCAAAAAAATTATGCGCCCAAAGCAGTACATCGCCTATTATAGGGCGGTGGGATATAACAGTAGATGTTGATGGAAATAAAGTGCCCTCCTGGCTTGAGGTTATTCATTCAGGTGTTCGCACATTAGTAGGCCGGTTTGTAGGCCCTGGCGGAAGTGCACGCCCCATTTCGAAAGTGAATTTTACCGATGGGAAAATGAGTTTTTCAATTCCGCCGCAATGGGAAAAGGAAGATAAAGACCTTGAAGTAAGCGGCTCACTCAATGGGGATAATCTTTCAGGAACTATGGTTTTCAGCAA
>Ga0068852_100001543_pt1 | contig 15632 bp, 19 predicted proteins | sample KBSCornC22_FD_66594 | JGI IMG/M metagenome (GOLD analysis project Ga0068852, IMG submission 66594) | Corn rhizosphere microbial communities from Kellogg Biological Station, Michigan, USA - KBS Corn C2-2 | ecosystem: Host-associated > Plants > Roots > Rhizosphere > Soil ... | reverse complement strand
AACGTGTGGGCGGCCAACACCTCCATCGGCGGCCAGAGCACCGCGAACCTCGAGGGGCCCGCAGGCCGCCTCGCCGTGACCGACGGCCCGATCCTTTCCGCGGCGACGGCATGCGGCGCGCGCGCCCTCTACCACTTCGTCATGGGCACCAACGACTGGGTGACGATCAACGCGGGCGTGGCACCGTACGTTGCACGCGTCCAGGCGCTGATCACGCAGGCGCTCGCCATCCACCCGAAGGTGAGCGTGATGTACCACACGATCATGCCACGCACCGACGCGCAGGCAAGCGGCGCCAACTCGACCGGGCAGGACTTCGAGCCGAACCGGCAGGCGTCCAACGCGGCAATGCGTGCGTGGATCGCCACGCAGGACCCCGCGCGCGTGGTGCTGTGCGACTTCGGCATGAACGACACGATCGGCGACCGCACGCAGAATGCGACGCTGCGCATCGCGGACGGCATCCACCTGAGTCCCCGCGGCGACGAAGACGCGGCAGCGATTTGCGGTGCGGCCATTGCCGGCTGGCGGGCGCTGGTGGGCCTCTAGCCCGACACATCGCCCCGCGCCGCTATCGCATGGCAATTCGACTTGAATGGGTAGGGCGTACTGGATTCGAACCAGTGACCAACGGATTAAAAGTCCGCTGCTCTACCAGCTGAGCTAACGCCCCGGAAAAAAGCGAAATTATAGCATTCGGTCCAGCGCGCCCTCAATCCGCGCGGCGCGCTTCGCTCATGCTTCGCGGCTCATGCGCCAGTATTGCCACTTCATCGTGAGCGCCGAGCCCGCGACGATCGCGAGAAATGCGATCACGGAACCCACCGCGAGCGTCGAGAAGCCGCTCAGTCCCTGGCCGATCGTGCACCCGAGCGCGGTCACGCCGCCGAAGCCCATGAGCACGCCGCCGACGACGTGATTCGCGGTGTCTTCGGGGCCCGCCAGGCCTTCCCAGCGGAAGGTGCGCGAGGCCATGGCATACGCGAACGAGCCCAGCACCATGCCGGCGCACGTGGCCACGCCGAAGCTCACCGTGAGCGAGCGGTCGGTCCACAGCATGAGCAGCTCGAGCGCATAGCCCACCGGCGCCACGAACGACAGCGACTCGATGGTGTGGCTGTTGGTGCCGAAGAAGGTCTCCTCGAGCGTCTCCGGGCTCTCGCCGTAGCCGAGGTGGCCCGTTACATACCACCCGCCGACGATCACGAGGCCCACCACGGTGCCGCCGAGGATGTGGTCGAAGCTGCCGCGGAATTCGCGATCCTTGAAGACGAAGGCGGCGAGGCCGAGCGCGACGAGCCCGGCGACCAGCGGTTCCACCACCGCCAGCCGCGCGCCGGTGAACGCCGCGACGAGCGTGGGCAGGTCCTGCCGCGGCACGTTCGCACGCGCGAGATCGATCGCCACCGGATCCAGCAGCGACACGCGCCAGATCGCGAAGAGGCCCTTCAGCGTCATGTACGCGGCGATGCCGAGGAAGGTGAACACCACGAGGGACTTCAGGTTGCCCCCGCCCAGCCGCACGAGCGTCTTGCTGCCGCAGCCGGATCCGAGCGTCATGCCGACGCCGAACAGGAACCCGCCCACGGCGTACGAAAGCCAGGTGAAGTTGGGCCGCACGTAGAACGACCGGCCGAGGTCGACCAGCCCCGCGAGCTGCAGCGCGTGGGCTCCCACGATCGCCACCGCGATCGCCAGCAGCCACATGCGCATGCGGCCCCAGCTGCCCATGTTCACGACGTCCGAAACCGCACCCATGGTGCAGAAGTTCGTGCGGTTGGCCACGGCGCCGAAGATGAACGCGAGGACGAAGCCGCCCCACGCCACCACGGCGCCGGCATTGCTGGCGCTGCCCAAGGGATCCCTCCAGGAAAGACCGCTATTTTACCGTGCGATAGCGCGTCGGATCCGGCAGGCCGGCCTTGCGGAAGCCGTCCCGGCGCAGGCGGCAGGCGTCGCATTCGCCGCAGGCCGCACCCTGCGCGTCGGCGTTGTAGCAGGAGACGGTGAGGGAGAAGTCCACGCCGAGCTCGTGGCCCGTGCGCACGATCTCCCCCTTGCCCATGTGGACGATGGGCGCCTCGATCGTGAGCGGCGCGCCCTCCACCGTCCGGCGGGTGGCGAGGTTCGCCATGCGCTCGAACGCCGCCAGGTATTCGGGGCGGCAATCGGGATAGCCGGAGTAGTCGACCGCGTTCGCGCCGGTGAAGATCGCGTCCGATCCGGTCACTTCCGCATGCGCGAGTGCCAGCGCGAGGAGGATCGTGTTGCGCGCCGGCACGTAGGTGATCGGAATGCCTTCGGAGGGGGTGGTCGGCACCGCGATCGAGGTATCGGTGAGGGCCGAGCCGCCGAAGCTCGCGAGATCCACGCGCACGACGCGATGCGCCGCTGCGCCGAGAGCGCGCGCGACCCGCACGGCGGCGTCGAGCTCGGCGCGATGCCGCTGCCCGTAGTCGACCGATAGCGCATGGCACGTCCACCCCCGCGAGCGCGCGAGGGCGAGCACCGTGGCGGAATCGAGCCCGCCGGAGAGGAGGACGACGGCCGGGCGGCCGCCGGGTGCAGGCACCGCGATGCTCAGCGGCGCAGGCTCGCCAGCCGGCTGCGCGCCTTGCCTGCGGCTTCCGACCCGGGGTAGCGCGCGATGATCTCCTCGAGCGTGTTGCGCGCGCTGCCGCTATCGCCCTGCTCGACCTGGATCGCGGCGATGGCGAGCATCGCATCCGCGGCCTTGGGCGACTGCGGATGGCGCGCGAGCAGCCCCTCCTGCGCCGCCAGCGCGTTGCGGTAGTCGCGCAGGTTCGCGTAGCTGATGCCGATCCAGTACTCCGCGTTGGGCACCAGCGCGCTCGCGGGAAACTCCTTCGTGAATCCGCGGAACGCCTCGATCGCTGCAGGAAAGTCGTTGCGGCGGAAGAGGTTCGAGGCGTTGTCGTAGGCGCGCATCTCGCGCGCCTGGTCTTCGCGCGCGGCGCCGCGCGGCGTGAGCGGCCCGGCCTCGAGCGTGCGCGCCTCGCCGGAGGCGGCACTCGCGCCCGCGCCGGCGGCAGTGCCCGGCGTGCCCGCTGCGCCCGGCACGGCGGGCGTGCCCGGCGTGGCCGCGGCCCCGGCGCCCTGCGCCGCGCCCTCGAGGCGCTTCATGCGCGAATCGAGGTCGAGGTAGAAATCGCGCTGGCGTTTCTGCAGTTGCTGGTTGTCGTTGTTGAGCACCTCGATCTGGCCGCGCAGCCGCGCGATCTCGGCATTCAGCTCGTCCAGCTGGCGCACCAGCTCCACCACGCCGATGTTGCGGATCTGCTCCTCGAGCTTGACGATGCGCGCCTCGTTGTCCCGGCCCTGCTGCGCGAGCTCGTCGCGCAGCGACTGGATGCGGCGGCGGGCCTCGTCGTCGTCGAAGAGGCCCGCCTTCGCCGGGAGCAGCGTGGCGCACGCGAGCGCGCACGCCGCGAGGAAGGCCTTATTCACCCTGGTAGCGGATGTCCGCACGGCGATTCTCCGCCCACGCCTGCTCGTCGTGGCCCTGCGACTTGGGCTTCTCCTCGCCGTAGCTCACGGTCTCGATGCGGTTGTCGTTCACGCCCAGGACCGTCATCACCTTCTTCACCGCCTCGGCGCGGCGCTGGCCGAGCGCGAGGTTGTACTCGCGGCTGCCGCGCTCGTCGGTGTTGCCCTCGATGCGGATGTGGCTGTCGCGCTTGTCGTTCATGTAGCGGGCGTGCGCCTGGATGAGGTTGCGGTATTCGTCCTTGACGGCGTTGGAGTCGAAGTCGAAGTAGACACTGCGCTTCGAGAGGATGTTGTTCGGATCCCTCAGCGGATCGCCGCTCACGTTGGTATCGCGGTTGGGCGTGGTGGTGGATGACGTGCTCGGCGTGGTGCTGGTGCTGGGGGGCGTCGTGCCGGCCGAACGGTCGGTGACGCTCGCATCGGGTTGCTTCTCCTTGCTCGCGCAGCCGGCAGCGAGCGCCGCGATCACGAGGCAGATGGCGAGTTGCTTCATAGGGGTCTCCTTGTTTCCTGGTTCAACGAAAGGTGCGTGGCACGCTAATTGGTAGGCATGGGTCCCCATGCCGGATCCTGCACGTCGCCCGCGGAGGATGTGAGCCGTTGGCGCACGCGTCCGTCGCCGGACACGGCGGCGAGCTGGCCGTGGCCGCCCACCTGCGTTTCGTAGAGGATCATCTTGCCGTTGGGTGCGTAGGTCGGTGAGTCGTCGAGCGCGCCGTCCGTGAGGGACGTCACCTGACCCGTGGCGAGCTCCATGGAAGCGATGCGGTAGCGCCCGCCTTCGCGCTGCACGAAGGCGATGGAGCGGCCGTCGGGGCTGTAGCGGGGTCCCACGTTGTACGAGCCCTCGAAGGTGAGGCGCTGCGCGGCACCTCCCGATGCGGGCATGCGGTAGATCTGCGGGGAGCCGCCGCGGTCCGAGGTGAAGGCGATCCACTGGCCGTCGGGCGAATACGCCGGCTGCGTGTCGACCCCGGTGGAGTCCGTGAGCCGCTGGGCAGGTCCGCCGGTGGCGGCGACGCGGTAGATCTGCGTGAGGCCGTCCTTCGACAGCGCCACCGCGAGCGAGCGCCCGTCGGGCGACCACGAGGGCGCGCTGTTGTTGCCGCGATGGTTCGCCACCACGCTGGTGGTGCCCGCGGCGAGGTTCTGCACCACGACCACGGGCTTCTTCTGGTCGAACGAGACGTACGCGATGCGGCTGCCATCCGGCGACCATGCGGGCGACATGATCGGCTCGCGGGAGGCGAGCACGCTCTGCGCGTTGAAGCCGTCCGCATCGGCGACCTGCAGCTCGTAGCGGCCGGTACGTTTAACCACGTACGTGATCTTCGTCGAGAACACGCCCTTGTCGCCGGTGAGCTTCTCGTAGATCACGTCGGCGATGCGATGCGCGGTGGCCCGGAGCTGCGCGGGCGGCACCACGTACGAGAAGCTCGCGAGCTGCGACTGCTTCTGCACGTCGAAGAGGCGGAAGCGCACCTCGACGCGGCCGCTGCCCGAGGGCTCGACCTTGCCGATCACGAGCGCATCGGCGCTGCGGCCGGTCCAGTCCTGGAAATTCACGTCGGAGGGCTCGGTGGGAACGGGCGTGATGCCGATCGTATTCACGAGGCGGAAGAGCCCGGTGCGCGCGAGGTCGGCCGCGACCACTTCGCTCACGACCTGCGGCTGCGCGACCTCGCCGGGCATCGGCATGATGGCGATCGGGATCTGGCGCCCGCCGCTGGTGGTGATGTCGATGGAGAGCTGCGCATGCGCGCACAGGGCGAGCAACAGGGACCCGAGGAAAAGGAAATATCGCTTCAGCATGGGGGAAGTGCACGTCACGCTACCGCTCGTGCCTGAGGTTGAGGGTAAGTTCCCGGAAACGCGGGAAAAGTTCCGAAGTCGGCGGGGGTATGTCGAATTTCTGCGCGCTGCGGATCGCTCTTTCGATGGCCGCGTCATACGCACGGTTGCCGCTCGACCTCGTGAGCTCGACGTCGAGCAGGTCGCCCCCGGGAAGCAGGCGGATGCGGAACTGCGCTTCCGGATGCCCGGTGACGCTGTCCGGAATGTTGGCCCGGCTGCGAATTCTATTCTTAATCCCCTCGATGTACCTGTCGATCTCGGATTGGCGTGCCTGCACGGCCTCGGCGCGCGCCTGCTCCTCGGCGCGGCGCTTCTCTTCCTGCTGGCGTGCGAGCTCCTCCTGCTCGCGCTTCTTCTTCGCGGCCTCTTCCTGCTCCAGCTTCTTCTTCGCCGCCTCTTCCTTTTCGCGCTTCGCCTTGTCCTCGCGCTCCTTCTTCGCCTTTTCCTGCTCCTTCTTCGCCAGCTCCTGCTTCTCGCGCTCGAGGCGCTCGCGCTTTTCCTGCGCGCGCTTCTCGCGCTCGAGCTTCTCCGCGATCGCGGCCGGATCGGGCCTGGGGGGCTCCGGCTTCACCTCCGCCTTCGGCGGCGGCTGCGGCTTCGGCGGCTCCGGCTTGGGCGGCTCGGGCCTGGGCGGCTCGGGCTTCGGCGGCTCGGGCTTGGGGGGTTCCGGCTTCGGGGGCTCGGGCTTGGGCGGCTCCTGTTTCGGGGCGCTCTTCGCGGCCGGCGTCGAGTTCTTCGCCGGCGGCAGCTTGTCCCACAGCTCGGCCTGGACCGGCTCCGTGGGACGGCTCTGCCAGGTCACGCCGAAGATGATGAAGGCGAAGAACGCGACATGCACCAGCACGGCGAGGAAGATCGCGCGCAGGCGCCCGGGCTGCGGGCGCTTCTCGGGGGACGGGGGTTTCGGCGGCGCCTTCCTCACGACGACGCGGGGCGCGCGAGCAGGCCCACACGCTTCACCTGGCTGCGCTGCAGCAGGTCGAGGACCTGGATCACCTGCTCGTAGCGTACGTTGCGGTCGCCGGCGATCACGACGGCCTGGTCGGGATGCGATTGCTGCGCGGCACGCACCACCTCAAGCAGGCGGCGCCGGTCCATGGGTTCTTCCGCCGGGCCGCGGTTGCGATCGACGAGCGCCAGGTCGCCGTTCTCGTGGACGCGCACCTCCAGGGGCGCCACCGCCGGATCGAGGCGCTGCGCGGCCTGGGGGAGATCTATCTGCCCGGGATTCACCAGCGGGGCCGCCACCATGAAGATGATCAGCAGCACGAGCATCACGTCGATGTACGGCACGACGTTGATCTCGGCCATCGCCCGGCGCGTGCGGCGCATGGTCATGCGCCGCGGGGCCGCTGCACGACCGTGTCGCTGAAGTCGGGGATGTGCGCCTGGCGCTGGAGGATGTTGGACACCTCCTCCATGAAGCTTTCGTAGCGGCCGGCCAGCCGGTCGATGTCGTGGCTGAAGCGGTTGTAGGCGATCACGGCCGGGATGGCGGCGAAGAGGCCCATGGCGGTGGCGACCAGCGCCTCCGCGATGCCGGGCGCCACCTGCGTGAGCGTGGCCTGGGCCACGTTCGAGAGGCCGCGGAACGCATTCATGATTCCCCACACCGTGCCGAAGAGGCCCACGTAGGGGCTGACCGAGCCCACGGTCGCGAGGAACGAGAGGTGCGACTCGAGCATGTCCATCTCGCGCTGGTAGGTGGCCTTCATCGCGCGGCGCGTGCCCTCCAGGAGCGCGGTCACGTCGGACCCGGAGCGGCCCTTCAGCTTGAGGAACTCCTTGAAGCCCGCCTCGAAGATGCGCTCCATGCCGGTGGCGACGTAGCGGCCGCCCGCGGCGCGCTGGTAGAGGCCGACCAGGTCGCTGCCGCTCCAGAATTCGCGCTCGAACTCGTCGGCGGCGCGCTGCGCGCGGCGAATGGCGAAGAGCTTCATGAAGATGTACGTCCACGAGAACATGGACGCGAGCACGAGGAGCGCCATGACGAACTTCACGACGATGCTCGCGTTGAGGATCATCGAGAGGATGGTGAGGTCGTGGCTCACGATCATGTGGCGGCTTCCATCTTGCGTTTGAGCGGCGCGGGTATCTCGGCCGGCTTGAACGAATCGACCGCGAGGCAGGCCACCGAGACGCGCGCCCTGGCGAGCACCTCGTCCTCGCGGCGGATCTCCTGGTCGAAGATGCAGCGCACGCGCCCCAGCGACTCCAGCCGGACGCTGACCGCGAGGTTGTCGTCGAGGCGCGCGGGCTTCACGAAATCGACGCTGACGGCGGAGACCGCGAACACGACGCGGTGATCGCGGGCGAGCGCCTGGTGGTCGAAGCCCAGGTGCCGCAGCCACTCCGTGCGGGCGCGCTCGAAGAACTTGAGGTACTCGGCGTGGTAGACGACACCGCCCGCGTCCGTGTTCTCGAAGTAGACGCGCACCGGGCACGAATAGGTGAAGAGCTCGGGCTGCAGCGCGGGCTTCATGGCGATGCGCGTCACGTGAAGAGCTCCCCGCCGCCGGCAGCCCCCGGGACCGCGAGGCCGAAATGGCGGTACGCGAGAGGGGTGGCGATGCGGCCGCGCTGCGTGCGCTGCAGGTAGCCCTGCTGGATGAGGAAGGGCTCGAGGACGTCCTCGATGGTGTCGCGCTCCTCTCCGATGGCGGCCGCGAGGTTCTCCACGCCGACGGGGCCGCCGCCGAACTTGAGGATCACGGCCTCGAGCAGCTTGCGATCCATGAGGTCCAGCCCGATGGCATCCACGTCCAGCATGCGCAGCGCCGTGTCCGCGACCGCCTTGGTGACGGTTCCGGTGGCCTTCACCTCGGCGAAATCGCGCACCCGGCGCAGCAGGCGGTTGGCGATGCGCGGCGTGCCGCGCGAGCGCCGCGCGATCTCGAGCGCGCCGGACTCGTCGATCGCCACCGCGAGCAGCTTCGCCGAACGATGCACGATGCGCGTGAGCTCCTCGGGCGTGTAGAACTCCAGCCGCGCCACGATCCCGAAGCGGTCGCGCAGCGGGTTGGTGAGCATGCCGGCGCGCGTGGTGGCGCCCACCAGCGTGAAGGGCGGGAGGTCCAGCTTCACCGAGCGCGCCCCGGGACCCTCGCCGATCATGATGTCGATCTGGTAGTCCTCGAGCGCGGGGTAGAGGATCTCCTCCACGACGGGGCTCAGGCGATGGATCTCGTCGATGAAGAGCACGTCGTTGGGCTCGAGGTTGGTGAGGATGGCGGCGAGATCGCCCGCGCGCTCCAGCACCGGACCGGACGTCTGCTTGAGGTTCACGCCCATCTCGCGCGCGATGATGTGCGCGAGCGTGGTCTTGCCGAGGCCGGGGGGGCCGAAGAGCAGCGCGTGGTCGAGCGCTTCCTTGCGGTTGCGCGCGGCGGAGATGAAGATCTCGAGCTGCTCGCGGATCTTGGCCTGGCCCACGTAGTCCGCGAGGTGGCGCGGGCGCAGGGCACGCTCCTCCCCCTCCTCCAGGTTCGAGGCCTTGCCGGCGGAGACGAGGCGATCGGCTTCGATCACGGGCGGGCGAGGTTCTTCAGGGCCTGGCGGATGGCGTCGGGCAGCGCGAGATCCGCGGCGAGGGGCTTCACCGCGGCGGCCGCTTCGCGCTCGTTGTAGCCGAGCGCCAGCAGCGCGCTGATCACTTCCCCGCCCGCCACCGATGCCTGCGCGGCGCTCGTGGCCACCGCGGGCAGCTTGTCGCGCAACTCCAGCACCAGCCGCTCGGCGGTCTTCTTGCCGATGCCGGGCACCTTGGTGAGGCGGGCCGCATCCTGCGACGCTACCGCCACCGACAGATCGTCCACGGAGAGGCCCGAGAGGACCGACAGGGCCACCTTGGGCCCGACCCCGCTGATGCGGAGCAGTTGCCGGAATGCGCTGCGCTCCGAGGCCGTGGCGAAGCCGTAGAGGAGGTGCGCATCCTCGCGGACCACCAGGTGCGTGAGCAGCGTGATGGCCTCCCCCGTTCGCGGCAGGTTGTAGAACGTGCTCATGGGCACGTCGATCTCGTAGCCCACGCCATGGCTCATCACCACGACCTGCGGCGGGTTCTTCTCGACGAGCGTGCCCTCGACGCGGCCGATCATCTACACGAGCCTCCCGGCGCGCACGCGGGCGCCGCGCGTGACGAGCGCTCCCATGCCCATGCCGCCGTGCGCGTGGCAGATGGCGCAGGCCAGCGCATCCGCGGCATCGGTGCCGGGCACCCCGGGCAACCCCAGCAGCCGCTTGACCATTTCCTGCACCTGCTCCTTGCGCGCGTGCCCCTGTCCCACGACGGCCTGCTTGACCTGCAGCGCCGTGTACTCGGAAACGGGCAGCCGCGCGATGACCGCCGCGCAGATGGCCGCACCCCGTGCCTGACCAAGAAGCAACGTGGAATTCGGGTTCACGTTGACGAAGACCTTTTCGATCGCCACCTCCGCGGGCCCGAAGGTGCGGATCACTTCGGCAAGGCCCTCGAGGATGGTGGCGAGGCGTGCGGCGAGCGACCCCTGCTGGTCGGAAACGATGCGCCCGCTGCCGAGATAGGCGAGCGCGCTGCCGCGCTTTTCCACCACGCCGTAGCCCGTGATGCCGAGGCCGGGATCGATGCCGAGGATGCGGATCGCGTCCGTCAGTTGAATACCGCCGTGGTGTAGACGTCCTGCACGTCGTCGAGCGACTCGAGGGCGTCGAGCAGCTTCTGCATCTTCGCCGCCTCCTCCCCTTCCATCTCGGTCTCGTTCGAGGGCTTCATGGTGACTTCGGCGATCTCCGCCTTGAAGCCCGCCTTCTCGAGGGCGGCGCGGACCTTCGCGAATTCGTACGGCCCGGTGACCACCTCGACCGAGCCGTCCTCGGACGTGATCACGTCCTCGGCGCCCGCATCGAGCGCCGCTTCCATGAGCTTGTCCTCATTGGTGCCGGGCGCGTAGACGAGCTGGCCCACGTGCTTGAAGAGGAACGCGACCGAGCCTTCGCTGCCCATGTTGCCGCCGTGCTTGGTGAAGGCGTGGCGCACTTCGGCCACGGTGCGCGTGCGGTTGTCCGTGAGCGTATCCACGATCACCGCGGCGCCGTTCGTGCCGTAGCCTTCGTAGCGGATCTGCTCGTAGTTCACGCCGTCGAGACCCCCCGAGCCGCGCTTGATGGCGCGCTCGATGTTGTCCTTGGGCATGTTGTTGTCGGTGGCCTTGTCCACCGCCAGGCGCAAGCGGGGATTCATGTCCGGATCGCCCCCGCCCATGCGGGCCGCGACCGTGATTTCCTTGATGAGGCGCGTGAAGATCTTGCCGCGCTTGGCGTCCTGGCGACCCTTGCGATGCTGGATGTTCGCCCACTTGCTGTGACCTGCCATGGAGTCTTGTATGTGTCGCAGCGCTCGAAGCGAGCCGTATTTCGTAATGGTAACATTCGCCTCCCCCCTCTCTCCAGAGCGAAACCCGTGCTCCCTGCGCTGCCCCCGAGACGCATGGGTGTGTACTTCGTCATCGACGTCCCGCTCGTGCACGGGCACTATGGGAAGGCGCCCGGCCGCGAGACGGCCGGCGATCAGCCCAGGGCGCGCACCGAGACCGGCGGCAGCCGGCGGTAACAGGGGAGAGGAATGGCGAAGACGGGCGAGCGCAAGGCGCAGATCCTGCAGACGCTCGCGTCGATGCTGGAAGAACCGAAGGGGGAGCGCATCACCACTGCGCTGCTGGCCGCGCGGCTCGAAGTCTCCGAGGCCGCGCTCTATCGGCACTTCTCCAGCAAGGCGCAGATGTTCGAGGGCCTGATCGAGTTCATCGAGCAGACGGTCTTCAGCCTCGTGAACAAGATCCAGGGCGAGGAGCCGGAGCCGATGAAGCAGGTCGAGGCCATCATCGCCACGCTGCTCGGCTTCGCGCAGAAGAATCCCGGCATGACGCGCGTGCTCACGGGCGACGCGCTCGTGAACGAGGACGAGCGCCTGCAGGCACGCGTGAACCAGCTCCTCGACCGCCTGGAGGCGAGCCTGCGGCAAAGCGCACGGCTGGCGGTCACCGCCGGAGCCCTGCCCGCCGACTGGGACGTCGCAACGTATGCGAATGCGATCATCGCGTTCGTGATCGGGCGCTGGCACCAGTACGCGAAGAGCGGCTTCCGGCGCGCCCCGCTCGAGGGCTGGCAGCAGCAGTGGCGGGTCTTTGCGGTCTGACGCGTTCGGCGGCGCAGCGATGCTTCCCGAGCTGCACACCGAGCGCCTCGTCGTGGCCCTTGCACGGCCGGGCATGCATGCCGCCATGGCGCGCTTCATCGAGACGAACTTCCACGACCACCTGGCACGCTGGTCGCCGCCGCCGGAGCCCGGCCTCTTCAGCGAGGACTTCTGGCGCGAGCGCCTCTCGCTCGCCGTCGACGAGTTCCACGCCGACCGCGCCGCGCGCTTCGTGATGCGCGAGCGTGCCACGCCCGGCGGCGAGATCATCGGCACGTGCAGCTACACGAACATCGTCCGCGGCGCCTTCCAGGCCTGCCACCTCGGCTACCAGATCGCCCAGGCCCACGAGGGCCGCGGGCTCATGACCGAGGCGCTGCGCGCCTCCAACCGCTTCGTCTTCGAGGGCCTGCGGCTGCACCGCATCATGGCGAACTACCGCCCGGAGAACGAGCGCAGCGCGCGGGTGCTGGAGCGCCTGGGGTTCGAGCGCGAAGGCCTCGCGCGCGAGTACCTCTTCATCGACGGCGCGTGGCGCGACCACGTGCTCACGTCGCTGCTGAACCCCCGGTACGAGCGCGCCTGGATCGCGCGCGAGGGGGCCTGAGCCCCTTCAGTCGTCGCCCGGCAGGCCGCCGGCCGCGTGCATGCCGGCCGCCTGCGGCCGCACGGGCGGCGCCGGATGGAACGAGATGCCTGCGGCGAAGCTGTCGAAGCGCGCGAAGAGGTCCTCCACGCTCGCCGCGCCCACGTTGAAGACGCCGTAGCGATAGCTGCCGAGCCACTTCATCTCGCGGCGCAGGTCCGCACCGCGCTTGCGATAGATCATCACGTGCGCATCGGGATGGGCCGCCTTGAGCGCCGCGATCTCGCCCTTCGAGGGCCAGCGCCCCAGCCCGTGCCCGGAGAGGTCGCGCAGCACGAAGCTCGCCGCGTGGCGCTCGCGGCCCTGGCGATGGCGGATGACCGGCGCGCCGCCGCATTCGAGCTCCAGCAGCGCATCGAAGAGGCTGTAGCCGTCCACGCGCTCGAAGAGGTCGTAGAACTGGCCCGCGGCGCGCGGATTGATCTCGATCAGGCGCGGCGCGCCCGTGGCCGGATCCAGGCGCATCTCGATATTGAACATGCCGTGGCCGAAGCCGATGCCGGCGAGCAGGCGGGCCGCGAGTGCCTCGACGCGAGCGATCGACTCCGCCGGCAGCGTCGACGGGTACTGGAAGCGCTGGAACTGGTCGGTGCCGGGGAACATGATCGAATCGACCACGCCCAGCATCGTGACGGAGCCGCCGCGCACGAAGCCGTTCACCGTCACCTGGCGGCCGGGCGCGATCTCCTCGCACACCATGCTGAACGGGTCTTCGTACAGGTGCGAATGCGCGCGCATCACCTCGCGGAAGGGACGCACGAGCCGCTCGATGATGGCGCCCTCGAAGCGGCCGAAGCGCGTGTGCCGCCAGAGCTGCGCGAACGAATCGACGCGCCGCGCGAGCACCGAGAAGGCGGCCTTCGCGGGCTTCACGTAGAACGGATACGGCAGCGGCACGTCCGCGGGACTCGCGAAGTCGCGCCGCAGGATGCCGAACGCCGGATTGGCCTCGGGCGCGATGCGCGCGAACGCCTGGCGCGCGTGGAATTTGTGCTGGATGGTGAGGATCGCGTCGAGCGAGCCGTGCGGCAGCGCGAGGCGGTTGGCGACGAGGGTCGCGAGGAACGGGCCGAACTGCTCGTCGGAGGTGAGGACGGCGTCGAGCCGCGCGCTCGCGTAGCGCTCCACCAGCCGCTCGACGAAGCCGAGGGCATCGAAGGTGAAGAGCCGGATGTTGTCGGGAAACCTGAAGAGGTCGAAGCCCTCGTAGAAGAACTCGTAGCGCCCGCGATAGCGCGGGTCCGCGGCGGCGGCGCGGTCCCATTCGTCGGGGAAAAGGACGAGGACGCGGCGCGTCATGCCAGCGCGTCCGCCCAGATGTTGCGCGCCCAGTTCATGCTGTACGTGCCTTCCGCCTCGCTCATGGCGCTGGAAAGCCCTCCCGCCCCGGGCACGGGGCGCATCGTGCCGGGATGCTCGCCCGTGTCGTACTTGTGCACGGACGCCACGTGGATGGCCAGCTTGTCGGACACCATGCTGTAGCACGTGTTCACGAGCGTGGGCGCCGGGTTCGGCGTGTCGCCACGCAGCAGCGCCACGACCGCCGCGGCGCACACCTTGCCGTGCCCGTTCGCCATGGTCGCGGACTTGGGCATGAGCGGCGCGATCTGCAGCGAGTCGCCGAGGATGTGGACGTTCTTCGCGGCCCTCGACTCGTACGTGAGCCAGTCGACCTCGCACCAGCGCCCGTTGGCGGTGATGAACGGGTCCGCGATGCGGCCGGCCTTCATCGGCGGCAGGACGTTCAGGACGTCGGCCTTCTCGTCGCCGAACTCGAGCTTGAGCACGTTGTTGGCCACGTCCACGTCCACCGCGCGGCTGTTGGGGCGATGCTCGATCATGCCGGGGTAGAGCTCGAGCCAGGCGCGCTTGAAGAGCGCGCCCTTCGAGATCACGTCCTCGTTCGCGTCGAGGATGAGCACCTTCGAGCGCGGCTTCGCGGCCTTGAAGTACGCGGCGGCCTGGCAGGCGCGCTCGTACGGGCCGGGCGGACAGCGGAACGGCGCCTCCGGGACCGAGATCACGAAGACGCCGCCGTCACGCATGTTCTCGAGCTGCCTGCGCAGCGCCAGCGTCTGCGGGCCGGCCTTCCACGCATGCAGGATGCGCGATTGGGCGGTGGGATTGTTCATCTCCGGCAGCGCTTCCCACATGAAGTCCACGCCCGGGGAGAGGATCACGCGGTCGTACGAAAGCGGTTCTCCGCTCGCCATCCGCACCTGCCTGCGCTCCGTGTCGATGGCGGTGGCCGTATCGCGGATCACGCGCACGCCATGGCGCAGCAGTCCCGAGTACGGCGTGGTGATGTCCGCCATCGAGCGGAATCCGCCCAGCACCATGTTCGACAGCGGGCAGGAGACGAACTCGTCGTTGGGCTCGACCAGGAGAACCTCGATCGACGGATCGAGGAGGCGCACGTACTTGGCGGCCGTGGCGCCGCCGTAGCCGCCGCCCACGACCACCACGCGGCGGCGCGTGAACGACGCGATCGGCAGGTGCTGCGCGACGGTCTCGCAGCCGGCCGCCCCCGCGAGCAGCGCCGCGGCCCCGCTCGCCTTGAGGAACTGTCTCCGATCCATGCTCAAGGCGTGCCTTCCTGCCGCGGCTGGCGCTCGAAGTACTGGGCCACCGCCGCAACCTCCTCGTCGGTGAAGCCGCGCGCGATCTGCTGCATCACCGTCGCGGGCTTCCTTCCTTCCTTGAACAGCGCCAGCGCCTGCACGATCTCATCGCGTGGACGGCCCGCCAGCGGCTGCAGCGCCGAGCCCGGCACGGCATGGCCATCGGTGCCGTGGCAAGGCGCGCAGGCGGCCGCGAGGGCGCGCACGCCGGCCGGCGTGAGGTTGGAGGGCGCGAACGCGGGCGGCGGCGCTCCGCGCTGCTGTGCCCAGGCGGAGGCGGCCGCCAGCCCGGCGGCCATGAGGGCGGCACGCGCCGGCATGGAGGTCCTTTTTCTCGACAGCGGAGAGGATAGCCGAATCGGGGTCCGAAGCGGCTCCCGGCCGTGCATCCGACCGGGCCCTTGCGCGCTGCCAGAAAAAACGCCCGCGCGAAGGCGGGCGTCCGAGGGGTGCGGAAGCGCCTCAGGTGGACTCGACGGGCTCCGCCGGCTGGGCGTCCGACTGCGCGATGTCCAGCGTGACCTGGCCCTTGTCGTCCACGTCGATCGTGACCCGGCCGCCGTTGGCGAGGCGCCCGAAGAGCAGCTCGTCGGCGAGCGCGCGGCGGATGGTGTCCTGGATGAGGCGCGCCATGGGGCGCGCGCCCATCTGCGGATCGAAGCCGTTCTTGGCCAGGTACTTCTTGAGGGCATCGGTGAAGATGGCTTCCACCTTCTTCTCCGAGAGCTGCGACTCGAGCTGCATGAGGAACTTGTCCACCACGCGCAGGATGATCTCCTCGTCCAGCGCGCCGAAGGAGACGATCGCGTCCAGCCGGTTGCGGAACTCC
>Ga0068852_100001536_pt1 | contig 15667 bp, 18 predicted proteins | sample KBSCornC22_FD_66594 | JGI IMG/M metagenome (GOLD analysis project Ga0068852, IMG submission 66594) | Corn rhizosphere microbial communities from Kellogg Biological Station, Michigan, USA - KBS Corn C2-2 | ecosystem: Host-associated > Plants > Roots > Rhizosphere > Soil ... | reverse complement strand
ACCGTCAAGGAAGACGGCTGCCTGTTCTACGATTTCAACCTCAGCGTCACCGATCCGACGCGGCTCGTCGCCGTGGAGCGCTGGGAGTCGAAAGAGGCGCTGGCGCGGCACAACGAGACGCCGCATTTGCTGGCCTGGCGCAAGGTGGTGGCGGAGGTCGCCTTGGAGCGCGACATCCAGGTCATCACGCCGGAGAGCGTCGAGCGCAAATGAAGCGCGTCAGCGGCATCAAGCCGGCGGGCGGCTGGGATGCCGCGCGCGCGGCCGATTTCGTCGTGCTCGATGCGCAGGATCGGCATCGCCGCCGCGTCGTTTTCGTCGGCGAGCACGGAGCCACCTATCTGCTCGATCTGCCGCGGCCAGCGCAGCTCCGCGACGGCGACGCGCTTGTGATCGAAGACGGCACCTTAGTCCGCATCGCCGGCAAGGCCGAGCCTTTGGTCGAGATCGCCGCCGCCGATGCGCACGAACTGGCGCGACTCGCATGGCACATCGGCAATCGGCACATCGAGGTGCAGATCGCCGGCGATCGCTTGCGCATCCGCCGCGATCATGTGCTCGAGGAGATGCTGCGCGGCCTCGGCGCGACCTTGACCTTCGTCGACGCGGTGTTCGATCCCGAGCACGGCGCCTATGCGCAGCACGGGCACCGCCATGGGCACTGACGCCGCCCTCTACCGCCTCATGGCCTGGCTGTCGCCGGCCTATCCGGTCGGCGCGTTCTCCTATTCGAGCGGCATTGAATGGGCCGTGGAGTCGGGCGACATCGCAAACGCCGACACATTGAAGGACTGGCTCACCACGATGCTTGCCGATGGCGGCGGCTTCTGCGACGCCGTTCTGTTCGTGCACGCGCATCGCGCCGCAGGTGACGCAGCCGCGCTGCGCGACATTGCCGAGCTCGCCGCGGCGCTCGCTCCGTCGAAGGAGCGGCATCTGGAAACGACCGCCCAAGGGAATGCGTTCGTCGAAGCGACGCGTGCGGCGTGGGCGTGCGACGCGCTCGATCGCTTGAAGGCCGCATGGGAAGGCCCGGTCGCCTATCCGGTCGCCGTTGCGGTCGCCGCCGCCGGCCACGGCATTCCGCTCACCCCCGCGCTCGCCGCCTTCCTCCAGGCGCTCGTCGCCAACTGGGTGTCCGCCGGCGTGCGGCTGGTGCCGCTCGGGCAGACCGACGGTCAGCGCGTCGTCGCCGCACTCGAGCCGGCCGTCGCCGCGACGGCGCAGCGTGCGCTCGCCACGCCGCTCGACGATTTGGGTGCGTCGGCGTTCCGCGCAGACCTCGCATCGCTGCGTCACGAGACGCAGTACACGCGCCTGTTCAGGTCATAGAAGGACGACCACGATGACCAGCACTCACGGCCCCCTGCGCGTCGGCGTCGGCGGCCCGGTCGGTTCCGGCAAGACCGCGCTGATGGACCGCCTGTGCAAGTCGTTGCGCGACCGATACGAGATCGCCGCGATCACCAACGACATCTACACCAAATGGGATGCCGAATATCTCGTGCGCTCCGGTGCGCTGGCGCCCGAGCGCATCGCCGGCGTCGAGACCGGCGGCTGCCCGCATACCGCGATCCGTGAGGACGCCTCGATCAACCTCGCGGCCATCGCCGAGATGCGCGCGAAATTCCCCGAGCTCGATCTGGTGCTGGTCGAATCCGGCGGCGACAATCTCGCCGCGACATTCTCGCCGGAGCTTGCTGACATCACCATTTACGTCATCGATGTCGCGGCCGGCGAGAAAATCCCCTCCAAGGGCGGACCGGGCATCACGCGCTCCGATCTTCTGGTGATCAACAAGGTCGATCTCGCGCCGCATGTCGGGGCCTCGCTCGAAGTGATGGAGCGCGACGCGAAAAAAATGCGCGGACAGAGGCCGTTCGTTTTCGCGAACATGCACACGGGGCAGGGCGCCGACGAGATCGCCCGCTTCATCGAAGGCAAGGGCGGCCTGACCGGCTAGCGGTCTACACCGCCTCGGCCAACGTTCCGCGCGCGATGCCGTTCGCCGCCGCGAGCCTTTCATTGGCCGCCGCCATGCTCATCGCGAAGATCGCCCGCCGTGCGAGCCGCCATTCCTCGCGTTCGCCGCGGCGCGCCCAGTGCACCAGCTTCTTGGCCGCAAGCTGCTGCATCCGTTCGATATTGGACGCGTCCAGGACTCCGGCACGGATCAGTCGCGAGCAGGCAAGATCGAAGGCCTGCCCCATCGCCTTGACGGCATCGTCGTCCAGTCCAACTTGCTTCGCCGCACGCATGGTCACACCCATATTTCCGGTAAAACTCGGGTGGAACAGCAAGGTTCCTGCCTACACGCGTCGGTGAACGACATGACGCTTGAGCAAGATCAATGTGCGCCATCGGGCCATCGGAGAGGCTGCGCAGGACCTTAGAAAAGAATGGAGCCAATCCATGGAGACCCCTGTCCAGCTTGATTTTCAGGGTTTGGAGGCCAAGCCCGATTTGCGTGGCGCGATCGACCGCCACATCGCGCAGCTCGAGGAACGTTTCGGCCGCGTAACGGCGGGCCGCATCGTGCTGAAAGGCCCGGGCGGCCACCATCGCAATGGCGGCCTCTACGAGATCAACATCCGGCTCGCGCTGCCGGAAGGACGGGAAGTCAATATCGGGCACACGCCGCAGAGCGACGAACGGCATGCCGATCTCGGCTTCGCGCTCAACGACGCTTTCAAGCGCGCGCGGCGGCAGCTCCAGGATCAGGTCGACCGCATGAGCGGCAAAGTGAAGACGCACGCGCGGCCGTGATGCGTTATCATCGGCATTGCTGAAGAGGCGGGCCACGACGGCTTGAAGCGCACGCAATGTCGATCCGCAATCTCGACCGGATGTTCCGCCCGAAATCGGTGGCGGTGATCGGCGCGTCCGATAGGCCGCATTCGGTCGGCGCGGCGCTGATGCGTAATCTGACGCAAGGCGGCTTCGAGGGCCCGGTCGTGCCGGTCAATCCGCGCGCTGCCGCCGTGCACGGCATCATGGCCTACAAGGACGTCGCGTCGCTGCCGATCGTGCCGGACCTCGCCGTCATCGCGACGCCGCCCGACACGATCGCGCCACTGGTCGACGAGCTTGGCCGGCGTGGCACGCGCGCGGCGGTGATCCTGACGGCGGGCTTCGCCGAGGGCGAGGCCAAGGTCGGCCGCGCGCGCGAGGCTCAATTGCTTGATGCGGCGCGGCCGCACCTTTTGCGCATCGTCGGTCCAAATTGCCTCGGTCTCGCCGTGCCCGGCATCGGGCTCAATGCCACCTTCGCGCCGGCTTCGGTGCTTCCCGGCAACATCGCGTTCCTGACGCAGTCCGGCGCCATGGCGACGACCGTGCTCGATTGGGCCTTGCCGCGCGGCATCGGCTTCTCGGCCATCGTCTCGATGGGCGACATGAGCGACGTCGATTTCGGCGACCTGCTCGATTATTTTGCACTCGACGACGCGACCAGGGCGATCCTCATCTACGCCGAGGCGATCACGCACGCGCGCAAGTTCATGTCGGCGGCGCGGCGGGCCGCGCGCGTCAAGCCCGTCATCATCGTCAAGGGCGGCCGCGCCGCGGAAGGCGCGCGCGCGGCGGCGTCGCACACCGGTGCGCTCGCCGGCACGGATGTGGTCTACGAGGCGGCGTTTCGCCGCGCCGGCATGCTGCGGGTCAACGAGGTCGAGGAACTGTTTGACGCGGCGGCGACGTTGGCGCGCATGGGGCCTGCCGGCGGCAATCGCCTGGCCATCGTCACCAATGGTGGCGGCGCCGGCGTGCTTGCGACCGACCGGCTGATCGAGGAGGGCGGCAAGCTCGCTGTTTTGAGCGCAGCCACTCTGGACAAACTCAGCCGCGTGCTGCCGCCGACCTGGAGCAACGCCAATCCGGTCGACATCATCGGCGACGCGGATGCGGCGCGTTATGCTCATGCGGTGGATGCGCTCATGGAGGATGATGGCGTCGACGCGCTGCTGGTCTCTTATTGCCCTACCGCGATCGTCTCGGCCGAGGACGCCGCCGCAGGTCTGACCGGCGCGCTGGAAGGGCGCAAATCCGGCAAGAACGTCTTCGCCTCGTGGATGGGTGATGCCAGCGTTGGCGCCGGACGCGCCGCGCTCGCGGCGGCGGGGATTCCGGATTTCGAGACGCCGGAGCGCGCCGTGCGCGCCTTCATGTATCTGGTGCGTTACCGGCAGAGCCGGGCGCTTCTGCTCGAAACCGCGTCATCGGCGCCGGCGCTGCCGGCCGACACGGCGAAAGCGCGCGCGCTCGTCGCCGGCGCGCTGGCCGACGGCCGCGAATGGCTGGACCCGGCCGAATGCGCGGCTTTCTTTGTCTGTTACGGCGTGCCTTCCGCACGCACGGAGGCGGTCGCCGACCCCGCCGCGGCCGCGGCGGTCGCTGCGGAGATCCATGGGCCGGTGGCGCTGAAGATCCGCTCGCGGGACATCACCCACAAGTCGGACGTTGGCGGCGTCGCGCTCGATCTCGCTACGCCGCAGGCGGTCGAAGCGGCGGCGCACGCGATGCTGGAGCGCGTCAAGCGCGCGAAGCCGAATGCGCGGCTCGAAGGCTTCATCGTGCAGCAGATGGTGCAGCGGCCGGGCGCTTTCGAGTTGATCGCGGGCGTTACATCCGACCCGACCTTCGGCCCCGTGATCCTGTTCGGCCACGGCGGTACCGCGGTGGAGGTGCTGCGCGACAAGTCGCTCGAACTGCCGCCGCTCAACACGGCGCTCGCCCGCGCGCAGATCGAGCGCACGCGCATCGCGGCGCTGCTGAAAGGTTATCGCGACCGGCCGGCTGCGGACATTGACGGAGTCGTCAACGTGCTGATGCAGCTCGGCCGCATCGTCACCGAGCACGCCGAGATTGTCGAGATCGATATCAACCCGCTGCTGTGCGACACGGACGGCGTCATCGCGGTCGACGGCCGCATCCGTGTGCGCGCATCACGCGCGCCGGCCGAGGCGCGTCTCGCCATTCGCCCCTATCCGCAGCGGCTCGAGAGCGAGATCCGCACCGCCGGCGGCGGCGTCTTCAATGTCAGGCCGATCCGCCCGGAGGACGAGCCGGCGCTGCGCCGCTTCGCCGAGGAAGTCGACGCAGCCGACCTGTGGCATCCGGTGTTCGCGCTGCTGCGCGAGAAGAGTCACGAGACCGCGGCGCGGCTCTCGCAGATCGACTACGACCGCGAGATGACGATGGTGGCGTGGGCCGACGGCCGTATCGCCGGTCTCGCCCGTTCGGCTGCCAATCCGAATTTCGACGAAGCGGAGGCGGCGGTGATCATCCGCGCCGACCTGCGCGACAAGGGGCTGGCGACACACCTGCTGCAATTGCTGCTGAGCGCGGTTGCGGAGCAGGGCGTGCGCAAGGCCGTTCTGGTCTATCCGGCGCGGCTCGACCGGGTGCAGGCGATCGCGACGGAGCTCGGCTTTTCGGCCGTGGCCGACCCGGTCGATCCTTCCCTTATCCGCGCCGTGCGGCCGCTGCGGTAGCCCGGCCTGCCGGCGGCCTCGTCGGCGAAAGAACTCGCTTGGCGAACCGCCGCTCTTCAACTACTATAGCGAGTAATACAATCGTACACAATCAAAGGCAGATGCCGTGGGAGCGGGGACTTACGAAGGCTTTGCCAGCCATCTGAACACGACCTTCGCCGTCGCTGTCGGCGCCGGAACGGTCGAAATGACCCTGGTGCAGGCGACCAAGGGCAAGCCGCAGAATTGGGAAGGCATCCGCAAGCAGCCATTCTCCCTGATCTTCAAATGCGCCAAGCCGGTCATCTTCCCGCAACAGGTCTACGCATTCGAGCGGCCCGGCTTTGCCAAGATGGACATCTTCATCGTTCCCGTCGGCCGCGAACGCGACGGCGTCGTCTATCAGGCCGTATTCAATTAGCCGCGGCTCCAGGCCATGCCGATGTTGGGGGCCGCCTCGTCGGTGACGGCGAAGCCGAGCCGCGCGTAGAGCCGCCGCGCCGGATTGTTCGCATCGACCGTCAGCGTGACCCTCGCGCGCGCCTGCGCGGCCTCGGCCAGCGTCGATCGCAACAGCGCTGCGCCAAGCCCGCGCCCGCGCCATTCGGGTATCAGCGCGATGTCGATCACGCACCATGCGTCCATGCCGCGGTCGAGGATGAATCGGCCGATCGGCTGGCTCGCCGCCTGAATGATGCTGCGCGACGCGTGTGGATAGGTCCGCGTGTAATGCAGGGTCTGGAATCGAAATTGTTGATCCAGGAAGGGTCTTCGCAATTCTTCCGGCCAGGCCGCGAGCAGGCCGGCATCGGGGCGGGCCGTTTCGAACACAGCGCGCTCGAACCCGGCGTCGTCGGCGCCCGCCGCGCGAAGCGTTACGTCGCGCGCGGCGAGGATAGTGGAATCGATCAACGTCAATTCCGCGACGGGAATATGCCGTAGAGAGCGATGACGAAATTCAGCGCGAGGTATGGCTGCTGGTTCTGATGCGCTTGCGAGCCGCCGGACGGCTGTACGAAGCTGCCGGCCAGCAACGAATCCGGCGTCGTCGTGTCGGAAAAAAGCTTTTCCGGATTCGATCTCTCGCCGAGCCAGCCATTGGCGGTCGGCGCCTGATCGTCCGGCGAGCCGACATAGGCGCTGACCGTATGGGTGTGCATCGGCATTTGCGCCTGCGTCAGGGTCACCATCGTCGTGCCTGAGGTCTCGCCGAGGTCGTAGGACGAGAGCCCCGTGCCGTTGCCCCAGTTCATGACGGCGCGGCCCTGGAAGTTCGGAAGGCCGAATGTCTGCATGCCGTCTCCGCCATAAGTGGTGCCGACGATGGAAAACAAGGCGCTGTTCTGCGCGATGGATTGCAGCTGTCCATTGCAGTAGGCGTAATCGTAGGGAGCGAAGTTGAAACCGACGACCAAGATCTGTCCGATATAGGGTTCGGCCATGAAAGCCTCCTGCGGCGAAGTTCGAGCGATGGATCGGGCGCGTCAGTTGCGGCTCGGGAACACTCCCTGCAGCGCGATGATCGTGCTGATGGCCATTGACGGCATCCGGTTCTCGTGCGGCTGATTGCCACCGGCGGTCTGCAATGCGCCGGGGTTCATATAGAGCGGGTTTCCCGTCTTGTTGGCGTCCTTCACGTAGAAGCCATTGAACGGCGCCTGAAGCGCCGCCGGAAATTGCCCGCTCGGCAAGTTTTGCGTCGCGGCCGACCCCGACGGGATCAGAAGATGCGTGTGCATCGGCATCTGGCCCGATGCCAGCGTCACGCTTTCCTGCCCCATTGTCGCGCCGATCGTGTAGTTCGACAGGCCGGGTGCCTGGCCCTGTCCGACCGGCAGCCGGCCTTGCAGGTTGGGCAGGCAGAAGGTGGTCGTGCCGTCGCCGCCGTAATAGGTGCCGAGCAGGGAGAACAACGCGCTGTTCTGCGCGATGCTCATCGTCTGGCCGTTGCACAGTGCGTTGTAGCGTGGCGCGAAGTTGCCGGCGAAAAGGCGGATCTCACCGAGATAGGGTTCGCTCATCGGGGCGCTCCTGTAATCCTGAGACCGAAGGTCTAATTCCGCGACGGATAAATGCCGCCCGTGGCGATGCAGAAATTGATCGCCTGCAACGGTTGCAGATTTGCATGAGGCTGGCTGCCGCCGGCCAGCGACACCGACCCGGCATTCAATGTCGTCGGGCTGCCCATCGGCCCATAGGCGGGATAGTTGGTCGTCGGCGTCGCGATCGAGGCCGCCTGCGCGAAAATGTGGCCGTCGATCTTGGGGACGTCGCCGCTCTGGCTCGTCGCCACCATCCCATGGGTGTGCAACGGCATTTCCGTGATGAGAACCGAGACGTTCTCGACGCCGGCCATTTCACCGAGGACGAAGGATTCGCCCCAGGTCGAGTTGCCGAAATGGATCGGCGTCCGGCTGCGCAGATCGGGCAAGGCGAAGGTCGTCTGGCCGTTGCCGCCGTAGGCCGTGCCGAGCAGCGAGAACAGCGCCGTGTTCTGTGCAATCGGCAAGATCGTGCCACTGCACAGCGCCCACTGGGTGGGCGCGAAGTTGAAGCCAAAAATTCCAATCTGGCCCAGAAAGTAGTTCATCGGCGGCTCCCCCGGGGCGTCCCGTGTGACCGACGGGCTCCGGCTTGGCGCGCTGGTTCAACCCGTCGACCACAAGCCTAGCGAGCACTCGCGGGATATGCAACCTAAATATGTATTTGCAACCGATACAACCCCTAAGTGTAGCAGGTTGCATATCGGCAACTGCATTCCGGAAACGCGTTCGACGCAATTGTAAGCTGAGGCCGGCTATTATAGGTTGTCCTGGTTGAGTCAGATGGTGGGGTTGAGGATGCCGACGGGCTATGGGGAGACGACGAGCGTCGCTGGCGATCCAGGCGCCGCGCCAAGCAATTCCCCCACGCGCAAGCCTTGGGCCAAGCCGCGAGTCATCGTCGCCGAGGCGCGGCATGCCGCAGGCGGGACCTCGCCGACGACAATCGATTTCGTCCACGCGCCCGGCACCTATTTCGCAAGTTGACCACGTTTGTCCGGGTGGCGTCGCACGCCGCGCCCGTCCGATATTCGACCCAGGGCCGGCCTGTCATTCGACCTGAAGCGCCGAGTCGACGACGAGTAAGCGCATGAGCGCAATTTGCGGTCTCTTGCGCTTTGACGGGATCGGCGTCCGCACCGGCGATGTGCAACGTCAACTCAACACGATGTCGCGGCGAGGACCGGATCGCCGCTCGATCCACTGTGACGGGCCGGTTGGTCTCGGTCACGCGCTGATGCGCGTGACCGCTGAGGACGACTTCGACGACCAGCCTCTTGTGGACCACGCGGCCGGCCTTGCGCTGGTCGCCGATCTCCGGTTGGACAACCGCGACGAACTCGCCCGCGACCTCGGCATCGAGGATCGATCGTTGCGCAGGATGTCCGACAGCGCCGTCCTTCTGCGCGCGTACAAAATCTGGGGCGAAGCCTGCGTCGACCGTCTGCTCGGCGATTTCGCTTTCGCCGTGTGGGACCGCCGAGCCGCCAAGCTGGTGCTCGCCAGGGACCACATGGGCGCGCGCTACATCCATTTCCATCGCAACGACGACGCCTTCGTCTTCGCGACCGAAAAGAAAGCGTTGTGGGCGGTCGCCGGCGTCCCGCAGCAATTCGACGAGATGGAGATCGGGCGCGTATTGACCTCAGACCTCAGCGCGTTGCACGGCGCGACGCTCTTCACCCGAATTTTTGGACTTCTTCCGGCGACCATCATGACGATCACCGCGGATGGCGCCGAGACGAGCCGCCGCTACTGGCGCCCGCACGCCGACGCGCGCCACGCCGGCCGTGACGAGGCGTATTACGTCGAAACCTATCGCAGCGTGCTGAAGGAAGCCGTCGACTGCCGGCTGCGCCGCAACGTTCGCTCTTCCGGCATGTTGTTGAGCGGCGGCTTCGACAGCGCAGCCGTCGCCGCCCTCGCCGAGCCGGCCATGTCGGCGCAGGGGCGCAAGATGGTTGCCGCCGCCTCTGTCATGCCTCGCGGACAGGATGAGGCCCGCTACAACGCCCGCAAATGGGTGGAGGCCTGCGAGCGGCACATGCCGCATCTTGCCGTCCACTATGTGACTCGCGAAGGCATCGGCCTGCTCGACGGGCTCGACGAGCACTTCACCGGCGCGGAAGGTCACGCCAGCATCGACTACATTGCCAATCTCACGTTGCTCAAGACCATTGCCGGAACGGGCGCCGGCGTCGTCATGGACGGGATGGGCGGGGATTACACCCTCAATCCCCGCGCGCGAGGTTGGCTTGCGGAACAGCTTGCCCGAGGCCGGCTACGGCGCGTTTTATCGGAATTGCTCGCATACCGGCGAAACCGCGACGTGCCGTTCTGGACGGTCATCAGGCAGGAGATCGTCGGGCCGCTTCTGCCGATGAAGCTTCTCGCCTGGCTTCGCGCGCGAAACGGCCGGCCGAAAGACGAGCCTCTCGCGCCGATCAGTCGTGGCCTCGCGGACCGCATTCGCGCGCGCGGCGGGCATCTGCGGTTCACGATGCCGGCAACAGCGGAGCGAGGCTATTACGGCCGGCAGTTGGCGGTCCTCGAGCAACAACAGGGTACGCCGTACAACGGCATGCATATGCTGGCCGCGCAATACGGACTGGAATACGTCCAACCCTTTCACGACAAGCGCGTCGTCGAGCTTGGGCTCGCTATTCCGGCATCGCTGGTCGTGCGCGGCGGCCGCAATCGCTATCTGGCGCGGCGCGCGCTGGGCGAATTGTATCCGCCGGAACTGCGCGTGCGTCCGGACGGCAACGATCTTCGCACGCCGGACGCCATCGACGTTGCGCGGCGGGCGCAACCGCATGTCCTGGCCGAGATCGGGCGCATGGCCCGCAGCCCGCGGCTGGGCCAGGTCATCGACTTCGACAAAATGCGCAGGACGGTGACGGGCGCGCTCGCGAATCCAGGCGCGCCGGATGCCGAAAGGCAGGTGCGAACGAGCCTGCGGGCGTTCTTCATGGCACGGTTCATCGAATGGACCGAACGCGGCAACCGGTCTGAGTCGGGCGGTATGGAGAGCGACGACTGACGTGGCGGGCGAGGCCGCGAATCCATCACACGAAGCACGCGATCTCGACGAACCTGTCGGAGACCGGATAACCGGTCACACGAACGCCGCCCGCGTCGAGCCAGGCATGGGTGTCGAGCGGCTCCATGTCGCCTTTAGCGGCGCCGAAACGCATCGTGCTGGCGACGCCGCGGCGTTTGAGCATGACCCGCGCCGCCATCGCCTGCGGCAGGCACACCGCCTTGAACGGCACGTAGCGCGCCGCGCGCGTTACCGCCCAGCCGATCTCGGCGGCCGATCGCGCGTGAGGCGCTATCGGCGCCATCACAACGCGTCGCGCCTCCTCGGGCGGCACGAAGCGGCCGAGGCGCCGCGCGAGTTTCGGAAACGGGACCACGATGAGCGCCAAACGTGCCGCGAGCAGGCACAAAACCGCCTCGGCGACCAGCGCGCGCCGGCCCGGCCCGACTTCGCCCAGCCTAACCAGCAGGCGCCGGATCAAGCGCAATCGCGCCATGCTTCACCAGTTCGTTGAGAAAGGCTTCGACCTCGGCGCGGCACACGTCCGGTGCAACCTCGTATTCCCGTTCGAGCTGCGCGCACACGGCATCGACATCGCTTGGCGTCGCGATGATGTCCCAGATACGCGCGCCGACCCCAGACATCCCGATATAGTTCCCCTTTTCGGCGCTCATCATTACGAGTTCATCGCCGACCATGGCCGACAGCCAATCGCCCTGCCTTCGCACCATCACGCTGCTTCTCCTTCCGAGACGTCCGACGACAGCCGATAGCCGAGCCGCCGCATCATCCGCGCGTGCGCCGCTTCGATCCGCGCGACCTCGTCGGCCGTGAGCTCGTTGCGCCAGGTGCCGGTCTCGCCGCGCCGGAAGAAGTTGCCGCCCGCGCGCGCATTCGGCGCCTCGCGGAAGCCGCGTTCGTCTTCCTGCTTCTTCAATTCGTCGAAGCGCGCGAAGGCGGCCGCGCGCGCAATCTGCTCGTCGCTCGCGGCGCGGCCGGCGAATGCGAGCGCGCGGCGGAGCACGCTTGCGGTGTCGGCGTGCATGTCCTCATAGCGGATGAGGTGAAGCGGGATGTCGGTCTGGCCGAGCCAGCCGTCATGGAAGCCGCTCCAGCTTGGAAGCTGCTGGCGAAGCTGGTTCAACTGCCGGTCGGTCCTGCCGCAGAAGGCGGCGTCGTCGTCGCACATGAAATCGATGGCGGCATCGACTGTGCTGCGATTGTGATTGGCGAGGGAGGGCGCCACGTCGCGCGGGTCGCGCACGATGAGGATCGCGCCGTCGGCGCCCTTGGCGCCGGCGAGCATCGGCTCGCCGGTATCCGTACGGGTGTAGGCGTCGTGCGTCTTGACGAAGCGGACCGTCTCGGCCGCCTGCGCGGCGTCATATTCGTCGTCCTCCTCGCCGCGCCGCAGTTCCTCGTAGACGCGCGGCCGCAGGCGGTCGATCTCGTCATGCGTGAGCAGCCCGGAATCGATCAGCGTCAGATGGTCGAAAGGCGCGCGCGCGCTGGCAATGCCGCCGCGTTCCGGCAGCGCGTTGATGTCGACCGGCGTGTCGATTGCGTTCAGGTTCGCGACCAGCATCCGGAACCAGGTGTTGCCGGACTTCGGATAGGAGGCGAGCCAGATCGTGCGCGTCATGCTGCGCGCTCCGTCAGGCCGAGCTCGCGCCAGTGCGCTTCCAGCGTGGCAAGCGTGTCCGGCACCTTGCCGAAGTCGAACTTCCGGGTGAGGTGATAGATGCCCGCCGTGTTCGCGATCGCCGCCGCGGCGTGGAAATATTGCGGCCGCTGCTCCAGCCGGCGCACCATTTGCGGCCGGTAGGCGTTGCGGCGCAAAAGCAGCGCGGCGTCGACCACGTTCGGCGGCTCGATGCCGGCGGCGTGCGGCGGACGCGCCTCGCGCAGCGCGTAGACGGCGCCGAGCCGCAGCGACCCTGTCGGCGCTTCGGACGGCGGCGCCACGTAGAACTTTTCCAGCGTGCTGCGCACGCGCGCGCCGCGCCCGGCGGCGAGGTCGAGCTTCTCGATCGTCTGCGACCATAATTTCAAGTGCCGCCCGTCGGGGTACACCCGCGGGGGCGCTGCGCCCTCGATGGCGACGGTGCAGACATCATCGGTGACCAGCGGGTAGCCGCGCTGCGCCAGCGCGGCGGCCAGCGTCGACTTGCCCGCGCCGGACGAGCCGCAGAACAGCACGGCACGGTCGCCGACGCGGACCGCGCTGGCGTGCAGCACGATCTGCTTGCGACGGTGCAGGAGAATGCCGAGCGCGGAGCCGAGCAGGAAAACCGGAATGTCAGCCGGGTCGCCGTCGTCGGCCGGCGCGACCGCGATCGTGTGGTCGCCGATCAGATGGAAGCGGGCGACGCCGGGTACGACGAGCAGGAATGCACCGGCGTTCAACTGCCAGGTCGGCCCTTGAGCAATGAGATTGTCCAGTCTTTCCGGCGTGGCGGCGCGGACGATCCTGATGTCCGCGGCGGCGCGCGGCTCGCCGGGCGCCAGTCCCGGCAGATCAATTTCGCTGGCGATGCAGAGGCCGGCCGATTGATAGAACTTCACGTTTCATCTCGTCCTGACGCGTCAGAGGCGAGATTAGCTCAGAGCACAACCGCTTTCACGCGGGAATGTCGGCCGGCGAGCACATTGCACGCATGACGAACGGCGCCATGCTCCCAGAATTTATAGATCATAACGGAATATTATATTCGCCGATGCCGCCTACAGGATGAGCGTGGCGCCGGAGGCGATCAGCAATAGTCCCAGGCCCTGCCGGAAGCGGCGTTCGTCAAGGCGGCCGTAAAGCTGCCAGCCGATCCATGTTCCGAGAAGAAGCGGCGGAACGACGGAAACGAGCAGGATCAAACCGACACGATCGAGCGTCACCCACACGATGCCGGCGAGCGTCACGCTCTGCACGACGATGATGTAGGGCTGGTAGACGCCGCGGGCGATCTCTTTCGGCCAGCCGCGCAATTGCGTCCATATGGTCGGCAGCACGCCGGAATAGCCGCCAATGCCGCCGAGCACGCCCCCGACGAAGCCGACCGCGGCGTCGAAGCCCCGGCCGCCGAAGCTGACCGTGTGCAGGCGCGGCGAGATCACCGCATAAGCGCCATAGGCGAGCAGGAACGTGCCGAGCACGACCTTGAGAACGCCGGTGTTGGTGTAAGCGAGCAGATAGACGCCGATCGGGATACCGGCGAGGCCGCCCAGGATGAAGGGTGAAACGCGCGCGACGCTGATGTTCTTGCGCTGCGGCCAGATCGTCGACAGGTGCAGCAGCACGCCGGCGCCGGTGACCATGATGGTCGAGTGCAGCGGGTCGACGCGGTGCAGCCAGATCGAGGAGGCGGCAAGCGCGAAGGCGAAGCCCGAACCGCCGGCCGCGATGCCGCCGAGCAGCGCGCCGAGCCAGAGGATGGCGATGGTGTCGAGCGTCAGCCCTGCGAACATGCCGTCAGCCGCGCCGGATCGCGGCGCCGGGCGTCGCTGCCCCAGTCGTCATCTCTGCATGCCCCAGAGGTTCACCGTCCGCGCCTCGATGGTACGGAAAATGACCGACTCCACGAACAGGCCGATCAGAATGACGGTCAGCAATCCGGAGAACACCGTGGCGGTATCGAGGTCGTTGCGCGCCTCGAAGATGTACCAGCCAATGCCGCCGGAGCGCGACGACACGCCGAACACCAGTTCGGCTGCCACCAAAGTGCGCCAGGCGAAGGCCCAGCCGATCTTCAGACCCGCCAGGATCGACGGGAACGCCGCCGGAATGAGGATGAGCCCGACATAGCGCGCGCCGGTCAGGCCCATGTTGCGGCCGGACATGCGCAGCGTTTCCGGCACGGCGCGGAAGCCCGAGAGCGTGTTGAGCGCCACCGCCCACAGCACCGAATGGATGATGACGAAGACGAGCGACGGCGTGCCGAGCCCGAACCAGATCAGCGCCAGCGGCAGCAGCGCGATCGCCGGCAGCGGATTGAACATCGACGTCAGCGTCGACAGGATTCGCGTGCCGATCGTGCTCGCGACCGCGACCGTGGTGAAGACGGCGGCGCAGGCCAGCCCCGCGGCGTAACCGAGCGCCAGCGTGCGCAGCGATGTCAGCGTGCGGTTGAGCAGCACGCCGTTGCTCATGTCGCGCCAGAAGGTCTGGATGGTCTCGGTGAAAGTGGGGAAGAGCAGGGAGTTGTTGAGCCAGCGCGCGTAAATTTCCCAGACGACGACCAGCACGACCAGGATCATCAGCCGCTGGGCGCTCTCGTTGTTGATAATGCGCTCGGTCAGCGACAGCGGCCGCTCGACGTCGCCGATTGTCACGGCCTCGCTCGGCTCGACCTCGAACTCGGGCCGCACTGGCGCGGCGGCGTCATGCACGTCGACGCTCATGCGCTCGCCGCCTGTTTCGTATGACCCTCGGCGAACAGGAGATCGTGGATGCGCTTCGACAGCGTTCCGAATTCCGGCTGATCAATGGTGCTGAAATCGACGCTGCTCGCGTCGAGCTCGGCGCGCACGCGTCCCGGATGCGGCGACAGGACGAGAATGCGCGAGCCGACGATGATCGCTTCTTCGATGGAATGCGTGACGAACAGCACCGTGAAGCGCAGCTGCTCCCACAGCGACAGCAATTCCTGCTGCATCGTCCGGCGCGTCAGCGCGTCAAGCGCGGCGAACGGCTCGTCCATCAGCAGGATGTCCGGCTCGAGCGCCATTGCGCGCGCGATGGCGACGCGCATCTTCATGCCGCCCGAAAGCATGTGCGGGTGGACGTCGCGGAATTTCGCGAGATTGACCTTGGCGATGGCCGCTTCCGCTCGTTCCCTGGCTTCGGCGCGGCCGAACTTCCGCGTCACCTTCATCGGAAAGAGCACGTTCTCGAACACGGTCTTCCAGGGCATCAACTGCTCGAACTCCTGGAACACCATCATGCGGTCCGGGCCCGGCGCGACGATGTCCTTGCCGCGGATGCGGATCGCGCCCTCGACCGGCTTCATGAAGCCGCCGACCGCCTTGAGCAGCGTGGACTTGCCGCAGCCGGACGGCCCGAGGATGACGTAGCGGTCGCCCTTGTGCACCGAGAAGTCGACGCGATAGGTCGCCGTCAC
>Ga0068852_100001528_pt1 | contig 15681 bp, 15 predicted proteins | sample KBSCornC22_FD_66594 | JGI IMG/M metagenome (GOLD analysis project Ga0068852, IMG submission 66594) | Corn rhizosphere microbial communities from Kellogg Biological Station, Michigan, USA - KBS Corn C2-2 | ecosystem: Host-associated > Plants > Roots > Rhizosphere > Soil ... | reverse complement strand
ACCGCCTGGAAAAATTGCTTACAGATTATTTCAACAGCGATGACCTGGTAGCAAAAGGATTGCCGGCTGTTCAGGACATTGCTGCGTCATTGAACGTATCACAAAGCTATTTAAGCGGCTTGCTAAAAGTATTGACAGGACAAAGTACACAGCAACACATTCATGACAAGCTAATTGAAGAAGCAAAAGAAAAATTATCTGCCACCGATAAATCAGTAAGTGAAATTGCTTACGAATTAGGCTTTGAATACCCGCAATCATTCAGCAAACTTTTCAAGACAAAAACAGATCTTTCACCTTTGAAGTTCAGGCAGTCATTCAACTGACGAAATCAAAATCTATGGTTCTTTTATTGGTTGCGGTGATACCTTTTCCTCCGTTGTTGGTCTTGTGAGGTAACTATATACATGACCAAAGATAATGAAATAAAAAAACCGGATTTTACTCCGGTTAGCCTTGATAACTTAAAAATTTTTAAACAGATGTTGGTGATGCCAGGCTACAAAACCATCAGCACTAACACCAGACATCGGCTGCTTTTTTTTTATTTTTGGAAACATTTTTTAATTTTCGGGAAGAATACCAACATGGAAAAAAATCTCTTACTTTATAACCCATAATATACGCTGATGACTGAGCTAAAATGCCAATACAATTTCATCATATTGAACCTCATTTTCTGCTAAAAAATTACATTGAAAAAATGTGGCTTTTTATAAGCAGCGGGAAAATACCTGCTGATGATATGAAACTGGTTGTACCTAACGGAAACATCAAGCTCACTGTTTCTTATCAAAATGGAATTGTGGCTGCAGTGAATGGAAAATATTTTGCGTCAAAAGAACACGATATTACTTTGACAGGCCTGGTTGATGTGCCGGTAATATTAGATGTGGATAAAGATGTTGCTACGGAAACCATTGGCATTGAATTTAATCCCAAAGGGGTATATCGCTTTTTTCATTTCAAGCTGAATAATATTCAAAATCAAATTTACTCCCTGAGTGATGTGCTGGGAAACACAGGAAAGCGATTGACAGAAGAAATGAATAACACTACAACGCTACATCAAAAAATAGTTGCGCTGCAACAATTTTTACTCAGGCAACTCTCATTGCATAATGAGGATTTAATTTTTGAATATTGCATAGAAAAAATAACTGCTTCAAAAGGAAGAATAGCCGTTAAAGAATTAGAAAAGAAAACAGGCTACAGCAGTCGCTGGCTGAATATGAAATTCAATGATAAATTAGGAGTAAGCCCCAAGAATCTGTGTTCCATTATTCGTTTCAAACACTACTACGAAGGATTCATCAGCGGCAATGAAAAATTATTTTCAAGAAATGATTTTTACGAATCCTATTACGACCAGTCTCATTTTATAAAAGACTTTAAACGCTTCACGGGCTTGCCACCCACAAAGTTTGAGAAACAGTCAAATGATTTTGGCAGGAATTATTACCGGGAATAAAACTCTTATGTAAGCTACTTCCGATTTTTACAATTTTCTATTCATTGTTTTTTCTTTTTTTGTATCACAATTAAAAAAACGAAAGATGTCCAATAAAGAAGTAGTAAAAGCATGGTATTCGGCTCTTGAGGCTAATGATTTTAATGCAATTAAAAATTTAATGGAAGATAACTATCAGTTTAGAAACCCGATATCGCCGGATCCGGTTAACGCTGAAGAGCACTTAAAAATGATGAATGCAATGAAAGGAGCTTTTGAAGCCAGACACGAGTTTGATTTATTTGTGGAACAAGATGACTATATCGTTGTAAGAGGAAAGTGGAAGGCAAAACACATTGGAGATTTCAATGGCATTCCGGCAACAGGAAAACTGGTTGAACTCTACTTAATAGACATTTTTCATATTATCAACGGCAAGGTTACAGGTCATCATACAGAATTTAATCCTATGCGAATTATGGCTGAAATCAGCGATCCATCAGCTTTATCTTAAAAATAAAAAATGGAAAATAAAAGCTACACGACAACCACCGAAATCGTTCAGGGCGAAGGACCCAAACAATTCTAATTTAGTAATTTAATCAAAATATCAAAAATGAAAACAGTAGTCATTGGAGAGCCATCAGGAGTAACAATGGAAACCATTATGAATGTTTATCCGAGGCATAAAGTGATCGTGGATAAATATATTGCTAAAAATGAGGTCATTGGTATTGGCCCTTTCAACAACCTGGGAAATATGGCAATTTTTAAAACCCGTATAGCCGCAGAAAAATTTGTAACCGAAGACCCGTTTATCCTTGAGGGCATAGTTAAATCATTTGTAATTCTCGATTGGGATGATGCGCTGCTACCTGAATGATCATTGTAAACTATAAGCAAATAAAAACATGAATATGGAAAATAAAAATTATATGACAACCATTGAGGTTAAAAAATCTTCGCAAGAAGTTTTCAATGCAATTAATGATGTTACAAAATGGTGGAGCAAAGATTTTGAAGGCAAAAGCACAAAGCTGAATGATGAATTTATAATTAATCATCCTAATCAGCATTATTCAAAACAGAAATTAATTGAGGTTATTCCCGGCAAAAAAGTAGTTTGGCATGTCACAGAAAGCAAACTGGATTGGATTAAAAACGATAAAAAGGAGTGGACAAATACAAAAATGATTTTTGAGATAAGTGCTAAAAACGATATGATTGTTCTTCATTTTACACATGATGGACTTGTCTCTGAAAAGGAATGTTACGGCATGTGTGAGAAAGGCTGGGATATGATTATTAAAGATTGGCTGCTCCACTTTATTACAACAGGTGTGCCGTCAGAAAAAATGGCTAAAGCAGCAGAGGTCAGAAATCAACAATTTCAAAATAATAATAAAATGGAAAATAAAAATTATCACAAATCCATTATAGTGAATATTTCTGCAGAAGAAGCTATGAAAAAATAAGCCAGGTAAATCTTTGGTGGAAAAAAGATTTTAAGGGCAGCGCTGAGAAATTGAATGATACATTCACCGTTCCGTTTACAGAACCTTCTTTTGTGGATTTTATTGTCAGCGAATTAATACCTGATAAAAAAATAGTTTGGAAGGTTACCGATTGTTACTTGCCTTGGTTCAGGGATACAAAAGATGGAATAAAACCGAAGTTGTTTTTCAGCTTTCCGAAGAAATCGCCCGCCCGGACGATATAGTTGCCCGGGGTGTGACTAAAATTGATTTTACACACATAGGCCTTGTGCCGGAAGTGGAATGTTATGATGTCTGTGAAAAAGGATGGAATGGCCATATCAATACTCTGGATCAATTAATTAACGAAGGAAAAGGATTACCCGAATAAAGGGCCGAAGTATATGGATATCGGCGTTTTCTTATTTCTTTTTTGAACTGCTATCACCGCTTTTCCTATTTTTATTTTTTCGCGATTTGCTTGACAACGAGAATTCATGGAAACGAATTATACAAGGAACTACGTTGCTTGCATTTTTTGAATTCATTTTTAAGTACAGGGCAATTGGAAGCATCTATTATTACATCACCAGTTGACTTTTTACATTTGGCAGGTTACAATAAATGATGGTATGGCCTTAAACAGATGTTGGTGAGGCCAGGCAACAAAACCATCAGCACTAACACCAGACATCGGCGGCAGCTTTTATTTTTGTAAATGTTTTAATAAATTAAGTGGAAGACCAACAACCCCAGGAGACAACTCCACTTTTAGATTTGTAAATGTTTTAATAAATTAAGTAGAAGACTAGCGCAGGTATCCAATTTTTCTTCACTAAATAACTGATGTAATTTATTGTAAATTTGTCTTAATGCAGATTTTGGCAGTAGAATAATATATTCAACATATATGGCAACTTCTTCCAATTCCCTTTCAAGCGGTTTGAGCATAAGTGCGAAAGCCATTCGGTGCCCCAAGTGCAACGGCGAGATGGTGCAGGGGTTCATTATCGACTTTAAGGGGTCAAAATTTTCTATCGTCAGCACTTGGGTCGAGGGAGCGCCAGGTAAGCCCACCTGGTTTGGTACGTGTGTTCCAGCTCCGGCAGAAAAGTGCATTCCAGTGGGTACCTTCCGGTGTTCGGTGTGTGGTTTCCTGGAGTCGTATGCGAAACCAGAATTTGCTGCCAGGTGACAAGGCTTGCATACCTAAAACGCACCCGCCGATCTGCATATAAATAAGCACAACACTTCCAGGCACAAACCAGCCTGACTAAGCACACACTACTTCAAATTTGGACGATTTAAAAAAGATGTAGGAAACCTTTATAAACTCATTGAAAGCGGCTAGTTAATTTCAAGTTTATACCCTTTGCCTCTTATAACAGCAATTTTGATATTGGGATCAGGTTCCAGTTTTTTTCTAAGTTTTGATATGAACATATCGAGACTGCGGCCTACTATAACGCCTTCATCCTCCCATATCTCTTTTTGTAACCGGCTTCGCTCTATAATCTCGTTAGGAGACAACGCGAAAATACCCAGCACACGGGTTTCAGTTCTGGTCAGGCCTATGGTCTTTCCATTTATCATGAGCTTACGGGTCTCGGCGTCGAACGACATTGACCCTAAAGTGAACATACCAGTAGGCTGACTGCCAGGTAAGGCCTTCCTCGGCCTAACAGGCCTCAAAAAAATAAATCCAACAAATGCTAAAACTGCCATGCTGCCCAGAAGATATCCATTCTTTGCTGTAATTATGCCCGTTGGTTTAAATTTAATATTGATCATATAACATGCTACAGGTTGCTTTCTCCCTAAACAGGCTACAATATCATCTTTCTTATTTTTTGATATAGCATATCCATAGGTTACACTGTCATTGACACAGTTAAGTACATTAACAACATAATCATGTGTGAGCGGGTCTTTGCCTAACAAACGCAGTGTGGTATTCACCAAAGAGTCGGGTTGAAAAGTAAGATCATTCTCAAAACTTATCTGGTATTCATTTTCAGAGATCTTTTTTACCGGAAGTACCCGTGAGGTACTATCGCCGGACTGCAATAATATTTCATGTCCGATCCTGCGGAGTAAAATTTCCCTCCTGGCGATATCAAAGTCGTCACTGCCCACCATACTGAAAGCCACGCAGACTAAAGAAATAAATGTGAGTACTAACAATCCGTACAGGTATTTACGTTTGCCGGACAGGAGAGTTCTTCTTACAAACATAATGTCAAGATAATATTTACAAAGGTTACACTTTTATTTACAATCCAGGTTCCCCGGTCTGAAAGATATCAAAGTATTTTTGTTGCATCATTTTTAAAAGAATATGGAAAATAAAAGAAATGCCTTAAACGAATTTGATTTATCCGGAGATAATCTATGCTAATTAAAACAACAAAAAATATGAAAAAAGTTATTTATGCGCTGATCTTACCACTGGTTGTGGTAAGCGGACTGGTATTTGCTAATCGCGGAACTGGAACTGCAAAGATCGTTTTTAAATCTACAGATGGCGGACAAACCTGGCAGGACATCAGCAAAGGGCTACCAGAAAATTTGCGGAAAGCTGGTATTCGCGGAGATAGCGTCTTTGCAAATGATAAAGGGCTGTTTTTAAGGGTTGGAAACGAACTCTATCACAGTACACCAAATGCCACAGCTCCTTTTTGGACCAAAGAGGTTTCCCCTGGCGAACATAGCAGCATTGCCCCTGGTAAGTCCGGGATATTTGCCTACAATTACTGGGGTGTAAATTTGAAAAAAACAGACGGAACGAGTGTATGGTCGCCGATATTCGACAATTCTCATGAGCCACGAATACGCAGCGTTTTTGAAACTGCCGGAGGTACAATTTTCCTCGGCACCGACGAAGGCATTTTTAAAACTGATAACAGTGGAAAAACCTGGAAACATGTCTATGTCGGAGCCTATGTAGGGCATTTGGCAGAAGCAAATGGCGTATTGCTGGCGATCGGTATGAAAAGGATAATAAGATCGACCGATAATGGCGAAAATTGGTCGCGGGTAATTAGTGAGGACAGCGTGGCTTTCGATGTAAAAACGATCAGAGGTGGCTTTGCTGCTATCACTTCCAATTCAGAGACGAATACCCCAAATACTAGTAGGCTAAGTACATCCTACGACGGCGGTAAAACCTGGCAGCCCATTGATGCGGGCCTTCAGGACAAAATTGACTCAATAGGGCGGACCTGGAATGATCGATTTCTTTTGAAAGCCTTCCAGACTTCAATTACCCAGGTTGGTGAAAACTTGTTTTGTACTCATCCTGACGGCGTTTTCAAATCAACGGACAAGGGGAAAACATGGAAATTATTACTTCCTTCTATAGACGGTAAGGTCTTCAATTTATTTGGTTCAGGCAACGTGATCTATGCCATACCCAGCAAAGGTGGATGTTGAAAAATTTTCCAGCAACGTCACCGGGACTTTGCGATTCACTGCACAATAAACAGTAGTTAAACCGCCATGTCCCTCCGGGAGACAATGCGACGAATAGAGTCATGGATTTCAATTACGACTTACATTAGCAGTAGTTCCGATAACTTCAATTACAAATTATGTTTATAAGATTGACTATTTATTTATGTTTAGCTTTAGTTTGTACAAACAATGTATCGTGCCAAACTTCATCTCAAAAAACAAATTCAACAAAAACAATTGACCCAACAAAACTTGCAACAGACGATTTTTTTCATCAGGTTTTGCAATTAAATGAATTTAAGCAAGAACAAAAAAGAGCTGACTCAATAAGTAAGATTTCAAGTGTTTCAATCAAGGTTTCTGTTGATATAGTTGATAGTTCTTTTTTGGACGAAAACAAAAGAAAACATATTTCACTTGCGTTTATCAATGAACAATATCCTTATGAAAATAGAACGATGTATATCGTAAAATTTGATAAGGATAGGAAAAAGATAATCTCAATAGATAAACAAGAAAAGCAATTTGGAAAAGATGATTTAGCAGCACCAGAGGACATTCCGCTTCCAACAAAAAATTAATTCTATGGCTGTGCCGGCAGGGTTTTCCTGTGCCGGCGGGTTTCATAGCATGGCATGTGGCCCGCATAAACCCCAAGGAATGAGAATACATCACTAACTTTGAATAAATCACTCTTGCCACCTGCTTTCAGCGTCGGGGTTTCCGTAATGTTCAATATACGGGTTTGTGTTAAAGAGACCACCTGGCACGGGTTTGCAGCAATATCGGATAATGAGACGTTAAGATATAGAGCATCAATTAAGAAAGAATATAATTTACTCATCTTAAAGCATAAAAAATGAAAAATTATCACGATTACAAAACATGTATTGATGCATGTTTAAATTGCGCCGCATTATGCAATCACTGTGCGTCAGGCGATACGCAGGAAGAAGATGTGAGCATGATGGCAAAATGTATTCAGCTTTGCATGGAGTGCGCAACTATTTGTTATGCATCGGCACAGTTAATGAGCCTCGGTAGCAGGCAGGCAAAACAGATTTGTTTTATCTGTGCACAACTTTGTGATGATTGCGGCGCTGAATGCAGCAACCATAAGCATGAACATTGTAAAGAATGTGCTGAAGCTTGTAAACAATGCGCAGAAGAGTGCAGAAAAATGGCGGCTTAAATTTTACTCAGCGAAACAAATTATTAGAAGTTGCATAAACGATTTGTTCCGATAAAAGCGTAACCGGCCGATGGGTTTTTTGTTTTAAAAACAATTGATAAACGTTTCTAAATAACTGTGTTTTTCTTTATCTCATTAACTGTGGTTCGTGAGACAAGAACCATGGCAGGAGACTTTCCATATACTGTTGCACTCCCCCAATGCCAAACTGATTGCCTGCCTTCACAGCTTTATTGCCGTCAAAATCTATCTCCACCATTTTTTCACTTGCGACATTATTATGAAATCCGGCAATGTGGTAATGATTTTACGCGTTTCCCTGTCGATCACTTCACCACTTGATGGGTACACGTATTTTCCATCTATGCTGAAAGTTATCCACCCGGGCATATCCTGCAATGGTAAAGTGGTTAGCTGCTGGTAAGGACTAACGGTAATAAAAATGTAAACCTTGCGGGTTATTGGCGGTTAATTTCGAAAAGCTCACCGTCATAAAGCTTGCCCAGTTCAACTTCAAAACCACTCTCCTGCAATGCAGCGCCGGTTGAAGTGGCAACAATATCACCATTCATTTTTTTCACATTATATATTTTTTCCCGGGCCAGGTAATTAACAGTCACTTTTCGTTTTGTTTCCATTGAGCCATGCCTGAAAACACCGATAATGCCCCCCTCTTTTGTTTCAGTATTAATGCGCTGAAACCCATCCCACATACCTTCCTGCGGTTCTCCAAAACCCCGCAGGTCCTGGCGGTAGCTCATAATGCCGTAACGGCTCTCCATCAATTGCAGCCAGTCTGCAAATCCACGATATTTTACGAGATCTTCTTTTGATAATTTTCTTGGGTCGCCCAGCATTATAGGTAATGAACCTGCCAATGATTTAATGTGCAAATCCCATATACTGTCCTGCATTTCCGGATTACCTATCACCAGGGCGGTAGAAGGTACAGCAGGCGAACGCCACCATGCCATATTCCTTATTCGCAAATCAACATTTGGATCAGGGCCACTGTAATTTGAGAGCCAATCACCCTCTGCATGTTTCAACATAGCGTAATCAATTAGCTGTAAGCCTCCCATGGTTTCAAAAGTGCAATCTATAAAGAGATTGGGATTGGCTTTATGAAGTTCATCAAATAAACGCCACAACTGTTCGTAATTAGTGTATAAAGATTCATTGTGATCTTTATGCCCCGGATGCGTGGTTGCGTAGCAACCTGCATGTTCGCTTGAGAAACGGTAAGGGCTTGTGACCACGGCAAAATCAAGCTTCATGTATTCCAGGCCGTATTCCGTTGAAAGCTTCATTAAAATATCTTTTATATAATTGTACCAGCCTGTGCCAAAGCAGGCGCTGCGTAAGCTGCTGTCCGGAGTATGAAGGTTAGTTGACTGGCCGTCCTTATCCAGTGCAAACCATTCGGGATGTGTTTTAAAAACCTTGCTGGTGGGAGATGCGTTACCTACACTAACCCACAACCCGGGTTTCATACCCAGTGATTTAATGTAATCAAATACGGGCTTTAGCCCATTGGGAAACTTCTTTTTATCAATTACCCAATCACCATAATTTTCCTGCCATCCATCGTCAATTATAAACTCTTTCATACCGGCATCGGCGGCAGACCTTGCAAGTTCTTTCACCAATTGTTCATTAATGCTCCGGCCAAATGGAATCCAGGTGTTGTAAACAAATGTTGGTTTTTCCTTCAATTGCGATAGGCGGATACCCATATATTTCCATACGAATTCGGGAACATCGGTACTTAATATTTCATCCGGGTCTTTGTGATTATTATATACCATGGTAAACACCTGTGGTGTTGTAAATTCCGCTCCTGCGTTGATATATTTCCTGAAAGGATACCGGCTGTCCTTATGCGTTAGCCCACTGATGATCGTGCGCTCGTTCCAAAAAACAGCCGTATGTTTCATAACACCAGACGCTTCGTTTCCAATTACGATGCCTTGTTTCCAATCGCTATTGTGTACTGTAACCAGGGCATCCTGCATATTGCCATCGTATGGGCCAATGGATCGGCGTCGGCCATAATCGTGGCAGATCAAGCTAAATGTTGTTGCTGAATATGACGTTATATCAAATAGTTCCACATCCACAGATTCTATTTGTACTGTTTGCCTGGTAAGATTTTTTATACGAAGATTTTTTCGAATAGCGGGTGAGGCGGGATAGAGCAGGAACTGCACCGTGAGTGCTATTTTTTTATCTTCACTTACTAACGTTACTGCGGCTCCATCTCCGCCCTTTGCATCACTGTATCCTTCTATTTTTGTCAGCAGCCATTTATCCTTTCCTGAATAGGTTTTGCTGTTTACCTCAAACCGGAAATCAGTATTTGATTTAGTGAAATAATTAAACTTGCCAACAACAGGCTTATAAATAGTGGTAATAAAATTTCCCGTATCGGCAGGTAACTGAATAATTCTTTCAACAACGCCATTGTTTAATGTTAATTCCGTTTTTGTCCATGAAGCAAATGGTTGGGAAAACGCAATGATTGATAGACTATGCAACACCGTTAGCAGGAATGCTTTTTTCATAACATATCGCTATTTATAGTGGTATAAAAATCCGGAGCCGATTTCAAATTTACTTCAATTCATTAATCTCAATTAGAAAAGGTGCATTCAAATCCTCTATCGGATGTCGCGTTCTTAGTATTTTATACTTTTCAAAATTTCTTCTTTGTATTCATTCCGAATGAAAAGACCTGCCTGCCGGCAGGCAAGTCAATCCAGTTAGTAAGTGCAAAGCTTATGAAATAAAGTTTGTTATTGTCAGCGAATTTGTATTCTTACTCATTCAATAAATATAAAAAATGACTTATAATAAACAACTGATATTCGCTGCACAGATACGCCAACGTCGCCTTACCTCAGCTGCATATCTGCGCTGGCCGGGGGGACTTTTTTGTTTTAAGAACAATTGATAAACGTTTCTGAATAACTCTGTTTTTCTTTATCTTCACTATGAACATGGAATATTTGAAATGGAAGAAACGCAAAAAAGGTTAGAGCCGAAAGTGTGGATAGAACTGTATGCGGATCAGTTGTTCAAATATGCCATGAGCCGGATTCCCGATTGCGAAACGGCAAAAGACCTGGTACAGGAAACTTTCCTCTCAGCATTAAAAAATATAGAAACTTTCAGACATGAAATATCTGAAAAAAACTGGTTGTATTCTATCTTAAAAAATAAGATTATAGATTACTATCGCCGGCGGGCCAAACAATCTTTTGATGAGCTTGAAAAGCTGACTGAACGGGCCGAAGATTATTTTAATGAGAAAGGGCATTGGCAAAAACCAGCCAGGCCTAAAACCTGGCGCATCGTTTACTCACAGGCAAACGAATCGAAAGAATTTTATGAAATACTGGGGCAATGCAAAGACAGGCTGGCAACATTGCAATGTGCAGTGTTTACATTAAAGTATCTTGAAGAAAAAAAATCTGATGAGATATGTAAGGGGCTTAATATTTCATCGTCTAACTATTGGGTATTAATTCACAGGGCCAAATTACAAATAAGACAGTGCCTGGAAAGAAACTGGTTCTTAAAATAATAAAATAAACTACACCATGCGAAGTTGCGAGAAAATTACTTTTCTTATTGTAAGAAGCGAGGAAATCCCCCTTACTTTTTCAGAAAAGGTAAAGCTGGCAACTCATCTTTGCATTTGCAAATTCTGCAAAAATTTTGAAAAACAATCTGCGTATATCGCCAAACAATTACAAAACATTTCCTCACCTGTAAGCCTTTCCGCTGAAGATAAACTTAGTATGACGGAAGCTATAGAAAAAAATTCCTGATTTTTTTTTCGGATTTGTAAGGTTTTAAAAATTCCATCGTCATTACGTGAAATTTAAAACTTATAACAATGAAGAAAGTAATCCTGGGTATAGCAGCGATGATGCTATTAGCTGCTTGCAAAAAAGACCACCCGCCAACGGTGCAGTCTACTATTACCATTGAAAATGTGTTAGACAGTAGACCCCTGGTAGAATCGGGAACGTTTAAGGGAACGGGTACGCCGGCTCTTATTTTACCGGGCCAATCTGTTTCGTTTACATTTTCTGCAGCAAAGAATCAGCATCTCACTTTTGCCACCATGTATGGCTGGAGCAATGATTTATTTTTTGCGCCTGCCAATCCTGGAATTAAACTGTACAACGATGATGGAACTCCCATCACCGGAGATGTATCATCTCAAATAAAGATATGGGATAATGGCACCCGCCAGAACCAGGTTCCGGGTATGAATGTTACACATCCTGGCACTGCCGAAGCTTCCATTAAAAACATTAAAGAAGTAAGCGGCACAGACGATTACGGAAATTCTTACCTGGCTGCTTCGCAGTTAATGAATGTAACCCTTGCTTACAATAACAATTCTATGTTTACGCTTACCATTAAAAATACATCTGGTGGCACAGCAAACGAAACACCTTTCAGCCCCGGAGTTTGGTCAATATCGTATGTGGCCGGTGGAAGCGAATTGCTGCCTGATGCAATTTATACAGCCGGTAAGCCTACGGCAAATGGATTAACTAACATTGCCGAAATGGGCGACAATGCTGCATTGAGCAATTACCTGAGTGACTACACTGGTATTTTTACACCGCTGTCACCACCATTAGTAGTTGTTTATAATGGTTCAGAAAATCCTTTTTATAAAGTGGGTGAAAAAGATCGTGGAGAAGGATTAAAGCAACTTGCACAAATGGGTAATGCCGACGTGCTGGCTGCCGCATTAAAAACTAAAATCGGCGTAAAGCAGGTGTATATATTAAAAGAACCTTCAACTACAGTATTGCTTCCTAAAATTAATGGAGCGGATGGTGGCAAAGTAACGCAACAATTGATCCTTGCCCCTGGTGATAAAATTGCCATCGCTACCATGTATGGTTTTTCTAACGACTGGTTTTTTGCTTCAACAAATAACATCAGCGCAAGTAAAACAGGAGATCTTTCTGCAAGTATTGGTTTATTTGATGATGGAACTGCGGTTAATCAATTCCCGGGCGCCGGCATTACCCAGTTTAACCTCGCTGGTACACCGCTTGAGGAAAGCAAGCCTATAGAAGCTGTTCCCAATCCAAATGCGTTTACCACGTTACCGGCAATTAAAAATATCATTAAGGTTACTATTCAATAAAGGGGAGCATTCAATAACTGCATTCATCTAAGAATGATTAGTTATTCAAAAAGATTGGGGAGTTTTTCTCAATCTTTTTTTTTGCTTGTATAGAAACACACGGCCTAAACCCAAGCCGTCGAAACAATGAAAGAAGATGGTATTGATATTTCAAGTCCTGAAAAGAATGGATTTGCAATTTCGTGTAGCCTTTCCCGTTATACGATAATCTTAAAACCATTTATTATTTATTTTGTCCCAACTGGTAATGCCAATTTTAAACTGAACAGGGTTGTGAAACTGGTTGGCTGCAGACCCAACAATATACACACCTAATTTGAACTTAGTTAATGGATTAAACGGCCATTTAATAACCCGTTCTATTCCCGCAAAACCCTCTGCGTAGTGAAGTTGCCGCTCAGGGGCAATTAAAAATCCTGCCCCTGCAACTTCGCGTAACTCTAATTTTTTAAGCAAGGGAATTTTACTGATTATTGCCCCGTTAAATTCATGTATATAATGCGCTTCATAAAAGCGATTGAATACAGGAAAAGTAGAATGGAGCGCCTGGAAAGCCTCTCTTGGATTTAAGAATAATAACGGATCTCCACGCCGCTCAAATTTATAATCTACAAGCCTTAAGTCCCTTCTTGTAAGAAACGAACCTGTTCGCAAAGTATAGCTTGAAACGCCCGCGAGTCCGAGTTTGATTTCCTGTTGTATGCCAAATTCGAGGTAATCAAAATCTACTTTGCTATTTATAATTCCGGGTATGCCTTTTCGCCACAGGGTATAAAATGTTGGCCAGTGAGAACCAAGAATTATTTTTTCTTTTGGCTCGCGGATGTAGCGCTGATACGGCGTGTATTGAAGCCTTACCTTACCATAGAAGGCATTATAAGGTTCAAAATAGACAGCCTCATTGTCTTTAAGAATATTACCAAAAAGACTATCAACCTGGGAGTTGGTTTTGTAGCCGCTTACCGATCTTCTAAAAGATATATTAATGTCGGTAAATAAAAACAAGCCGTTTACAACTTCAAAATTATGTCCTATGCCAATGCCAATGTTTAAATAAATATTGCTTCGTTTCAGCATATTAATCCATGCATCACCCTGAAAAATATATTCAAAATTTCGCTCCAGCGTTATATTATAGTAGCTACGCTTAAAAGGATTATATAGCTTATTAAAATGTACACTGCCGTTTACATCATGATTGCGTATGCCATAACTAAGATTGTTCCAGAACGAAATATTTTTTTTGGATTTATAGGTTTTATAGTAATTATAAGACAGGTAGATACGGCTGCCTCCAAACTGGAAAGGCTGGTACATGGAAGTAATCGGCCCAACATACCATCTTCTTTCTTTCTCGTGATCATTAAATACCTGCCCGGAAATAAATGCTTTTTTCCATGTGATTTTATTAATCACTTTGTCCATCGAATCTAAATAAGTCTGTGTGTGTGTGGCTGTGTAAATACTGTCTTTATAACGTATAAAGCGAATTTCTTTATTGGTGAGCGGTTCTGTACGTGTGGTTTGCCAGAAGGTGCTATCTCTGTTATAAGCCGACTGTGCAGTAGAACTTACTTCCACACCAAAATATTTTTTGCTGAAAGTTTTATTCAAAACAAAATCTTTATAAGTAACGGTTGTATTGCCTGAAACTTTTTTTCTGCCTGCTTTTGAGTAATAAGAGAAGCGCTGCCGTGTTATCATCCAGGCGGTATTATTTATAAAAGAATAATTTTGTTCTACTTCAAAAAAATCATACTCAGGCAAATGGTAATCTGGTAAAATAAATTTTGTATGAAGAATTGCCCATGAACTGTCTTCAACAGATATTTCACCTTCAACGGTTGCATTGCTTAGTTGCCTTCTTTTAACACTTATCACAAATATCTTTCTGCCATTCTTATTCTCTATTGCCAGTGTTTTAAACTTGTATGCAAGTAAACCGCTGTAACTAACGGGCGAGAGCAGAGGAATTTCTGATACTGCAGGTACCTTTATAAGATTATTATAAAAGTTGAAGTCCCCTTCGGTAGTAGATAAATAAAATAATCCATCAGCTTTTCTTCCACTTGTTACGCCAATCCTTTCTTCTTTTGTATGCTGCGGCGATTCATAATCGTAGTTGAGCGCAATTTCAACTAAAGCCATTCGTTTCAAATCATCATTAACTTTGCTGGCTGTATCTTTTTCTTGAACTTTTCTTTTCTTTTTTACTGAAGAATCTTCCTGCACGGCTTTAATATAGACCTTACATGAATAGGCTCCCGAAGCGGCAAGTATAGCTTCTTTATTGCGGATAACATTACGGATAATTTCTTCAGCCCTGTCTTTTCCTTTTATAACAACCTCCGACAGGCCTTTGGATTTATCTTCTTCAAGTATAATATTTTTATGGCAGCCGCTTTTTTCAACAATTATTGGAACAACCTGCGACTGATAGCCAATCATGCTAATAATTAAATCATACGATCCTTCCTCTAATTGAAATTGATATGAACCATCTTCTTTTGTAACAGCGCCTGTTTTTATTTGCTTTACTTCAACACTTGCAAAAGCAAGCGGCTCAAGCCTGGTGTTCATTACTTTGCCAGAGACGGGCCGTGGTTGTGCGGCTACATATCCGGATAAAAAAAGTAAAATAACAAGTGTATAGTTTTGACGCATGCAGTTGAAGCCTGTTTATGTTATAAAAATGCAACAATAAACAGAACGGTTGCCCGCATTGCGATTTTTTAAAACAGGTTTAACAGCAACTATATTCAATCTTTTGTCAGCCTGCTGTTTTTCTCCCATAAAAAATATATTACAAGGCCAATGCACACCAGGCATAGAGAGGATTTCTGCCAGACCACAATAGAGTTATACAATTTTTTGTTTCCCTTTTTTATAATCTCACGACTAATTGCTGAAATAAACATAAGTTATGAACAGG
>Ga0068852_100001527_pt1 | contig 15686 bp, 15 predicted proteins | sample KBSCornC22_FD_66594 | JGI IMG/M metagenome (GOLD analysis project Ga0068852, IMG submission 66594) | Corn rhizosphere microbial communities from Kellogg Biological Station, Michigan, USA - KBS Corn C2-2 | ecosystem: Host-associated > Plants > Roots > Rhizosphere > Soil ... | reverse complement strand
GAAGTCCGTGTCGGAACCCGCAAGGGGCCAAGCGGCCGAAGGCGAGCGCAGTGACTGGGGCGAAGTCGTAACAAGGTAGCCGTAGGGGAACCTGCGGCTGGATCACCTCCTTAACGGATCGCGAGTAACCCCGCACGTCAGTGCCGGGGGGAAAGCATCTCGTAGTCGCGCCATCCACAGCACACACACTCGATTGCCTTCATATTTCGCGAAGCCCCGCCGTTCATCGAACGGCGGGGCTTCGTGCATTGACCCCGCCTTCTCCCGCCGACCGGCCAGCGCCAGCCGGGGCATTCTGCGACTTCGTTGCAGGCTGCGGGACTCTTTGTCACCTGCGAGGCCTCGGATACGCCACCGCGCATCGCACTCTCGACAGAAATTCGCCGCTCATATCGCGCCACGACACAATGTCCTTCGCGCGTCTCCACTCGGTCGGAAAGTCCCCGCCTCGCCCGCCTCACGGGGGAATTGCATCCCTGCGATCGCACCGCATCCGAGATTCCGACGGTCAGAATGTCAGCAGCCATCTCTGGCTCGGCCTGTTTCGCACACTCACATGCCGTCGTCATTGATGGCGAGCCCGGCCATGGCGCGAAGCCTGCCTTGGTCGGCACCGAGTTCCGAAGCGCCGACTTGCGATCTGCAATCGCTTCTCGCGAATCGACAGCGCCGGTCTGCACTGGTTCCCTTCCTCCCTCTCGTCCCCATGAAGAACTCTCTCCGGGTCCTCGCCGCTCTCGCCTTCGTCGCGCTCCCCTGCCTCGCGCAGGCGCAGACCGGGACCATCAACGCCTCGGCGGATATCGCCACGGTGTTCACCTTCGGCGCCTCCACCCCGCTCACGTTCGGAAGCGTCACGCCGGGCACGACGGCCACCGCGTCGGGCAGCATCGCCTTCTCGCGCAACGTCGGCGTCATCTGGACTCTTCCTGATGCGGCGACCACCGGCCAGCTGACCGGCCCGGGCGGCACCATCAGCCCGACCTACACCTGCGGCACCGGCTCGACCGCGAGCACCATCACCAGCTCGTTCAGCAGCTGCTCGCCCGCCACCGGAACCACGGCGGTCCTGACCGTCGCCGCGCCGACGGCCCTGGTTGCCGAGTTCGTGATCTTCAACGGCTCTCTGTCCGCCGCGCAGACGAACACGGTTCCCGGCACCTACACGGGCACCATCCGGATCACGGCGACGCCCAACTGATCCGGGGCGTTTCGCCTCACGAGGCGAACGGTGCGTCGTCCATGGCAGCGCGGTGTCCTTGCCGCGCTGCTGCTCGTCTGGAGCGGAACGGTCGCCGCGGCTCGCGCGCAGGCGGTGACCGTCAGCCCGGAGCAGGGGCTCTCCTTCGGCTTGCTCCTGCCCGGGACGTCGGAAACGGTTGCACTCGATGACGTGGCGAGGCGCGGTGTCATCGCCCTCGCCGGGTCAGGATCGCTCGACGTCGCATTCGTGCTCCCGAGTGCGCTGCTCTCCCCGGAAGGCGGCTCGCTTCCGATCTCCTTTTCCGCGGTAAGCGCAGGCCTGCTGTCATCGGCCGGCGGCGCTACGGCTCCCCTGAATCCGCAACAACTCGTGCGCGTGCAGCTCGCTTCCGATCGCGTCATGCACCTCGTCCTCGGTGGTACCGCGCAGCCGGCCGCGAGCCAGCGCTCGGGTCATTACACCGCCCGTATCGTCGTCATCGTCAGCCAGCCAGGCACCTGATGCGCACCGCCCCTCGTCTCGCTCTCCTCCTCGGCCTCGGTCTCTCACTCGTCTCCTCGACTGCGCGAGCGGTCACGGTGAGTCCGACCGCGCTCTACCTCAGTGCGCGGAATCCCTCGGCGCTGCTCACGCTCATCAACACCAGCAGCCGGCCGGAGGAGATCGAGATCTCGTTTGGTTTCGGTTATCCGACGTCCGACAGTACCGGGGCACTGCAGGTCCGGATCACCGACTCCGCAGCGACGGGCGAACCGTCCGCGACCTCCTGGCTGCGCGCGTTCCCCCGGCGGCTCGTGCTGCAGCCCGGGCAGCGCCAGGTCGTTCGCGTGACCGTCGTGGCCCCACCCGGGCTGTCCGACGGCGAATACTGGGGGCGTGTGCTGGTGAAGTCCCGCGGCGGGGAACCGCCCATCGAACAAACGCAGGGGCAGGTCCACATGCAGTTGTCGTTGGAGACGACTTTCGCTACCGCGGTGTTCTTCCAGAAGGGCCCCATGCAGACCGGCGTCACCGCGGCGGCCTCGGCCCAACGAGTCGCCGATGGCGTGCAGTTCTCGGTGGACCTCAACCGCGAAGGCAATGCGGTATACCTCGGCCGCGTGCGCGCCGAGCTCTATGACGCCTCCGACCACAAACTCGCCGAGGCCGAGGATGTCGTCGCCGTGTATCGCGGAATCCGGCGTCGCTTCCTGCTGCGCGGGAACGCCCCGCTTCCAGCCGGCCCACTGGTAGTGCGGTACGTCGTGGATACGGACCGACCCGATCTTCCCGCCACCGGACCAATCCGCACCGCGCCAGTCAGCGGCAGCGTCGCCGTACGTTGATTTCACGAGTTCCTGCACTTCATGCTCGCGCCGCGCGTCCGGTTCCTCGCTCTGGTGTCCCTGCTCCTCGCCGCGCCTCGCGTGGCGTACGGCCAGGCCGGCGTCAGCTCGTCGCTGACCGTCACGACGGACATCCTCTTTCCAGCGATATCGGCCGGCGGTGTACGGCCGTTGAGCTTCGGTGTCGTGGTCCCCGGTACCACCGTTTCGGTTGCGCCACGGACGGCTCAGGGAGCGGAGTTCCGCGTTGCCGGCCTGCTCGGACGCAAGTCGGTGGACATCACCCTCACCCTCCCGGCGGCTCTTGCCGGGCCGGGTGGGGCCACCATACCACTGTCGTTTTCCGGCACGAACGCCGCGGCCTGCGAGCTGGATGTCCTCGGCGTCTGCCAAACCGCGTCGCTCACGTCGTGGGATCCCGTCGTGACACCGACGACGCGAGTGCGACCGACGAAGTTCGGTCCCGGTCCAAAGGTCTTCACGAACGACCAGCTTGCCCTCTACCTGGGTGCGTCCGTCACGCCCGCGGCCACGCAGCGTGCCGGACATTACGCCGCGAGCGCGACCGTGGTGATCGTCGCCAACTGATCCGTGCACCGTTGTCGTGAGCGCGGCCGGCGCCGGCGCGTGCTGCTGGTCGTTCTCGCTGCGATGTCGGCGCTCGTTTCCGCGCGCGCAGCAGGCGCGCAGGGGGTGCCACGCGGTTTCGACGAGGGACTTTTCGAGCTCGTTGCCGCCGACCTGCCGACGGCGACGCTGTCGCTGCTCGTCTCGCCGCGAGGCACATTCCTCGTCCCCGCGCACGCGCTGCTCTCCGCGCTCGGAGTACCGCACGACATCGTGCGCGACAGCGCGATACTGCGCGTCTCGCGGGGGGCGCAGGCGTCCGACAGCGCATTGCGGTGGACAGCGTCGGATTCGCTGGAAGTCGTCGCGACTGCACGCGACGTGTGGATCGCCGCACCGCGCCTCGCGCAGCTGATCGATGGCACGATCGAGGTCGACCTTGCGACGCTGACGCTGCACGCATCGCGAGCCGGAGGGTTCCCCGCGCAGGTGCGCGAGGAGGCACACCGTCGCCGCGAGGCCGCGCTGCGGCGCGCTGCGCTCGATGCCCCTGCGTTGCGGGCTCCGGTGGGCTTCGAACCGCGTACGGGCTTCGGGGTGGCAGAATGGTCGTTCGGGGGCGCGATGTCTCCCCTCACGGCGCCGTCGAGCATGGATGCTCGAGTGGGAATGGGCGTGTACGGCGGGATGCTCAAGACGCATTTCGAGTTCCAGCTTCCGTCGTCGCCCGCCGCGGGCGCAGCGGCGCAGGCGGAGGCGTCCTTCCTGCGGGTCTTCCCCGACAATCACTGGCTTCGCCAGCTGCAGGCCGGCGACATCGTGAGCGATGGTGCCGAGGCTCGCGCGATTCGAGGGCTGACCTTCACCAATGCGCCGTTCGTGCGGGACCTCGAGTACGGTGACGTGCCCTTCTCGCGTCCCCTGCCGGCGGGTTGGGAATACGAAGTCTACGAGGGCGATCGGCTCGTCGGCTTCTCGGATGGCTCCGGTGGTGCTCCACTGTCCGTGCCGCTCCGATACGGGACCACGCCGCTGAAAGTGAAGCTGTATGGTCCGGCGGGTGAGGTCACGGAGTCTGCCGTGACTTACGTGATCCCGGTAGATCAACTGCAACCCGGAGAGTGGCAGTACGCCGCAGGCGCAGGACATTGCGCACTGCAGCAGTGCGACCTCCTGTCATATGCCGACGTGCGTCACGGCTTCGGACGTCGACTCACCATGCAGCTTGGCATGGATGCACTGCGTGACTCCGCGCGCACGGCGCAGCATGCGTACGGCGCCGTGAGCGTCGTGCCGGCGCCGGAGTGGGCGTTCGGCCTGCAGGGTAGGGAGCAGGCGTACCTGCGCGGGTCACTCTCCCACGAGGGCGACGACCCGGTGATCGGCACCTTGAGCGCCGGAATGAACGAGCCCGGACAGGGTGGCGTGAGCGCGCCAGTCGCGACAGGTGGCGTCTGGTATGTCTCGAGCTCCTTGCGCCTTCTGCATCTTCTGCCGATGCAGGGCGAGCGCGCGGTGAGCCTCGGCACGCGCTACGAGCGCGATCGGTCGGGCATCGGGAGGCGCTGGGACGTCAGTGCAACGACGCCGGTGCGTCGAGGATTGCTCGAAGTCGGCCTGCAGTCCGACCCGGCGGCGGCACTGCATCCCGACAGCGCGAAGTCTCCCCTCGTTCGCATCGCGCCGTCGCTCTCGCTCGATGCGCAGCGGATTCGCCGGTTCGGCGTTCCCATCCTCCGGCTGGAGGGAGGCTTTCAGGGCACTCGGCTGGTGCAGTGGGAGACTGCGCTGTCGCTGCAGTCCGGCTTCGGGTTCGCGAACGTCTCGCTACGCAAGCTGCGCGGGTTGCCGGGAACGCAGCTCGTCGTGGGGGGCACGCTCGTCACGACGGGTGCTCGAGTGCTGACGCGACTGACGAGTCGCGATGGCCACGTGGACGGCGGGTACTCGGCAACGGGTGCCGTGGCGTTCGGCTCCGTGCGACGTGCCACACCACTCGCCTATGGTGGCCTCGGCTACTCCGGCGTGGAAGGCCGCGTGTTCGAGGATCTGGATGGCGATGGGCAGTATGGTTCTGCCGACCAGCCGGTGGCCGGCGCAGTGGTACGCATCGGCGGCCTGCGCGTCAGCACCGATTCGGCTGGCCGCTATTCGTCCTGGAGCGCGACGCCGTACGAGCGCGTGGATGTGCAGCTCGACACGCTGTCGCTGCAGGATCCGGCGTGGGTGCCGGCCGTGGCCAGCCACGCGCTGCGGCCGTCGCCACAGCAGTTCAGCAACGTGACGTTTCCGCTGGTGCACACCCGAGAGGTACTGGGCCGCTTCCTGGGCGACTCCGCGATGCCACCGCCGGCGGGTGTGTCGCTCGAGCTCAGGGATGCGACGACGGGCGCACTGTACCGGACGCGCACCTTTGGCGACGGCGGCTTCTACATCAGTCGCATGCGTCCGGGAACCTACGTTCTCACCGTGACCGCCTCATCGCTGGCGGCGCTCGGCGCGGCGCAGCCGACGACGCAAGTCGTGGTGCCTTCGACGGGTGACGAAGCAGTGGAGATCGCGCCGGTCCAGCTTCGCGCCGAGCGCAGGGCACCGTAGGCGGGTGCCGCCGCGCAGTCAGGTGCCGGCGACGATCAGTCGCTCGATGCGCACCTGGAGCTCGCGAGACTCCCCGGTCAGCGGAATCGTCGTCGCCGATTCGCCCGCCATCTTCGCAAACGCCTCGTCGGTGTCCTGGACGCCGAACTTCGTCACCCGGACGAACGGAACGACGGAGTGCGCCACATTTCCCGGCGCGATTGCAACGCGCAGCACGGCGAAGCCACGGTCGTCGACGCGCATCGTGACGCGCGGCGCTACGACTGTCGCCGGAGCGGGCAGGATCGTCGCGGCCACTCCGATGGCGCCGTACGCCGACTGGGCTCGGGCACGAACCGGGCAGGCGAGAACGACGACCGCGGCGACGACGGCGAGGTGGGAGGGGCGAATGGGCGTTCGATCTCGGGTGACAGGGCTGCGGTGGTCCTCGTGTCCGAGGAGGCGGAAACCGTGCCCTCGTGTCCCAGGAGTATCGCCTTCGCGTCGTGAGACTTTGGACGGTGTGACATTCTGCCCCGCTTTGGCGGCGGGAGGTCCTCGACGATTGACCGCGGCCTCGCGTGTGCTAAATTGCAAGGCTCTAGCAGGGCCTGTAGCTCAGGTGGTTAGAGCGCACGCCTGATAAGCGTGAGGTCGGTAGTTCAACTCTACCCAGGCCCATCTCGTACCGACGCCCCGCCGCGGCAATTGCCGCGGCGGGGCGTCGTGCATTCGCGAGGTCGAGCGTGCGGCCGCGACAAAAACCATAAGAGCGCTCCGAGCTGCTGCAGCTCCCGGATGTGGCTCGTGCTCATCAGCCCGCCTTCCGACGCGACACACCACAGTTGGTATGTGATGTGCGTTACGGGCCGCCGCTGCCGGCTTCCTCCGTGCGGCAACGAACGCCGCCACCGCCCGAGGTTTCTGGCGCTCGTCGACGCCGCTGCGGAATCACGATCAACGCTGCTCGGAACCTGGAGGGGAGTGCGAATGGAGGGAGCTAGCGCGATGTCGGTGACACGGGGGACGCTCGACGTGTCGACCACTGCTCGCACGCCGGCGCGCCGGCGGACGAGTGAGCACCGCGCCAGCGAGCTGCATGTCGCCGAGCACTGCCTGGAACTCGTGACCTTCCCGCTCGCCGACGCCGCGCCGGTGCCGGGTGCGATCCTCGATCTGGAACCGGCCGCGGAGAGCGTCATCGAGGTGCGCCCGCGGGAGCGTCATGAAGCCCTCTGCCGCGCCGTGAATGTCACGCTCGCTGCCATCGCACTCGTTGCACTTTCGCCGGTCTTCCTGCTCATTGCGATCGCCGTCAAGCTGACGTCGCGCGGGCCGATCTTCTACTCGCAGGTTCGCGTCGGTGTGGATCGTCGTTACGACCGTGCTGCATCGGACGAGCGCCGCATCCACGATCTCGGCGGTCGCCCGTTCACGATGCACAAGTTCCGGTCGATGCACGTCAATGCCGAGCCGGATGGCCGCGCGGTGTGGGCGCTGCGGTCGGACCCGCGCGTCACGCTGGTGGGGCGAGTGCTGCGCCGTACGCGGCTCGACGAGCTGCCCCAGCTGCTCAACGTGATCAAGGGCGACATGAACATCGTCGGCCCGCGTCCGGAGCGGCCGTCGCTGTTCGCCGATCTTCGCGCGGGAATTCCGCACTATCGCTTCCGCCAGCGCGTGAAGCCCGGGATCACCGGCTGGGCACAGATCAACCAGTGCTACGACGCGTGCGTGGACGATGTGCGTCGCAAGGTGCAGTACGACCTCGAGTACCTCCGTCGTCAGAGCCTGCTCGAGGACCTGCGGATCATGACGATGACCGTTCCGGTGATGCTCTTCGGCCAGAAGGGATGGTGATCATGACTCTCGACGCTTCGTGAGGTAGAAGGTCTGGCAGTTGCAATTGCGGGACGGTCGCACGGGCGAGGGCCCGGCGACTGAGGTCGCGACCGGCCACACCGGTCGCACGTTGTGGCATTTCATCAGGGAGGAGGGCGAATGCGGATCGCGACAAGAGCAGTAGTAGGTGCGCTCGTGGCAGGGGCTTTTGCTGCCGCGCCAGCGCAGGCGCAGGTCAATTACTACACCCAGGGGTTCTTCACCAGCGCCTTCCCTGGGTGCGGCTCCCCGACGGCTCCCGTCATTCCGGCGACGGTGCCGGCGCCGGGCGCGCCACTCGCCGCGTCGTGCTCGGGCGGTGGATTCACGCTGAACTTCATTCCGAAGGCCTTGAATCCGGGTCTCATCGGGAGCGGCAGCGTCGTCAGCCTGGGCAACTTCCAGCTGACCGGAACGGGCGACGTCACCGTGCCGTCGGGCTCAGTGATGTTCACGCTGGCCATTCAGCAGACCAATCCGACCACGGGTACCGGCACGACGGTGGGATCGTTCTCCGGCACCGTTCAGACCAATCCGGACTTCAGTTCGCTGATCTGGACGCCTGCTCCGCAAGTGGTCACGATCGGGAACACGACGTACAGCCTGATCTTCGACGCAAGTGGTCCCGCTGCAGGTAAGGGCTACGCCATCGGCGTCAACAATACGGCGAACCCGACGAGCATCCAGGCGCAGGTGACGGCCACCCCGGAGCCCGCGTCCATGACGCTGCTCGCGACGGGACTGATCGGCATCTTCGGCGCCGCACGCAGCCGCCGGAAGAACAAGGCGAACGCCGCCTGATTTCCCACGGTCGCTCACGAAAGGAGTCGCACCTGCCCGGTGCGGCTCGTTTCGTTTTCAAGGAGTCTTCGATGCCCGCGCCGCGTCCCGAACCCGGATCACTCGCCAGCCCGCGTCGGAGTTCACCAGCAGCGCGGATCGGTAGGTGCTGTCGCGATTCGCCGCCATCGCCGTCCCACTCGGATTCGTCGCAACCGATTCAACATACTCCACACTGGCAGTATCCCTTCCTGTCAGCGTGGGTCGCTCGGTTACCGTGAGATGCTGATGCCCTACCGGCACCGTCCAGCCACGTCGACGGTGACCGGTCGGGAAGGAATCGCGCTCGACTTCGATCCAGCTGCGGGCGTTCGCTTTCGCATCGTCGGTAAGATGCGCGGCGCACCAGCCCGGATCGCTGACGACGCCCGCCGACGTGTCACGAAGGACCAGCCAGCCCGAGACGACGAGCGGCCGCCAGTTGCCAACCTGATCGCGCACTGCCGCGGTGTCAGCATGCCCGTCGAACTTGGCGATCACCTCGGCGCACGAGAACCATGGTGGACCATCCTTCCACACCCGGCGAAAGATCGTCGTCGTATCGTGGCTCAGTGGCGAACGTTCGAGCGCCTCGAGGGCAGTGCTCCTCGATGGCGCCCTGCGACAGCCAGCGGCGGCGAGCACCGAGATGATGGCGGTGACGAGGCGAAGATCGCTGGCGGTGGGACGCACTCGTGCCTTGCCCGCACCCGAACCGCGGCTCATTCAGCGATGCGCGAGTGCGCGCGCCGTCTGCTCGGCCGCGCGATAGCCGGTGGCGATCGCACCGTGCACGGTCGCAGTCCGACCTTCCGCCTCACTGGCTTCGCCGGCGAAGAACAGGGTGCGGCGGACGGGGCGTGCCAGCTGCCTGGCCGCATCCGCGCCGCCGACGAGCGGGTAGCTGTACGCGCCGCGCGAAAACGGGTCGCGACCCCAATCGTGCGCGAAGGAAGCCACGATGTGCCGCGCCACGCGGCGGCGATCGAGATCGAGCGTGGAGGCAAGTGACGACACGGCGCGTGATTCGAGATCGGCGGCCGACTGCTCGAGCGCGATGGCGGCCGGCCCACCCGCCCAACCGACGACCACGTTCATGCGCAGCGGAAACGACGTCCACCACACCGGAACCTCGACGCCGCGTGCATGGATGAAGGTGAGTCGCGCGAGCTGGCGCTGGCGTCGCTCATCGAGCAACTCGAGCAGCGGCCGGTCGAGCAGCAGCGCAATGCGTCGCACCTGACCCATCGCAACGCTCGCCGCCGCCGACCGGATCTCATCGATCTCCGGCGTGAACGTGATGGTGCCCGGCCCGCTTGCGTCGGCGTGCAGGAGTGACACTGGCACGGTCACGACCGCCGCGCGCGCCGAGTACTCCTCGACGAGCCCCGCCGATGCGGCAATCACGTTTACCGCACCTTGCTCCCAGGTCACCTCGCTCACGATTCGCCCGCACTGCACGTCCCCGCGCACGGGATCGGCGAGCCACTGCACCACGGCATCATAGCCGTCCACGAAACGCGCCATTCGCTGTTCAACGGGGTCCTCGCCCGGGTTGCCGCCATCAGCAACCGCGCACTCGCTGATCTTGGCCAGCTCCGCGGCGTGGAATCCTTCCACGAACTCCCGCGCCAGAGTACGATCGCGCGCGAATCGGCGGCCGCCGGGCCGCTCGGCGAACAGTGCCGACAGTGGCCGGTCCTCCCGGCGCGAATCCTTTGCCTTGCTCAGCACGCGATCGAGCCGCTGCCAGAAGTCGGGCAGGGCGGTGAACCGTCCATGCGCGGCAGCCCATCGCTCGCCGTGGATGTCGACCGCAGTGAGGCCCGCTTCGCGAGCGACGTCCGTCAGCTCGGGGGCGTCGCCATGGATGAACTCCGCTCCGAGCTCGATCGGAATGGGCGAGCGAGGGTCGCGGATCGAGTAGACGCGTCCGCCGATTCGCGTGCGAGCTTCCAGCACGATGGATTGCACACCATGCTCGCGCAGCCGCCGCGCCGCGGCGAGGCCCGCGACGCCCGCGCCGATGACGACGACGTCAGTCCGGGCTTCCGCAGGCATGATCGAGGAGGGGGGCAGGAAGCATGCCCTCCAGCTCGTCGCCCGAGTCAGCCCTCTGCGACGACGGACCGCATCAGTGATCCACCAGCTCGAGTTCGCGCGAGGTCGTGATCGCGCTCCCGTCGCGCGCGGTGACGGCGACCGTGATCCGGTAGCGCCCCGACGGGAGGTTGGCGAGGTCGAGTGCGATGGCGTAGGTGCTCACGTCCCCGATCACCGGGCGCGAATCGATCCAGCCCATTCGCAGCGGGCTGTCCTCGTCGGTGACGCCGAGTCGCTGGAATGCACTGCGAAGGAGTCCATGGTCGATGCGCTCCACGGTGACGGACACACTCGAGCTGTCACCCACGTCGCGAGCACGATACGCTTCCCAGTACACGCCGAGCGGCTGATCGCGCTCGATGCGCTCGCCGGCGACGGCCCGCACGAGCGCGGAGTCGAGCGACTCCGGCAGATCTCCTCCCCCTCGATACAGGAGGATGTCGGAGACGGATGAAACATTCGACGAGCGTGGCGGAAACAGCACGCGGCTGCGTGCCAGGGTGCTGCTCGCGCTGTCGGTGATCTCGATCCCGGCGATCCTGGGTTCCGCGGCGAGCATGAGGGTGGCGGTGCCGCTCATCGTCGAATCGGGCAGGCTGGCGTACGTGGTGCCATCGGGCAGCGAGGCAGCCAGCCGCGCGTCCGGCGCGCGGATGGAATCGTCACCGACGAAGAAGGCGCCCACGAGGAGGGTGGAATCGCCGCGCCGGAAGCGGGCGAGCTGTGAGCTGACGGCGAGAATCCGATCCACCCCGTGCGGCGCGAATCGGGCCGTCGACTGGCGCGAGTGCAGATCCCAGCCATCACCATCGCTCGCGGCGCCGGCGAGCGAGTCGAGGAGCTTCTCCCGCGGACCGAAGTCGAAGCTTGGCCACGGGTCGTGGCCGATCACGGAGATCTCCGGCGTCAGGGTCGCGAATGGACGTTCGACGCGGCCCCAGCGCACGGGCCACCCGTAACGGAGCAGCAGTTCCTCGGCGTCGTCGCCCCAGCTCAAACCCTGTGGGGTGAGGGACCGCCCGGCGAGCCAGCCCTGCACCCGCCGCGCAAGAAATTCGCTCCGCCAGTCGTTCGCCACCGACGCCAGGCGCGGCCTGCCGAGCGTCCAATAGCGTGATTCAAGCGCGCCTCGCGCTGCGCAGCCAAGCCTCTCGTAGCGCCCGCGTGCGTCGCCCGGGAGCAGAGTGCGGATGTCCGTCCACTGGCACCGCAGGTCCTCCGGCATTGCCGAGAGGGCCGCGGAGAACGCGGAATCGGCGGTCGCTTCATCGCCGCTGGCATGGGCGGCGTAGCCGGCGAGCGCCGCGCACCACCATCCGGTACCGCGACAGTTCCGGGCGGCGCTGTCGGCGCCGGCGAGGTCGTGCGCCTCGATGCGATAGTGCACGCCCATGCCGACGATCCAGTCGTCACCAGGGTGCACGGTCGACAGGGAGTCGAAGAGCGAGATGAGCAGCGCACGTCGCGCAATCACCGACGGCGCCTCGGGGGGCAGGTCGGGGCGCGTTTCATCGGACCACCAGCAGAATCGGCCCACGTGAACGTCGCAGCGGTCGCCGCCGCCGGGGTCGGATGGCAGGTACGCGCGGCGCGCGCGCTCGAATGACGCCTGTTCGTTGCGGGCGTGTCGCGCGTCGCGCGCGGAGTCGGCCAATGCGTCAGATCCCGGGCGAGGGCCCAGGGGAGCGACCATCGCGACCGTGCGAAGCTGCAGTGCCAGCGCAACGAGCAGCAGATGCATCATCCACCTCCCGTAAAGCGAGCGACCCCGCCAGGGGCCGCGGCGTCAACCACCGCGAGCCGCAGGACTCGCGCCGCTTCCGGTGCCTGGCGCGCCCATCCGTGACTTCTCGCCGCCCCCGACTGTCCTTCTCCCGAGGCGACGTCCCCGTTTCTCCCTCAGCGCAGCCATCGTGAACGTCTGTCCGCTGTGCCGCACCGAATATGGCCCCGACCAGGAGACCTGCCCCCGCGACGGGGCACGGCTCGTCGTGTCGGCCGGCACAGAAGATCCCTTCATCGGCCGGATTCTGGCTGACCGCTACCGCATCCTGCGCACGCTTGGCGAGGGCGGCATGGGCCGCGTGTATCTCGCCGAACATGTGCGCATGGGCCGGCTCAGCGCCGTGAAGGTGATGAGCCCCGCGCTCGCGCCAACCCAGGAAGCGATCGCGCGCTTCAATCGTGAGGCCGCCAACGCCAGCCGGATCAATCACGCCAATGTGGCGGCGATCTACGACTTCGGCGAGACCGAGGATGGCACGCTGTACCTGGCGATGGAGTTCGTGGAGGGGAAAACGCTGACGGCCATCCTGCGCGATGGCGGCCCCCTGGTGCCGGTGCGCGCGGCAGAGCTGGCCGGCCAGATCGCCGATGGACTGCATGCCGCGCACCACCTCGGCATCGTGCACCGCGACCTGAAACCCGACAACATCCTCGTCACCACGCAGCACGACGGTCGCGAAATGGTGAAGATCGTGGATTTCGGGATCGCGAAGACGACGCAGCAGGGCGACCAGAACGTGACGTCGCTCGGCGTCGCTATCGGGACGCCGGAGTACATGAGCCCCGAGCAGATCGCCGGCGAGGCGCTCGATGCGCGCACCGATCTGTATTCGCTCGGCCTGGTGCTGTTCAACATGCTCACCGGCGTGCTGCCGCATCCGGCGCTCACGTCCAAGCAGTCGCTGGTCCAGCGCCTGACGGCAAAGCCATTGACGCTCTCCGAGGTGAAGCCCTCGGTGCCATGGCCGCCACGAGTCCAGAAAGCCATCGACCGCGCGCTGGCACCGGAGCCGGACGATCGCTACTCGAACGTGCTGGACTTTGCACGCGACGTGAGGGGCGCCACCGGACTGCCGACCTTCAAGGGAGCAGCGGTCGTCGCCGGCGCCGCCACGCGTGCCATGACGCCCGCCACCGTGCCTGTCGTGACTGCCCCGACGTCGCGGCCACGACCGGTCGTCTCTCCACAGCCGAAGCGTCGCCGCGGCGGACTGCTGCTGGTGGTGCTGGCGCTGGCCGTGGGCGCGGGAGCACTCGCCATTCATCCGCCCGCCCAACTGCGCGCGCTGGTTCGCGGCGCACCTGCCGCCGTGGCCAAACCGGTGCCGGCAAGCGCGTTCGACACGGGCACCGGACCGACCGCCACCGCATCCCCGACGGCAGCTGGAGCGGCAGACAGCGCCGCGATGCGTGTCACGCTGGCCGGAACGGCCGTGTCGCCTCGTGACAGCATCAATCCGGACTCCTCGGCCTCAAGCACCGGCGATTCCCTCTCGCCGATGGACGGCGGCCTCCGTCTCCGCCGCGCGGCCATGCAGGCGAGTCAGCGTGCCATCGGTGACTCCGCAGCGGTGAGCGCCGTGCCCCCGACGACCAGCACCGCCGAGGCCGATGCGCACGAGGTGATGCTGCACGTCAATCGCGCGAGGGACTTCACGCGACAGATGCAGCTGCGTGGGGCAGGCCTCGAGCTCCGCACGGCATTCCAGGAGTACAAGATCTTCCTCACCGAGCACGCGTCGGCGCCGCAGACCGAGATGCTGCGGAACGAGCTGCAGCAGGCGATCGATGGCGCACTGACCACCTGCCAGGCCGCGCGCGACTCGGCCATCGCACACGGCGCGCGACCCTTCCGTTGCCGGCATCCCGCCCAGAGCGGCATCCTCCAGGAAGATGAGGACAGCACGGCGACGACGCCCCGCTTTCCCTGAGCGCTCGCCGCGTCAGCGAAAGAAGTAGATCAGCGCGCCGAGCTCCAGCGTTGCCGCAACGATGCCGAAGATGAGCGCGGCGCGAATGTCACGGCGCGTGCGCTCCGGATCTTCCTTCATGAGTGCGTGACGGTCCAGGTCATGCGCCGTACGCTAGCGACGACACCGCCGTCCGTCGAGCGTCACTCCTCTCGAATCACCCGTCGAACCCGATGGACTCCAGCTCCACCCACGCCGATTTCCCCGAGACCGATCCCGAGGCACTCGAGCGGCTACGCCGCTTTGGCGGCAACAAGCTTCTCGGCGACATGATCACCCTCTTCCTCGAGGCGATGCCGCAACGCCTTTCCGCCGCGCGGCGCGGCATCACGAGTGGCGACGCGCACGTCGTGGAGCACGAGCTGCACGCCCTCAAGTCGAGCGCCGCCCAACTTGGTGCGTTGCGCATGCACCGACTGAGTCAGGAAGGTGAGCAGCTGGCGAAGGTGGGCACTCTCGGCCCGGCGTCCGATGTCCTGGACCAGCTGGACGCGGAGATGCCGCGCGTGCAGGAGTGGCTCGCCTCGGCGCGCGCCAGGGCGCAGGCATGAAGACGATCGCCGTGGTCGAGGACAACGCGGACAACCGGCTGCTGCTGCACGCGCTACTCGATGGTCGGTACGAGATCGTGGAATACGAGAACGGAACCGACGCGCTGGCCGGCCTTCGCGCGCGGCGCCCGGACGTGGTGCTGCTCGACATCTCGCTGCCAGGCATGGACGGGAACGAGATCCTCGCGCACATCCGCGCCGACGACTCGCTGCGATCGCTGCCTGTGATCGCACTGACTGCACATGCGATGACGGGCGACCGCGAGAAGTACCTCGCCGCCGGGTTCGACGACTACGTCACGAAACCGATCGTTGACGAGATGATCCTGCTGGACGCGATCGAACGCGGATTGAAGGGGTAGGAGACGAGGTAACAGGCGAGAAGGCACGTCGGCGTGGAGGCGAGGAGGCGTGGAACCGACAATCATGTCCCCTCGCCGGTTGCTCCCCTCGTCCCGCTTCCAGCCTCGGCCCGACCCATCTATCTTCCAACGGTGACGCCCGTCCTCGGCGCGTCGTCCTCTCCCTACACGTCCCTCCCCTCGCTCGCGCATTGCCGGTGTATCGGCGCGTGGGCCATGCGTCCCCGATATCATGAAGCGTCTCACGCCCGCTGTGCAGCGGATCATTCTCGCGTTCACCACCGGGCTCTTCCTCGCCTGCGCCGCTCAGGTCAGCGGGCAGAGCGGCGGTCTCTCGTCGACGATCGAGTCCGTCGCGCCGTAGCGACGTCAGGCGTCGCGCAGCGCTGCCATCGGCGTTTCGCGGAACACGTCGCGGCTGGTGAGCATTCCGATGCTCACAGCGATCGCGATCATCACGAACGCGACGACGAGTGCAGGTCCCATCGCGGGCGTGAACGGCTGATCGAACACGTAGTGAGTGAGCGCCCACGCTGCGCCCA